>Ga0335081_10001698_pt1 | contig 34987 bp, 29 predicted proteins | sample Lox_Sample_35_FD_206713 | JGI IMG/M metagenome (GOLD analysis project Ga0335081, IMG submission 206713) | Soil microbial communities from Loxahatchee National Wildlife Refuge, Florida, United States - Lox_Sample_3.5 | ecosystem: Environmental > Terrestrial > Soil > Wetlands | place: USA...
CTCACGATCGAGGAAATCACCGTTTCCCAAAAGTTGTCGGCACCGGCGGTCTGCGAAGTTTCCTTCCTTTATCCAATGCGGTCCTTAGCCTGCGGGAAGACTCTGCGCGTAATGATCGGCGATCAAAAGCGCCAGATTTTCTCTGGGGACGTAACGGCGGTTGAGCACGAATATGACGCTGGGGGAAAGAAGATCCGAATGCGGGCTTACGACAAGCTGGCGCGGCTGCGCAAACAATCCAGTGTTAAGGCGCATGTCCAGGTTGGATTGAAGGACATGGCTAGCGAGATGGCGGGCAAGCTCGGACTGTCCGTTCAAGGATCCGCCGACACGCCGCTGTGGCAACGCTTCATTCAATACCGGCAGAGCGACTTTGATTGCCTGGTGGATCTCGCTGAGCGTGCGGGAATATTCCTTCAACTCCGTGATGATGTTCTTCATCTCGTGACACTTGAAGGGGACGGAACCAGCAAGACGTTGACCCTCGGGGTCGACTTATTGGAGGCCTCACTGACGATCAATCAGCACGCCGTCTGCGGCTCAGCGTCGGTGCAAGGGTGGGATCTGTCCCACGTCAGCAAAAATGAAGGAAGCGCTTCAAGCCCGCGTCTGGTCAGCCAGAAGGATGTGACGAGGGAAGCGCCGGCCTGCCAACAGGTGCTGGTGCACGAACCGACGCCTGATCCTGCACATGCCACGGCGATCGCACAGGCAGAGCTGGATTTTCGAGCGGGAAGCCGAACCGCTCTATGGGGACTGTCCGAGGGCGACCCCGAACTGCATCCCGGAGGTCGCGTCTCGGTGCGTGGTGGCATGGGAGATCTCGACGGCGACTTCGTTCTCACCGAAGTGAAACACACGATCGATCGCGAGCGCGGTTATGTCATGGAAATCTCGTCAGAGGTTCCATCGCGACGGCCGCGCATGACCGGGTTCATTACGGTCCCCGGACAGGTGACGCGGATTGATGATCCGGAGAATCTTGGGCGGATTCGCGTGGAGCTTTCCGCATGCAACAACGTCGAGACAGATTGGATGTGCGTTGTATCGCCGGGCGCAGGAAAGAAGAAGGGTTGTATGACACTGCCCGATGTTGGCGACACCGTCCTGGCCTGTTGCAGCGCGGAGAACCCTGCTTACGGCGTTGTGATCGGGCCAGTGTACGGAGCCGGCGGAATGCCGGATACCGGAATCGAAGCCGGAGCGGTGGCGCGCTACACCCTGTGCACGCCAAATGGTCAGCGGATTCAACTCGACGACTCACGAAAGACGCTCAAGATTGAAAACAGCGGCGGGAGTTACGTTGAGCTCACACCGGATCGAGTTACCGTCCACGCGGCAACCGACATGACGGTTGAAGCTCCGGGACGCTCGATTCTTATCCAGGCAAACGCGATTGACTTCCAGAGGGCTTGAAATGCTTGTACTCAACGAATTGGCGAAGTTGGTCTGCGTGCATCAACTCGGAGTGGTGCAGATGGCTGCAACGCAGAATCTGGTTACGGTGGAAAAGAAGAGAGTTTATGTGGCAACTGATCCGGAGTCTCGTTCCATCGGAGGGTGTCCGATGTACGGCGCGCTAATCAAGCCTTGCCTGCATACGCTCAAGGTTACGCAGGGATATTCGACTCTGATCAGGATTGACGGCCGACAGATGTGTCTCGACACAGTGACCGGACTGACCGACGGAACTCCGCCGGGCACTGTTCAGTACAAGGTTAATTTTGCCGGCCAGACATTTGTTTCGGAGAAGGCATGAACATGAATTACATGGCGCTGGAATTTGTGCATCCGGATTATGGTGAGCAGCCGGAAGGGATCGCTCCAGGCACTCGTGGTATGCGGCTTTCGGCCAAGCAAACGGTCTCGCTGATCTATGGCGATGGTTCGATCCGGCAAGCAATCCTGATTCTGCTCACTACCCGGCCCGGAGAGCGTGTCATGCGCCCCGAATATGGTTGCATGCTGCACACTCTGATGTTTTCTCCGAACGACGATACGACCGCAGGCCTCGCGATTCACTTTGTACGGCAGGCCATCGAGCGGTGGGAGCCGCGCATGCGTGTCGTTCGATTGGATGCCGGGAGAAGCCTGGAAATTCCCGGAGTGCTCGAGATTTACCTTGAGTATTTAGTCTTGGCCACTCGCCGTACTGAACAGATGGTGCTCCCGATTGCCCTGGCTGGAGTGGAGAGCTGATGCCGTTGCGCGCACCCAATCTCGACGATCGCAGCTTCGAGCAGCTGCTGCTCGAGGCGAAAGCCCGCATACACCAGGTGTGTCCGCAGTGGGAGCTTTCTGAGAGCGATCCTGCGACGGTTCTGTTGCAGGCCTTTGCTCACCTCACGGAGGTGATGAACTATCGCCTCAATCGTGTGCCGGAGAAGGTCTACATCGAGTTCCTTAATCTCTTGGGACTGCGCTTACAGCCGCCCACAGCAGCATCGGTGGAGTTGACGTTTTCACGCTCTCGGGCGGCCGAAACACCCGTGGAAATTCCGCGAGGATCGCGAGTGGCCGTTACAAAGCCCACCGGAAACGAAAACCCGCCCAGTTTCGTTACCGCCCAGATGGCACGCCTCGAACCGGGACAGACTGAAGTGAAGGTAATGGCCTGTGATGCAGAGTTGGTCCAGGCCGAGCTGTTGGGCTATGGAACGGGCAAGCCTCTCCTCACTCTCAGTGTTAAGCGCACTCCGATTGTGGACGCCAATATCGATGGGGTCGAACTCATCGTCGGGGTTGAGGCCTCCCCCTCGCAAGTAGGAGAGCGCACCGCATCCATCAAGTACAAGGACAAGACCTATCGCGTGTGGACCGAGGTCGATAGCTTTTCGAACTTGCCCGCAAATACTCCGGCGTACATCGTGGATCGAATGCTGGGAACGATTACATTTGCTCCGGCAATCCGAACCCGGCAACGCGACGGAACACTTCTCGATAATCCACTGACCCTGGCTGCCGTTCCGGAGCGGGGCAAGGAGATCCGCGCCTGGTACTGGCACGGTGGCGGCACGCGCGGCAACGTCGCAGCAGAGACGTTGACGACGTTAAAAGATGCGATTCCGGGTGTCTCTGTCACGAACCGTACCCGCGCTTCCGGAGGGAGGGCGGGCGAGACCTTGGAAAACGCTCTGAACCGTGGTCCTCAAGAGTTCCGTTCCCTGGAGCGAGCAGTGACGGCGACAGACTTCGAGCTATTGGCTCAGCGGAACGGTGGAGTTGCGCGCGCCAAGGCCTTTTCCCGCGCTCAGGTTTGGGCCCACGGTGTACCTGGCACCGTCGAGGTGTTGCTGGTTCCGGAGTTGCCGGCCGACGCCTTGAACGGCCCGTTGGATTCCAAGCAGGTAGCGACGTATCACACCGAGAACACCCGAACGCAAATCCAGAAGGAACTGGAGCTTCGAAGCCCGCTGGGCACGTGCTGCGCTGCGACCTGGGCCCGGCACAAGACGGTGCACGTGGACGCTCGAGTGGTGGCGTATCGAGAAGAAGATGCGACGGCGCTGCAACAGCGCGTATTGCAGAGGCTTTATCAGAGACTGAATCCCGGAACATGGCAGTTCGGGCAACCACTGCGGGCGTCGCACATCTACGACATGGTTCTTGCGGAGCCTGGCGTGAACTACGTCGATAACCTCACCTTCCGCGTTGACGATGTGCCTCATGACGATGTGCCGTCGCTGATACGAGATCCATTTCAGAGAAAGACATGGCACGCGGTGTGCGGCGAGTCCGTGTTCCGCTCGATGAATGACGGCGACAGCTGGGAGCGCACCGCAAGTTTTGGCGGCGAAATGGCAGGCATCATCGCGGCGCATCCTGGAAAGGCCGGACTGTTGGCGGTGGTAACCACATTGCCCGGCGATGGACAACAGAATGCGGTCTATTACTCTCTCGACGACGGAGAAAGCTGGTCCGCGCCAACTCCAGTAGCGTTCGTGATCCACGGATTGGCGTGGATCATGCGCGACCGCGTTCCTGTCCTCCTGATGGCGACCAGCGTCGGTTTGTATGAAATCGCGCTCGAAGGATCGAAGTTGCCCATCCAAATACTGGTCGATCCCAAACAAGCGGATCATGGCTTTAGCACAGTTGCCGCAATTACGGATGCGCGTGGAATCGCTAGCGTTGCGGTGGCCTCCGAGCAGAATGCAGGCGTGTTTCTCTCCAACGATGGCGGAAAGGCGAACACGTTTCACGCGATTGGGTTGGAGAATGAAGACATCCGGATACTGACGGCTCAATACGACGGGCCCAGAACTTTTCTCTGGGCAGGGTTCGGAGCCGCTGCGGGAGCCAACGGTACCGGCGCGGCCCGAGTGGAATTGCTTGGGTCCGAATTGGCGGCGGACGGTTGGAAGAGATTCGACAAGGGATGGAAGGGTGGAACCTGTTGGTCGCTCTCATTTCGAGGGCTTCGCGTTTATGCGGGGTCGTTTCAATCCGGCGTGCTGCGGCTGGACGCGGCTGGGGCAAATCCCGAGTGGAAAGCGCCCGATCTTGGAAGCGGATTGCCGCAGCGCGGTATCGAGCACATCTTTCAACTAGTCAAGGGGGTCGCCTCGGCGCCGGAATATGACACCGTTCTGTGTGGCGGGCCGGCTGGCGTCTATCGCAGTACAAATGGCGGAGATCACTACGAGAACATTTCTTCGCCAACGTACACCGACAAATTGACCCTGCCTGAAACCTGGTTGTTCTGCTCAGGCGAACACAAGATTGAGGTCACTCAGCAAGATGAATCGATCTAATATTGCCGCCCTACTGCCGGGAATCTTCCAAAGAACACTCGGAGATGGGAATCCGATGGACGCGATGTTGTGCGCCATGGAAGCCCTGCACGCTCCGTCAGAAGAGATTCTTCGTCAGATTGATTTCATCTGCAATCCGCACCGCGCGCCTGAGGCATTCGTACCATTCCTGGCGCGGTGGGTGGACCTGGAGCGCATTTTTGCCCCTCGCGAAGACGGTGACGGGCTAGTGAGCACAGGATTAGGTCGATTGCGTGAGCTGATTCAGACAGCGGCCTACCTGTCGAGATGGCGCGGCACCAAACAGGGTTTGGAGCGATTCCTCGAGACCGCCACCGGTCTAACCGGATTTGAGATTGAGGAACCGCACGCAAGACCGTTTCACCTGCGGATCACGGCTCCCAAAGAAGCCGAGCCTCATCGCGCCCTGATTGAACGAATCGTAGAGGTAGAACGCCCGGTTTACACGACCTGGGAAGTACAGTTTTCCCCCGCGAACAAAATTCACTAAGAGCCCAGGCAGCACGCGTTGCCGGGAAGGAGCATGGCTATGCCCGATTGGGTGAAAGGTCTATTGACTTGCATCATCACAACATCACACGGGATTCTCACTGGGTATCTTCTGAACCTTGCGGCAAATCAGCCGTTGGACGACCTGGTCGCAATGGGGATTGGCGGTGGAATCCTCTTCTTATATGGTCTCGAAGCGGGCTTGCTGGTGTCCTATGACTTGAGCGGCATCGGTTGGCTTCAGCTCTTGATAGACATGACCTGGAGCCTGCCAAACACTCTTTGGGGATTCGTGATCGGCAACCTGATTTTTATATGGGTCGGAAATCCTTCGCGAGAATTGAGCCGCAACCGCGGATTCATCGCATTTAGCCCCCGCGGGAGTGGCAGCTTCGGCAATAGCGTCTTGCAGACCCATGGAACTGTGAACCTCGGAGGCAAGGGACAACATGAACTGGTGCATGTACTGCAAGCACGGATTTTCGGTCCGCTGTTTCTGCCGATCTACCTCGTCAACTATGTAATTAATTCCGTTGTCCAGTTGCTCTGGACTGGCACTCTCGGATGGGTTCTTTGTCTCATCAAGATCCGCGATACAGCCTATTTCCGTCCTCCCGATGATGCTAAAAACAAGTCCGTCGTGCCGGGTTTCATTGGCTGGATTTACTACTACACGATTTTTGAATACTGGGGATACAACAGCTAGCCATGCTTGACCGACTGCGCCTGATCTTCTTTATATTTGCGGTGATTGTGCTGCTGATCGTGATCGGCTTGGAGGTCGGGACCTCGTTCCTGCCCGGCAGCTTCGATGCGGCGTCAATGCGCCTGCAAACGGGCGATAGCCTTAAGAATTCAGGCCTGTCCCCTGATGATCAGAACAAGATCACCGAGCAGACGGTACAACAGGCTCAAAGCTCTGAGAAGCCGCCGGGAGATGCCATCCCATACATGGCTCTCCTGGACGGCGTTTTGCTTTTTGCGATCACCCTTATGGCGCTGGCCCTGCTGGTCACTGAGAGAATCACGGGCCGGATTCAAGGTTTGATCACAGTCATCTTTTCCATCATCGTGATTTTTTGTTCAGTGCTGATGGCGATCAAAGCGCTTGTCGAAGTCACGATTATGGTCAGCCTGTTTTTGTCCGCCCCGTTCGGGACGATTGCGTATTTGGCGATTTGGGGGTTCTTTCCGACCGGGACAGCCGCCGCAATGTTGTCCGCGAGTTTCGTGCTCAAACTCGTCTTGACCGTATTACTCGTACTGGCTCATCAGCGATTCCTTCAGAACAAAGGTCTGGTTGGAATGATCATCACCACGCTGGTCTGCTGCTTCCTGATTGGCTTCCTGCAATCCTTCGTCCCAGGGTTCCTCGCCAGTATCACCGACCGCGTGGCCGCGATTGTCGTCATGATTGTTGTGATCATCTGGGGAATCTTCCTGCTGGTTGGCGGCATCATCTCTGTGGTCAAGGTCATCATTTAGAAATCCGAAGGCGGCAATCTGGCAACTGAGACACTCCGGAGCCGGTCAATGGATCGGGCGAGGGATCGTCACACATCGCTGTAAGCTCTGCGCCCTCCTTCGGGATCTGCATTTCAGGGGACTTCGCAGCCGACGAACGGACTGGAATTCCAATCCGCATGCCAGCCTCGCCATGCGTCTGAAGATCGATCTTTGCCGAATGTCCCGCAATCATCACCAGCTTGAGCGTGCGGACATTGGTGTTCTGCGAGGTACGAATGTGGATGGAGCATGCCTGGCCGGCGCGCGAAATCAGATCACCGTTTACAAGACAAGGCGTGGCCAGGATGTCGCCAACCGAGAGGTTCTGTTTCTTCGAGATGGGATCGAGCAACCCCATCCAGGGAGGGCTTTGGGATGCTCGATCCTGGCGCGAGTCACGCGTCAGTCCGCAGGTCAGCATAACGGCGAAAAGAATGAGGACTACGATGAGAAGGAGAATCAGCTTCTTCATGCCTATCTCTTGATAACGAGGTACACCTTTGTCCCTGGAGTGACTTTCAGCCCCCCCGGGTGAGGTGTGCAGACTTCGTTTCTAGGATTCTGCGAGACTATCGCGTTGTTTGAGACTGTGCCATCGGTCGTATAACTCGGATCTCCAACCTGGAGTCCTGCCGCTTTTAACTTCGTAGACGCTTCGAAGAACTGAAGCCCTTCGACGCACGGCACAGTCGCCATCGACGATGAAACGTCGAGCGTTACGATCTTGTCCTTAGGCTCAGGATCGCTGGACGTTGGAGTCTGCTTCTGAACGATTCCCGGATCCTTGCCCTGATAGAACGCTTCGTTGAGTTTCACCTTGAATCCTGCCTGCTGGAGAATTTGAGTTGCGTCCGTGGTCTTCTTGTCGACAACGTTCGGCACACCGGCGTGGTGATTCATGACTAACGCTACGACACCGCCGACAATGCCCAGGACCACAACAGCGGCGATAAGAATCATCCACCATTTCAGCTTGAAGGGTTCAGGCTTCGGTGAGGAGGATTTTCCAAAGGAGAAGCTGATCGTGGGCCCAACTGTGAAGTCTTCGTCCGTTCGGGGAGCCGCCGCAGCGACAATGCAAAAATTGTAAGCGCCCTGCGTTCCTGCCGGCGCCTTCATTTTAACCAGCACCTGTACGCTTCCCTTGGGAATGATGCTGCAGGGCTTGGTGTCCACCTGAAGCCATTCTTTTTTGGCGGCCGAGGGAACCTCAAGGCCGATGTCGAAGCGCGTCTGGAGGGCGCGATCGGTATTATTCGCAATCGTGAAAGAAATCTCGCCGGCGTTGTCCTTCACCAGCATCTGACCACTCAGTGGCGTAATGGAGTAAATCGACATGATGATCTCTGGAGTAGTTCATCGGGCGGAGCCTGAATCAGGCTCCGCCCCATTGGTTGCCACCTGGACTCGTTAACGCTTGAACATCGTTACCATCTTGTTGACCTGGATCTTCTGGGTCGCGGCCACCTGAGGTTGTGCCAACACGACGTAACGCCCGATGAGCCCAAAGTCGAGTGCTCCGACAGTGATTCCCACCGGCGCGTATTTCGCCACCGGATAGTTATCGGGATAAGTCTGCGCGGTGACCTTTAGAACATTGGACGGGTCGTGCACGTAGTGGACGACTGGAGTCAGATTGTTTTGATAAAGCATCAACTGCGCCTGCTGAAGAGTTTGTCCGACGACATGCGGGACGGTGGCCGACTCCTGCTTCACCTTAAGGGTAATGTTCTGCCCCTTGGCAATACGCAGCCCCTGGCCTGAACATTCGAAGACGGAGCCGACTGGATCGGAACCTGGATGGATGTCGAACTCGGTTACCGGAACCAGTTGTGCGGCCTTGAGCATTTGCTCAGCGACGGCTTGAGGTTGCCCAGTAACGGTAGGGACTGTCACCAGTGCGTCGCTGGCAATGCTGAGAGTTACCTGGGTCCCCATTGGCACGGATGTTCCAGCCGGCGGATCCTGATCAAATACCTTTCCTGCGGGCTTATCGTTTAGCACCACATTCATGTTGCCGGGAACCAGACCAAGCTGGTTGATCATTGCCTCCGCATCGTTTTGCGTCTGACCATTGAAGTTCGGCACCGTCACCGTGCTTGGAGTCACTGGCGGCTGGTTCGATCCAGTCGTGTTGTTGGTTCCAGTCGAAGTTCCGCCCGTGGTTCCGTTGGATCCAGTCTGCGCCGATGACCCATCCGATTGAAGCACGAGCGCGATGACCTTGTTATCTGGAATCTTCTCCTTGGGCTTCGGATCCTGATCGATCACGGTGCCGGCGGTCTTCCCAGGCTGATTGGCGAGAGTGACGCTCCCCATCTGAAGTTTGTCCTTGGCGAGTTCTGCCTGAGCCTGGTCTTTAGTCATTCCCGTGAGGTCAGGTACTTTGCTGCAGCCGACAGCGGCAGCGAGGGTGAGTATGGCAAACGTGAGCAGCATTTTCTTTTGAGTCATGGAAATCTCCTTTGAAATTCGGTGCGTGCGAAGTGAAGTCCTAAACATGGGTAGCGGGAAGGGCGGCGCGGATCACCGTGTAAGCCACAAGTCCGCCGAGGCCGACCAGCCAGACGATCGTCTGCTGGAGCGCGATCCCGATGGGAATACTAAGGAAGAGACTGCAATAGAGGAGGGTGAGGAAGAAGCCTCCGACCCATCCTCCCCAATTGATGTTTCCGTCTCCCGTATCACCGCCCCAGTACGCCCACTCCTCAAAGCAGATCCGCTGGTAGGCGTCCAACATCAAGGCGTTCCGGCGGAACGGCAACTGGAAGAGGAAATTGAGCAGGAATGAGAGGATGTAGATGATCATGTAGGCGGGTCCATAGAGCCGCGCCTGCCACACATGAACTTCTTCGTGCGACGACCAGCCACCAGCAATCACTGGCCCAATCGTGGTCGCGCCGAATTCTCCGCCGCGTGGATTCTTGTCGTAAACAAATGTTCCCGAACGCCGTGAGTTGTCGTCGGGCGCCTGGAACGTACCTCCCACAATCAGTGCAGCGGGAATCCAGACAGCGAGGCCGGCCAGTGAGTTCAACAAAGACCACGTCACATCAACGATGTAACCCAGAATGCTGAAGAATCCGACCTGGTAGACATTGGAAGCCATGGCAAAGGCGGAATACACGCCGGCCACCACGCCCATTACGATTCCAACGATTAGCGCAGCCGAACTGTCGAGTTGCAGAATCTGGTTGCCCAGCAAGAAACCCGTACCAAAGCCGACGGCTGCCCCCAAAAGACATCCGAGAATGAAACGAACGACCATCATGTTGTTTGTGTCCCTTCTTCCGCGCGGAAATACATGTAGAGGCACCCGACAGCTGCCGCGGAGAGCAGATGCCAAACCCCGTGACCTTGGATTGGGCTGTGCGGATCACAAAGTGGGCCGTTCGTCCACGAGAGGTACCAAATGACGAACGCGAGCACGAATGCACCGACCCCCACCCAGAACCAGACTTTCCCAGACGTTGCAGTGCGTATCGAGGAAGAACACGCCACGATTACCTGGGAAACGATTGCGATGACGCCCAGGATTGAGAAGAAAATCAAACTGTCGTCGGTGTCGACCAGGTTGAGGACTCCTTCGACGACAACCAGCCCTGAATAAATCAGAACGCCTACCCATTTCGGCCAGTCAAACCTGCGAACCAAGTTGTAGGCCGGCACGAAGGCGAGGAAAAAATTCATCGACATCACGTCAAACCATCCGGCCCACTGCCGCATGGACGCGTGAAAAAACATGCTTCCTGGACCAAGGAACACCGTGAATCCGCCATAGAGGGTGGCGTAGAGAGTTCCACTGGTGATGAGGTTGCTGTGGGGAGCCTGCCTGCCAGTTGCGCGCTCCCAACCAATCCACCAGAGCATAAAAAGCCCAACTGCCATGAACCCGACGTTGGTCCAGGTATTGACGGGCTGGGCGAACATGCCCGGATGCTTCAGAATCGTGCTCTTTTGCGGATTGCGCTGGTCGATGTTTTCGCAGTAACAATTTCCCGCGCTCTTGTAGCAAGTGTTAATTTCTCCGGGCCATCCAACGGCTCCGCAAATCAGAATGATTCCGAGCACGACGGCCAGCCCGATGATTCCAAATTCGAATTCAGCGTAATTTCGAAACACAGAAGGCATAACGTTTCCCACTTAATGGTGACGAGACTGGGTTGGTCGTATCAGGAATCGCTTGCATGACGGGCCTCGATCGAGGCCCGAAACTTTTCGAGGCTGCGTAAGGCGGGAGATTGTGAGTGGAAAGAAGCAGTGGTTTGGCAGGATTGTCAGCGAGTGGCAGGACGCAGCCTCGATGTGACGCCGACGGTGAGATACGTAATATCTTTTATGCTTTCGCGTGCGGCATCTTCGATCTCGAAACTGTTCGTGTTTCGCGGAACGAGAAGGCCGTCTTTGATGATCAAATTGCTTTGCTGTTTTGCGAACGACGATAGCTTGTCGCTGGGCATCACGACGTACATGCCTTTTTTCAAGCGGAGCTTGGAACCCTCGAAAGCATCGCGAGCGCGTTTCGTGTCATAGAAATAAACATCGGGGCTCTGGAACAACCATTCCGTGCGCTCGTCTTTGGATATTTCCGCCACGATCGAATCGACAGTCGCCAAAGCTGTAACCGCGATCGCGGGCAAGCCCAATCCAAAAATGGGCGCAAGCAAGCCTTTGTTGCGACGGATGACTTCGAACATCTGCATCCACCGGCTCTTACGGCGCTGGAGAAAGAAGTTCCAGGTCCACCTGCCACCTCCGCCCGGCAAAGGAATCGTCTGCATCTTTCCCCAAGTGTCGCCAGGTTGGAAGGTCATCTCTTTCAAAGCAGGCAACTCGCGATTCTCGGGAAGAAACCCGGCGATCGCAGTCCAAGCGAGCCGCTCGGCGAGGTTCGGCATCGGCGTACCCTGTTGCATGTCGATGCGAAGAGAGCCACCTTCCAGGTTCGCAAAGCGACCACGATCGGCTTCCGATGGTCGAATGTGGTCGACGTTGACCATCACGTCGAGGTCGCCACTATCGCGCAGGTCGTCATCTCCGATGTCGCTGCCTGTCAGAAATCCCTTGTGTTCGTCGTAATAAACAAAGGATGCCCGGGGAGCCGCCCCCAAGCCACGGCTCCCGGCGCCCCCCGACTCGGGATCACGAATCTGCTGCGTCCAGAAATCAAACGTGGCGGGATCCGCTGCCGGCGTTGAAGTAGTTGAATCTTGTGCTTTGCAAAGCGGGCTCAGGAACATCAGTGCCGAAGAGCCGACAAGCGGCAACAACGAGAGCAAATCGCGGCGATTGGTCAACATTGGCACGGGCGATCCTGAGGAGAGCCGGGAGGGAGCGCAATCTGCGCCCGGCCTCCTTTTGGTCCGCGACAGCGTTTCAGCGGTTCTCTCTCGAACGGGATGGTGATGCGAAGCCGGGAAGTGTTTCAAAAAACCAAAGTTTCCCGGGGAGGCGAGCAAAAAGTTTTTATTTCGACATGCTTCATTTTTTGGCGTGCAAACACTATGTCCCCAGTACCGCAAGTAGATCTGGGCGGAGTGGTGCATGGCAAGGCTGTCCGCATTGATGCTTCTCTTTATTCTGAGCGCCCTACCGGGAACGACGGCGCCGGTGGAATCGCCCGGTGGCCCTCCTAATATCTGCAGCTATCCCATTTCGCAGACGGTTCGTATTCCGGTTGCGATCAGACGAGCTGGCGATGCCGACCAAGGTGGCGACACTGATGCCGCACTCTTGTGGGTTACCTCGGGTGCGAAGGATGAACTTCCTGAAGGACCTTCCAGCTTCGATGTACTTGAAGATGGCAGTTTTGTGATTGCCGATCCGCTTCGCGACCGTCTGGCGATATTCGACAGCAATGCGAAGTTCCTGCAGGAGTGGAAGCTCGGATTCGCTGCTGATAGCGTGAGCATCACTGCCAACGAGCTGATCCTAGTCGAGGAAGCGTCTACTGGAACCCTTCATGTGCTTGATCGATCTGGCCGGTTGCAGCCCGACGCATACACCGTGCTTCCACAACGAGGTGAAGCATCCGTCTTAACGCCGAAGAACGGAATAGTGGCTCGGAAAGGCCGCGATGGTCAGAACAGAGCTCCGATTGAAGTCAGGTTTGATCGCCCGGGCCAGGCTTTGTTATCGCTGGAATCCCTTGCGACCGATGCTGCCGGCAACAGTTTCATCGCGTTGGAGAGCACGGTCGAAGGAAAGGCCAGTCCTGACGTAAATGTCGATAAGGTCGTCAGGAGATACGATTCCGAAGGTCTCCTGGTGGGTGAGACCTCCACCTTGCCACTGGATTACTTCGTCACCCCGGTCGATGAACTTCGAGTTCACAGGGGCAGTGTGTACCAGCTGCAAACGACCAAGTCCGAGGTCAGGATCAACATCTGGAAAACCAATGAGGGCTGTCCCCATCCATGAATTCTTTACCAAATTTACGTTTGGTCATGCGCGCCGTCACCGGACTTTCGGTTCTGACCGCTGTATTAGTTTGTGCTCAGACGACCGTGATCGCCCGGCTGCCGCGAACATCACGGGCTGAAATTCTGGCACGAGCGCGCAAGCTTGCAGAGCATGGCTGGGTGTGCAACGCCTCGAATCTCAACGCATCGTGTTCACACCGATATCGCAGCGACTGGAAAGCCGGACAACACATCACCGGGCTTCCGTATCGCTGGGGCGGCGCAGACACGGTAGAAGAGTTCGACAAAAAGATTGCACAGGGACTCGCGGCGGGAGCACATAGCCAGTTCGGAGTATTGTCTTGCGCCGCGGGTGTGGACTGCTCAGGATTCGTTACCCAGTGCTGGGGTCTCGCGGGATCCGGGCATGCCTATAGCACGAGCAATCTCCGCGATATTGCTGGGGAACCCAAATACAACTGGTTCTCTGACATGAGGCCTGGAGACGCGCTGAACCTGGCAGGCTCTCACGTCGTTCTGTTTACCGGATACAACCACGACGGCACGATCAACGTATGCGAGGCATCGGGCAGCAAAGCCCGAGTTGTGTGCCACGCTACGACCTGGTCCAGATTTAAAGGGTATCGGCCGTTGCAATACAAAGGAATCGATGAGTAAGTCATCGTGAGGATTAGTCGCGTGATCTCACCGCACCGAATACATTTCCTATTGCTCGCTACTCTGGCATTTTGCTCTGGAATAGCACCGACATCCGGTGCGCCCAACAGCAAACCAGCAAACTCTGCCGCGCCGTTCGGTGTGATGCAGCAGGGAACGCAGGCGTCCGCGACGCATACGCCCACAAAATTGGCCCTGCTCATTGGCATTGACGACTACGAATATAAAGATCGCGTGTCCCCGCTCCAGGGATCGATTAACGACGTGGAGGACATGAAGCAGGTTTTGATCGGAAAGTTCGAGTTTCTCCCGGAAAATGTGATGGTGCTCGAGAACTCCCAGGCAACGCACGCTGGAATCATCGATGCAATCAAGAGCCATCTGATCGCGCGGGCACACGCCGGCGACATCGTACTTCTTCACTACAGCGGACATGGTTCTGAAATGCCATCCGGCGGCGCCAACCGCATCAGCGGGCTCGAACAGACGATCGTGCCGTACGACTCCCGCGATCCGGAAGGGAAAGTCTTCGACATCGGCGGCGCCGAACTCCACCCCCTACTGGTCGAGTTGGCTCAGAAGACGAAGAACGTCACATTCATTCTCGACAGCTGCCATTCGGGGACGCTGGTCCGGGGCGCAAGAGTACGTTCAATTCCCGCCGATACAAGGATTCCTCCGGCTCAGTCCAGCGATGCGACTCGCGACCTGCGGGGCATAGGAACTGGCAAAGAAGACGCCATTCCAAAGTTCGTCGCGATTTCTGCAGCAACCTCTCGTGAAAGCGCATTTGAGCATTTCGCAGAAGGCAAAGATCACGGCGCTTTGACTTATTTCCTCACTCGGCAGCTTCGCAGCGCGAAGGCAGGGGCCACCTATCGCGACGTCATGGACAGCGTCATCGGAAACGTGACAGCCAACTATCCGGCACAGCATCCTTCCCTGGAAGGAGCTGAAGCGGATCAATTTGTATTCGGCGACGGCAGCAGTCTGTCACGGGCCTATGTCACCGCTTCCCCATCGTTGCTGGACTCACATCGGGTGACGATCGGAGCCGGACAGGTGCAGGGAGCGACTGTCGGCTCTACCTACGACGTTTATCCGGCTGGAAGCAAGAAGTTTGCGCCGCCCGAGAACGTCGTAGCAAAGGTGCAATTGGTTTCGGTCGGTGCATTCAGTTCCGAGGCGGCCCTTATTTCGGGAGTCAAACCTGCGCCAGCTTCGCGCGCAGTGGAACGCGCACATCAGTATGGTACTTCGCGGATGCGAGTGCTCCTCGATGGAGCGGAGCAATCGACTGCGCTGCAGGCGATTGCGCAACAATTGAAGGCGATTCCCAATATCGAAGTAGTGGATAAGGCTGCGTTGTGTAACCTCCAATTGAAGGAGGACGCAGGTAAGATCCACATCCTCGCAGCGGACTCAACTACGCTCTCGACCCCGGTTTCTGCCACCGATACGGAGGCAACGAATAAAGTTGTCGCTAAAGTGCGAGCATGGATGAAGTGGTTTGGGGTGCTCTCGATTCGGAATGCACATCCTGACATCGAACTCCAGTTCACACTTCAAGGTAGCGAGACACGGGACCCGATGGCCCGCATCGGTCGACCTGACATGGGTGTTAAAGAGGGCGAAACCGTTGTTGCGACCCTAAAGAACGATTCTGAGCGAGATGTGTACGTTTCAATCCTTGATCTTTCGAGTGACGGCAGCATTTCTGTTGTCTATCCAGTTGAACAAGGACTGCAGGCGGTTCTCAAGCCGGGCAGCAAGTTAACCAGATCGCTGACGACCTTTGTGCCCAAGGGGCGTAGATTCGTGACCGACATCCTGAAGGTCTTTGGCAGCTACAAGCCGATCGATCTCAGTCCGCTGACACAGGGAGGAATTCGAGGTGCGAACAGCGATCCTCTAGCCGACGTTTTGACGGATGCTGCAGGGGAGACACGAGGCGTGTCGGCGCTCGGCACCAAACCGGTGGACCTTGGGTCGTGGACGTCCGTGCAACGCGTCCTCGTCGTGAAACGATCGGCTCCTTAGAGTCACCATCGAGACGAACGTGTTTATCGCGGAAGGGGATCGCTACTCATGCGCCCTCGTGCTCACCCAATATTGTTCTGGCTCGTTCTCCTGGTATCGCCACTGGTGCTGTCTACGGCCGAAGCGCAGCAGACTTCCAGAGGTGTCACGGATAGCAGCGCTCCCGCGACGGTCACGCTCCAGCCGGGACCTTATTATGCGTTGGTCATCGGCAACAACAATTATCTCCATTTAAACAAGCTCCAGACTGCCGTCAACGATGCGAAAGAAGTATCTGCGCTTCTCGAGGGAAGCTACGGTTTTACCGTCAAGCCTCTTTATAACGCGACGCGAGACGAGATCCTAACTGCGCTGGTTGACTATCGTCGCACTCTGCCGGCCAATTCTAATTTGCTGATCTACTACGCGGGGCACGGGCACAACGACCGGGACGCCGACGAAGCGTATTGGCTCCCGACCGATGCGCAACAAGACAACAACGAGAACTGGATCAGTGCAGACGACATAACACGCGACGTCCGAACTATTCCTTCGCAACATATTCTGATCATTTCAGACAGTTGCTATTCCGGTGTGCTGACTCGCGATGCCGACATAGCCATCAATCCGAAAGAGCGAGGTCTCTTCCTGGCGAAGATGTGGAACTCGAAATCGCGAACCCTGATGGCGAGCGGTGCGGATGAACCTGTCGCGGATGGCGGCGGGGGAGGCCATTCGGTATTTGCCAACGCACTTCTGCAGAGTCTGAAAACGATGGGAGACAGCGAATTCACCGCAGCCGCACTGTTCCAGCGAGTCCAGCCGAGTGTCGCAGGCCGCTCGGCTCAACTGCCGCAATACAGCTTGATTCGCAATTCCGGTCACAACTACGGAGACTTCGTCTTCTCGAAAGGCGGACGACCGTTTGAAGCCCCGATCGGGGCGGTAGCTGAAGGCGCAGGAAATGTATCAGGGACCGACCTGGCGAGCGAAATCCTGAAGAATGCCGGCGAAACGTCGCCGGTCACCAGCAGAGTTAGTGATGCCGATTTGATCAAAAAAGTGTTGGACACGTATCAACAGGCTTTCAACTTTCGCGATGCGGGCATGCTATGGAAGATCTGGCCTGGAGCATCGGCTAAGACGAAGTTGTCTATTGAAAATGCCTTCAAGAGTGCCGCATCGATCAAGATGAATTTAATGGTTGGGCCGCCACAGGTTGCGCCCGATGCGAATACCGCGTTGGCAAGGGGGCAATTTTATGAAAGTTTTGTACCAAAGAATGGAAACGTCCAACCTTCGCGAACTGACGATATTTCCTTTTACTTTATCCAAAACGGCGGTCAATGGTTCATATCCGACGTGAAGTAGAGATTCGAACATGTCGTGCGACTACCCTAAACACATTTCGGTGATCCGCTGGTATGACCACTTGCGCGTTACCGTGCTGAAACGGCACATGCTTCGCCGTCACTATCCAGGCGTGGCTGATGTGAGGCTCGGCTTCGCAAGAATGCCAAGAACAACCGCACCACAACCGTAACACTTGAGCTAGGGGATATTCCCAATGAAAAGGACATTTGCTTTAGTTACTTTTTGTGCGATCAGTTCAGCCACGTTGGTTGGGCAGGCCCTTTGCCCAAAAGATGTGCCAAGCGATAAGCTAATCTGCGTCATACCACAGGCTTTCGGCATCAGCCAGACGTTGGCCGTGGGCAGCAACAATCAGAGTCAGTTCAGCCTAGACACACTTAATCGCAGCCTGTCGTCTCTCAATTCGTCGACCGCACGATCTTCCGCTTTGCTACCTCTTGCATCGCCGTCGTCCGGGATCACTTTTCTCTGGGATCCAGCCGCTAAAATATTTGCGCCTTCAACCGACAGCCTGGGGCCAATCCTGGGCGAACGTGCAGATACAATCGGGCGCTATCGCGTGTCGCTGGGTGTGAGTTACCAACTCTTCCAATTTGACAGTCTGGATGGCATCAGTCTGAAGCACCTTCCGGTTGTGATTACACAGCCGCCTGACTCGTCAAGCGTGGGTGGACGGACCTGTGCGATAAATGGAGACAATACGACCCAGTGTGCTTATATTCGTGACGTCATAACGACTAACACGCGAGTTGATTTAAGGGTTCACCAGGTCACAACGTTCATTACCTTCGGTCTCACCAATCGACTCGACGTATCCGTAGCAATCCCTATTGAAAATGTGCGGATGGGAGCATCCTCCACGGCAACGATTGTTGACAACGCGCATAGCGGGATATTTTCATTCCCGATTGTTGATAACGTTTGCGGCAGTGATACTAGCCCCTGTTTAACGAATTCATTCTCCAATGTTAAGACTGCATCCGGAATCGGGGACATCACGGTGCGAGTGAAAGGTACAGCCTTCAAGGGGGAGCGAGCCGGTTTGGCTCTCGGAGTTGACATTCGTACGCCAACTGGGGATGCGTTGAATTTCCTGGGAAGTGGTGCGGCGGGTTTCAAGCCTTTTGTCATCTGGTCTTACAGGTCGAGGGTTTCACCACACGTTGCTGTTGGCTACGAGACAAACGGCAGTTCGCTGATCGCTGGCGATATCTCAGAAGGAACGAAGGCGCGGCTGCCTGGACAACTTACTTATTCAGCCGGGGCGGACGTCTGGGTGACGAAACGACTAACAGCTAATGTTGACATCGTCGGTGAGGAAGTATTCCAAGCAGAACGTACGAAACGTACAACGACTACGGAGCCCGGTGCCTGTCTAGATACCAGCGGAACTTGCGATCCGGCTCTGGGATTCGCGCCACCACAAACAGACCCGAGTGTGTCCCCGTCGACCGGGACCTTTAACACTACCAATTCCTCTGTGGGCATCAAATGGAGACCGTTCAGGAGCAATCTTGTATTCACCGCGAACGGACTGATTCCACTGACTCACGGCGGATTGCGATCGAAGGTTGTTCCACTCGTTGGGATCTCTTACACGTTCTAGAGAGAAGGTATCCACAACTGTCTATCAGAGGGTTGTGCAACCTACCTTACGCAGGTGAGTAATATGCAATGTGAATACCGATCTCTGTTGTGTTCCGTCGTGCTCCTATTGTTGTTGACTACCACGACTGCCTTCGGAGCGCCTGCCATCACATCGTTATTTCCCGCTTCAGCACCGATCGGAGCGCCAGTGACGATTACGGGAACAGCTTTTGGGGCGACGCAGAGCACGAGTGTCGTCAAATTTAACGGACTAGCAGCAACCGTAGTGGGACCCTGGAGTGCAACCTCGATTACCGCTCTTGTTCCGACAGGAGCGACATCAGGCAATGTCATTGTGACTGTTGCGGGAGTGGATTCCAACAGCATTAGTTTCACCGTTACCCGTGGGATTGTCCTTGATGTTCCCCAAGTCGTTCCATTCGGGGCTCAAACGTCCGGCTCGCGAATGGAAATCACCAACGCGACGACGACGCTCGACTTTCCTCCTGGCACCGGGAGCGTCGGATTAACGATAGTCTCCCCAGATATCTTTACAACTCCAAACGCGTCCGACCGTTCGTGGTCGGTAACAGTCACGCCCGGGATGCCTATCCTTTCTTCTTGCCTCACCGATCCAACTGAAGCGGTTGCATGCCATGATTTTCCAGTTCCCTTAAATCTGACGCCGCCAAATTGTACGAGCTGCACGACAAGCCACGACACCGTCACTATCATTCCGCGCGCTAACATCTCAGGCTCTTTGAGGTTCGACATCAGAGTTGACTTGTACTCTAACTATGACAAGGGAGGGGTACCTAACCCAACCTTCCCGCAGATGAGCCCCTGCGCAAGCACGCAAACAATAAACCCCGAAAGGTACACCATCATTCTCACTTCCGGTCCTTCTATAACTGGGGTTTGTGTGAATAGCTATACGAAGCCCACACCAGTGGTAGGTTGTGCAGGCGCAGATATTGTGGTTGACCCCAGCCTAGGAGCCTCTACAGATGGTCTGCCACACCCCACGATGGGTTGCGCAAAAGAGAGGCCCGCTGTCGACGTGGCGATGGTCTTGGACAAGTCAGGAAGCATGTTGACTCCGCTTACTCCGTCGGAGGCGGCTTTCTGTTCTGGACTATCGTCTTCGAATTCCAGGTTCGACTCACTCAGCTGCGCGGCCAAGAGATTCCTTGATCTTTGGGATCCGCAACCCACTAACCCGCAAGCCCCTGTGACGACTGGCGACAGCGCCGGGATGGTGTCGTTTTCCACCGCCGCAACGTCGCCGGTAGATGCCGTCATCGCCCCCGTGAACCCGGGAAACAGCGCTCTGAAGTCTGCGATTAACGGCATCTCTGTGGGTGGCGCTACCAGTATTGGCTCCGGCCTTCACGCGGCGGATGGCATGTTTACCAGCACCGGACATCGCAAAGTCGTTCTTTTGATGACCGACGGCCAGCAGAATACCGATCCCATGGTCGAAGTGAATCCCACGCCCGGGATTTATTGCGAGACGGCATCGAACTGCGCCGGATTGCCAACATCAGGAGGCTGCAACTACACCTCAACTAATCCTTGTCCGCTTACCAGCGGCGCCTCAATTTATACAGTGACTCTAGGGCCGAGCACTGGATTGCCTCAGGCAGTTCAGCAAGCTGTCTCCAATGCTTCCTTAGGCTTCTACTTGCACACTGACACCGACGGAGGATTGCTTAGCCCATTCTTTCTTGAACTATTGCAGAACTTCCTGAGATTCAACAGTTACGAAACGGTACGGATGATTTCAGAGAAGGCAACTGCAAACGGCTACTCTGCGGTCGTTCCCATTACCACCACGAGCCATGACGTGATCCTGAGCCTGATGTGGCCCAAGGAACTCGGGCCGCTGCGAATCACGGTGACTCCTCCAGGCGGGGCCCAGCCGATCGTACGCGAAGACGAGTCCGGATTTATCACGATCATGCAAGCATTGCCGCTGCCACCACCGTTTGACCCAACAAACAGCTGGCAAATCAACGTGCAGGCGCCCCGCCTGGTGGCAGCAATGAGTGCTATTCCACAAAGCATTCCTTTCGACCTGCATATCATGACCGAAGATGCCGGCATGAAAGCCGATCTGTCAGTGGTTCCCGGCGACTACAAGGCGGGAGACAACATCCGGCTGCGGGCTCAGCTTCGATATTTCGGTCGGCCTGTTCTCGGGGTTGGGTCGCACGCGGGCGACAAGATCGTTGCGAGCCTTGTGGCGCCCGGCCAAGGCGTTGGGGACATGCTTTCTGACAGCACGGCGAGTTCTGTGTCACCGCGGCCCGACATCGCCTCCGGGCCCGAGGCCAAACTATTCAATGCGGTTCAGGCAAAACCTCTTCTGACGACACGCCCGCCGGACATCACTCTGTACGATGACGGGAAGAAAGAGCACGGCGACGACGTTGCAGGCGATGGGATTTACAGTGCTTTGGTTCCAGCTCCGACCTCCGGTGACTATAACTTCGTTCTTTCTGCCGAAAGCACGGATCCGAATTCGATCCGATTCTCGCGCCAGCAATTGAGAGCCGCATACATTCGTGCTGTCCCCGATTCCGGCAATACCGTAATCAGTTCCAGTGTCCAGCGGCGGGACCGCCAAGGCGTGCTCTCGATCGTGATGACGCCTCGCGTGAAGCCGGCGCCAGGCTGCGGAACAAATGATCCAAAGTGCGGCCGCATGGGACCGGGGTGGGCGAACTACTTCTGGTTTGTGGCTCCGGGCCAGACGCCTGTCAAAGCAAAGGACAATCTGGATGGTACCTACACTGCGACTGTCTCGTTCAATGGTTCCGTCCCTCCCGCGGTCAAGGTCCACTTCGAGAACGTACTCGCCGTAATTGGGGATTCCGTTACGCCCGATAAGCTGCCTCAGCCCTTGAACTCAGGGAACGAACTCACCACGTGTTGCACACGGCCTTCCGGACGAGCAGCCCTTTTCCTCGATGTTGGCCCCAACTTACGCCAACTAAGCGGCAATCCATATCTGGGATTCAGCACGAATGCCGGCCTTGAGTTCATGGCAGCGAGCCATCTTGCGCTCGACGGCATCTTTGGCTATCACCGCTTCTCGCACAAGTTTGCGCCCGATCCCGATATCTATCAGTTTTCATTCAACGCCAGGATCTATCCGTGGAACGGAGCCCTCCGCCCGTTCATCAACGGAGGCTTTGGAGGGTACAAATTCGGCGGCGCTCAAACACACATCGGGGCCAACGTCGGAGGTGGAATTCTTTTTCCGCTTTCCCGACATGTGGGAGCCGAAGCCGCTTACAACCACCACGTCATCAGCGACGGGAATTCAACACAGTTCGACACGCTGGAAGTCGGACTGAGATATCAGTTCTGACATCGGAGAGAGCTACAACCGAAGTGTATCAATCCATCTTTAAGAGAAAGCAGTGAGTACTATGAGAAACCATCGTGAAGCATTCGCCGCAGGAAACCTTGGTGAGTCCGTTCGTCAAAACGCCGCAGGCCGATTCACTCTTTCGCATGCCGTGCGTGTGTTATTAACCCTCGGCCTGATCGCAGCCACTCTAGGAACGGCAGCATGCGCGAAAAAAGTCTCCGTGCCTAGCGTGGTCCAAATGGATCTTGATCAGGCGAAGAACCTGTTGGCGGCCGTTCCGTTGAAGACGGGAATGGTGAGCAGCGCGCAAGGCGCTGTGATCCCCGGCGCGTACGTGGTTTCGCAAACACCCAACGCCGGCGAGCAGGTGCCGATGAATACGCCGATCAATCTGACCGTGGAACTTCCAATATCGGTCCCGAACCTCGTGGACAGCAGCCTCGCCGACGCGGTGAATACACTGCAGACGGTCGGACTGAAGGTCATGTTAATGAAACAGCCGACGATGAATATTTTCGGAAAAACCAAGGTGGTTCAGCAGAATCCGCTGGCCAATTCGATGGTCCGACACGATACTGCCGTGATGCTGACCGTTACCGCTCCGCCTGACTTGGGCGCCGTGCTGGGTGCGGTAAGCAAGGATCCCGCGTATCAGAAGCTGAACCCGGAATATCGCAACATTCTGAATACGTTTCTTAAGTAGCTCCGATGCGGTATGTCCGAACCAATTCCGTGCTCCTGTTCATGCTATTCGTGCTCGCGGCTGGCGACCTGTTGAGCAGCATCGCATGCTCCAATCGGATCTCACAATCCGGTGGAGTTGCGCAGACTGGAATCGCAAGCTGGTATGGGCACCCTTTCGACGGACGATTGACGGCTAACGGCGAAGTGTACGACATGGAAAAGCTGACTGCGGCGCACCGCACATTTCCATTCGGGACGGTGCTACGAGTCGAGAACGTCGCGAATCACAAGACGGTCGAAGTCCGGATCAACGATCGCGGACCGTTCGTGCAGGGCCGAATTATTGATTTGTCGCATGCCGCGGCACAGACAATCGCTATGCCCGGAATTGCGAATGTGCAGTTGGAGGTATTAAGCGCTCCGGCGACTCGTGGGGCCGAACTCTACGCGGTCCAATTACAAGGCTTCAGCCAGAAGGCGGATGCAGAGCGCTTGCGCGACAAGATGCAGCAGGAATATGGAATTGCGCGAATTGTATATCGCAGCACCGACCAGACCTGGCGCGTTCTGGTTGGACTCGAGTCAAACATCGAAGCGGCCAACACGCTGGAGCAGAAGTTGGAGAAGGAAGGCGAGCCGGGTTTCGTCGTGATGATTGACGAAGACTGAGAAAACTGAGAAAACTGAGAAAACTGCGGGCGGCCTGTTTTGTAGGGCGATACAAACTCATTCACGACAAGACACGTCATGCGCGATTTCGGGTCGAGATGAATCTCGCCGGCATCGGTTCACAGGTGGAACGGAGCACAAAGTGATGATCATGCACAACCTACCGGAAGCACAGGAGTTCTTCGTGGAATGGCGAAGTCTGAACGATTTCGAGCAGCAGAAGGCGAGTCGAATGCTGTCATTCCTCGTCGAATACGATGTGGACGATTATCCAGACCTGTTTCCGTTCGTGCCAAGAAACCCGAAGTTCGAGCGCATTATCGATCTGTTTAATGTCCTCAAGCATTGCCTGCCGCAGAGCGGCGATAAATCAATCGCAGACTAGTAGAAGCATCGGCCAATTAATTCGATCGTTGTATGCCGATCATGGATTCGACCAGCACAGCCGCGCGAAGGTTCGCGGATCGATTGATCCAGTCGGATCGGCTCCATTCTTACTTTGGAAACTGCGAAGCGTCGTTTTGGTCAACGCATCGAACACGGCGCTTTGCGCGATGCCAAGGCGACGTTGTACCCAGCGAACTCTGTCGCCGCTGGCTCCCAACGTCATGGGGTTGAAACGATTCATGTCAACATTTCCCGGAGTAAAGCCGGGCAACCCTATCGCATCACCTTGATACTGATGAATCCACCAGTTCGTTAGGTCACCCCATGGTTTGGGCACAGGCGGAGAAATCCGGTGTACGAGGGCATCGCGGCGAGCCAGACCTTTCTTAAACGGATAGTAGGCCAGCCAAAGAGGAGACTCCACCAAGTCAGGCGCGCGAAGGTCGAGCATATCTTCATGCCACACCCGGCCGCTCGTGTAAATGATGGGGGCGACATGGTAGTAATCCCGTAACACGCGCCATGCTGCACGTACTTGTTCCAGACACTGTTGCGCCGTCATTCCAGTTTTTGCCCGTCCGCCGGGAAACTCCACATCGAGTGACGGTGGAAGGTCATCTCGAGTTATTGACGACAGTGGAAGAGCCTTAGTGACCGCTGCTGCTTGAGTGGCGGGATCCGCGGCGCGGCCATACTTACGATCTACGTCAGGATGAGGGAAACGCAAAAAGAGAAACGCGCCTCGCACCAGCCCGGCATCTTTCATGCGCTGCCATTCCCGCGGAAAAGCTGTGTCCAGTGACGCGCCCCAATTTGATCGGAAAATCGCAAAACTGATGGGACCCTGGCTTCTCGCAAGAGCCCAGTCGCGTGTCTTGTTCCCGTCCAGTCCGAATGTGTCGAGTCCAAGCAGGGAAGGCATCTGAAGGAAGGGGGATGGTCCGTCTGGAGTGGTGCCTACTCCCGCAGGTTGAACTGCTCGTGCTCCGGCAAGTGCCGGACGAACGAGCGCGGCTCTGATCTGCAACCATTCCTGCACCAAAGAACTTTCGTTCGTGCGAAGCTTGCGCCCGCTGAGTTCAGGATGTCGTGCATAGAAAACCATATCGGTGATCCGGTCTGGATCCGATACGCCTCCGCTCACCGTTTCAGAGATTGCCTGATTCAATTGTCCGGCGCGCACGAGTTGAGTAAAGCGCTGCGCAATTACAGGCTGCGTCGAAAGTTCCTCCATCAACTCTCTCCGCAGCGGAGGCCGCAGGGGAAATGGGCGACGAGCAAAACGAACGATAGGCCTGCGAGGGAAACGTATCGGCAGGTGCCGAGGCACGGCGGGTACCGCCGCGCGTGCGCGCTGAAGCACTGGCCCGGCCTGCCGCTCGACCTTGTTCAGGATCATATTGCCTGCAGTCGAGAGCGCAGCTTTCTGAATATTTTGACCTGACGCAACCTTCTTTACGAACGAGAGAGCATCAGCCGCATAGGGCGATGGTGGCAACAATCGACCGGCCGCTGCGAACGCTGCATCCTGGATGTTTTTTCCTTTGGCAAGCGCCAGAGCTGCGTCAAAAGCAGCTTGAGCGGCCGGCCCTCCGGGAAGTTGCTTGCGAGCGGAATTCAACAGCGCATCGCCAATATTTTTTCCCTTCGCCATGTTCATCGCGGTATCGAAAGCGACCTGTGCGATGGCTCCGCCGGGAACGGCGCTTCGGGCGGCAGCGATGAGTGCGTCCGTTATCGGTTGGCCTGCAGCGAGCGCATTGGCTGCACCCAGTGCGGCGGCAACTCCAGTGCCGATGCCGGGAATGAACGGCGCCACCATCGCGGCAAATTGCAAGCTTTTCCGCAAATCTCCGATCTGACCTTGCGCGGCTTTTTGCATTGCTTTGAAAACGTTCTCGCCTCGGGCAGCGGCTAGGGCAGTATCGACATAGAACCGCGTCACGGGAGTGCTTGCCAGCGAACGGACCGCACCCTGAAACACATTCTTTCCGTCAGCCGCAGCTTGAACTGCTCCGAGGCCTGCCCTCGCGGCCATACCCATCGGGGTCCATGAGAGTCCGCTGGTCAATACCGACATGGGGATCACTTTGTCGACCGCGGATATGCCTTTGCCCACCGTCTTGACAACTCCACCGGCGGTTTTGGCGACCCCTTTGGCAGCTTTCGCGATGCTGTGGACTACACTTCCGAGAAAATGATCTAGTTCCTCATCGTCTGCCATGTACAGCGCGTATTCGAAACTCGGCAAGCCTTCATTCAGGAGCTCGGAAGACTCGTACATCTCTTGCAGGACTTCCTGCTGATACGAGTGCGGATTTGGCAAGTACTCTATTCCCGCTTGCATGACCACCTCTCAAAGGACCAGACTCAGCAAACAAACTCCATGCTTCGTTTCAACCTGGGACATCCGGTTATCACGACATCTTTGAGCACGCGATGATCAGCTGATCCAGGAGGGGTCAGGAACGCTTGCGCAGTCAAAATCGACTGTGCTTAGCTTCAGCGTGGAAGAGATGTTCAGGGATCCCACATTCATCGCGAGTTGCCAAACAGTGCTGAATTCGATACCGCTCAGCAACGGCTCCGGCGTCGGCAGTGGGGTCGAATAGGTTGCCTGCGGACCATTCCGATATCTGGCGGGATTAACGACCCAAAACACTGGTCGACTGTCGAAACCACGAAGTTGTCTGGCGAGTACGTGCGGGCAATAGACGCCGGGTAGCCATCCTCCGGCGATAACGCCTGCAGTCCAACTGGTGTAGTAATCGCGTAGAGGTGATTCGACCGCACCCCAGCTCTCAAGATCGAGATAAATTACGGAGCCGGCAGGGAATCCTGCTCGGGTGGCGAGGCCGATTGCGTCTGCGGCGTCCTGCGTGCCCTTTGCCGCCGAGGGATGAAACGAGCATCCCGTGCACCACTCCGCGCCTTTGCGCTGTTGTTCTCCGACGTAAATTGGAGCTAATCCCCATCCCATGTTTGCCAGGAATGCGCGTTTGGTCATCCACGACGTGCCGCGGCCTTGGCTAGGAGCAGGTGCAAGGTAGAATCCACTCCACGACAGGTTGGTCTGATTCCACAGTGCCGTCATGAGAGCGTCACCCGGATAGTCGAGCCGGTCGAACCCGGCGTAGCCTAGTTCGATGGGTGCGCGTACCGATGAGGAGAACAATCCCTGCCAATTGCCGGTAATCGGCAGCGGAAATCCCGGATCGACCGCATCCTTCTTAATGTCGTAACGCCAATACTGATTTCGGCGGAAGAAGTACGCCTTACCATTGCCCCAGTTAATGCAGCCATCCACCGCGTCGAGATTCAATCCAGGCCACTTGCCTGAAATTGGCAAGGGATACCCGGAGTCGACCGAATCGTTCTTGATGTCATATCGCCAGTATTGGGCGCCGCGAAAGAAATAAGCTTTCCCATCGCCCCAATTCACGCACGCGTCTACGGCATCGAGATTCAAACCCTTCCAGTTTCCGGAAATTTGCAGCGGAAAACCCGAATCGACTTGATCCATCTTTATGTTGAAGCGGTAATACTGCGAGCTAGCAAAGAAGTATGCATAGCCATTTCCCCAGTTAATGGCTGCATCGATACCTGTCGTGGGCAGTCCGCGCCAATTGCCAGAGACAGGTAGCGGATACGCGCTGTCAACCGAGTCGCGGTTGATGTCGTAGCGCGAGTATTGGCCAGCGTTGAAAAAATAGGCCTTGCTCATATGGGATCCCTAACTCTCGAGGTATTACCTCGAGGCACAGTGTTGTTCCACATTCAAGCTGTGCTCGCCCCAAGTTCTCCCCAAACTGCGTTCATCCAAATTCGCACGGATGCGGATGCAAGCCGGTGGCCACATTCCAAAGTCGTTCGTTCACAAACTCTATAGGCGGACCTGCTTGCAAACATACGAAGCCCGCTTCGCGGATTTGGCGCGAGTCGTTCGAGGAAACGAAGCGATCTTCGCTCGTGTTCACCATTTTTCAGCAGCTTGCACACGGCACGTCACGTGCAAAAGGACTAGCCATGTTGCTGGCCCGAGTCGAGGGGCCGCCATTTTTGAGGAGGGCAGACATGCCTCATGACACTGATCGCACGCAGTTGGAATTTGGGTCGGAACTTTCTGAGTACGGGGAAGTCCCCGAACTCGCGTCTGAGCAATACGAATCCGGCGAACTCGGAAGCATTCTCGGATCACTCTTCGGTGAGGCTCAGGCTGAAGGCGCCTTCGAGAGTGGTTTTCAAGAGTATGGCGAAACCGGAGAGTACGGCGAGCTGCCGGAAATCATGCACGACGAACTCGCTTCTGAGTTGCTGGAAGTACGCAGTGACCAGGAACTCGATCATTTCCTCGGAGACCTCTTTAAGAAGGTCGCCGGCGGCATTGGAAAAGTTATCAAGTCGCCCGTGGGTCAGGCGCTAGGCGGAATTCTAAAAACCGTGGCGAAAAAAGCCCTGCCCATCGCCGGCGGTGCGCTCGGAACATTTGTCGGTGGCCCTGTCGGAGGCATGCTCGGGTCGAAACTGGCGTCAGCGGCAGGTAGCGCGTTTGGCCTCGAGAACGAAGGTCTCAGCCCCGAGGATCGTGATTTCGAGGTGGCCCGGCGTTACGTGAAATTCGCGACGCATGCCGCCAGGAAAGCTGCGATGGCCCATCCACATATTGACCCGAACACCGTTGCGAAGGCGGCAGTAGTTGAAGCTGCGAAGAGATATGCACCTGGATTGTTAGCCCCGTTGGCGAGCATCCAGACCGCAGGAATTCCCCGAGCTGGTGTGAGCCGTCCTATTCACCGCGCCCCGGTATCGACAACGTTCTACCAGGAACCGGCTGCGGCGTACCGGTCACCGGCTCCGACGGCCGTGCAGGTTGATCCCACGTATCAAGTCCGAGACTACGGTCCGTACTCCGGCCAGTATCAGGCCCAAACGTCGTGCCCGAGTTGCGGAGGAACAAGCCGTCACCGGCGCCAAGGCAAGTGGATTCGTCGTGGCCGTCACATCGTCCTGCTTGGAGTGTAACGGCATATGAATTCCCGTTTAGCGGCGTTGTGGCTCCTCGAGCAGGAAGCGCGCGCACTTTTGGCGCGGCTTGGGCGCCTGAAACCTTTCGCCATGATCGCGCCGATGGTCATGGCGGCGAGCGTGCCCCAAGCTGCTCAAACGGCGATGGAGAACCACCTTATTCAGCGTCGCCGCAGGCTGCACATTCTGCTCGACGAGTTCATCGGTTGGGTGCGCAGCCCCAGGGGCCGGAGTGCGACTCCTGCGGCTGCGCAAAGCAAGTTGGTGTTCTTGAGACTGAGGTTTAATGCAGTGCTCTCACAATTCCACATCTTCGCCGACGTACTCACGCAAAGAAGCGAACACGAGATGGGCGTCTGGATCGCTGGTATGGATGATTTCGCCGCCGATGCGTTGTCCCTTCCGGGTGGGTATTACGAGATGCCTCCGGTTGTATGTTATGTCGACCGGGGGCACGGCGGAGCCATTCGCCGTGCGCGCACACGGCTTCCCGGTGGAGATCCGAGCCCGGTCGCGATCATACGCATCCCGCACGAGCGGATGATTGGCAGCGGAATCGCGTCTTCCCTTGTGCATGAGACAGGTCACGAAGCTTCTCACTTGCTCGATTTGCTGGGTCCGTTACGAAAAGTACTGGCACTCCGCCAACAAAGCTCTCAGAGCGGCGTGCCCGTCTGGGGCTACTGGGAACGTTGGATTTCGGAAATTCTGGCGGACTTCTGGGGAGTCTCGAAAGTGGGAGTCGCATCCACGCTGGGTCTCGTGAGCCTGGTGAGTCTGCCGCGACCTTTCGTATTTCGTATCGATGCCCAGGATCCTCACCCGACTCCGTGGATCCGCGTGAAATTGAGTTGCGCGATCGGCAAACTTCTTTATCCGCATGCGCAATGGGATGCGATCGCTCAGCTCTGGAACGTGCTTTATCCGATGGATGGGCTGGAAGAAAACGAAAGAGCCACTCTGTCGGCTTTGGAGGCTGGGATACCGGAGTTCGTGCAGTTGCTCGTCAACTTTCGTCCGCCTACCCTGCGCGGAAAGTCGCTCAGGGAAGTGATGCCGCTGGCGGAACGTCATCCTTCGCGCTTGGCCGACTACTACCGGGAATGGAAAGCTACGCCGGCAAAAATGCGTATCGCGCCTCCATCTCTGGTGTTTGCCGTGATCGGCCAAGCCAAGGCTGACGGAAAAATTTCGCCTGAAACCGAAAGCAAGTTGCTCGCTGACTTGCTGAGTTATTGGGCGATGCGCAGTGCCTTGGATTCATCCGCTATCTGTGCCAATCAACCGAGAGTGCGGCTGGTCCAGCCCCCGTCGGTTCCCGGTCAACTGACAACGACTTTACAGTGAGGAGAAATTGAATCATGACAGCTCAGCCAACTAACTCCGTTTTTCAAGGGCAAGAGGTGAAGTTCTCCATCTCGCCGTGGCCGCCTGCTGGTTTGGCAAAAACTCCAAACACAGTTTATGCAGAAGCCTGGACGATTGTGCCAACTGGAGAGACTCCTACAAGTTACGAGTACCACAATGTGGAGCGGGTGGATGATGCAAGCGGCAACTTCAACGGTGAGTTTCTTTGGGACACCAGCGAAGTTGAGCCTGGCTCGTACCACATATCAGTAAAGTTGAGCGACGGAGCCAAATCTGTAGTGCTTCCTTCTAACAAAGAGCAGAGTTCCAGCTTGACTCCTCCTAACGTTAACGTGAATTTGCGGCCGATCGCCGCTGGAGATGTGATCCCTGTCACGATGAGGCGCGCGGCCGAGCCGCCCACCTCTGATGCTGCGCTGTGGGTTGCGATCCGCTACAGCTCGAACCAGCTCTCGTTTCCCAACTTCGTCAAGTTCGCCGACACAATCATGTGCAACAACAATGGCGGGACGATTGACAATGTGATCGACGGCTATCTCAAAGGCCAAGGTTGCTTGCTCCCGTTGGCACAAAGAAGGTTCACGCCCTTTCCGAATATGGATTCGTACCGGGTGCTCAAGATTGCCACCGAATGTTTCATGATGCTCAACTGTGGCGTCTATCTCGCACCAGACATGTTGTTTGACCTGGTCAACAATCAGATTGTCGCCTCGAAGCCCCCGGTTCCGGGAGTTCCTTTTCCGCCGCCGGTCTTCGATGCCTCCGAAGATGCCGCTCGACTCAACCAGAGCGAGTCAACGCTGCCGGCGCAGATCACAAACTGGTGGAACGTTTACTTGCAATCGGCGAATCAAAACTTGAATAACGCCGATCCGCAGGGCCTCATCATTCCATACCTTGCATTGGTCCGATCGAGATTGAAGGATCTGCCGCTGACCACGGCATGCCAGATGGGGATGGAGTGTTATGGAATTCTGCAGCGCAAGCTGACGAATCCGTGCCTGATTGAGCTGATCTGGTCCTACTGGCACGAGGAAGCCATGCTGGTCCAGACGCTGAATGCAATCAGCCGGCGATTCCAGAATCTGCGTGGACCGGGGGATCGCGATCCGCTAACCCGGTTCGATATCGATCCACTACGCCGCCTCAACAGTTTTCTGTGGGGCTACGTGCAGGACGAGCAACACCGTCTTACTGTCGTGCGGCGCGCGTACGAATACAACCACGAATACGGTCTCGCTCTCGAGGGCAGGGCCGTTCGCGCGATGAGACCTTCCGACAGTCGCTCGAAATTCCTGGAGGCGTTCCACAACCTGTTGTATCTGTGCACGATCTTTTTCAAAGAAGACGATGACACCACAGTGGTCGCAGACGGCTTCCCGCTGCTGAATGCATTGCGCGAAGTGCATTACATACTGGCTGCGGGTGCGCACAATCAGTTTGGCGAACTCCCATCGATCGCCCGGCAGGAAATGCTGATGCAGCAGTGGCTTCTGGCGCGGCCGGAGATGCGCGAGTTCTTGGGCGGCAAGGTCATGGTTCCGTATCCCGAAGACTGGATGGACCGCGTAGACAACGTGAAGAGCATGGAAGGCTGGACCGACGTATCCGTCGTCCATTTCCATGATCTTGCAGTCTACGGGGAACAGGTCGTCCTCTCGATCCGGTACGGGGCCTGGAGCTTGACGACGGCAACCGCAACCCAGGCCGCCAATTGGGCGCGCTACTGGCGAAATGAAATTCAGGGATACATTCACGCATATCGTGCAGCTACGGGAGTGGATCTCACGTCAGAGCCAGTGAACTCCACATTGCCGTCGGTACTTCTGTTGCGCCGGCTGGCTACGCAACGGCCCATGGCTCGTCTCGTGTAGCAGGCAGCCGTGCTGGATTTTACTTCAGCACTCTACCTGGGAATGAAGCATCCGGCTGGCTCGCTTCTACCCTGGGAGGCTTTTACCAGTGGCGTTCCGGCGGCGCTCTTTGAACCGCCCGAGGCCAAGGAGGTGGCACAGCAGGTCGCGACTCTTCAAGGTTGTGAGCGCGGCCTGCTGGGCACATCGACTCTCCATCTATTTTGGGACTTCTTCGGAATGTTCTCAAGAGGAGGAGTGTCGGTTTACGTCGATCGCGGAACGTATCCCATCGCACGGTGGGGAGTCGAGCGTGCAGCCGGACGTGGTGCGATGGTTCGTGAGTTTGCTCATCACGATCCTGAGGACCTCCAAAGAAGTTTGGCCCTGAACACGCATGGCAATGCTCTTGTTGTCGTGCTGACCGACGGTTTCTGTCCTGAATGTGGTCGGCCGGCTCCGTTGCATGAGTACCTGCGAGTCGTTCGTTCTCGAGGTGGGTGGCTTGTTGTTGACGACACGCAGGCTTTGGGAATCTTCGGTACCTGGGACAACACTGCGCTTTATGGTCGTGGCGGAGGCGGAATGCTACCCCGTTTGCGGATCTCTGGTCCAGATTTGCTTGTTGTCAGTTCTTTGGCAAAGGGATTTGGGACGCCAGTTGCAGTCCTGAGCGGGAGCAAGAAGGCGCTCGACGAGTTTGAGATGAAGAGTGAGACACGTATGCATTGCAGTCCACCGTCACTCCCGGTGATTCGAGCGGCCCAGCACGCGCTGGTTCTAAATCGAGTACACGGCGACCGTCTTCGGGCACGGTTGTCGTCACTAGTCTTTCGCTTTCGCCGCCGCGCGCAAGAAGTTGGGGTTCGATGTAAAGAAGGACTGTTTCCGATTCAGACGCTTCTCACCGGGAGCAAAACAAACACGAGGGAACTGCATGAGCGATTGGCGCGTAACGGAGTGCGAACGGTGCTCCGCTACGAGAACGGAACATCGGATCTTCGAATCAGCTTCGTCATTACAGCGCGCCACACGCCACAAGAGATCGATCGAGCCGTCGGGGTCCTGTCTGCGTCACTGTGCAAGGTGAATGAACTCGCGATGTGAGGTAAGAAAATGAGTAATGAATTCAGCTTCGAAACTGCATCAGCGGAATCCAGCGAATCGAGCCTGGAACAACTGCTTGACCGATTGGAAGCACAGAGCGAAACCGCCGGAATCTCCGGCGAAGATGAATACGAAGTCTATTCGGAGGGCAGTCCGGGTATGGAACAGGAGCGCGGTGGATTTCGCGGTGGGTTCCAACGGCCCGTCCGCAGACCAATGATTGCAACGCGTGGTTGGCGGCTTGGGTGGGGTCGTCCTGCGTGGCGCTATGCCCGTGCTTATTGGACAGACGACGTGCAGCGAATGCTGTGGGCTCAACGATGCCTTGCGCAGTTGAGTGGGCTGTGGGTGCCGCAAACAGGAGTCAGCGATGAGCCCACGCGTCGAGCAATCGCACGGTTTCAAGCCGAAGAACAATTGCCTGCTACGGGTATTCTGGACGACCAGACGTTTGGCGCGTTGAGCGCCGTGTGTTCTCCGCCGAACGATCCCGCCTTACTCGAACAAGAATGGGAGAATCCTCCGGGGCCATCGAGCAGGCCGGAACCAGTCCTGGAGGGGCCGAGAATCTTCTTCAAACGGGACTCGATCGAAATCCGGCAGGATGCCACAAATTCTATGGTTCACGTTGTCCATGCATTCGAGCAGATTCGGTCATTTCTCGGGGGCAATCCCAGCAGGCACGTTACGCTGCACGGCTTTGCCAGCGCCGAAGGGAACCGGACTCACAATCTTGATCTTTCGCGGCGGAGAGCCGAACAGATACGGCGCACGATGATCGAGCTTGGCATTCCCGCGGGCCAGATCAGCGCTGTTGGCGACGGGTCGCGCACTGCCAATGGGCCTGAGTTCAATCGCGCGGTCGCAATCGAGTTTCGCTAGACGAGCGCGGTATCGATAAAGAAGCATCCGCCGCACGCACGGGTTCGTCCATTGCAGGTTTAAAACGATGATCATTGACAGTCACTGCCACGCTGGGAAGGGAGACGGACTTACGGGCCCGTGGGATACGGACGCTTCGCTGCGGAAGTACCTTCAGCGATCCGCGGTGGCAGGTATCAATCGCAGTGTTATATTCCCTGCATTTCATTCCAACTATGCAGCCGCGAATAGAGCCGTCGCTAGAATCGTGGCCCGCCATCCTGATCGATTTTACGGCTATGCATTCGTTCATTCGGACCGCGATCGCGGCCGTATTTTCGATATGGTCAAGGTCGCCGTCGAACAATACGGATTCCGGGGCATCAAAGTTCATCGTCACGATGGACGCATCACTCGCGAAATCTGCGAGGTGGCCCGCGCTTTTTCTCTACCGGTCCTTTACGACGTAATGGGTGAAGTCTCCGTGGTTGAATTGATCGCGCGGGAATACCCCGACGTGACGTTCATCATTCCTCACCTGGGAAGTTTCGCCGACGACTGGCGTGCTCAGCTCTCGATGATTGACCAACTCGCGCGCCATCCGAACGTCTACACCGATACGTCGGGTATCCGCCGCTTCGATTTGCTATACGACGCGGTCCGGCGCGCTGGAGCCCACAAAGTGTTGTTCGGCACCGATGGCCCGTGGCTGCATCCGGCAGTAGAGCTGGTGAAGGTCCGAGTGCTGGGATTGCCGCGGTACGAAGAGGACTTGATTCTCAGTGGTAACTTCCTGCGACTAACCGCAGGCGTGCGCAGGCGTGC
>Ga0335081_10001700_pt1 | contig 34970 bp, 32 predicted proteins | sample Lox_Sample_35_FD_206713 | JGI IMG/M metagenome (GOLD analysis project Ga0335081, IMG submission 206713) | Soil microbial communities from Loxahatchee National Wildlife Refuge, Florida, United States - Lox_Sample_3.5 | ecosystem: Environmental > Terrestrial > Soil > Wetlands | place: USA...
GGATGGTCATAAAACCTGATCAAGCGCCCTTTGCCAGATTGTCCGCCTTCTCGCGGACATCCTCAATTGTACCCGCCATCATGAAAGCCTGCTCAGGCAAATCGTCGCACTTGCCGTCGAGGATTTCGCGGAAGCCGCGCACCGTTTCCTTGAGCGGCACATAGCGGCCGTCGATTCCGGTAAACCGTTCCGCGACGCGGAAAGGCTGTGAGAAGAAGCGTTCGATCTTGCGGGCGCGCGCTACAACCAGTTTATCATCTTCGCTCAACTCGTCAATCCCGAGAATGGCGATGATATCGTTCAAATCCTTATAACGCTGAAGAACGCGCTGAACTTCGCGGGCGGTGTTGTAATGCTCGATGCCGACGATGTTCGGATCGAGGATGCGCGAGGTGGAAGCCAGCGGATCCACCGCGGGATAGATGCCCTTTTCCACGATCGAACGTTCGAGAGCGATCGTCGCATCGAGATGCGTAAACGTCGCGACCGGCGCGGGATCGGAATAATCGTCCGCAGGAACGTACACCGCCTGCATCGAAGTGATCGAGCCGGTCCGCGTCGAGGTGATGCGCTCCTGCAGCTCGCCCATTTCGGTCGCCAACGTCGGTTGATAGCCGACCGCCGAAGGCATTCGTCCGAGAAGGGCGGACACTTCGGAACCGGACATGGAGAAGCGGAAGATATTATCGATGAAAAGTAAAACGTCGCGGCCCTGATCTCGGAAATATTCCGCCATCGAAAGGGCAGCCAGAGCCACGCGCAGGCGCACGCCCGAGGGTTCGTTCATTTGACCATAGACCATGACCGTATCTTTCATCACGCCTGATTCGATCATTTCACGATAAAGCTGCGTGCCTTCGCGTGTCCGTTCGCCCACGCCCGCAAACACGGAGTTGCCTTCATGCTCGGTGGCAACGGAACGAATGAGCTCCATGATGATAACCGTCTTGCCGGTGCCTGCGCCGCCGAAGATCCCGGTCTTGCCGCCCTTGGTAAATGGCGCGATCAGGTCAATTACTTTCACGCCGGTTTCGAACACTTCGACATGCGTCGACTGGTCTGCAAACGACGGCGCGGGGCGGTGGATCGGATAATGGATGGCGGCTTGAACGTCGCCTTTATTATCCACCGGTCTGCCCAAGACATTGAAGATGCGGCCCAGGGTGGTTTGACCCACCGGCACCAGGATCGGCGCACCGGTTGCAGTCGCCGCAACACCGCGCTGAAGCCCGTCGGTGGCATCCATGGCCACGGTGCGAACCCAGTTATCGCCGAGATGTTTTTGGACCTCGAGAATCAGCGGCGCTTTTCCAGCGCGCTCCACCTCGATCGCTTCGAAGAGTTCGGGAATTTGCCCAGCAGGAAATTCTACATCCACCACACCGCCAAGAATTTGTACCACACGGCCTTTGCTGTTTGCCATGAACGTTCCTCCAGATTATTGAGCCAGCGCTTCCGCGCCGCCCACAATGTCCAAAATATCGCTCGTGATCGCCTGCTGCCGGACCTTGTTGTAGGCCAGCTGCAGCGCGTCGACCAATTCCCTTGCATTATCCGTCGCGTTGCGCATGGCCACCATGCGCGCGGCGTGTTCGCTCGCCTGCGATTCGAGGATGGCTTGATAGACCTGCAAGGCGGTGAACTTTGGAATGATCACGTCCAGAATTTCGCGCTGGTCCGGTTCGTATTCATACGCCGGGGCCGCGCCGCTGCGTTGCTCAAAACTCACGACGCGTCCCTCGCCCCCGCCGACCTCCAGGGGCAGAAGTTTTTTCATCGTGGCCGCCTGCCGGCCGATGTTGACAAAGTCCGTATAGACCACGTAGACTTCGTCCGCTTGGCCTTTGGTGAATTCATCCACAGCGAGCCTGCCAATCGCTGAAACATCGGCAAAGGATGGCGCGGCGGGCAAGCCGCTGAAATCCGCGATCACGGTCTTACGACGGCGGATGAGCAGGTCACGACCCTTGCGCCCCACCGCGATGAAGCGAACCGGCAGGCGATACTGATCGAAGTGCGAGGTGACAAAACGAATCACGTTCGTGTTATACGCGCCGGCCAAACCGCGATCAGCGGTGATGACAATGACCAGGGAATTCTTTGGAGCGGGCCGCTCGGTCAACAGCGGATGCAGGCTTTCCCGTCCGGGTTGAGCCGCTACGTGAGTCAGCACCTGCCAGGCTTTGGTCGCGTAGGAACGCGTGGCGGTCACGGCTGCCACGGCTTTGCGGACTTTGGCTGCGCTCACCGCTTCGAGGGCGCGCGTCACCTGCGAGATATTCTTCACGCTCCGAATGCGGAGCCGCATTTCACGCGCAGATGCCATCTACGCCGTCCAGGTGCTGCGGAAGACATCCAGCGCGGTCGTTAGATTCGCACGGAGGTCATCGGTGATGGTTTTCTTATCGGCAATCGCTTTACCGATCTCGGGATACGATGATTCCATGAACCTGAGCAGATCGCTTTGCCACTTCGCCATCTTATCTACCGAGACGAGATCAGCATAACCGTTCGTGCCAGCGAAGATCGCGATCACTTGATCGGAAAGCGACATCGGCGCGTATTGCGGCTGTTTGAGGATCTCCTGCATGCGTTGACCGCGGCCGAGTTGTTGTTGTGTGGCTTTATCGAGATCGGATGCCATCAACGCGAACGCGGCAAGTTCACGATAGGCCGCCATATCGAGGCGCAAGCGACCAGCGACTTGCTTCATCGCTTTGGTCTGAGCATCGCCGCCCACGCGTGACACCGAGATACCGACATTCACTGCGGGACGGATACCGGCGTTGAACAAGTTGGACTCAAGATAAATTTGTCCATCGGTAATTGAAATCACGTTCGTGGGAATATAAGCGGACACATCGCCCAGCAAAGTTTCGATGATGGGCAGTGCGGTCAATGATCCGCCTGTGCCTTTGACTTTGAGAAGCTTATAGTCATCGGCATTCTTCATTTCTTTACGAGCTTCTTCCGCTTGATCTTTGGAAATCGGTCCATCATAGACTTTGCCGTTGGCCGCATCTTTTGCAGTCGCAAGCGAATCTTTGAAATCTTTTTTGACGATCACATATTTGTTGGCGACACGCGCAGCGCGTTCGAGCAGACGCGAGTGAAGATAGAACACATCGCCGGGATACGCTTCACGTCCAGGCGGGCGGCGGAGAAGCAGAGAAACTTGGCGATACGCCCAAGCATGTTTGGAAAGGTCATCGTAGATCACCAACGCATCGCGGCCCGTTTCCAGAAATTCTTCGCCGATGGCGCATCCAGCGTACGGAGCGATGTATTGAATCCCGGCAGATTCATCAGCCGCCGCGACGACCACGATCGTGTGCGCCATTGCGCCGAAGCGTTCGAGGATACCAACGGTGCGCGCAACGGCGGCTTTCTTTTGACCAATCGCGACATAAATACAGATCAGGTCTTTGCCTTTTTGATTGATGATCGTATCAATCGCCAGCGCGGTCTTTCCGGTTTGACGGTCGCCGATGATCAATTCGCGTTGACCGCGTCCAACAGGAATCATCGAGTCGATGGATTTGATTCCGGTTTGAACCGGCGTATCCACATCCTGACGTTGGACCACACCCGGTGCGATTCGTTCAACCGGGCGAAAGCCGGTGGTGGCGATCGGACCTTTGCCGTCAATCGGCGCGCCCAAAGCGTTGACCACGCGTCCGATCATCGCATCCCCCACCGGCACGGAGGCAATGCGTCCCGTGCCGCGCACGGTCATGCCTTCGGTGATCCCGGAGTAATCGCCCATGATGATCACGCCCACGCTGTCCTTCTCGAGGTTGAAGGCCGTGCCCATCACGCCGTTGGAAAACTGCACCAGCTCCTGCGCCTGCACCTTGGCCAAGCCCTCGACGCGGGCGATCCCATCCCCGGCTTCCAGCACCTTGCCGATGTCGCTGATTTCGTATTGCGGTTCGAAACCCTCAATTTGTTTCTGTAAATCGCCGGTGATCTGTTTGATCAAATCCGTCATTTCGTCCGCCTCCAATAATTTGTCGCGCCGCGAGAATGCTCCCCGCCACAACGATCGATCGTGATGACATTCATCCTGCGGATTGTTTTACGTACAATAACCCGGATAAAGTTCTTATCCGGGCCCATGAATTGGTGATAATCGGCGCAATAATACCTGAAAGCACCTTTCTTGTCCAGTTACATCTATCATTTTATTACAATGAACGCAAATTACGCTGTACGAGCCGACCGCCGCTGGTAACAATGCTTTTATCGAGATAACTGCCTTGCCTCTTCCTCGGCATGGAGACCACTCGCCTGCAAGATCAACGGTATGGCTGGCGTAAGCAACAAACTAGCGCCTGCAATTGCCGCTTGGATGGAAATCAAGCTGATGATTCCTGCGAGAGGACCGCTGGCAATCTGACCGAAAGCATCCACCTGCCCGGACATAGAAATGACTGTAGCACGCGAATCGGAATCGAGTCGTTGATTGACCCACGCCGTATAGAGCGGCCCCATCACATTGCGCATGACATCAACTATCCAGATTGCCATCACACTAAGAGCCAGCATCGGCGAGAAAGCGAATATAAGGATCGCCGCGGAAATCAATAAAGTGATCCATAACATGGCGTGCGTAATCGAAGGCGCATGGTTTGCATCGATCCGCTTCTCAACGAAGCGCGTTGCTAAAATAGAAAGAACCATTCCAACTGCGTTCAAGAAACCAAGAAAAGCTACATCGTTCAAGCCAAAGATGCTGGGGATTATGAAGTGATCCACCAAATATTTAACCCAGAGCCGATCCCAACCTTCGGAATACAAACCATAGAACAATCCCACGCCCAAGATGGCTGCCAGAGTCGGACGATTGCGAACAGCATTTATCCCCTTCCTGAATATATCGGTCATATGTTCAAACGTGTTGCGGTCTTCGGGACGCGTAGGATTGAATCCATGTTCTGGCATGAATACGGAGAGAAATACAGCCATCATTGAAACCATGATACCGCCAGCGAGAATAGGTATATTTACTGAAATGTTTCCCAGGGGAATCGCTGCGAGAGTTCCAATCAATGCCCCAGTCAGATCGAATTGGTTACCGCGTAAGAAAGCGCGGTTTGCGTTTTGTTCGCCGATCTCATCGGAAAGCCAAGCTTGCGTAGCGCCGCTGGTGAAAGTGTATCCGATTCCCCAAAGCACTTGGGCAAGTACGATCGGAATAAAAATCGGGAACGAACCTTCAACGATGAACGCCAATCCCATTACAAAAAAACCGATGATGATAGATAGTCGCCGCGAATAAGCATCAGCAACAATGCCGGTAGGAATTTCAAAAAGGAGGACAGTCAATTCAAGCGTCGTTCCAACGAGCACCAGTTGCAGACCGGATAAATGTGCAACGGTCGCTTCATAAAGTGAAGTGACTACAAAGATCATGCCAAAGAACAAAGCATTGAAGAACTGCAAACCAAAATAAAGTTTGTAGGCATCCAATTTATGAAACATTACCTGTCCCCAACAATCTCCTAATCCCCTATCCCACAATCCTTAACTCGCGCGGCATATCGCTCAGCACTTCCACACCATCTTTCGTCACCACCACATTATCTTCGATGCGCACGCCGTTACGTTCGGGTAAATAAATTCCCGGTTCGACCGTATAGGCCATTCCGGGATAGAGCATTTGCATATTGTCGCCGCGCATATACGGCTCTTCATGTCCCTCCATGCCGATGCCGTGACCCGTGCGATGCGTGAAATATTTTCCGTAACCGGCCCGCTCGATCACCTCACGCGCCGCCTGGTCCACGTTGGCACACGGGACTCCGGGCCTGCCAGCCGCGCGCCCGGCCTCATTGGCCCTCAACACGATCTCGGCGATCTTCTTGAACTCCGGCTCGACCGCCCCGACCGCGAACGTCCGCGTCAAATCGGAAATATAACCGTCCACGGTCGCGCCCCAATCCACGACCAGCAAATCGCCGAGTTGCAGCTTCCGCTCCGACGGCGATGCATGGGGATTCGCAGAATTCGGTCCGGCGGAAACGATCGGCGGGAAGGGCAATTCAGCTTCGGAGCCGCGCCTCAGCATTTGAAGCGTCAACTCGGAGGCGATCTCCTTTTCGGTCATGCCGATCTTGATCAACGGAATCGTGGCTTCGAGCGCGTCTTGCGCGACGTGGACCGCCCGCCTCATCGCCTCAACTTCGCTTTGATCTTTACGCAAACGAAGCGATGCCAACGCCTCGGACGCATCCGGAAAATCCGCCTCGGGCGCGCCGGCACGCACATATTGGAACTCCAGCAAACGGAGTTGACGGGGCTCAACGCCGATCTTTTTTCCGTCCAGTCCGAGCGATTGAAGGGCTTTGCGAAAAACTGCGTTCCACTCCGCTGGATTCTCGCCATAGGTCATCGCGTTCACTCGGTATGGAAAGAGATTCACTTTCGGATATTCAAGTTCCGGCAAAACAATGACCGGGTCTTTTCCCGGTGCGACCAGCAGCACGACCGGCCGCTCCATGAGATGAAATTTCAGGCCCGTCAAATAAGTGAGAGTCGGCCCCGGGTTGACGACCACCGCATCCAGTCCGGCCTGAGCGAGAGCGATATGAAGTTTCTCGAGTCGGGTTGACATTTGCTACCTCCGGAATAAAATTACACAAGCACTCATAATCTTACACCTAATGCATGGAGGAAAGACCCTGGAATTAACAAAGTGGATTGCGGCACAGTTCGATCCGGTTGATCTATTTTCCATCACCCCTTCAGAAATAAAACAGCGCCTGATCCTCAAGCCCAGGCTGGATGAAGTTTTTCCCTGGCGTTCACTTTATTCACACCGGCTGCAATGGCGGTCGTCCCATATACAAGGAATTCCATCACGTATTATGACCTGCAGAATTTTCCAAATGCAGGACAGGGGGATTTCAGCCATGATTACCATGCTTATTGGGCAATCCCATTTTTTTCCTGGCGGCCGAAATGCCATTTCCGGGCCCGTTCCTGCTGATCGGCGTACTCAACAGCCTGTCATCCTGGTTCGCGGTGCGTGTCTTCGGTGGAAAGCCCGTCTCGCTTTTAGTTTCACTGCACGTGATCTATATTCTCTCGCAAGGAAAGATCGTTGGGATCATGGCCGGTGGATTCGCATTGGTCGTCGCCGGGCTTGCGTTTCAGCGCTGGCAAGTGGCGGGAGCAGGTGCCCTGATCGCATTGACGAAATTCCAGCTCGGTCTCGTTCCTTTCCGCGCGTTGCTATTGCTGTGGGATGCACCCTGGATCAGTGAAGGCGCTCTTTGTCCCTTCGGGGGTCTTCCTCCTTTCCCTTTGGCTTTATCCGGTACGGCCCCACCGACTGGTTCAAACCACCCGGAGCAGCCCTCCCTACCCTGAAGGCCGCGTTTCGCTTTGGCAATGGATCGGCCGCTGGGCTCTTCTATTATGGCTGATATCGCTTCATGAAACTCCCAAAACACGAACGGTTTTACCTATTGCTCACGGCCAACGTTCTTGCGATCCCTTATTCCCAGCAAACCGACTTGCTGCGGTTGTTTGCCCTATTTACGGGGTATGGCGCAGTCCGCACCAATCTCTTCTTTATCGCCGGCGGGCTTGGACTATTTTCGGGAGTCTCCACATGGGCGGTCATTCGCGCCTTGGTACTCATTCCCCTCGGCTTGTATTTCAGGGTTTTCCATGGGGCCGCACGGAAACAGAGAGTTGCCTGACCCGCCTCCAGAACCTCTCCATCGTCTCCGGATGCTGCTCCACCCACACCAACAGTCCCAATAGCCAGTAGAACTGCGCACCGTTGGGAGACAAGCCCGTTGGGACCAGAAGCCACGAGATAAGGGTGAATCTCCAGGTGACAAATTCGGCACAGATCATCCAATCGCTGGGCCAGATCGAGGGTGAAAACATGGCCGCCACATAGAAGGATCGAGATCGGGAAACCAGCAGAATAATCAGAACGATCAAAAACAACACAACATAGAGCCACTCATGACCCGTCAACGCGCTGAAACCGGCCAGGCTGGCGGCGGCGGTGGTGCGCGTGCTCATGGCGGGCAGAGCGACCAGCCAGTCCCTGATCCAAAGCGGCTGGATCAAAGTGGGTATGCCCCACAGGACAAGACAGGCAAGCGAAAAGGCGGCGATCTCACGCCAGTTTTTTTGCCGCCACCACTCCATCAACTGCAGCGGAATCCATAAAAGCCCCAATTGTGGTTTCAGGGTCAGAAGAGACAAGCCCAAGCCGCCCAGCAATCTCGCCGGCACCCATAGGAGGGCATCCAGGCTCCCCATCGAGAGGCCAAAGACAAAGGGAAACGAAAGCAAAATCCAATGGGATTGTTTTTTCGCCAGAACAACGATCAGAAGAAAAGAAACACAGATCAGGATCGGGACCCAAACGGAAAAGGGCATCCAAGTCGTGAAGGATAATAACCAAGCCACCTGGATCGGATTGATGAACCCATCCACCTTATAGGGAGAGATCCCGTGATTCATGGCCTGCCCCGCCTGATAAAAGATATACCAATCGCGGAATATGGGAAGAGGCGGTAAGGGAATCATGCCTTGTTTCGCATCTTAAAAATGCGAGCAAAGAATATATCGATCAAGGATGGAGCCAGATATTCGATCGCGATAAAAATGCCATACCACCATGGAAGGATCACAACCCGACGCGGGTGATCCGCGAGCTTCACCACGCGACGGGCCACGTAGTGGGACGTCATCGTAAGGCGGCGCAGGGACTCCAGCCGCGAAGGCCGGCCGGCTGCAGGGCGGCTGTGCTCGCTAAATTCGGTTCGGGCGAAAGCCGGGTAGATTCCGGAGACATGGATGCCAAGCGGAGAAACTTCCCGGCGCAGGGCGTCCGTGAATCCGCGCACGCCAAATTTGGTCGAGGCGTAGATCGAATAGGTGGGGATGGCAATCCAACCTGCCATGGAAGACATGTTGATGATGTGCCCCTGTCCTTGCTTCAACATATACGGAAGCGCGGCGCGCGTCACCTGGATCACGCCCAACAAGTTCACATCCACCTGTGTTTCGATATCGCGTGCGCTATCCAGATTTTCCAGCCAATCGAGCCGGCCAAAGCCGGCATTGTTGAACAGGATGTCAATGCGGCCATATAGATCAACCGCTGACTTCACCATCAAATCCACATCGACACGATTAACCACATCCACCGGAATGGCCACCGCCTCACCGCCTTGGGCTTGAATCTCGCTGGCCAACGCCTGCAGGCGTTCGAGGCGGCGCGCGGCAAGGACGAGCTTGCATCCCTCTTTGGCAAATAAGCGCGCCGCGTCTTCGCCGAAGCCGGAGGAGGCGCCTGTGATGATAACGACCTTATTTCTGAGAAGATCTGACATGAACGAGACTCAAAAGAGTGGGTGGATCCAGCAGTTCAATTTTATTCCGATTCTTCCGGATTCTCCTCAGTCGTTCGTTTGCGCGGACGCGGCGGCTCAATGACGGCCTGAGGGGCGACGGCAAGTTCGACGACTTGATCCATGTGCGTGACCGGGATGATCTTCAAGTCAGAGCGCACGGTTTTCGGAACCTCGTACAAATCCTTCAGATTCTTTTCGGGCAGCAGGACCACTTTCAGTCCGGCGCGGTAGGCCGCCAGGACTTTTTCGCGCAGGCCGCCGATCGGCAGGACGCGTCCGCGCAAGGTGATCTCGCCCGTCATGCCGACTTGATGATAAACGGGTCGGCCGGTCAATGCGGAGATCATCGCCGTGGCAATGGTAATCCCGGCGGACGGTCCATCCTTGGGGATCGCGCCCTCCGGCATATGTAAGTGAATGTCCATGCGCTCAAAGACCTCCATTTCAACCCCAAGCTGTGCCGCGCGCGACTTGATGTAGGTCAGCGCGGCCTGGGCCGACTCCTGCATCACATCGCCGAGCTGGCCCGTCATCTGCAGGGCGCCCTTGCCTTCCAGCACGGCGACCTCAACGGGCATGATCTCACCGCCGTTTTCCGTCCACGCCAGGGATTGCACCACGCCAACCTCATCCTGCTTTTCCATCTCCGGCGGAATGTACTGCGGCGGATCCAGAAACTTTTCGATGAGGTCGGCAGCGATCTTGGTCGGATATTTCTTCTCTTCCGCTTTGAGCCGCGCCACCTTGCGCGCAATGCGTCCGATCTCGCGTTCGAGGTTGCGGACGCCCGCCTCAAAGGTGTACTCGCGGATGATGCGCTGAAGCGCAGCGGTCTCAAAGGTTAACTCGAGGTCGCTGATGCCGTTCTCTTCAATCTGACGCGGGATCAGATAGCGGTTCGCGATCTCCAGTTTTTCCTCCTCGATGTACCCCGGGAACTCGATCACCTCCATGCGGTCCAGCAGCGCGGCGGGAATCGAGCCCAGATAATTCGCCGTGGTGATGAACATGACTTTGGAGAGATCGAACGGCAACTCCAGATAATGATCGCTGAACGAATTGTTTTGTTCCGGGTCGAGCACCTCGAGCATCGCCGAGGCCGGGTCGCCGCGGAAATCGGAATAGAGTTTATCGATCTCGTCCAGCATGAAAAGCGGATTGGCCGTCCCGGCGCGCTTCACCGTTTGCAGGATTCGCCCCGGCAGCGCGCCGATGTACGTCCGGCGGTGGCCGCGGATTTCCGCCTCATCCCGCACACCGCCCAGGGAGACGCGCACGAATTTGCGCCCGAGCGCTTCGGCGATCGAGCGACCAAGGGACGTTTTCCCGGTTCCGGGCGGACCCACAAAACACAAAATTGGTTGACGATCCTTCTTTGGTTTCAAGGAACGCACCGCGATATATTCCAGGATTCTTTCCTTGGCCTTTTTCAAACCATAATGATCGCGGTCCAGGATCTTCGCGGCGTGCTTGACCTCGAGATTATCCGGAGTGGACTTGTTCCACGGCAAATCGAGGATCCAATCAATATAGGTGCGGATGATGCCGACTTCCGGGGTCATCGGCGGCATTTGATTGAGCCGTTCCAATTCTTTCAACGCGACCGCCTTTGGTTCCTCGGGCAAATTCGCGGCTTCGATCCTGCCTTTCAAATCCTTGACATCACGCGTGAAGATATCGCCTTCGCCCAGCTCATCCTGGATCTGCTTCATCTGCTCGCGCAGGTAAAACTCACGCTGACTCTTGTCCACCTCGTTCTGGACACGCGAATGGATCTCATCTTCCAGTTCGAGCACATCCACTTCCTGCGCCAGGATTTTGTTGACGGCTTGTAATCGTCCACGCGGATCAAGCAGGGTCAGCAGGCTCAGTTTCGCCTCGTAATTCAAGGAAAGCGATGTGGCGATCATATCGGCAAGCCAACCGGGCTCCGCGATATTCATCGCGAACAAATGCGCTTCTTCAGGAATGGCGCGATCCAACTGGACACAGCGGTCAAACATGTCCAGCACGGAACGCATCAACGCCTGCGTCTGACGGTCCGCCGCCGTCGGCTCGAAGATGACCCGGGCGCGTACCTTCATGAACGGCCGCGTGCGCGTGAACTCCACGATCTCCACGCGCCGCCGTCCCTGCACCAGGGCCGAGGAGGAGCCGTCGGGCATCGAAAGCAGCCGCCCCACCGCCATCTCCACGCCGACCGCCAAAAAGTCGGAAGGCTTCGGCTCCTCGATTTCGGGGTCTTTTTGCACGAGACCGATCACGGTTTGGTTCTTGGCCTGCGCGTCCTGAACCGCGACCAGGGAGGATTCGCGTCCAATGAAAATCGGCGCGACCATGCGCGGGAACACCACTAAATCCCGCAAGGGGATCACCACGGCTTCGATCAAGCCGTTTTCATCGGCTTCGTAGTTGGGAACCCGGTAGAGTTCTTCGGTGCGCTGCGACAACGCTAAATTGAAATGTTCTTCCTCGTTCCAATCGTTATTCATTCCGTCTCATTTTCTTCCACGCCATCATGACCTCCGCGGTGACAAACATCGAACCGGCGGACAGTACAATGCTACCATCTTTTGCGGACAATTCCAACGCGCGCCCGAACGCCGCCTCAACCGGCGCCGCCGCCTCATTCGGGATGCCAGCCTGCCGCGCCAACTCTTGGATTTTCTCCGGCTCGAGCGCACGCGGATGATCGGCGCGTGTCACAAACATTTTCCTGATCTTGGGCTTCATCTCCGTGAACATACCAGGGATGTTTTTATCCTCCGAGGCACCGAAGATCAGATAGACCGGCTTGTCGGGGAAATAATCGTCGAGCGCCTGACGGAGCCGGGCAAACGAATCCTGGTTATGAGCCGCATCAAAGATCACGGGCGGCTCGCGCCGCACGACCTCAAAGCGCGCCGGCCACTTGACGTCCGCGAAGCCTTTGCGGATTTGAGCATCGCTGATCTTCAATCCACTGGCTTTGAGCGCGGCATACGCCGTGGCGGCATTATCGACTTGGTGGACGCCGAGCAAAGGAATGCTGAATTCCAAATTCGCAATCTTCAGGGTTTGCCGATCAAGAGAATGGCTCAACGATTCATAAATAACATCCCGCCCAACCAAAGTAAACGGCGCGTTGCGTTCCTTGGCAATCCGTACCAGGACTTCCAGAGGTTCGTCCTTCTGCGGCGCCGAGACGACCGGCACGCCTGCTTTGATGATCCCGGCCTTTTCCCCCGCGATCAGCGCCAGCGTATTTCCCAGGACCGCCATATGATCGTAGGATAATGAAGTAATGACCGCAACCTTCGGCATGACCACATTGGTGGCATCGAGCCGGCCCCCCAATCCGACTTCGATGACCGCCGCATCGACTTTTTGTTGGGCGAAATATAAGAAGCCGAGCGCGCTGGTGATCTCAAAGGTCGTGAGCCGCGGAATCTTCGCCACCGCCGGTTTGACTTGTTCGACCAAATCCACCAGTCCCTGATGCGGGACCGGCTGTCCATCGATCTGAATCCGCTCGCAATAATCCAACAAATGCGGCGAAGTGTATAAGCCGACTTTACATCCGGCGGCTTGCAAGGCTGAGGCGCACAAGGCAGAGACCGAGCCTTTGCCCTTCGTCCCAGCCACATGGACGACGGGGAATTTCGCTTGCGGATTGCCGAGCTCCGCCATCAGAGCACGCATCCGGTCGAGGTTGAAATCGGCTTTGGCAAGCTCGGACGAATGTTTGAGACTATAATCCACGAAGGAATAAAGATAGTCGAGAGCGGAATTGTAGGCGGTTTCGATGTCAGTCATGCGAAGGATTGTAATCGTTGGAATATACTGATGCAAGAGGAAGGCAAAATGAACAATAACAAAAACTCAAAAGATGAAAGCGAGACTGCTAATCCACCGGCTTCCAAAATTTTGGGAATTTAGTGAAATCAGTATGCTTTTCCGTTCCAACTCGACCAGCCTGGGTTGGATTCATAATCGCGATTGGATTGTTAATCATGATTGGTGAACGCGCAATTAATGCAATGAGCATTATTGTGGGATGATCGGTTTGCTTAAGTGGTTGGTTGTGCATTCGGCGAGGAGAATACCCTTTGTGGACGCACAGGGCCACAGGACCAATGGCAGTCTTCTTTGGCTGGGGCGTATTAATACTTGGAGCAATCCTAGCGGCACAAGGACGAAGCAGATTAATTTCTCGAGGATGATATGTTCGCCACCCTCACCATCCACCTCCATCTGCCCGGCTGTTCCTCGCTCAAAGAAAAGCGCGGCCGAATCAAGCCGCTGATGGCGCGTCTGCGGCGCGAGTTCAATGTCTCGGTAGCGGAAATGGATTTGAATGACAAATGGCAGGAAGCCGTGATCGGCTGCGCCATGATCGGAAACGACGCGGCTCACCTGCAACAGTCCATGCAAAGTGTGGCAAAATGGGTGCATGCGAATTGGGAAGATGGTCAAGTGCTGGATGAGAAAATAGAAATTTTATAGGTACATAACATACTCTAGAAATTTACCGATGAAACTCTTTGACATTCCTTATCTACGACTCGTCAATCAACATATCGTCAAATCCACATTTAAAAAGCCGGAAGATGTTGTTCGCTGGCTTGGAGCAGTTCAATCCCAAGATTATGCGGCGGCAAAATGGGCAATTGCTCAGCGCGAAAAGAATCTCACAGACTCCGACATCGATCAAGCCTTTGCGGATGGAACGATTCTTCGTACCCACGTGATGCGTCCGACCTGGCATTTCGTTGCGCCTGAGGATATTCGCTGGTTGCTCGCATTGACCGCGCCGCGCGTCCATGCCACAAATGCGTATCAGTATCGCAGGCTGGAATTGGATAAAGCACTCTTCCAACGCAGCAACGCCGTATTGACAAAAGCACTGCGCGATGGACATCCATTAACCCGCAATGAACTTGGATTAGCATTCCGTCAAGCAGGCATCGAGATTGATCATCTAAGGTTAAGCTATATCATTATTCATGCTGAACTAGATGCGCTCATCTGCAGCGGCGCGCGGCGCGGCAAACAATTCACTTATGCTCTGCTCGATGAACGCGCGCCCGCCAATAAAACGTCGACGCGTGATGAGGCGCTGGCAGAGTTGACGCGTCGCTACTTGACCAGCCGCGGTCCCGCGACCGAAGAGGATTTGATCTGGTGGTCGGGGTTGAGCCGAAATGATGGCAAAGCCGGGATCGAAATGGTCAAAAGCAAATTTGAGAATGAAAAAATAGATGGCAAGGTTTATTGGTTCCCATCCACATCCTGCAGAAAGAATCCTGCGAATAACGCATTCTTGCTGCCAAACTTTGATGAATATATTGTCGGTTATGCGGATCGAAGCGCGATCTTCGATTCATCCCATACTCAAAAGCTGGATGCGCGCAGCAATCCGCTTTTTCAACATACCATTGTGATCAATGGTCAACTCGCGGGCACATGGAAGCGCACGATCAAAAAGGATACGGTTATGATTGAATTACATCCCTTCGCGCCATTGACAAACAGTGAAAGAAAAGTTGTTACGATTGCCGCTCAAAATTTTGGCAGGTTTCTCGAACTAAAATTGGAGATAGAATGGTAAAGGATAAATCCGTGTTTACGAAAAAGGAGTCCTTATGGATTTAGGATTGAAGGATAAGCGCGCCCTCGTCATGGGCGCCTCGCGCGGACTCGGTTATGCCACCGCGCATCTGCTCGCAAAAGAGGGCGGCAGAGTGGTCATCAATAGCCGCGATCAGGCCAAGGTCAAAGCCGCGGCGGAGAAGATCGCCAAAGAGACCGGCGCGTCCGTGAGCGGCGTCGCAGGAGATGTGAGCGATCCATCCGTGCCGGCGAAAATCATCGAGCAGGCTGTCAAGTTCCTTGGCGGAATCGATCTGCTGGTCACCAATGCCGGCGGACCGCCGGCAGGCGCGTTCGAATCATTCGATGAAGCGGCATGGGAGAAAGCGGTCGATCTTTCCTTCTTGAGCCACGTGCGACTCATCCGCGCCGCCCTGCCCCATTTGCGGAAATCGAAAGCCGCCAGCGTGCTGACGATGACCTCATATTCCGTGAAGCAGCCGTTGCCCAACCTGGTTTTGTCGAATAGCATCCGATCAGCAACAGTTGGGCTTACCAAAACCCTGGCTCTCGAACTTGGCAGCGAAGGGATTCGCTTCAATTCGATTCTGCCCGCCACGATCGAGACGGATCGCATTCGGGAACTGGCAGCGTTCCGCGCCCCAAAGAACGGCACGACGCTCGAACAGGAACTCGCCGTCGATGCGCAGAAAAGCGTCTTCGGACGCATCGGCACGCCGGAGGAATTTGCGAACGCGGCGGTCTTCCTGCTCTCGCCCGCCGCCTCGTACCTTACCGGCGTGATGCTGACCGTTGATGGCGGACAATATAAATCCACGTATTAGTTTGAAGCACGCATGTCATTGCAAAACACCAGCGCGCTGAGCGCAGTCGAAGAGCGGCGTCGCGGCAATCTCATGTTATTATCAAACGGTTCGTTTGAAAGCTAGTTGAGATTGCTCGCCTGCACTTGGCGCAGGCGCCAGTCTTGCCGCTTGGCTCCTCGCAAGGACACATAGCACACGATCCATGAAGAAATTATCTTTTCTGACGCGCATCACGCTGCTGCTTGGATTCTTCTTCGCCCTCGATAAACTATTCGCCATCCTGCGCGGGATCATCATCCTGCGCGAGTTCCAACTCTCCGCCACACTCGACTCATTTTATTTTGCGGACCTGCTTCCGAGTTGGGAAGTGGCGGTGTTTTCCGGCAGTGCCCTGGCGATGGCGCTGATCCCGGTATTATCGCAAACGCTGACCCTGCGCGGGCGGCAGGCCATGTGGGATGCATTTTCGCGCATTGCCAACCTGGCTTTCATCGTGACCGGCATCGCCGCGATCCTGGCCGCCGTCTTTGCCGAACCGATCATCCATTTCTGGATCGCGCCCGGCATCAGCCTCGGGCAGCAACAATTCACCGCCAATCTAATGCGCATCGACCTGATCGCCACCTTCATTTTTTCGATCAGCGGCTTGGTGATCGCGGCCCTGCAGACGAATCAACACTTCCTTCTTCCGGCTATTGCCCCGATCCTGTACAATGTCGGCCAGATCTTCGGAGCGCTCATTCTCGCGCCCAGCAAACCATTTTCATTCGGACCCGTCACGCTTCCGGCGTTCGGCTTTGGCGTGTATGGATTGGTTTACGGGGTCATCCTCGGCGCGGCGTTGCACCTGGCGATCCAAATCCCCGGCCTGATCCATTACGGTTTTCGCTGGACTCCATCGCTCGACATCCGTCAGCCGGCCCTGATCGAAATGTTCAAGGTGCTCTGGCCCCGTCTTCTGACAGCCTTCGGCGTGCAATTGATGTTCTCGATGCGTGCCAACCTCGCCTCACGCTTAAGCGCCGGCGCGTTCTCAGCCATCAGCAACGGCTGGATGATCATGCAGGTGCCCGAAACTCTATTGGGAACGGCCATTGCGACCGCCATGCTTCCAACCCTTTCTGAATTGGCGGCGCGCGCCGACTGGAACGGATTCCGTCAAACGATCGAGAGGGCTCTCCGGGTTTTGATCGCGTTAACCCTGCCGGCGGGTGCGATCCTCGCCGCCGGAATCCATCCGCTGCTGCGTGCGGTTTTTCATTTGGATGAGGCCGGGACCGACCTATTGACGCTCACCACACGCGTTTATATGCTTACATTGTGCGGGTACGCACTGCAAGAGATCGCGGCGCGCGCCCTGTACGCACGCAAAGAGGCATTAACTCCCCTGGCCACGATCCTCGTGCGGTTGTTCGTTTATCTGGCAATTGGCATCACGGGGTTGATTTTTTTCCAAGCCATCGGCGCGCCGGTGATCGCCTTTGCTGAGATATCCTTGACGATCGAGGCCATCCTGATGCTGCTCATCCTTGGTCATCGCCTGAACGCGCCGATCCAGATTGACGGAGTTTTGCTCAAAGGGCTGGCCGCGGCGCTGCTTGGCGGAGCTACGGCGTACGGCCTGGCCGCGATCCTTCCGGGCGGTGCGGTGATCACGGCCATTCTGGGAATGCTGGCCGGCACCGCGCTCGCCTTGGTCATTGTCCACAAGGAAGTGCGCCTGCTTTTGGATCTTTAAGTCGGCGGTATAATAGCGCCCATGTCTGAAAACCTAGGCAATACGCAACCTGTAAAATCCGCAAAAAAATCGCCGCGCTGGCGTTCCCTTTTGATTGGCATCCTCGGCATCCTCGTCCTGCTGGCGCTGGCCGGCTTTGGCGGTTATGAAAACGCGATAGGCGTCCGGAACCAGGCCAAGACGGAATTGATCAACAGTCAATTGATGGACCAATTCCAGCGCGCCCTGGTGGACGAACAGTTCAAACGTTACGACGACGCCAAACAGCGTCTCACGTTCATTCTCCAAAACGATTCGTCATTTCCCGGCGCGCAAACGGAAATGGCAAAAATACTGGTGCTGATGAGCATCCCCACCGCAACGGCCACGCCGACTCTCACGCCGACCCCCGATGTGCGCGGCCAGCAAGCCATGTTTGCCGCTGCCCAGCAACTGGTCTCGGCGGGTAATTGGGCAAACGCCTTGACCGAGTTGGATCAACTCCGCAAACAGGATCCTACCTTTAATACTTCCCAGGTGGACGGTCTGTATTATTACGCACTTCGAAATTATGGTGTGGATCTGATCACCAAGCAGGGCAACCTCGAAGGTGGTATCTACGAGCTGACTCTGGCCGAACGTTTCGCCCCGCTCGACAAAGACGCCAGCTCACTGCGGGATGGTGCGCGGCTTTATCTCGACGCGGCCAGCTTCTGGCAGCTGGACTGGGCCACGGCTGCCAACGAACTGCAGCAGGTCTTCTCGGCCTATCCCGCCATGTGGGACGGCACAATGACCGCCGCGCAGCGGTATCAATTCGCGTCGGAGCGCTACGGCGATCAACTTCTCGAGCAAAGCCGGTATTGTGAGGCGGTCAAACAATACCAGGCGGCACAGGGCGTCGGGGCTCTGGATCAAACCGCCGCCAAGGGCTTCAATCAAGCCTACCAGAAATGCTATCCGCCGACTCCCACGGCCGCCGCCCCTGCGATACCACCCATCGCCACTCCTTAACCAATGCCTGCCATCCCTGATTGGGCGCTTGCCTTAACCTTTTGGATTCATTTCCTGGCGGCTGTGACTCTCGTCGGGAGTCTGGTCGCGGCCGCGCTGCTCGTGTTGCCGGCTGCCCGGGCCCTGGATCCGCTCGGCCAATTGAATTTGATCGCCAGCATCCAAAAACGAATGGAGCCGGCGGCCTGGTTCAGCATAAGTCTGCTGATCGTTACCGGCCTGTTCCAGATGAGCGTCAACATACACTACAACGGTTTTCTTTCGGTCAGCAACCAATGGACCATCGCCATTTTGGTCAAACACGTTTTGGTGGTGACGATGATCGTGGTCAGCGCGGTGCAAACGTGGGATGTTCTGCCCTCGATTCGCCGTCTGCTGCTGAGAAAGGATAAAGCAAGTCAGGAAGAGGCCCTGAGGCTGCAGCGCCGCGAAGCCTGGCTTTTGCGCGCCAACTTGATCCTGGCCGTCCTGATCCTGGGAGCCACGGCCGTCATGCGGGCCGCCTAGCTTACCGGGGAGAAGCGTATAAGACATCCGGCTGATCGGTATAATAATAGATCACACGCCGTCCGGGAAAATCGTTTGCCAGCGTCCTGTCGAGAATGTCGCCTTGCGAAAGGGCAAAGATAAAAGGGGAGGTCAGTTCGGCGTTCTCCAGTTCCAGCAAGCCGCCGTATTCTGTCCATTCCTTTTGATAGTGCACGATCACCAGGGCTGGCGTTAAGGATCTTGCTTCAGACGTTTCAAACGGGGCCAGCATGGAGCGGCTGATCCCGTAAAGATCCATCATCCCTTCCAGCCGCTGCGGCAAATAAACCGTCAGGTTATAGCCGATTAGAATGGCTCCCAAGGAGAACGTCGCAATTTGCATCCACCTGCGCCACCGCCCTGACCGAAACACTCGCTCGGCCAGCCAAAATATGCCCGCCGCGCTGACGAGGCTCAGGCTGTAGAAGCCTTCAAAATAATAACGAGGGCCGTATAGGTCCGAACCGATCCAGTACGCCATGTAAACGAACAGCAATGACGGGAAGACCAGTGCCACGAGCCATTTGGGCGCGGCGCGGCCCAAAGACCACAGGCCGAATGGCAGGAACAACCACGAAACATGTCCCCATCCAAAGAAATCTCCCCAGCCCACTTTCAAACTGGTGTCCAGATTGTACCAAGCCCAATGCAGATCATGGCCGCTCGGTTCGCTTCCAATGCCGGGGCCGAAACCGACCTTGTCATAGGGCCACCAGAGCGTATATGGGTTCAAGATGGGATTCCCGGTCACGGTGAACTGCCAAAGAGGAATTAGAGCCGCGACCAGAACGGCCAGCGAGCCGATCGTCAAGACGCGGCGGCGCGTGGATCGATCGCCGCGCACCAACAAGATCACTCCATGAACAAAGAACGGCAATCCAACCCCCAGCGCGGTCAGGGCACGGGTCCAGGCCAGGGCACCGAGGCTGAGTCCTGCCACAGAAACGGTCAGCCACTTTGGAGCAGATTGCTGAAAGACAAAGCCCACCAAGGGTTTTTCTTTCTGTGCCGGGGGTCTCTCTGGTCGAAACGTATCAAGCCAGGCCAACACAAATGCCAGGCTCAAGAACAAACACCACGGATGGGCCAGCAAGGAACCGGAGATCATCAAAAAGAATGGTGAGGTCAGCGTGAGCAAAGCCGCGAGCAGTGCAATGCGCTCATCGAAAAGTTTTTTGCCCAGCCGATAGGTCAGCCATAGAGCCAGGCCTGCAAGGATCGGGTTAACCCAATCGCGGGCGTGAAGCAGCAAGCCCAAGGCCAGCGCCATCGGCCAACCCAGCGGATATTTTCCGAACCGCTGGCCGTGATAATCCACGACAAACGGAACCATCAGGCTGGTCGGATCCGGCGGCGATGGAAGCGTGAGCCTGCCCTGCGCAAGAACCTGGGCCTGCCACACATAAGCCATTTCATCTTCGACATGAGGGACGCGCCCAAAGACCCGATCCGCGACGAGGTAAGCCGCGATAACAGCCACCAGGCTGAGGAGCAGAGCCACGCGGTCGGCAGGAGATCTCATCGCGAAGGGCCAAACATCACGAATTCGCCAACGTCTCAACTTTTATCGTGCGCCGGTTCGCATTACCCGATATAAGCCCCGTCAAATCGTAGGCCATCGCCCCCGTGATCCTCACCGGGACGAGCTCGCCCACGTTTCGCTTCGATTCAACCAGCACCATGCCGTCAATTTCCGGAGCGTCCCGATAGGAACGTCCGATCGAAATGCCGTTATCATACCCTTCGATCAGCACATCCAAAGTCTTGCCAACGTAGGATTGATTGACCTGCAGCGAGATGGATTGTTGAAGTTGCATCAAACGTTCATAGCGCTCCTGCTTGACCTCCTCGGGAATCGGATCGCCAAGCGGCTCGGAAGTCGTTCCCGGCTCGAAGGAGAATTGAAATGCACCGACTCGGTCAAAACGCATCTCCTCGACGAAATCAAGCAGCGCCTGGAATTCCTCTTCGGTCTCGCCTGGATAGCCAACAATGAACGTTGTGCGGATGGCAAGATCAGGCATGGCAGTCCGCATCTTCCCCAGCGTCCTATGTACCCACTCGATATTGGACGGGCGCCGCATGCGATACAAGGTCTTGGGATGAGCATGCTGAAGCGGCATATCGAGATAGGACAAAACCTGTTTGCGTGCTGCCATGACTTCAATCAGGCGGTCGGTGACATAACCGGGATAGGCGTACATGATGCGAATCCAATCCATCTCTGGAACTTCATCCGTTAATCGCTCCAATAAAATCGCAAGCCCATCCTTCATTCCAAGATCATGCCCGTAATCGGTCGTGTCCTGCGCGATCAGAATCAGCTCGCGTACGCCCTCCTCACGCAGACGACGGGCCTCCGCGACGATCCTGTCCAAGGGGCGGCTGACGGCCGTGCCCTTGATGAGCGGAATGGCGCAGAACGCGCACGGGCGGCGGCATCCGTCTGCGATCTTGAGATAGGCCGAAGCGCCTGCAATGCTCGCCCGAACGGTATCCGCTTCAACGCCCGGCGCCCTTTCCGGATCGGCCCCGACGGTCCTGGCGTCCGCGGGCAGGTGATACAGGGGTTGGGGATGGGGCGCGGCGCGCAGTTCATGCACCACTTGCACAATATCCATCCAGCGCCGCGTGCCAAGAATGCCGTCGATCCCTTGAACTTGCCTGGCCACTTCCACGCCATAACGTTGGGTCAGGCAACCCGCCGCGATCAGGAGCTGACCGTCATGTTTCGCCTCTGCCAGCTCACGCAATACATCAATAGACTCCTGCTTGGCAGGTCCAATGAAACCGCAGGTGTTGACGATCAGAAGTCCCGCTTGATCCGGATCATCCACACGGCGGTAGCCGTCGCCCAGCAGCAATTGCCCCATCGAGTCCGAATCGACGGTGTTTTTTGAGCAACCCAATGACACTAAATGAAATGTTTTTGAAACCACTATTATTCTCCAGAAGTAGGTGTGGGCACCAAAGAGGGTGTGCTGGTCGGCGTCGGGGAAATGCGAGGCGTAGCCGTCGCGGAAGGCAGAGGCGTGGCCGTCGGGGTTGCAACACCTTGAGCCGTGTAAATGTTGTCCACCACCTGGCCAAAGGTGCCCATCAGACCAAGGTTGTTACCATTATACGTGACCGAAAGTCCCGAGGCGCTCCCGACCAGGACTTCCACCTGACTCTTCGCCTCATAGGGATACGCCGTGCCGGGGACAGCCTCACCATCGAATTGAACCTTGCCGTCCACGCTGACGCGCATATAGGTGCGTTCCACCGCGACAAGATTAAGCTCTACAGTTATACTGGCCGGCAGTGTGGCGGTAACGACGGTCGCCAGAGGCGTGGCCGTTGACGGCGTATCCTGGGCGGGGATGAGGGTCACCAGTTGAGATTGCGCACTGGTGGGTTCCGAAGTTTGTGCCAGGAGGTTCCTGATGGCTGGCGCGGTCACCTGGGGATAATACTGCGCATGCATGACCACGACGCGGCTCACTCCCCAGATCGTAAAAAGGATCAGGAGAATGATCATACCGCCGCCGATCAGCAGATCACCGGCGATGAACGTACTCAACGGCGGAACTTTTTCATTGACTTTGATCGGCCTGCCGCGGGCGGGTTTTTGCGGGTGCCGTTCCTGGTGCCGCGCCTGCAAACCATCGGCAAAACGCAACAAGAATGAATCGACATCCAGATCCAAAAAACTGACGTAGTTAACGAACATGCCGCGCGTCTGCACGGGCGAAGGCAGCTCCTCCAGGGCTCCCCGTTCCAGGGCATTCAGAAATGCCGCACGCACATGGATGTGCCGCTCTACTTCCTCCACGGTCAGGCTGAGCATTTCGCGGCGCTGTTTCAATTGTCGGCCCAGATCGCTGAAGATTTCATCGGATGATCTCGCCGTGTCCGCCGACACTACCAGTGGATTGAATTCCGGAACATTTGACTCTCTCACTGCCTGTTGGATTTCCGCCTCTGATCCGTTGCCCACTTCGTTCTCGACACTCTGATCCTTCGACCGGCGCGAGTCAATGTCTTGTTCCGCCGCTGGATGGCCAAGCCGGCTCAAGGACTGTTTAAATCGCGCCCGCCACTCAGAAAGCGATAGGCGCCAGGCTGCGGTGCGGGCTTTCCCACCGGGAGATTCGGGAATCTCGAGCGTCTTCTCAGCATTAACGTCCTGGCCCCCTCCAGCAGCGAATTCCGCATCCTGCGGTTCTTGGTCCGATGCCGAAGTCTGGCCCTCCTGTAATTCGGATTGATCCAACGGCGTGGACGATGGCGATTCTAGTTGCGAGGCGATGGAATGCGCCTCTGCCAGGCTTATGTCTTGGGTGACTTCTTCTTCGGGCGCCTTATTTTTCCCAACGTTTATGCCGCTATCTTTTTTTTTACCCGCGCTTTCCCACTTTCGACCGCCTTGGAGGACTTCGTGGATTTCGCGCTGCTTTTCTTTGCCTTTGATCTCACGGACCTTCGGACGGATGTTTTTCTGCTGGATGACCTTTGAACGCGCGGGGAGGCAGAGGGCATCTCGGGCTCATTGGGCGGTTCGGCTGCGACGGGCTCTTCCGCCGCAGCAGGTAGTTCTTCATGAACGCGCACGGGGACAAATACTTCGGGTTCAGGCGCTGGTTCGGCTGGCACAGAGGATTCCACCGCAGGACCGACCGCTTCGGCGGCTGGATGCCGCGCCCAGCGCTCACGCAGGCTGCCGAAGAAAGATCGGTGCGGACGCGAATCAGAGGCAGGCGCACTGGATGGAACAGGAACCGGTACAGGTTCCACGGGCGAAGCGGTGGATGAAGCCGCCGGTTGTGATTCCGCGGAGCGCGTCCGCGCAGACAGCTCATCCAGATTCAGGCCGAGAAATTCAGCGTAGATTCGCAGGAAACCGCGTGCTTGAACCTGGGATGGAATCGCAGAAAGATCATCATTCTCCAGCGCCTCCAAATAATGGGAACGAACGCGCGTCTGCTCCGCCACCTGCGCGATGGACAAATGCCGGCTTTCGCGGCTTTGTTTGAGTTTTGATCCAATGGATTCAGTCATGGGGGCCCGCGATGTTTACGTCTCTATTTTAACACAACATCACCGGCTCTTATGAACCGGTGATGGATTCTCGATTGTGTTCAACCTCTACTCTTTGGCCTCGGCCTCGGCAGGTTTTGCCTCTTCGGCTTTCTTCCTGCCGCGCGGGGCGCGCTTCGGTTTTTCTTCGGTCTGCGGCGCGGCCTCCGTTTCCGATTCAGCTGCTTCGCCTTCGCGGTGGACCACGATTTTGATCTCAGGCACCAGGTCGATCGTCAGGCGGACATGCGCCTTGAATTCCCCCGCTTCGCGGATGGGCTGCATGTCGATCTGCTGGCGCTTGACCTCATAACGCGTCTGTTCCTGAATGGCCTTGGCGACATCCTGCGTGGTGATGGAGCCATACAGTTTGCCGGTTTCGCCGGCCTTGGCGGAAAACGTCAGCAGGATCCCATTAATATGATCGGCGAGGTCTTTGAGTTCGGTATTGAGCGCCGCCCGTCTGATCTCAGCCTGCTTGCGGATCTTCTCGGCAGTTTTCATCGCCCCAGGCGTGGCCAACACCGCCATGCCATGCATCAGCAAAAAGTTGCGGCCGTAGCCGTCCGCGACCTTCTTAACATCACCGGCGCGGCCCAGTTTGTAGACGTCCTTGATCAACAGCACTTTCATTTCATTCAAGCCCTTTCTGGCAAGAGGATTTATCGATGGAGTGAAGGGTACTACACTCAACGGGCGTTGATTGTAACAGAAGGTTATTATTTTGCCAACCGGGAAATATTATTCTACAGCATCCATCATCTTTGCGAACGTGTCCGCGATTTTGGGATCGAACGGTTTGCCCGCCTGCTCACGGATATACTGAAGCGCCTGATCAGCAGGCCATGCTTTTCGATAAGGGCGATCGCTGGTCAACGCATCCCATACGTCCACGATGGCAAAGATCCGGGCAGGTAAAGGGATCACCTCGCCCTTCAATCCGCGCGGATATCCGCAGCCATCCCATCTTTCGTGGTGGCAGTAGGGAATGTCCATGGCTGGGTTCAAATAAGAAATGGGCGAAAGCAGCTCGAAGGCATACGTCGGGTGCCGATCCACGGCCCTTTTCTCTTCTGCCGTGAGCTCACTGGTTTTCAAAAGGATCTGATCGAAAATTCCCATTTTCCCAATATCGTGCAATAACGCTCCACGCCGAATGTGAATCAATTTATCTTCAGGAACGTTGAGTTCTTTCGCCAGCTTCATGCAAAGGCTCGTGACGCGCTGGGTGTGGCCCTCGGTTTCACGATCACGCAGATCAAGGGCGTGAGACCAGCCTTCGAGGGTCCGGTCATAGGCGATCCTTAAATCCACATTCGTCTGTTGCAAGCCGGAAAAAAGCGAGGCATTGTCAATCGCGATGGAAGCCTGTCCCGCCAGGGTTTCTGCAAAGGATAGCCAGCGGTCGGTCGGACGGAACAGCGAACGATGAAAGATTTCCAAAACGCCGCTCAACTGTCCCTTGGCAATCAACGGCATGCCAAAATACGTGACGAAGCCTTCGCCTTGCATCAATTTTTTTCGGGCAAAAGTTTTGTCGACCCTCCTATCATCAATATAGATATTGCGTCGTTCCAGAGCGGCTTTTCCCGGATGTCCCTGACCAAGCGCAAACCGCGTCTCTTTGATTTCTCCCTTTGCAAACCCCAGTCCGGCAGAATATTCGGGCAGGTGCGTTCCAAGATTGAGAATCAGAACGTCGGCCGCATCCGCTTGAAGTTCGTTTGCAACCTGCTGTAAAAATACTCTCAACGTTAAATTGAGATCCAGGCTGGAGAGGATCGCGAGAAAGTGTTTATGGTAATATATCAGCATGGATCGGTTTCCCGTCAATCCGCGCCGCATCGCCGTGTTTGTGGTGATCTTCGTTCTTATCCTGGTGATCATAGACTTCAATAATCGGCTGGAGGAACTGAATCGTCTTCAAAAGCAAGACGGAATTCTCCAAACCCAGGCGACACAGGAAATACAAACCTATATGGCCCTGCAGACGCAAATCGCGTATGCCACCTCCGATCAGGCTGTAGAGGATTGGGCGCGGCAATCGGGCCATTACATTCAACCCGGCGATCAAGCCGTGATACCGGTCGGATCGGCCAGCGGCGTGCCCGTTCAGGGATCGGAGCCAACGCCCTCGCCAACTCCCATGCCCGACTGGCAAATCTGGTGGAATCTATTCTTTGGCAATCAATAAATCCGCCTCCTTCTTGACCTCGGACCGGCTGGCGCTATTTCCAGATTCGACCCGCATTCGAAACGACTCGTTAATCATTGCGGGGCACGACCTCGCTTCCCTTGCCAACCAATACGGGACTCCGTTATATATTTATGACCGCCTCACGATGGATACATCCGTTGCCGCGTACCAAGGTGCCTTGAAGGCGCATTATCCCGCCTCGTCTGGAATCACCTACGCGGGCAAAGCATTTCTCTGCAAAGCCATCGCTCAATGGACTCGGGGACATCGTCTCTGGCTCGACTGCACGGGTGAAGGCGAAATTGCCATCGCCGTGTCAGGCGACATGCCGCGCGAAAACATCCTCGTGCACGGAGTGAACAAATCGATGGCCGACTTGAAGTCGGCAGTGCAACATGCAGGTACCGTTGTCGTTGACAACCTGGCTGAACTTCATCGCATCCATAACGTATTCATCAGCTCTCCTCCTTCATTCCCCAGGCTGTGGCTCCGTCTTCAACCGGGCATTGCCGTCACAACTCATCATCGTCATACGCAGACCGGACAACAGGACAGCAAATTCGGAATGACGCCCGAGGAAATCAGCGAAGCCGCAACGTTTTGCAAACAAAACCAGCTGCCGCTAAAGGGGATTCATTTTCATCTGGGTTCCAACTTTCGCGATCCCCAACCTTTGATGCCGGCGATCGGGTTGGCCTTGGACATATCGAAACAAATCGGTTTCGAGGATGAATGGCATTTTTGTCCCGGCGGCGGATGGAGCGTGGCGTACCATGAGGATGAATTACCCCAGCCGGAGATTGAAGATCATGTGCGCGCCATTGCAGGAGCAGTGATCGAAGGATGTCAGGTGCGCCGGTTATCGCTTCCACATCTCCAGCTCGAGCCAGGGCGAAGCCTGATCGCACGCGCCGGAGTTGCAATTTATCGCGTTGGCGCCGTGAAGCAGCGCGGCCGACGGACCTGGATATTAACTGACGGCGGGATGGCCGATAATCCGCGGCACGCGTTGTACAGCGCGAGATATTCTTGTTTAACAGTGGCCGGTTTGGGCCGCGAAATGGATGAAAAGGTCTCCATCGCAGGACCCTATTGCGAATCAGGCGATGTGCTCGTTGAAGACTTGCTGATGCCCCAAATCGAAGAGGGCGAATTGCTCGCGATTCCGGCCAGCGGGGCATATCACCTGAGCATGTCATCCAATTACAACGGAGCGCGACGCCCGGCTGTTTTATGGCTCGAAGAAGGACATGTTAAAGAAATCGTCCGTCGCGAGAGGGTGGACGATCTGCTACAGCGCGACAAGGACCTATTTTAGGAAATCCGTTGATGAGTAAATCCTAAATGCATGGACGGGCACGGGCGGAAGCATGTATACTTGCCCGTGTTTATTTGGTAAAATTTTGCCGCGTATTCTTAAGGAGTGCCCCATGAACATCGTCGCGAAAAAGTTCCGCTTGTACTGGCCCCTGATCAAATCCTTGCAAACCGGCCTGCTATTGATGACTGGCGTGGCCGGTTACTTAAGCACACACGCCCCGGTTCATTGGAATGATTTTCTTCCAATGATCCCGAGTTTATTTCTCGCAATCAGCGGCTCGACTATTTTGAACATGTGGTGGGATCGTGACATTGATGCAAAAATGAAACGCACGCACAAGCGCCCGACCTCAGCCGGACAAATCACAGCCAATGAAGTCCTGCGGCTTGGACTGGTCATTTCCATCATCGGAATCGGCTGGGCCTTTTACGTGAATTTCCTTTATGGCTTGGTGGTCTTCGCCGGACTATTCTGCGACGTGATGATCTATAGCATCTGGCTCAAACGCCGGACCTGCTGGGCGATCGTGTGGGGCGGAATATCCGGGGCGATGCCGGTCCTTTCGGGACGCGTCCTCGCGGTGGGCCGGATCGACGCGATCGGGGTCTTGCTGGCGGCAGCGATCCTGTTTTGGATTCCGACTCACACCTTGACCTTCAGCCTAAAGTTCTTCGAGGATTACAAGAACGCGGGCATTCCCACATTCCCATCCACCTATGGAAATCAATTCACCCGCGTTGCCATCGCGGCGTCCAGCATCATCGCCGGCCTCGCCATGAGCGTGGCGTCCATCTGGATTGGCGTCGCCGAAGGAATTCTGGCATTAATTATCGTGCTTAGCGCCGTCCTGCTCTTCCTTGCAGCAACGGTGGTCTTCAATCCTTCCGATCAAACCAATTTGCGCCTTTATAAGTATGCATCCATTTACATGCTAAGCACGATGCTGTTGATCATTCCGTATCATATCTGAAGCAAAGCAGGCGATATAAGGACTCTGGCAGCCGTGCCAGAGTCTTTTTGTTGTTCCGCGGGCGACGACATATACGAAGGATCAGCGTCGACCGATCGTGGGTTTCGACGAATCAATGCTTTGGCGTCTTCGCTGAAGAGCTGCGAATGCCTGCAATTCTTCTTCGGGTCATAGAATTTGAGCGCCTTCCTATTGATCGCTTACCTGCTGATCACCTTAGCCGAGCGCCAAGGCGCGATCTCTGGCCGGGAGCCCAAGATTTCGCCGCTCAAGGGGGGTCGGGTCAGAAACGGGAACGCGGCCCTGCACCTTCCGTGCCGAACATGGCGTCTTTGGAAACATAAAGCGGCGGCGGAAATGCTATAATTCCCTCCAATGTCCTTTTGGGTAGTTCTAGGCGGGGCCATCGTCCTCTTTTTGGGAGCGATCGCTAGCTATGGGTTGGGTACACGCGCAATTCAAACCAGCCGACGGCTGGCAAATTTTCGTTCCCGGCAAAATTATATCCTGAGTGCACGCTGGTTATTCGGATTGACTGTCCTCTTGATCGCCGCGGCGGTGGCCGTTCTAGGTTTCGGCCTCACACGCGGATCGCCCCCGGCTTCCGCGCCGCCTAATTTGGCAGCCGAAACTTTTCCGCCAAGTGCAACTTCGTTTGCGCGGGCGTCTGCCACGAGTTCGCCTACCATTATTCTTATTGCAACAAGCACCAGCGGGTCAAAATCGATAACCATTCCCACTGCGACGCCGGCGCCCTTGCAGCCGCCGACCAGGAAACCCCCGGCCACCCTCGCACCGACTCCATCCAGCACATCGACCAAAATCCCAACCGCCACTCCAACGGTAAAGCTTAACAACTTATTGGTGGTGAGCACTCCCTCCAGTACACCGACTGCAACTGTCTCTGCTACCTATACTCCTACACTGCCTCCCACGTCCACGCCAACGACCGCATCCATCGAAATCCGGGTTTATTTCACCGATCAACAGCGATTGGCCAGCGGCCTCGGGCCCTACGAAGAATCAGTTATCCGGACGATTCCTTCTTCGGAGGACCCGATTGCCGGTGCGCTGGACGAATATTTCAAGGGTCCAAGTGCCACGGAACAGACGGAAGGCTTGATCGCGATTGAAAATGGTTTCGTCGGATATCGACGATTTGAATTGGATGGAGACATCCTGCGCGTCTATTTGACGGGCTACTGCGAGCCCAATGGCACGTCATACAACATTTCAAGCCCGTTGGACAAAATGTTGAAACAGTTCCCGGGCGTACAATATGTGAAACTCTACGACGCCTATAAACACACACGCGATCCGAACACTGAAAGTGACTCATCACCGGTTTGTCTCGATGTCATTTTTTCTCCCACGCCAACCCTCACTTCGACACCAACCCTGACGTTGACGTTTACTGCGACTCCATCCAGCACGCCCACTCAGACGCCAACCCAGACTTCATCGCCCACCGCGACTTGGACTCCTTCCAACACGCCGACGAAAGTGGTCACTCCAACGCCATCTCTCACCTCTACCTCGACTCCACTTAACACGCCGACTAAAACCTTCACTCCAACTTGGACGCCATCCAATACACCAACCAAAACCTTCACTCCAACTTGGACGCCATCCAATACACCAACCAAAACCTTCACTCCAACTTGGACGCCATCCAACACGCCGACGAAGGCCTTCACCCCGACTTGGACTCCCTCCGCCACACCGACTAAGACCTTCACCCCGACTTGGACTCCCTCCGCCACACCGACTAAGACCTTCACCCCGACTTGGACTCCATCCAGCACTCCGTCCAAGACCTCCACTCCGACTTGGACTCCGTCCACCACACCGACCAAGACCTCCACGCCAACCTGGACGCCGTCCACCACGCCGACCAAGACTTTCACCCCGACTTGGACTCCGTCCAGCACTCCATCCAAGACCTCCACGCCAACCTGGACGCCGTCCACCACGCCGACCAAGACATTTACCCCAACCCGGACACCTTCCAGCACGCCGAGCAAGACACCGACTGCAACTTGGACGCCATCGAGCACGCCCACCAGGACCTTCACCCCAACTGGGACTCCGTCCAGCACTCCATCCAAGACCTCCACGCCAACCTGGACTCCGTCCAACACGCCGACCAAGACATTTACCTCAACTTGGACGCCGTCCAGCACGCCGACCAAGGCCTTCACTCCAACTTGGACTCCGTCCAATACACCGACTGAAACTTGGACGCCATCTAGTACACCGACCAAGACCTTCACCCCGACTTGGACTCCATCCAGCACGCCAACCAAGACATTCACCGCAACTTGGACTCCATCCTATACGCCAACGAAAACCTTTACCCCAACTTGGACACCATCCAGCACAGCAACTGAAACTTGGACGCCATCCAGCACACCAACCAGGACCTTCACCCCGACTTGGACGCCTTCCAATACACCCACCAAGACCTTCACCCCAACTTGGACGCCATCCAGCACACCAACCAAGATCTTCACCCCGACTTGGACTCCATCCAATACACCCACCAAGACACCGACTGAAACGTGGACGCCATCCAGCACGCCGACCAAGGCCTTCACCCCGACTTGGACTCCATCCAATACACCCACCAAGACATTCACTCCAACTTGGACGCCCTCTAGTACACCCACCAAGACCTTCACTCCAACTTGGACGCCATCTAGTACACCAACCAAGACCTTCACTCCAACTTGGACGCCCTCCAACACACCGACCAAGACCTCCACGCCAACCTGGACGCCGTCCAGCACACCGACCAAGACATTCACTCCAACTTGGACTCCGTCCAATACACCGACTGAAACTTGGACGCCATCAAGTACACCGACCAAGACCTTTACCCCGACTTGGACTCCATCCAATACGCCAACCAAAACCTTCACCCCAACTTGGACGCCCTCGAGCACGCCGACCAAGACCTTCACCCCGACTTGGACTCCGTCTAAGACACCGACTAAGGAACCGACCGAGACTTGGACTCCTTCCAATACGCCAACCAAGACACCAACTGAAACTTGGACTCCGTCCTATACGCCAACCACGACCTTCACTCCAACGTGGACGCCATCTAGTACACCAACCAAGTCCTTCACCCCAACTTGGACGCCTTCCAATACGCCAACCAAGACACCAACTGAAACTTGGACTCCGTCCTATACGCCAACGAAAACCTTTACCCCAACTTGGACGCCATCGAGCACGCCCACCAAGACCTTCACCCCAACTTGGACTCCTTCCAATACACCCACCAAGACCTTTACCCCAACTTGGACGCCCTCCAATACGCCAACCAAGACACCAACTGAAACTTGGACTCCGTCCTATACGCCAACGAAAACCTTTACCCCAACTTGGACGCCCTCGAGCACGCCCACCAAGACATTCACCCCGAGTTGGACTCCATCCAATACACCAACCAAAACCTTCACTCCAACTTGGACTCCTTCCAATACGCCGACGAAGACATTCACTCCAACCTGGACCCCATCCAATACACCCACCAAGACCTTCACCCCAACCTGGACGCCATCCAGCACGCCGACCAAAACCTTCACCCCAACTTGGACGCCGTCCAGCACGCCGACCAAAACCTTCACCCCAACTTGGACGCCATCCAGCACGCCGACCAAAACCTTCACCCCAACTTGGACGCCATCCAATACACCGACTCAAACATCATCGCCCACTCCAACATTCACTTGGACGCCGTCTAATACTCCAACGAATACCATTACGCCGACCGCGACAGTTGACACCTGCGATCGCGCTGCGTTTATCAGCGATGTAACCATCCCGGATCAATCCATCCTTCATATTTCAGAAGCGTTTACCAAGACATGGAACATACAAAACGTCGGCACATGCACGTGGACGACCGGTTATAAGATGGTCTTTATAAGCGGTGACCAGATGAGCGGCCCTGACTTTGTCTACCTGCCTACTAATGTCCCGCCTGGTCAGAGCATGGACATATCTGTGGATCTGGTAGCACCTGAGATCGCAGGCAAATATCAGGGAAACTGGCAATTGGAGGCGCCGAGCGGAAAAATCTTTGGAGTTGGCGATTCCGCCGATCAACCCATCTGGGTAAGAGTCAGAGTTATCACGCCCTCCATCAATACAAGTACGCTGACGCCCACGCCTTCGCCCGTCGCGTCACTGAGCGGGGTAGTGACTCCACAAAGCCCCATTTCCTATGACTTCGTGAGCAACGCCTGCACAGCGCAATGGGAAAACGGTCATGAGTTCCTGCCTTGTCCAGGTCAGGATGGAGACAAGAACGGATTTGTGCTTTTGTTGAGCCAAGCCAAGCTCGAAGATGGCACTGTTATGAATGCCCCCACCTTACTGACTTTCCCTGAATTCACGACAGGCGGAACTGTCCAGGGAATCTATCCAGGCTACCTGGTCCAGTCAGGCGATCATCTGCAAACCAGCGCAAGTTGCGAGAACGGCGCAAGAACTTGCTCCGCCCTCTTCCAGATCAGCTATATCGACTCTTTGGGACGGAAAACCGATCTCTGGACTGTCGGCGAATTCTACGACGGCATGTATTCCAAGGCAGATATTGACTTGAGCAGCCTGGCTGGTATGAGAGTGGAATTCGTCCTGAGCGTCTCCGCTTTAGGCACTCCAGAGGATGATCGCGCTCTGTGGATCGCACCGGCCATCATGCATTTGCAGGCAGCAACACCCACCGCAACCGGCATCGCTGCTACTGCCACACCTGCCTCTCCTGAGCCTACTGCGACCTCAAGTGCCACACCAACTTCCACGGCTGTTCCCCCCCATAATCCTACGCCGACTCCGACGGCGGTTGCGGGAAAGCCTGCTCCACAATCTTCCTCCATTTCGGAAATCATCAACCAGATCATTTCATTCTTCCGTAAACTGCTGGGCCATTAGAAATGTAACAAGAGCGGACAATGACCGATGATTGTCCGCTCCGTGATCCAAAGCCAGGATCTATCCAGCTTGGGCTTACTGCTCAATGAACGAACCGGAGGCTGACCAGAGGGACGGTCCGTTCGGGCCTTTGACCTCTACACGCCAAAAGAGTGGAATATTTACTGGCAGGTTGGCCGTGGGGGTAAAGCTGGTTGTGGTCGGACGGGCGGTTAGCAGGATGGAAGTGAAGGCGCTATTTCGTGAGATTTGAATGATATAACCGGTGACACCGGAAGAGTTCGGATCCGACCAACTAAAGGTCGGACGCAGGTTCGAACTTGGGATCGCGCCGGTAGGGGCAGTCAGTGTGGGCGATAAGAGGGCGGCGCGCAAGGACCAGGTCGATGACCAGCCGCTGAAATCGCCAATGCTGTTATACGCGCGCACATGCCAGTAATACTTGGTATTCGGCTCGAGCGTCAGATTGCTCAGGTAGGGCGGAGCAGGAGTGGTGGCATCCAGAATCGGCGAGGTAAAAAGAGGGTTATCTGCCACTTGGATCTGATAATGATCGAAGAGCGTACCGGTGGGTACGGCACTGGCCTTCCAAGCAAATGCCGGATCGTTGTAATTGGGGAGCAGTAAGTTGTTCGCTGGACTCGATAGAACCGGCACAGATGGAGGGTTGCCCGTCAGAAGAGCCGAAGGCGGAGATGACCAAAGGGACGGCCCATTGCCTCCTCGGGTCTGCACCCGCCAATATAGGACCGTATTCGCGGGAAGATTCGCAGCGGGTGTAAAACTGGCGGAGGCGGAACTGCCGGTCATCACAACGGAAGCAAAGGTACTATATCTGGAGATCTGAATAGTATAGCCGGTGACGCCTGACGTGTTCGGATCGCTCCAAGTGAACATGGGCCGATTCGTTTGAACCGAACTTGCGCTGTCATTAGCCGGTGCGGAGGGACTCGGCGGCAGGAGGCTTGTGCGAAACGAACGAATGACAGACCAGGAACTATATTCCCCGTTGGAATTAAAAGCACTTACGCGCCAGTAATAGGTCGAGTTCGAAGCCAAACTCGATGCCACTTCAAACTGAGCAGTACTGATGTCCGTAATGGAACTGTCATCCACGAACGGGCTGCTGAACGCAGTATCTGTTGCCAGCTGAATGCGATAGTGATCGAAGGTCGTTCCGAGAGGAACGCTGACCGGTTTCCATTGAAGCATCGGCGTGTAGTTTGTTGTCAGGGATTTGTTGGCCGGCGCGCTCAGAACAGGTATGCCCGGCGGATTTGCCGTAGTAAAGCTTTGAACTGCCGACCAAGCGGAAGGTCCATTGAATCCATTGGCTCGAACGCGCCAGTAGAAAGTGGTAGCGGCTGGATAATCAGCCGGCACGGTATAAGAAGTGCCAGCTGCCACGACGTTTAGTTGCAGGGGGGAGAAATTGTT
>Ga0335081_10001701_pt1 | contig 34965 bp, 36 predicted proteins | sample Lox_Sample_35_FD_206713 | JGI IMG/M metagenome (GOLD analysis project Ga0335081, IMG submission 206713) | Soil microbial communities from Loxahatchee National Wildlife Refuge, Florida, United States - Lox_Sample_3.5 | ecosystem: Environmental > Terrestrial > Soil > Wetlands | place: USA...
TGGTGACCTTGTCGAGCAACTGCGTGCCGATGTCGCCGTCGATCACCTTGCGCATGTGGGCGACGTTGCGGAACAGAAACGGCAGATTGAACACGTTGAGGTCGTCGATCACCGGGCCCAGCGTGCCGACCGAGACGCGGGCGAGCTGCAGCGCGCCGACCTGCGCCTGCTCGATGGCCTCCTTCTCGCCGCCGAGCTGCATCGAGGCGAACATCTGCACGCTGAGCCGGCCGTTGGTGGCGGCTTCGAGCTTCTTGCCCATGCTCTCGACCGCGGCGACGGTCGGATAGCCGGCCGGATGCACATCGGAGGCTTTCAGCGCCAACTTCTGCTGCGCCAGCGCGCTGCGATTGAGACCGGTGGCGAGGCCCGCGGCGGTTAGTGCGCCGAGGCGGACGAATGCGCGGCGATCCATGTGGCTCTCCTCCGTTGTCCGCTTATGTTGCGGTTGCGCAATATCATGTCATAGGCTGATCGCAACCGAAAGTGCGATCAATCACTCTCGCGCGGGCATTGACGGAGATTCCTATGCAGACGGTTCTGGTGACGGGCGCGGCGGGCGGCATCGGCACGCGGCTGCGCAAGCTTCTTGACGGCGTCTACCCACGCCTCATCTGGAGCGACATCCGCGCGCCGGCCGACCTCAAGCGTTCCAAGAATTTCGTCCAGGCCGACATCGCCGACCTTGCGGCAGTGCAAAAACTTTGCCGGGGCGTCGACGGCATCGTCCATCTCGGCGGCGAGTCGGTCGAGCAATCGTGGGATCGCATTCTGCGCGCCAATATCGCCGGCTGCTACAACGTGTTCGAGGCGGCGCGGCGCAACAAGGTCAAACGCGTGGTGTTCGCCTCGTCGAACCATGCGGTCGGCTTCTATCCGCGCCGGCGCAAGATCGGCACCGACGAGCCGGTGCGGCCGGATTCGCGCTACGGCGTCAGCAAGGCGTTCGGCGAGGCGCTCGGCGCGCTCTATGCCTTCAAGCACGGGCTGCGCGTCACCTGCATCCGCATCGGCAACTTCGCCGACGCTCCGGTCGACGAGCGCCGGCTCGCCATCTGGATCAGCCCTGAGGATTTGACGCAGCTCATTCGTATCGGCCTCGATCATCCCGACCTGCACCACGAGATTTTCTTCGGCGCCTCCGACAATGCGCGCGCCTGGTGGGACAACGAAGCGGCGTTCCGCTATGGCTATCGGCCGACCGGCGTTGCCGAGAAATTCGCCGCGCAGGCGCTCAAAACCCAGAAGAAGCTGCCGCCCGATCCGATCGGTGACTGGTATCAGGGCGGCCCGTTCTGCAGCGACGAATATGATTCAGGATTCGATCCGGCCGCGACGTAAAAAAGCACCGTATCCCGGATGCGGTGCAGCACTTCGTGCTGCGCTGCGCCCGGAAAACAATCTGAGTTCACCGCACCTGAAAAACGAGCTTGCCGCGGAAGTGCCGGCCCTGGCTCGTGCGGTGCGCCTCGGCGGCTTGCGCGAGCTTGTAGAGCTTGACCTCGGGCGGCTTGATGGCGCCGGCGGTCCAAAGCTCGGCGATGCGTTCCATCGCCTTGCGCGAGCGCGGCACCGGCGGCCGCAGCGCGGTGACGTCGGAACGGTCGGGCTTCGGCGCCTCGGCGCCGGAGGCGATGAAGGCGGCACGGCCGCCCGGCTTGAGCACGGCGAACGATTGTTTGGCCACGTCGCCGCCGACGGTCTCGAACACCGCGTCGCAGCCGGCGACCGCGCGGGTGAAATTCTGCGCGTTGTAGTCGATCACCTCGTCGGCCCCGAGGCCCTTCACATAGGCGACGTTGGCGGCGCTGGTGGTGGTGACCACGGTGGCGCCGAGATATTTGGCGAACTGGATGGCGAAGCCGGCGACGCCGCCGGCGCCACCCTGGATCAAAATTTTCTCGCCGCGCTTCAAGTGCAGCGTGTCCTCGAGCGAGTTGATCGCGGTGAGGCCGGTCAGCGCCAGGGCCGCGGCATTGATGTGCGACAGGCTGTCGGGCTTCTTGGCGACGAGGTTGGCGGCGATCGCGATCTTCTCGCAATAGGTGCCTTCCTTGCCGGCGCCGAGCACGCCGAACACCGCGTCGCCGACCTTCAGATCGGCGCCGGCGCCGACCGCGCTGACCACGCCGGAAAAGTCGCGGCCCGGGATCTGCGGAAAGTTGACGTTGGCGTGCCGCGCATATTCGCCGGCGCGGAATTTCCAGTCGGCGGCGTTCACGGTCGCGGCATGGACATCGACCACGATCTCGCCCGGTCCCGCCACCGGATCGGGCAGATCGCCGTATTGCAACACTTCGGGGCCGCCGAATTTGTCGATGTACGCCGCTTTCATGAGCTCACGCCTCTGCATCGGAGAATGGTGAGCCTCCTCCTAGCACAATTTCGGCGGCTCTGCGGAAGCGTTCTCAATACAGCGGCAGCTCGCAGCTGGTGCCGTAAAACCATAGCCGGTCGATATTCGCCAGGAACGGTACGCGGTCGATGGCCGCGAACTGGCAATACGCCACCAGCCGGTCGTGCGGCTTGCGCCGGCGCAGCTGCGCGTCCCATCTGTCTTCGTCGAAAAATGCGATGACGGTTCCGGGAAACGCGGAGTGGAAATGCGCCGTCGCTTCGACCATGTCGTAGGTGATCTTGCCAAAGGTCTGCTTGCCGAACGACACGATCGGATAGTCGAGCCTGACCCAGCCGTCCTTGTAGACTTCGACCGCATCGCTGCCCTTGCGCTCATAGAGCGAGAGCAGGTCGGCGGGACTGACCGCCAGCAACAGCCGATCCGATTTTTGCGCCCGCTCGACCTCATTGGCGCTGGCATAGGATATGTTGGTCGCGGCAGCCTGCGGCGGCGAGTCGACCGCGGCGGCGGGCGGTTGCGGCCGCACGGCGCCCAGCATCGAATAGCCGATGCCGCCCGAGACGAAGGCGAGCGCTGCGACGGCAGCGAGTTGCGCCTTCGGGCTGCGGCGAAGGCGGTAGGCCGCAATCGCGCAAAGCCGCTGCGCTTCTTCGCGCAGGCGCTCGGCATCCGCGTGGGCGCGCGCGGTCCATGGATGCTCGAGAGCGTTACGATAATAGAGCGCCGCCAGCGCGCGCAGCCGTCGCAGCGCCCGTTTGCCCACGCGCTCGGCGTCGGCAGCCCAAGGACGTTCGCGTAAATGCTCGAGTAATTTGCGGTACCGGCTTGCGACAACCGCGCGGATAATTGCCGCGGCTTTTCTCAACTCCGCGGAAGCCCAATACGCAGGCGAAGCCACGGTCCAACCCCAACGCAACAACAACCCCGACTTAACTGTGGCATGCGATACGGCAGAGTCAACACAAACCGCTAACCACGATCACGTTTCGGCCAATGGCATTGCGCAATTCCGCCACGACGCCGCGTTCCAATGCAGGCGGGAGAGAAGCACGAGTCGGGGGACGCGGCACTTCAACGCCGCCACGGGCTTATTCGTCCCCACAATTTAAGCCTTCACTGTCAGTCGTCGGGGGACCGAAGATGAGCGAGCGGGCGCGCGAATTTTTGGATCACTGGTTGTCGGACCATGTCTCGGCGGTCGCCGATACGCGGCGGTTGCGCGAGACCGTGCGTCTGGTCACGCTGTGCCGCGAAGACGCCATCCGCGCCGGCCTGGCACCCGAAGAACTGCGCGAGGCATCGGGCGGCGACTTGATCGGCACGATGCTGGTGGCCTTGAGCGCGGCGGCAGCGCCGGCGACGGCCCCAACGTCGGTCGAGGAGGGGGCTTTGGCGGCGGAGGGGGCGGTGCCCGAGGAGGCGGCCGCCCCGGCCTCGGCGGGAGAAGCAGCCTCGGCGGGAGAAGCGGCCTCGGCGGTTATCAAGGCCATCTTCGGCGGCAAGGACCGCAAGCGAATGCGCGAAGGCTGAATCTCAGTCGGCGTTGAGGTCGCCGCATCGAAAAAATTGGCGACCCCGGCAGGATTCGAACCTGCGACCTTCAGCTTAGAAGGCTGTTGCTCTATCCCCTGAGCTACGGGGCCACTACTTTGATTTTGCTAGCTTTTATTCAGTTCATGGTCATTTTTTGTTTGACGCTTGTTCGCAAAACGGCCCGGGACTGCTTGGCAAACAAGTTAGCATTTTCCGGGCGCTTCTGCGCATAGGGTCTGTGTAACCGTTCTCGCCGGTCGAAGGCAATCGAGTCGCGTGTTCGCTGACCCGGCTTAACTATCACATTCGATTTTATTCCCGTTCGGTTGCTCATGAGTGAAGGCCCCGTCTATATGTCGCGCCACATAGGCGGCGCGCCATCCCCGCGAGCAGTTATCCCCGCAGCAGCGGAATAGCAGGCTCGAAAACCTACGCGCTGACCCTCATTGGTTCCGCCGAGTACAGGTGGTGCGGGACCCGGAAATGAGGGTCGTACTATGCCTGCCGACATTAACCAGTTACATGACCAAGCGCGGCGCGCCATTGAGTCCGCCGAAACTTCCTTTGCTGACCGAGCGCGCGATGCCGCTAGATATCTTGCTGAAGCGCGAGAGCTAGGGGCGAAGCCGCAAGCGAGCGCGGAAGCTATCGGCAAATCCCGCCCGTGGGTTCTCGCACTCTTGAAATGGCATGATGGGGGCTACAAGACCGCCGTGCCTTTTCCAAGGGCAACGCGGCGGAGTGTCAGCCAGGCTGACAAAAAGAAAAGCGCCGACCCGGAAACCGCAGACCTTCTACCCCGCGCCTTCGATGATGTCGTTACCCGACTGGCCAAGCTCGCGGCAAAGCCAATCAGCGAACTTGTTCGCACTGCTCACGCCCCGAGCGAATTGGAAAGTCTTGCCGCTTTCCTTTCCGAAGTCGCCAAGGCCATGAAGATGAAGGTTGCCGCATGACTCGTACCCTCCTAATCGAAAATGGCCGCCTGACCGATATGCGGCGGCCTTCACGACCGCTGAATGGCAAGTCAGCGACAATGCCGCCATGGCAACACCCGCAGATCATGAGCGGGCATACGCTCTATCCCGGCACGGTGCGGTCGGCGAAAGACGGCAATCGTTGGGCGCTAAAAAGCGGTATCAATAATCGAAAAATCGGCGGCGAAGTCCTAACGGGAAAATGGGCGACGTTGCCGGTCTACACATTGACCCTTGAAGAACGCGCTACTTGCCCGGAAACCTGTCGGCATTGGCGATCTTGCTATGGCAATCACATGGACTTGGCAGATCGACTGCAAGCCGGGCCGGATTTGGAGTCGCGCCTTGCCGCCGAAGTCGAATTTCTCGATATAAAGCACTTCAACGGATTCGTTGTGCGCCTTCATGTGCTCGGCGACTTCTATTCCGTCGAGTATGTCGAGCTTTGGCGGCGGCTGCTTCGGGAATATTCGACGCTGCGCATTTGGGGTTATACCGCGCGCATAGATAAGAACGATCCAATTGCAGCTGCGCTCGTTTGTGTCGCCAATGAATTTGGCTGGGACCGACTAGCGATTCGGCTCTCCAATGCTCCCACTGAATCCCGTTCGAGCATTGTAGTCGAACATCCAAAGCTCGCGCCTCGCGACTCTACCGTATGCCGACAAGAAGTAGACAGAAAAGCAAACTGTGGAGCGTGTGCTCTATGCTGGGAAAGTGAAAAGCGGATCGCCTTTATCCAACACTAGAGGCGATTGAGATGGCCATCATGGCGGTGACCAGCGGACAAAACCGGCGCACTTCCTGACTTACGGCCCGCACTAACAAACAGGGTACGACTTCGCGGGGGTTTCCGGAATCGCTCGGAAGCCCCCGATTTTATTGGCCCAATGGGCTGCAAAACGTACCACGGCGGGTTTGAAAAGACCCGGGTTGCAGAAAGGCGCGATCCGCGCGATTCTGCAAACGCTGCGCAGCGGCGGCCATGCGGTCGCCACGGCGGAAGTCCCCCAAAGTTAGGAGTCGCCCCCATGGCACGCGCCCGCGCGTTCCGTTTGTTTCCGATTGCGTTGTCGCCGCAAGGCGTCGCCGACGCGCTCGGAATTCATCGCGGCAAGATCGACGCCGCGATTCATGCCGGTGAGCTTGCCGTTTATCAGCACGGCTCACACAAGCGGATTTTGGTTTGTGACGTTGTGGATTGGATTCGCGATCTGAGAAAGTCCGGCACTTGGCGAAAGATCAAAAAGGAAGGCGCATCATGAACACCGCAGAATGGTCCCGCGTTCGCGAAACGCTAGAAGCCGTCGCCGATCTGAAACCGGCAGCCATCGCTGATTTCGAGTCCGAGTTTGAAGCCGGACTATTCATCGAAGCGAACGCCGACGAATGGATCAAGTCGCGCCGCGCCGAACGGCCGCAACGCTTCTATAACGCGGGCGTCGATGCGCTCGCCGTGTCAGCGTTCGTTGACGGCAACGTGACGGCGCGCGGCAAGCTCGGCAAGCTCATGGCCCCCGACGAATTGGACGCGCTCGCCCGCACTTTCGGACTCAATAGCGCGCTGGATTTTCGTCGCGGCAAATTGCCGGAACGTGTGAACGGCGACGGCGACAAAAAGAAAACCGGCGCTCGCGATAATCCATGGCTGGCAAGTCAATGGTCAATTTCAAAACAGGGCCAGCTAGTGAAGTCCCTTGGAGTCGAAGCCGCCGCGCGGATCGCAGCGGCGGCCGGGTGCAAGCTCGGAAGCGTGCGACCTAACCCGACTTTCAATTAAGGGGGACGTGACATGAAAAAGCGAAACGATGGCGGATTGTTCCTGCCCGGTCATGACGGGCGGCCCAAAGGCGTGCCGGACGCGCCGGGGATGCACGGCCCGGCCAATGCCCGCGCAACCGAACACGGCGGCACTGACATGGCCCGCAACGGCCGGGGCAAGGCGCATAACAGCGTCCCCGCTCATGGCGGCATGACCGCACAGCAAAAGGCTATGGCGGGCGTCGGCGGCATGGGGCACGGCACAAGCGCCCCGGATGCGTCGGCGGCTAACCCGCTGGCACCGGAAGCGCCGGGCAAGCGCCTAAGCCCGCCCATGGCGCACCCGTCTATGCGCTCGCGGATCGCCGACACGGCGCACGCTGGCGCACCCGGCGAAAACCACGCCCGCAATAAGGGCATGTTTGACCCGCGCATCGGCCGCCAGATTCTCGCCGAAGCCGAAAGCGCGCCGGATGACCGGGCCGCGCTCGCCCATATGGGCGTCGGCATCAATCCATTGGGCAGGGGGTAAGCCATGGCTTGGACCGACGCAGCAAGGGCCGCAGCCCTAGAGACTCGCCGCGCCAACGCTGCGGCGAAGCAACGGCAGAACACCGCGACCAATCGCGCCGCGCAAATGAAGCAAGCGGACATGGCGAAAAAGTATCCGCAGGGCGCGGGCAAGCCGGGGCCGCAAACCGACAAGCACCCGAACGCTGGCAATCGAGTCGCGTTCGCTTTGCGGAACAAACAAATTCACGACGCGGGCAAGGATGCGCGCATCGCCGCGCATCAACGGCAAGTCATGCTTGCCGCTGGCGGCCACTTCGCAGCGGGCGCGGGTAAGGCGTTGCTTGGCTTGCTTATTGGCGCTGGCGGCAAAATCGTCGGCGACGCGATCAAAGGAAACTTGCGAAACGCGGGGCGGCGGTAATGAGGTTTCGGACGGAGCAAATAGCGGAACATCCGACCGGGTATAGCGGCAATGGCTTGTCACTATACACGCGCCGGGTATCGCGTGCACGTCCGGCAATGATGAAACGCGAGAAAAAGTTGCCGCAAGATTTGATCGCCAAGGTGGAGCGGGACTTGTGGAAGCTAAACTGTCGAGTGCTAACGGAAGCCGACCCGGAACGGCTCGCGAAGGTTCGCCACAATATCGAGATTAAGAAGCGATTTTTGCAAGAGCTTCGCGCACGATGGGAAGGCAAGCCGTCATGAGCAAACAAACGAACAAACAACCGGCCCCGGCCGCGACTCCAAACAAGTCACCGCCGAAGGCCGCACGTCAAACCGCCGCGTATCTGATTCGCAAAAAGAATCGCGCGGCTCAATCTAACCCCGTTACCGGCGCGGACGGGGACACGATCAACGCTCGCGTGCCGCTACAGTAACGAAGGGGAATGACCATGGCTTACCAAGTTGACGGATCAAAAAAGAACCCGACCGCTGGCCCTGTAAAGACGCCAGCGCCGGACGTTGTGAGCACGCCGCGCAATCCTACGGGTGGCGGCGGCTACGGCGAAAACCAATTCAACCTTGCATCAAGCGTCATGCCCGGCAAGTCTGTGCAGTCGCCGCTTGCTGCGAATCTTCGCAGCACCGTTGACGACCCGGCGCTTGACCAAGTTATCGCTGGCGGCAGCGGATCGCGTGACGACGTGCTCAATACGCAAATCCGCAAAATCGGCGCTGGCAACGTTCCGCCCGCGCACGGGATGCGCAATCGCAGCGGCGAAGTCGGCCCCGGCGATTTGGGCAACAAGTGAGCGAGGAAAAGCCGAAAGAAAAACATATGCCGCTGCGGTGCTACACCGCAGCGGCAATCAATCCAAAGTCACGGCCATATCACCATTCCGAGCGGCGATCATGGCCGTGCAATCAAAGTCCGCCGATGAAGCTCGGCTATCGGACGCCACGACTTCGCGGCGATGACTCGACAATCAATGCAATCGGTTTCAACGCGAAACTAACAAGGGGCTAAGGCCATGGCTGTGAAGGGAACCATTGACCGGATCAAGGCGGGCGGTTTGCACGATGCGAGCCGCAACGCGGACATTGCAGCCGAGCGCGCGGCCCGCGACCTTGCGCATGAAAGCGCGAAGGCAAGCGGCCGACTCGCCGATCAATTCGCGAAGCGTGCACGCGAGCAACACGCCGCAGCGGGCGGACGTTACGCGGCGTTTCGCGGCAAGCCGCTTGCGCCAGTGTTGGCGCGCAATGGAATGACGAACGCGAACGGATTGCAGCCCGACACTGGCTACGATCTGTTGAATGAGGCTTACGATGATTGATCGCGCGACATTTGAAAACGGCGTGGAGCTTCACTGTGTATGGATCGAAGCGGACCTGAAACGATGGCCGCCGTACATCCATGAGCTTCGCGCGTTGCGTAACGCGATCAAGCGCGCCGCGTACAAACGCCCGGTGAAGCCGGGCGACTTTAAGCCGATGAAAATCACAAGGGGAGTCCCGTCATGACACTTGAACTATTCAACGCCAACGGCGAGTTTGCGTTTATTCCATCTGAGAGCGATCTAGCCGAGCTTGACGACGCGGCCCGCGAACGCTGGCAAGTCGTCGCCGAAGCGATGGCCGATCACGACGCGCGACGCCTTGAACTAGAGGCGTCAAAGTCGCGGGTCGTCGCGCTCATGGCCGACGTGTCCAAAGTCGAAGGGTATTTGCGCAAGCACTATCCGCCGATGACGCCAACGGACGCGGCAAAGCTATTCATCAAAACGGAACAAGAGAAGCGGCGCTGAATTTCCCGGCGGTGACTCGCGGTGAAGCGAAGCGGATGCGAGGAAAGGCGGACGGGACTAACGACCGATCACGTTCGCCCGGTCAACCTAACAGCCGCGCTAGTAGCGGAGCGAGGCCGCCGGGAAGCCTAACAAAAGGAAGATGGAACATGAACCCGAAGCGAGCAAAACGCCTAGCGCGGCTAGAGCGAAACTTGATTAAGGCGAAGGCCGATCTTGCGGCGTGTCCGCCGGATCAAACAACGGCGCGCGACTCAATGCAAGCGCACATCACCGCATTGACGAACGCCATTCGCAAGATTCGCCTTTCGTCGGACTACGACGCGCGCCCGACGAAAACAGCGTGCGCCAGCGGTGAAGCCGCCTAACGGCGGTGGAGTAGGCACGCGCTCGCCCCCGTGTTCGTTTGATCGCTTGCACGGGGGCACTCTTAGAATCGGTTGCCGGGAAAGCACAGCCAACAGCACCCGGCGGCCGATACGCCCCGCCGCTTCCGTTACAGGGTCGCGGCCTTCCAACGCGATCCTACGGTGGGACAGGCGGCGGGGCACCTATCAACTGTCCCATGTGGGACAGTTCAAACGGTGACGACATGAGCGACGATTTTTTGAGCGACCTAACGAAACGCGACCCGGAACCGATCCCGGAATCCGAGCGCATCTATGTCGGCTTTCCAAAGCGCGCCAAGTCGTCGGCCGACATTGATGCACGCGAGGAACGCTATCAGCGCGGCGGCGAGCTTGGCTATGGCCCGTCGTGGCCGGTGCCGTTCTATGAGCCGGGCGAATTGTACCCGGACCCGCTCACAAAGGATGAAGTCGCAAACCTTCGCGACGTGTACGGCATAACCGAGTCTGAATATCGCGAGCTAATGAAAAGGGACAAGCCATGAGCACCGGAAACGATCTGCGCGACGCAATGATCCGCAACGCAATCCAAAAAGTCACCGAACGCGGCGACCCGCTCAATCTGCCGATTGTGCAGATGGAGTTGCCCGACGACTTTGACTTGTCGCAAGCCGAGCTAAACGACTTCGCGCCGAAGCCGAAATCAGGTGTACCAAATGGGACACCTGACGGGTCAACTGCTTCAAATGAAGCAGTTGACGGATCAACTGTGTCACATGACACAGTTGACGAAGCCGACGACTTGCCGCCCATGACGCAAGCGGAAGCGCGCGAAATGCTTGTGCGCTTGAACGATGAACTTTCGCAGGAACGCGGCAACGTTATCACGTTGACGACGCGAGTGCGCCAAGCTCGCGAGCGCGTCGCGAAGGCTATTGCAGCATTTCAAGCCGGGTTCGTTCCGGTGACTCGCGAGCAATTGCAGCGTGAGCACATCGCCAGCGAACAAGCGCGCAAGGCGGCGGGCCATCCTTCTATGCGCGGCCAATCTATGCCGGGGCCAAGCGTCGTCGATCAAGCGGCGTTCCGTGGTTCGCGTTCTGTCAACCGCAGCTATTCGCCGAAGTACCGGCGGCCGGGCCTTTGGATCAACGGCACGTTTCACCGGACCTATGGCTCGGAAGTCAAAGGCGCGCGAGTCCCAAGCGATAGGTAAGTCCCATGCCCCGTCAAAAGCCGCATCAAGTCCGTTTTGATTCCACGCTCGGCAAGTTCATCCTTGATAGATTGAGCGAAGCGCCGTCAATCGTCGGCGTTGCTCGGCTCGCGAAGGTGAACGTCCGCACTGTGTATTGGTGGTGCTACGCCAGCGGGAACGAACGCGCCGCGCTAGAGGCGGGCAAGCTCAAACGCAAGCCGAAGTTTTATCTGCGATGGCCGCAAGAGGACCCCGACGCTTGGACGTGGTTTCATGAAGGCGTGAAAATCACACAGCGCATGGTCGCGCTCACGGCGCACGCGGAAAATCTGCAAGCCGCGACCTATGGCGACGAAAGGGTCATCCGCGATCCGCGAACCAATCGGACGCTGTTCAAGCTCGACTATAAAGCCATTCGCGCGATGAACGCCGAAGCGAATCCGTTTGACCCCGCGATCATGAAGGAAGCCGAAAACTTCTATGACGACTTCCCCTATTTGCACGACGCCGAAGGCAACCGCATCCCGGAAGTGGAACGAACGCCGCAAGCCGCCGCGCTCAAAATCCATTCGCTTCGCGCGATCCTGCCCGACGTGTACGACTTGGCGGACAAAAAGGAAGTCAAGACGGACTCGACGCAGCGGGTTTTTGTTGTCGGCGACGCCGCACCGCCGCCACAGTCATCCGAGCTTCGCCGGTCGCTAGAGGAAAAATTGCGCGAGCTTCGCGAGCGCGGCCCGGCAAATCCGCGTCCGCTTGACGCCAACGGCCGCCCGCTTCCCGTGTTCGCCCCTGTAGGCGCAAGCGATCCGCCGGAAAAGATCACGGGTGCACCGGCCGAATTGCCGCCGCCGACGTTAGCCGAGCACCCGCGCGCCTATCACGCGCCAAAGCCGCCAGCGCCGAAGCCCGCCGACTATCGGCGGCCGACTGATTCGCCGGATCGCCCGGCCGATCACAGCGGCGTCGGGCGCGGCGTTCCACATTCGGGGGGCGTCCGTGTCGCTTGATCTGGAATCCGCCTTGGCCGCACAGATGGCCGCCGACGCCCAAGTGTGGCGGGCGCGGGTGCTTGCCGATTGCTACAGCGGCGAGCCGTACAAGCCGCGCGGGCGGCCCGCGTACCTTACGGACGCGGAGCGCGAACGGCGGAAGCGCGCTAGGCGCGAACGCGAGAAGGAACGGCGGAAGGCACGGCGCAAGGCACAGCGCGAGACGGCGGCGGTTGCTCGCCGCTACGGCGCACAGGGGGCGGGCCATGAAGCCGGGCGCTAAGATCACGCGGGGGACTTCCCTCTATCAGCCCATGACGGCGCTACCGGCGGCGACGCCGGGGCCGAAGTGCTTTGGCGATCTGTATCGCGAAGCCATGGCCGCCGCCGGGCTTGTCGGATGGCCGGATGACCCGCACCGGCACCAAATGGCCGAAACGCATCATTCGGCACTAGTCGAGACATGGGCCGAACGGAAGGCCCGCCGGGCGGCGGAAAAGCTCGCCTTGTCGCCGCCAGTCCCGGCCGAGCCGAGCCGCAAACCGACTCGACGGCCCGCAGCGGTCAACGGCCATGCGTTAAAACCGGAAGGCCGGGCCGATACACCCCGGACTCGGAAGGCGCACCAGCGAGCTTCTAAAAGGCTAAAAAGAAATCGCTGCGCCGATCAAACTAAAAAGAACTCGCGGTGTAGCGTTAACGTCGCGGATGTGTCTATGAAAGAGAAAGGCGGCCCGTTCGGGCCGCCCTATATTCGCCGCCGGGTGCGAACCGGCGCGCATGTAGGAAACACCGGGGATGCGTCCCGATGCAAAACGGTCATGACATAGCGCGGACTCCCGCGCAAGCCCCTTCACCGGCTCCGATCCCGGCGCGGCCGAACCGCGTCCTAAGCGAAATCGCGTCGCCCGTTGACCGCTGGCGCGCACAGGTCGCGTGCCGCGCCTACGATCAAAAATACTTCCCTTCAAAAAATCACGCTGCGGACTTGGCGGAAGCGGAGCGTTGCCTTGCCCGCGCCATTGACGCCGAGCGCGGCATCGAGCGCCCTCCGCCGCGCCGTCCGAAGTTGCCGCCATTCGTTGATCTGAAAGAAGAAGCGCGAATCGAAATCGCGCGCATTAAGCGACTCAATCCGCAGTTCTGGCGCAACCGACAAAAGGCGCGTGATGCGCAGCTAGTGATTCCTGAATCACATCGCATCGTGCCCCCGCTACTGAAAAGGAAAACGCCATGACCAACGATCCAAACAAACCCGCGCCAAAGAATCAGCGGGGCCGCAAGCGCGCCTTGCCGCCATACGCGCGCTTCGATCAATTCTATTCGATCCTGCCCGAAGGCAAGTATATGTTTATTCCGACTCGCACGCTTTGGGATGCGGCGCAGATCAACTCATTGCTCGGCAGCAACGCGACGCGCGATCTTGATAAGAAGCGCGGTTGCTCGCAGCTTGTATGGGCACCGGGCGAGCCGTTGACAATCGAGGATCGAATCATTCTGAAAGGCGCATGGCGTGACGCGCCGGGCAATCGTTGTTTCAATCTCTATGTGCCGCCCGATCCGATTGACGGCGACCCAACAAAAGCGTTCGCGTGGATCAATCTCGGCCGCAAACTTTTCGGCGTCGAGGACGCCGAACACCTGATGGATTGGATTGCGCACCGGCTCCAATTCCCCCACATCAAAATCAATCACGCGCTAGTGCTCGGAAGCCATGCCCAAGGCATCGGCAAGGACTCATGGCTTTGGCCGGTAGGCCATGCGCTTGGCAAATGGAACTGGTGCAACGTGTCGGCGCGGAAGGCGTATAACGACGCGGCGGGCTTCAATTCGTTTCTGGAGTCCGTCATTCTGCAAATCAGCGAAGCGCACGATTTGGAAAAGGCGCGCTTTGCGTTCTATGACATGACGAAAGATTGGTGCGCAGCGCCGCCGGAAACGTTGATGGTCGCCGACAAGCACGTGAAGGCGCATCCGATCTTGAACGTTGTCGGCGTGATCTACACGACGAACCATAAGACGGACGGCCTTTATATTCCGGCCGACGACCGACGACACTTTGTCGCGTGGTCCGATCTAACGCCGTCGTACTTCCCGGAAGGCTATTGGACGCGCTATTGGGATTGGGTCAAAAACCGAAACGGATGGCGCGACATTGCTGCGATGCTTGCGACCCGCGACGTGAGCAAATTCGATCCGTATCAGCCGCCGCGCAAGACGGCCGCGTGGCACTCTATCGTTGCCGCCGGTGCCGAGCCGCAAGACGCCGAATTGCTTGACGTACTAGAGTCCCTTGGCGTGTTGCCCGGCGACATGCCGGACGCGATCACGGTGCACATGGTAGCGAACGCCGCACCGGCCGAGCTTGGCGCGGCGCTTCTCAAAAACAAAAAGATGGCACCGCACCGTTTTGAGGATGTGGGATACGCAAGCGTGCACTGCCCGGATCGAAAAGACGGGCTATGGCGTGTCAATGGCAGGAGGCAAATGATCTACGCGCGCCGCGATCTGCCGCGCGAAGCGCAGATGCGAGCCGCCCGCGAACTAGCGGAAGCGCCGTCCGTGTCGGCCATCAGTGCCGCCGAAGCCGCCGCCGCCGAGCTTGCGGGGTCCGAGTCATGAGCGATCTGCGCAACGAAGATTTTGACATTGGCGAAGTGCCGAGCGATCCGGTAGCCGCCGACAAGTTCCACGTAGAGGGCGCAATGGCGCGCGGCGCTTGGGCGCGGCGCTGCGGCAAGCCGGTGACGGCGTGTCCATACGCGGACTTCCCCGGCGAAATGCTACAGCGGCGCGCGTGGCTTCACGGATGGCACAACTGCATTGAAGTGGAGTCCGAGCCGGGCAAACCGCCGATCCGGCTTTATGAGTGATCGCCGCGACGGCCGCGCCGGGCCGTTCGTCCGTTTTCTTTTTAGCGTGCTCGGCAGTGATGGCAGTGATGGCAGTGATCTTCTATTTATTTACTTTTGAGTCCTGAAAACAATATAAGGGGAGAATCACTGCCATCACTGCCATCACTGCCGGGGCGCACGGGGTCGCCGCACCCCTGAAATGGAAAAGTGCGCGCCAAATCGGCATAAGTCCTTAGTCGCCGTTTTTCTTTCAGCACATTGCTACGGTCGTGATCTGCACCAAGTCGCCCAAATCGCCGCGCCGCGTCGGGCCGGAATTCCGTCGATCTATCGCTTCTATCTTTCTATGGGGTCGCGGCCATCATCCATGACGTGCCGCGTCGGCGAGCGCCGTGCCAACGTCGAGCGAAATCGACTGCGAAATGGCTGCGTACCGCGCATAGCAGGGGCAGTTTGCAACAAATGGCAAAAATTAAGCATCTAAGTGCTTGAACGCGCCCGCCCTACAAACAGCCATCGAGGCTTCTTCCGCTGTAGACCGTAACCGACGCGCGCCGTTAAGGTCAGCTACGGGGTATGCTCGGCACTGCCGCGCCATCGTCGGAAGTCGTATGGCCCGTTAGTCGTCGCTCGATCTGCCCAACGGTCGAGCCTCTTGAAACTGCCAAAAAGAACAAAAAATTCCGGGGCCTATCAGTCGAAATTGCGGATTGAAGCTTTGACCACGGCCGCGCCTTGACCGGGCGCGCGTCGCGCGCGCTTGCACTAACCGCCATTCCGTTGTCAGGCCGCCGAACTCCGCGATATAGTCCGGGCACGAAGGGCTTGTGCCGTGCGCAAGCGGCGGGCAAGGCGGGCTTCACCCATGGACGATTCGGTTCGGGCGTTCCTAGATCAGCATCCGACAACGGCGCGTTGGCTCGACGATATTATTGACGTGCTCATGAGCCGACGCGGCGTTGCGCACGTAAGGGACATTGCCGCCGATCTTACGAAGGCGAATAGGGCGAGAGACAAGGATACGACCGAGCAAATCGTCACGCGGCGCGTCAATGATTTCTGTTCGGACGCGGCAGATTTCGATAAGGGCAAAGGATCGCCTTACGACCTTTTCGAGCGTGTAGAGCCTGCGACGTATCGGCTTCGGTCGTTTCCCTCACGACCGAGCATCATCGAATTAGTCCGCATCGAATTTGATGACTCCGATGTTGCGATGCAGTCAATGTGGGATTGGTTTCGAGAGCTAGCGAACAAAAAACAGCCTCTAGAGTGGCGCGACGCAAACAACGAAAAGCGGCTGACCGCATTTGCGCGATGGATGACGCGGGATAAGATCGCTGCGGAGTATCAGCGGCGCAAAGCCGTTCTCGATGGGGTCCAAGGCGAGAGCTTGGACTCACTTTTTGCTGACAAATGAACGATGCAGAAACGCGGCTCAAATCAAGCGCCCTTGCTCGGTTTCCTCGCGTTCCGCTTTTCTAAACCCACGAGGTGAGGGGAGAAACGGTCATGCGATTCATCATTGCGCTGGCGGCGCTACTGTTGTCCGCGACCGGACTGGCCGCCGAAAACTCGCACCTTGCGTTCGTGTCTGAGTACGTCCGCGAGATTGGCATTAACGAGGAATTGCGGGAGCTTGCCTTTAAGGAAGTGACCGAACCGGGCGCGGACAAAAACGCAGCGATGATACGGAGCGGCACGCGGATCGTTCTGGAACTAAATTCTCAAGTCGCCATGCTCAAGGGCATGTCGCTTAATCCTCCGTTCGACAAATTGCCAGAGACGATTGCCGACTTTTACGAGCAAAAAATCGACGCTTATAACAGAATGACCGCGATGGCGACGGCCTTCGTGCAAGGGCCAAAGCCGGGCGTCGATTACGGCGCGCTCGCGGCCGAAGCGCCAAAGCTCACAGCGATGATCGAATATCTTGACCGTTCGATCTTTCAAGCAACGCCGCTGATTTTCGCGACGTTGATTGCCGACAAGCCCGACAGTAAAGGCCACATGAGCCGACTAAGGATCACGCGGGCTGAGCGTGACGAGCTGGCGCGGTCGCTCCAAATAAGTTTTGGCAACAAGATGGAGCAGACAGACCAAAATTGGATTGTTAGTTCCGCGACAGTGTTGCGCGATTACCTGATTAAGAAGGGCTACAAGTGTTCGGATGATCCGCAGTAATGCTCGGCAACTCATTCGATCCGCACCGCTCAAACGTCATTGTTGGCATCGCGCTCGCAGTCGCCGTGCTCGCGTTCTGCCGCTTTGTTGCCGCGCTGATCGGCGCGAGCACCGAAGGCGAAGTAGCTGGCGCGCTCGGCAGCTTTGTCGGCGGCATGATCGGCGCGGGCGGCGCGGTTCTGGCCGTCTATGTCGCGTTGTCGAGTCAGCGCAACGAAGATACGCGCAAGGTATCGGCGGCGGTGAGGACCGAAGTGGCGTCGCTTGTGACCTACGCTATCGGGGCCATCGAAATATGCCAGCACATCTCCAGTGGCGTGCGACGGGTGCCGCGCAAGGATGCGGGTTACATTATGCGCAAGCTTTTCGTTGAGCCGGTTGTTTACAAGGCGGTAGCCGACAGGATCGGACTGTTGCCGCACCCGAACGCCACGGCCCAATTCTACATGCGCCTTTCGGAAGCAAAGGCAATGGTTGAATCATTGCAGATGGCGAGCGTCGAACAGGAAGACGTGTCGGCTGAGAACGCCGTGACCATTGCCGACAGTCTCATTACGGCGCTACAGCTTGCACACGGCATCCTTGCCAGTGATGGCGACCCGCGAATGACGCAATGGGTCGGTCAAGTTATGGTCCGTCAGATTGAGGACTGTTTGCAGTCGGCCCGGCAATCGTTTCCGGACGCCGAGTCATTCCAGACGCCGAATTCCTTTTGTTAGCCGACGACTCGCGCGTCGGGATTGTCGCTTGCTTTTCATTCACGTGAAAGGCTCCACGGTGTCCGACCTCCGATACATCACAAATTTTCATTGAGAAGTGTCATTGATATTCTCAATGCCACCGATTGATGCTGCGAGTTTCCGTGCTTCAACGAGGTCGATGCGGTATCTCCGACCGTGTTTTCGAAGCATTGCTATTAAATTAGGTCCATCCACTAAGGATATCGGCTTATCTTTGGCAAATTCGTAAGCGTCAGGACCATAGCTGCTCGTGGTGACAAGTATGCCGCGATTGGCGCCTTCATTGACTACCGTCCCGTAAAGGTCCCTAACAGCGGCAACATCAACTGGTCGCGTATATCTTTTCGCTTGAAGAACATATTTTCCCCCTCGAAGTGGATCGGGGTCAAACATAATTGCATCGACGCCACGGTCCCTTGATGCGCGCGTTACTTTAACTTCAACACCAACACCGCCAAATTCCCATTCAAACAACTGCCGAACCAAATGCTCAAAATCTTCCCAAGGCATGATTGCTAGGTTGGCCTCCGGTTCGAGCCCATCGGCAACATTTCGCTCTTTAATTATTCGGTGATCGTCCTTGTTCAGCACGAATATGGGACGTACCGCTGACACATCCTCCATTGAGGGAGTTGCAATACCTTTAAGGTGACGAAAACACGCCTTCGGTTCTACTTGGTCCAAACGTAACTCAGATACTTGAGTCTTATTCGCTTGTAGTGATGCGATTATACCGGTGCGCGGCAACCCGGTTGCGGCATCGGCCCAATTTTGCTTGGCGTTGACTGCGACAGTATCAAACCAATTTCCTTCGTCCGATTTTGATATCAAATAAGCGGCACGAAGGCACAGCGAATATAAAATATTCTCGCACGCCCGCTTCCTTTCGCCAACCGACACGGGTAGCCAGTTAGCTTTAGCGGAGGCTCCCCGCTTTTTCACGATTTTAAGGGACCGAAAGTCGGGAATATGGAATGTGCAGAGGGCAATTCGAGAGTCGAGGTCAATATCAAACTCAAATGCTGCCACCAACGGTTCGGGTAAAGGATGTCGAATGTTAGAAATAGACATTAGAAGACCAATCGAAGACGGCTCATTGGCGGTGCACCCCTCTTTCAGTGTGCTGAGCTGCGCAGCTTCTCGTTCGTATTGGTCTTCAAATTGCTTCCGAAGTAGTCGTCCGCGATCTTGAAGCTTTTCCGCACGCTCTACGATGTAGCGATTTGCACTCGGCACCGGGTCAGCAAGTTTAGGCGCTGATCGCCACCAAGCGCGACTGGTGCCATCATGTTCAGGTGCCGGTTCTTCTGGTCGAGTCGGAAATTTTGGAAGATCGGGAATCGGGAGCGGACTCAGTAGTTCGTATCCGTGTGGGGGACCGGACGTTCTTTCGGTAAGCAGCGATTGCGCTTGGGCTAAGCTGAGAGCGCCTGTAGGAAGCTTCACATAATCAAAATATCGATCCGGGAAGCTCGGGGTTGGGGGATTAAGCGCGCCGGAATAATGGATATTTTTGATTTCTCGCTCATAGCGATCAAGCGCGTAATTAAAATCACGCCAAGGGTCCCGTCGATACGACAAGAGTTACCTCCGCTACCCGACTTTGCCATCGCGCTGAATGTAGGAAGATCGCACGGCCACGATTTGCTCAAACATTTCACCGGCCGCCGCTTGAACAACGACACCAGCGAGACGCCAAATAACACCTTCGACACCGCTTTCCCGGACTAATGTTGGCATGAGCAGCGGGCCGCCACTGACCCCACCAATGTCGTAGCCCTGCGGCGGTAACCCTTGACCGCTCAGGTCAATCAATTTTTCGCGCTCGAAACGACAAGTAATTTGGTGATCCGTAACGCTGCTAATTGACGGCATGGCAAAGTACGGTGCTGTGATAAAATCTCCGCTCGAAGAAGTTCCTCTGTTCTGAGCGGGGAATCCTGCAAAAAATGCGAAGTTGCCCGCTGCGGGAGCGAGAGGTTCCCAAATAGAAGGCTCAGAAATCACGATTGCCTTGCCGATCTCTGTAGCCTCTCGTTCGGTCACTCGGAAGGTGGCAATGTCGAGGTTGTCGTTCCGCCTGATTAGCCTTGCTTCTGGATTAAATTCTACGTTGCCAAGTTGACAACCTATCATCTCGGCATTGGTTTTCGTCGAGATGTATTCTGCCAAGACGTGTGCGGCTGTCACTGCAAAGACACCGCTGCCGCGATTTACAAGAAATGCAGAGCCGTTGCGCAGTGCTAGATCGTTCCGCTGATCTTGGAACAGCCACCATAAGGGTATAGCGAATTCCAACCCACTACGAAGAAGGTCCATCCCGAAGCCACTCGAAAGAACTTGCTTTCGCTGGTCGTCGGACATGGCGTTAAAAACGTCATTCGGGACGAATGGATTATGTGCGGAACACATCTCAAGTTCTCGCCACAGGGAACGCCATGCTGCATCCGGTGTTGGCGACGTTATGGAGGGTTTGCCCCTTCCGCGCCCTCACATTGCTCGAACATACCCGAAGAATAGAGGTCTGCCAAAAGGCACGCGTCGAGGACCACAAGCCCCATGGTCCATTGACTCCGGCCACCATTATTACGTCGGGCGCGGCCCGGGCCGACTAGGCGGCGAGCCTCACAACTTTCTTCCCGGTGAGTGCAGCCCACATCTTCCGGCTGATCTTGTGTTGCGCTTCCTTAATGGCTTCGCCGTTGTCCATCGCCCATTTAAGCAGGTAGTTCGCCTTGATGCCTTCGGGCGCTTGGCCCATGAGCCATTGCGAAAACTGAGTGGGGACTCGGCACTCGTTGTGGGCAAACGTCATGTAGGTCCGGCGCAACGCATGGCCGCGCGCCGGAAGATCGTTGAAGCCATTTTTGTCCGGGTTGCTCACACAGCCGGGGAAAATCAGATCGGTCGGCTTGTGATCCGGGTTCGCGTCGTGCGCCATCTTGAGCACGGCGCGGATTTCCGGCGTCGTCGGCACCGCAATGGCGTTGCTCATTTTGGCGTTGTCGCTGATCGTGAAGGTGTGCGCGTCGGGCGAGTTGTCGCCCCACACAGACCGCCCTAGCTCGCCCGGTCGCGCGCCAATCAGAAGGTTCAAAAGGTTGTAAGCGCGGTGCACGGGCGTCGGCAGCGCCATGACGGCCTCATACCACTCGGCGAATTGCTTCACCGTCATGCCCTTCTGTTGGCCGCGCTCGGTTTTCTTTTCATGGGCGCGGGTCGGATAGGCGTCGGACTTGATGCGCGGGTCGCGCTTGGCGATCCGCCGCCACATGGCGCGCATCACCCGCGCGATGTGGTTCGCTGACGTTGCGCTCTTAACGTCATCGGTGAGCCACGCCGCGACTTCATTCGGAATGTCGGCAAGCTCCGACAACCGATATTTGCCCCACTTCGGCACCATATAGCAGCGACCGAGCGACCGCACCTTGTCAGCCCAACGCGGCGGCTTGCCCGCTTCGCGCGCTTGCCGTTCAAGGTATTGCAAATAGCCTTCGATTTTCACCGGCTTGCGGCGCTTGCCTTCGATCAATTCATATCCGCCATCGAAGGCTTGTGCGAAGGTCGGCGTCTCGTTGGCGTTCAACGTCGGCTCGCCGCGAATGATCTTCGCCGACTCGACGGTCGCCGCGTCGCACGCCTTGCTGTAGCTCATGTGCCACGGCTCGCGGTGTAGGGCAGGCTCGGCGGTCGGGCTAGGGTTTCTGACGACCCCGAAGAACCGGCCACGGTCATATTGACCGAGCGTGACAAAGGTGTGGTCGCGGTCGCCGTGGTCGCGGGACTGCCGGAAATATTGCCACGTCACCTTGCGCTTGCCGATGTAAAGGCGAAGGCCACTCGGCTCGCCCTTGTGCCAATAGATGCCATACTGCGAAGGATCGTCGCCGTCGCCCGCGAAGTCGATCTTGGCGTCAATCCAAGCATCAACGGAGTCGCGCACCTTGCCGATGTGTTTGCGGGCCATGGGGAGCCTCCAAATTTGTTTGCCAACTTGTTTGCCAGTGGTGCCCGGCGTTCACCCTCTGTTTATGGGCTTTCCATGGGCAAAAGGCGAGGAAAATCAGCCAAATCAGTTAATGAAAGTTGCTTAGAAGGCTGTTGCTCTATCCCCTGAGCTACGGGGCCGTCGGCCGACAACCATATATAGACTCTCGCGGCAAAAGGCCCGGTTAATCGTAACGGCGGGCCTCTCGGCCGGCCCATGAACGCAGGCGACCCTTCGCGCAACTAAGACCCGCAGACGGGGCGGCATTGGCCGCCGCGGCCCTCGGCGCACGCTACGCCGGCGGTCGGCGGCAACCCCTTGTTTGCTTGAGGCTGCCTCGGATTGCCGATTGTTGAGCTTCGATGACTGACTTTCCGTCAAAACCTCGACACGATCTTCGCTTCCACTTGCCGCACCGGGTCACCATGCTGACCCTTGGGAGGATTTCATCAATGCTCGCGCTCGCTCGCGCCCGGTTCGCGGTTGCCATCGCGGCCGCGCTCCTTGCTGCTTTGCCGTTTGCCGCCAACGCTGCGGAAAAACCCTTCGTCGATGACGATCTCGCCGACTCGGCCGTCCAGCTCGAGGCGCAGATCAAGGCGGACGCCGGTGCCGCCACCGAGCCGCTGCCGCAAATCCGCAAGGACGCCGACGCCGCCTTTGCCAAGAACGATTTCCGCGGCGGCATGACGCTGTTGAGCCAGATCGTCGCCGCGCAGCCGAACGATGCCACCACCTGGCTGCGGCTTGGCCGCACCGTCATGCAGATCCGCCCGGTCAACGATAAGGAGCGCGACACGCTTCTGGAGCGCGCCTCGACCGCGGCCTATATCGCCTACCAGCGCACCGCCAACCGCAACGAGGAGGCCGACAGCCTCGCCTTCCTCGGCGACGTGCTGCGCCAGCGCCAGCTCTGGCGGCCGGCGCTCGATGCGCTGCGGCTGTCGCTCGAAATTCGCGAGGTCGCCGACGTGCGCGGTCAATACGAGCGCCTGCGCGAGCAATACGGCTTCCGCGTCCTCGACTATACGGTCGATGCCGACACCGCCTCGCCGCGCGCCTGCTTTCAGTTTTCCGAAGACCTCCCGGTGCGCACCGACTTCGCGCCGTTCGTGGTGCTGGCCGGCACCGACAAGCCGGCGATCTCGATCGCCGAGAAGCAGCTCTGCGTCGAAGGCTTGAAGCACGGCGAGAGCTACACCGTCACCCTGCGCGCCGGCCTGCCGTCGGTGGTGCGCGAGACGCTGTCGCGCTCTTCCGACTTCACCGTCTATGTGCGCGACAGGAAGCCCGCAGTGCATTTCACCAGCACCGCCTACGTGCTGCCGCGCACCGGCCAGCGCGGCATTCCGATCGTCAGCGTCAACACCAAGGCGGTCGCGGTCGAGATCTATCGCGTCAACGACCGCAACCTGGTCGCCGCCATCGCCGGCAATACGAGCTACGACCGCGGCGATTTCCAGCGCAGCCTGGAGCGCTACGACCTCGAACAGCTGAAAACCTCGCGCGGCGTCCAGGTCTGGGGCGGCGAGCTCGCAGTCGATGCCGGCAAGATCAACGAGGACGTCACCACGGCGTTCCCGGTCGATCAGGCGGTCCACGATTTGAAGCCCGGCGTCTACGTCATGGTGGCGCAGCCGAAGGAGCTGAAAAACGTCGACAATGCCTTCGACACGCTGGCGACCCAGTGGTTCATCGTCTCCGATCTCGGGCTGACCGCGTTCTCCGGCAACGACGGCATCCACGTCTTCGTCAATTCGCTGGCGACCGCCGACGCCAAGAAGGACGTCGAGGTCAAGCTCGTCTCCCGCAGCAATGAGGTGCTGGCGACGCGCCGCACCGACGCTTCCGGCCATGCGCAATTCGAAGCCGGCCTCGCCAACGGGGAGGGCGGCAACGAGCCGACCGTGCTCGCCGCCAACGACGGTTCCGGCGACTTTGCCTTCCTCAATCTCACCGCGCCGGCCTTCGACCTGACCGACCGCGGCGTCTCCGGCCGGCCGGCGCCGAACGGGCTCGATGCCTTCGTCTATGCCGAGCGCGGCGTTTATCGCTCCGGCGAGACCGCCTACATCACCGCGCTGCTGCGCGATCCGCACGGCGCGGCGGCGCTCGGCGTGCCGCTGACCTTGGTGGTCGAGCGTCCCGACGGGGTCGAATACAAGCGCACCGTGGTGCAGGATCAGGGCCTCGGCGGCCATGGCCTGGTGCTGCCGATCGCAGCCTCGGCGCCGACCGGCACCTGGCACGTCCACGCCTTCACCGATCCGAAGCGGCCGGCAGTCGGCGAGACCACCTTCCTGGTCGAGGACTATGTGCCCGACCGCATCGAGTTCGATCTCACGTCGCCGAGCCAAGCGATCTCCAAGGCCAATCCGGCAACGGTCAATCTCTCCGGGCGCTTCCTCTATGGCGCACCGGCCTCGGGCCTCGATCTCGACGGCGAGATGAATATCGCCGCGGCGCGCGAGCGCTCCGGCTTTGCCGGCTATCAGTTCGGCCTCGACGACGAGGGCAGCCAGGCGGTGCAGCAGCCGCTCGACGATCTGCCGTCGACCGATGACGCCGGCAAGGCGAGTTTCCCGGTCGCCATCGACAAATTGCCGTCGAGCACGCGCCCGCTCGAGGCCAAGATCACCGTGCGCATGAGCGAATCCGGCGGCCGCGCCGTCGAGCACTCGATCACGCTGCCGGTCACTCCGAGCGGCAACATGATCGGCGTCAAGCCGCTGTTCGTCGGCCGCTCGCTGGCCGACGGCGCCAGCGCCGCCTTCGACGTGATCGAGGTGGCGCCGAACGGCACCGCCATCGCGGCGCCCGGCCTGCACTACGAGCTGTTGCGCGTCGAGACCCATTATCAGTTCTACCGGCGCGACGGCTCGTGGCATTTCGAGCCGGTCAAGACGACAAAGCGCGTCGCCGAGGGCTCGATAGACGCCACCGCCGACAAGCCGGGGCACATCGCGCTGCCGGTCAACTTCGGCCGCTACAAGCTCAACGTTTCCGACGCCGGCGGCGTCACCACCTCGGTCGGATTCTTCGCCGGCTGGTACGTCGACGCCAGCGCCGATACGCCGGACATGCTGGAGACCGCGCTCGACAAGAGCGAATACAAGCCCGGCGACATCATGACGGTCGCGGTGACCGCGCGCAGCGTCGGCAAGCTGACCCTGAACGTAGTCGGCGACAAGCTGCTGGCGAGCCAAACCACCGACATCAAGGCGCCGGGCGTCGCCGAGGTGAAAGTGCCGGTCGGCGCCGACTGGGGCTCCGGCGCCTATATCGTCGCAACGTTGCGCCGCCCGCTCGATGCGCCGGCGCAGCGCATGCCCGGCCGCGCCATCGGCGTGCAGTGGTTCTCAATCGACCGCGCCGCCAAGACGCTCGCGGTCGATCTGAAGCCGCCTTCGCTCATTCGGCCGGACACCACGTTGCACATCCCGGTCAAGATCGACGGGCTCAAGGCCGGCGACGAAGCGCGCGTCGCGGTCGCCGCGGTCGACGTCGGCATTCTCAATCTCACCAACTACAAGCCGCCGTCGCCGGGCGACTATTACCTCGGCCAGCGCGCGCTGTCGGCCGACATCCGCGATCTCTACGGCAACCTGATCGACGGCATGCAGGGCGCGGCCGGACAGATCCGCACCGGCGGCGATCAGGGCGCCGAGCTGCAGGGCCCGCCGCCGTCCGGCCCGCCGGTCGCCTTCTTCTCCGGCATCGTCGTGGTCGGCCAGGACGGCAGCGCCGATATAGCCTTCGACATTCCCGACTTCGCCGGCACCGTCCGCCTCATGGCGGTGGCCTGGACCAAGGATAAGGTCGGTCAGGCGTCCGCCGACGTCACCGTGCGCGATCCGGTGGTGCTCACCGCGACCTTGCCGCGGTTCCTGTTGCCCGGCGACCGCTCCACCATCCATCTCGACTTGGACAATGTGGAAGGCGCGCCCGGCGATTATGCGATTGCGGTGACCACCGCCGACACGGTGGTGGCCGGCGCCGGCGCCAACCAGAAGCTCACGCTCCGCGCCAAGGCGCGCGGCGCGGTCACCGTGCCGGTCACGGCGAGCGGTGCCGGCATCGGCACCGTGAAGGTCGCCGTCAGCGGGCCGGCGGGCTTTACGCTCGAGCGCAGCTACACGCTCACCGTGCGGCCGCCGGCGCAAATCCTGGCGCGGCGCACCATCAAGCCGATCGCCAAGGGCGACAGCGTCACCTTGTCCAGCGGCATGTTCGCCGATCTCGTGCCCGGCACCGGCAGCGTGTCGATCTCGGTCGGCTCGTCGGCGGCGCTCGATGCCGCAGGCTTGCTCGCCGCGCTCGACCGCTATCCCTATCGCTGCTCGGAGCAGATCACGAGCCGCGCGCTGCCGCTGCTCTACGTCGCGCAGCTCGCCAGCGAGACCAATCTCGCGCTCGCCACCAGCGCCGATCAGCGGGTGCGCGAGGCCATCGACGCGCTCTTGACGCGCCAGGATTCCACCGGCTCGTTCGGCCTGTGGAGCGTCGGCGGCAACGACCTCTGGCTCGACTCCTACGTTACCGAGTTCCTGACGCGGGCGCGCGAGAAGAAATTCGCGGTGCCGGACGTGGCGTTCAAGCTGGCGCTCGACCATCTGCGCAACTTCGTCGCCAACACCGCCGATCCGACCAAGAACGGCGGCACCGATCTGGCCTATGCGCTCTACGTGTTGGCGCGCAACGGCATCGTGCCGATCGGCGACCTGCGCTATCTCGCCGATTCCAAGCTCGATGCGCTGACGACACCGATCGCCAAGGCCCAAGTGGCCGCGGCGCTGGCGCTCACCGGCGATCGCGCCCGCGCCGAGCGCGTCTATGCGGCGGCGCTGGCCGCGGTCAATGCGCAGGCCGACGACGCCTCGCGCTGGGCCGACTATGGCTCGACCCTGCGCGACGCCGCCGCGATCGTGACGCTCGCCTCCGAAAGCGGCGCCGCGCCTGCCACCGTGCAGGCCGCGGTGCAGCGCGTGGAATCGGCGCGCGCCTTCCTGCGGCCGACTTCGACCCAGGAGGATTCCTGGCTGCTGCTTGCGGCCAGCGCCATGGCCAAGGACGCCGGCAATGTCAGCCTCGACGTCAATGGCGAGGCGGTGCGGAAATCGTTCTATCGCACCATCCGCGCCGCCGACCTGAAGGAGCCGCTCAAGGTCGCCAATGCCGGCGACACCGAGGTCAGGGCCGTGGTCACGGTTTCGGGCGCGCCGATCACGCCGGAGCCGCCGGCCGAGAACGGCTTCAAGATCGAGCGCCTGATCTATACGCCCGACGGCGATCCGGTCGATGCCAGCCACGTCAAGCAGAATACCCGCCTCGTCGTGGTGTTGCGGATCACCGAAGCGCAGCCGCAGTTCGGCCGCGTCATTGTGGCCGACTATCTGCCCGCGGGCTTCGAGATCGATAATCCGCATCTCGTGTCCTCGGGCGACACCGGCACGCTGTCGTGGATCACCGATGCGGTCGAGCCGGTCGATACCGAATTCCGCGACGACCGCTTCACCGCGGCCTTCGAGCGCAAGCGCGGCGATGCGGCCGTGTTCACGGTCGCCTACGTGGTGCGCGCGGTGTCGCCCGGCACCTACGTGCAGCCGCAGGCCCGCGTCGAGGACATGTATCGCCCCGACCGCTTCGGCCGCAGCCAGAGCGGCAACGTCGAAGTGACGGCGGCGAAATAGGGCGACGATCGGTGTCGGCCTCGTCGTCCGCAACGCCTCCCGTGACCCTTCCCCGCAACAGGGGAGCGGCCGCTCGGAGTTTGTGGCGTCATCTGCGCCTTGCCTTAAGCGGCATTGCGTTTCTCTGTATTGCGACAGTCGCGGGCGCGACTTGGTGGGTCGCTTCGCTTGGTCCGCCGCCGCTCGGCAAAAATCTCGAATTCTCGACCACCGTGGTCGACCGCGAAGGCCGCCTGTTGCGGGCTTACGCCACCGCCGAGGGCCGTTGGCGTCTGCCGGCGACCGTTGCCGACGTCGATCCACGGTTTTTCGCCGTGCTGTTCGCCTACGAGGACAAGCGCTTTCGCGCCCACCGCGGCGTCGATCCGCTGGCGCTGCTGCGCGCGGCGTTTCAGCTGGTCACCAGCGGCCATATCCGTTCCGGCGGCTCGACGCTGACCATGCAGGTGGCGCGGCTCCTTGAACCGCGCAGCCAGCGCAGCATCGTCGCCAAGCTGCGCCAGATCGTCCGCGCCGTCGAGATCGAGCGCGTGCTGAGCAAGGACCAAGTGCTCGCGCTCTACCTCGATCTCGCGCCCTATGGCGGCAATATCGAGGGCATCCGCGCCGCCTCGCTTGCCTATTTCGGCAAGGAGCCGCGCCGCCTGTCGCTCGGCGAGGCGGCCTTGCTGGTGGCGCTGCCGCAATCGCCCGAGCTGCGCCGGCCCGATCGCTATCCCGACAAGGCCCGCGCCGCGCGCGATCGCGTGCTCGACCGCTTTGCCGCAACCGGCGCGGTGCCGGCCGACGAGATTGCGTTTGCCAAGACCGAGCCGCTGACGGCGGCGCGCCACGCGATGCCGATGCTGGCGCCGCACGCCGCTGACCGTGCGGTGTCGGCAGCGCCCGATCTGAAGGTGCATCGGCTCACCATCGACGCCGTGGTGCAACGCAATCTGGAAATGCTGGCCCGCGAGCGCGTGCGCGCGCTCGCCGCGAGTTTGGGCCCCGAGGTGTCGCTCGCCATCGTGGCCGTCGACAACGCGACCGGCGACGTTGTGGCCCGCGTCGGTGCGCCGGACTATTTCGACCGCCGCCGCGCCGGGCAGGTCGATCTCACCGAGGCGCTGCGCTCGCCGGGCTCGACGCTCAAGCCGTTCATCTACGGCATGGGCTTCGAGGATGGCGTCATCAATCCGGAAACCCTGATCGACGACCGCCCGGTGGCTTACGGCACTTACGCGCCGAAGGATTTCGACACGACGTTTCAGGGCACGGTGACGGTGCGCAAGGCGTTGCAGCTGTCGCTGAACGTGCCGGCGATCGCCGTGCTCGACGAAGTCGGCGCCAGCCGGCTTAGCGCCCAGATCGGTCAGGCCGGCGCAACCCTCGTGCTGCCGCCGGGCGAAGCGCCGGGGCTCGCCATCGGCCTCGGCGGCGCCGGCATCAAATTGGCCGACCTGGTGATGCTCTATGCCGGCATCGCCCGGCAGGGCACCACATTGCCGCTCAACGAGCAATTCGGCGCACCGGCGCCGCACGCGCGCCGGCTGCTCGATCCGGTCGCCGCCTGGTATGTCGGCAATGTCCTGCTCGGCTCGCCGCCGCCGGAAAACGGTGTCGCCGGCCGCATCGCGTTCAAGACCGGCACCAGCTACGGCTATCGCGACGCCTGGTCGGTCGGTTTCGACGGCAAGCACACCATCGGCGTCTGGGTTGGCCGCGCCGACGGAGCGCCGGTGCCCGGCCTGGTCGGCCGCACCGCGGCGGCGCCGATCCTGTTCGATGCCTTTGCGCGGCTCGGCACGGCGCCCGCCGCGCTGCCCCGCGCTCCGCATGGCGTTCTGGTGACGTCGAGCGCGAAATTGCCGCCGCCGCTGAGATATTTTCGCCCCAGCCGGCTCGCCGGCAACGTGTCGCAGTCGTCGCTGCGAATTTTGTTCCCGCCCGACGGCGCGCGGCTCGATCCGCAAGGCCCGGAGAGCAAGGCTAGTCCGGTTCCGCTCAAGGTCGCCGGCGCTTCCGGTCCGCTCACCGTGCTGGTCAATGGCGTGCCGGTGGCGCAGCCCGAGCCGGGGGCGCTGTTCTTCGCACCCGGCGGTCCCGGCTTCTCGCGGGTCACCGTGATGGACGGTTCCGGGGCGACGGCAAGCATCGTTGTTCGTGTCGATGACCCTTCTGCCGACGCGACCGCGATCAAAGGGGCTGCCCATTAGCGGGGCAGGGCTGCCGCTGCCGGAATCCGGACTTTTCACCAATTAGCGGAACGGCTATCCTTTTTTGCACATTCGGCCGTCGCTGGGGCCTTCGGCCGCGTCAGTTGGAAGTTAACGCTTCGATAGGGTGCGGCGCCTTGCACTGACCAAGTGTGGTGTCGCGCGAGCGGGGTATGCTTTGAGTGTGACTGTCAGCGAAGGTTTGACGGGCCGGGCGCGCGTCGACCGCATAGTGAAATTCACGCTGCGGCGGATCCTGGTCCCGCTGTGCGTGTTGGCGCCGTTCGCCTATTTTTTTCCCAAGATCGCGCTGCTCTACGCCGTCTGCGGCGCCTACGACGTCAGCCGCAACAGCGGACTGAGCCCTTCGACGCTGCGGCGCTATCTCTTGGGCAACGGCTTTCCGACTTGGCTGTTGTCGCCCGTCAACAGCCTGTTGGACCTGCTGTCGCTGCCTTACGTGAACAAGGGCGTCTATACGCTTGCCGACCTGCCGCCGGGCCATCGCGCCGAGGTGGAACGGCTGATTGCCGCCGCCCAACAATCCAATCTCGTGGCGCAGCTCGAAGAGGCGGTGAAGGAAAATCCGCGCACCATGATCTTCTTTCGCTGGTACGGCGTCGAGCGGCCGACGTCCTTGAACGTGCCGGCGCTTTATCAGCCGTGGCAATATGTTCAGACCATCGGCGTCTCGACCTTCAAGAAGAAGGTTTCCACGTCGAAGCATTTCGGCTTTTTGCGGGCGTCGCTGCGGGTCCTCTACGTTCTCAACGACATAGGGGACAGGTCCGCCTATATCGAGGTTGGCGACAAGACCAACTACTGGTGCGACAGCAAGCTGTTCATCTTCGACGATACGCTGCTCCATCAGTCGATCAACGAGAGCGAGCAGACGCGCTTTTGCTTGTTTGTCGACATCGTTCGGCCGACGCCGTTTCCGGCCGTCATGCGTGCCGTGATGACGGGCGTGCGACTGGCGACCCAGAGCTTTAAATTCGTCTATTATCAAAACTGGAAGGTAATCGAGCGATAGCGACGGACAGCCGGCCGATCGAGCGACCCCGGCCGTGGGACGCTCCATTTTCGCGCCGGACGGTCCAAGGCTGTCGCGGGTGGCTGGCCAATCCGGACCGGAAGGCCTGACAGCGCCGGCAGCCCAGACTGAGAAAGCGCGAACGTCGCGGGACGATTTCGCGTAGTCCATGCAGCGTTCGCGCTAAGCTGTTGTAAATAAAAATATATGGCGGGCGGCTGGCGTGCGTTTGGCGGCCTTCGCCGGGCGCCGTAATGCTTCCCCGGCCGGGGCGATTTGACTAATGTCCGGCCGGCATCAGGGGTCGGTAAAGGCGCATGACCACGAACTCGACTGCGGCGGGTTGGGCCTCCTGGCCGAAAGCCGGTTTGGCGTCGCTCTTCGCCTTTGCCGCGAGCTCGAATCGGCGCGCGGTGGCGATGCTGCTTTTGACCTCGCTCGTGGTGTTTCTGCCCGGCTTCTTCCAGCTGCCGCCGATGGATCGCGACGAATCGCGTTTCGCCCAAGCCACCAAGCAGATGATCGAGACCGGCAATTACGTCGACATTCACTATCAGGATGAGGTTCGCTACAAGAAGCCCGTCGGCATCTATTGGCTGCAGGCGGCTGCCGTGCAAACGGCCGAGGCGCTCGGCGTTGCCGATGCGCGCGACACCATCTGGCTTTACCGCATCCCCTCGCTCCTCGGCGGCATTGGCGCGGTGCTGACCACCTATTGGGCGGCGCTGGCGTTTGTCAGCCGACGCGGTGCGGTGTTGTCGGCCTTGATGATGGCGGTTTCGCCATTGCTCGGGGTCGAAGCGCGAATGGCAACGACCGACGCCGTGCTGCTGCTGACCTCAGTCGCGGCCATGGGCGTGCTGGGCCGCGCCTACCTCTTGGCGCGCAAGAGCGGCAATGAGCCACTGGGCTGGGGACTGCTGGCGGTGTTCTGGACGGCGCTGGCCGCCGGCATTCTCATCAAGGGACCTTTGATCGTGATGTTCGTGGGCCTCGCCGCGCTCGCGATCTCGATCTTCGACCGTTCGGCGCGCTGGCTGAAAACGCTGCGTCCGCTCGCCGGCATTGCCTGGGTTCTCATCGCGGCGCTGCCGTGGTTCATCGCGATCTATCTGCGCGTCGGCCGTGAATTTTTCGTCGATTCCGTCGGCACCGACCTGTTATCCAAAGTATCGAACTCGATGGAAAGCCACGGTGCGCCGCCGGGCACCTATTTCCTGCTCTTCTTCGCGACCTTTTTTCCGGCCTCGATCCTTGCGGGCCTGGCGGCGCCGGCGGTGTGCGCGGTGCGCCGCGAGCCGGCCGCGCGTTTTTTGCTGGCATGGCTGGTGCCATCGTGGATCGTGTTCGAACTGGTGGTGACCAAGCTGCCGCACTACGTGCTGCCGCTCTATCCCGCGATCGCCATTCTCATCGCCGGCGCCATGGAATCCAATGTGCTGTCGCGCCGGCCATGGCTCAAGCGCGGCACCGCCTGGTGGTTCATCGGGCCGATCCTGCTCAGCGTCGCGGCCGTGGTCTGCTCGGTCGTCGTCGCGCGCGATCTGGCGCTGCCGGCCTGGCCGTTCTTCGCCGCGGCGATCGTGTTGGGCCTGTTCGCGTGGCTGCTCTACGAGCAGGACGGCGCCGAGCGCTCATTCTTGCGCGCCGCTGCCGGCATGGCGCTCATCGCCTTTGCCTTCTACGGCCTCTTGGTGCCGTGGCTGTCGCCGGTATTTCCGAGCGTGGCGCTCGCCAATGTGCTGCGCAACGCCCATTGCAGCCATCCCGTGGCCGCCAGCGCCGGCTATGAGGAACCGAGCCTGGTATTTCTCGCCGGCACCGCGACGCGGCTGACCGACCCATTCGGCGCTGCCGATTTCCTCAAGCAGGGCGGTTGCCGCTTCGCCTTCATCGACGCGCGGCAAGAGCGCGCCTTTGCGCTGCGCGCCCAGGCCATAGACCTGCGCTATGACCGCAGGCCGCCGATCACCGCGTTCAATATCAGCAACGGCCAGCCGGTGACCATCGCGATATTCGAATCGGTGGCCGCGCCGTGAACGCGCCTGAGCCAACGTCCGGTGAAATGCATTCGGCACGGTGGCCGGCTGCGGCCCCGAACACCCTTGGATTTGCAACGGCGCCGATATCGCGCACGCTGAACAATTTCGCTCTGTGGGGCCGCGTCCTCGTGCGTAAGCCGCGGACGCGTCTGCCGCCCGTGTCGCGCACCGCGGTCACGCTCAGCATCGTTACGGTCGCCGCCACGATCGACTGCATGATCTTGTTCGATACCGCCGCGAGCGCGTGGGCCCGCGGCCTGCCGCATTGGTTCGACGCGGCGTTCGAGGAAATCACCAATTTCGGGCTGTCGGGTTGGTTCCTGTTTCCATTCGGCTTTGTTCTCGTGCTGCTCGCCGCCGTGCTGTCGCCGGCGCTGTCACGGATGACGCAAGGCGTCCTGGCGGCGCTCACGGTGCGGTTCGGTTTTCTGTTCCTGGCCATCGGCGTCCCCGGCCTCTTTGTCACTATCGTCAAGCGGCTGATCGGCCGGGCGCGGCCTTATGTCGACAAACCCGACGATCCTTTCACCTACATGCCGTTTGTTTGGCGCCCCGAATACGCCAGCATGCCGTCCGGTCACGCCACCACCGCAGCCTCGGCGGCGATTGCGATCGGCGCCATCTGGCCGCGCACGCGCGCTGTCATGTGGCTCTATGCGCTCATCATCATGGCGAGCCGCGTCATCGTGCTCGCCCACCATCCGAGCGACGTCCTGGCCGGCGCGCTGGTCGGTGCGGTTGGCGCCTTGGGGGTGCGCCGCTGGTTTGCCGCGCGCCGGCTCGGCTTCGCGGTCGCCGGCGGCAAGGTGATTGCATTGCCCGTGCCCTCGTTCAAAAGGATTGCGCAAGTCGCCCGGTCCGCGTTCACGAATTGCGATCGCGGGCGTTCATGAGCGACCAGCAGAACATGACCGCTGGGGCGATCGCACCGCCGCTCTCGATCGTCATCCCGGCCAAGAACGAAGCCGCCAATCTGGTGCCGCTGATCGAGGAAATTGCGGCTGCGCTGGCGGGCGTTGCGTTTGAGATCATCGTCGTCGACGACGGATCGACCGACGACACGATCGCGCGGCTTGCCGGCCTGAAGCCGGGCCGGCCATGGCTGCGCTGTCTGCGTCACGATCTTTCCAGCGGCAAATCCGCCGCCATCCGCACCGGCGCGGTCGCCGCGCGCAACGATGTCATCGTCACCGTGGATGGCGACGGCCAGAACGACCCGCGCTATATCGTGCCCCTCGTGGCGGCGCTGGCGCGGGGCGGTCCGCGTTGTGGATTGATCGCCGGCCAGCGCGCCCGGCGCGGGGACGGCGGCTGGAAGAAATTGCAGTCGCGCATCGCCAACGCGGTGCGTGGCGCGATGTTGAAGGACAACACGCGGGACTCGGTGTGCGGCCTGAAAGCCATTCGCCGCCCGGTGTTCCTGGCATTGCCTTATTTCGACACCATGCATCGCTTCCTGCCGGCGCTGGTGCTGCGCGAAGGCTTTGCCATCGGCCATGTCGACGTTATCGATCGGCCGCGCCAGCATGGCCGCTCCCACTACGGCATGTGGGATCGCCTGTCGGTCGGCATTCCCGACCTCATGGGTGTGTGGTGGCTCATTCGCCGGAGAAAGCTCGTTCCGCAATCGGAGGAGGTTGATCTTGCTCGTTGACCTGTCGCACGCGGTCGGCGCCTACCTACAGGACGTGTTCGTCACCAGGCTCGATTGGTGGGTGCTGTGGGGCTTTATCGCCCAGGGCCTGTTCACCATGCGCTTTCTCGTGCAGTGGATCGCGTCCGAACGCGCGCACCGCAGCGTCATCCCGTTGGCGTTCTGGTATTTCTCCATCGCCGGCGGCATGCTGCTTCTAGTCTACGCGCTGTACCGCCGGGACCCCGTCTTCATCGCCGGCCAGGCGTTCGGCGTCTTCATCTACCTGCGCAATCTTTATTTCGTGCTGCGCGAGCGCAGGACGGTGTTGCCGGCGCGGTGATCGCGCTCGGCTGCCCGCGGCGGCGAGTCGCCGTTCCTGCTGCTGTCGTTCATGGCGGTGTCTCGCGGTTGCCATAAACTTCGCTCAATACGCCACTGCCGGGCTGCCGGCGCTTTCGTCAACCCCTTGACCCAGCAGCGTGATCGTTCTCAGATGCGGCGGGCGGGGAATTGCCGCACGCGTTGCCGGGCGAAAAGGTCTACGCTGAAGCCCAACCTCAAAGCGAACATCTCGCGCGATCCATTCTGAAAGGCCTGATCATGAAACGTCTAGCCACGGCATTCGCCATTGCAACGGTGCTCGCGTTCGGCATTCAGGCGGCGTCCGCGCAAA
>Ga0335081_10001703_pt1 | contig 34955 bp, 43 predicted proteins | sample Lox_Sample_35_FD_206713 | JGI IMG/M metagenome (GOLD analysis project Ga0335081, IMG submission 206713) | Soil microbial communities from Loxahatchee National Wildlife Refuge, Florida, United States - Lox_Sample_3.5 | ecosystem: Environmental > Terrestrial > Soil > Wetlands | place: USA...
GCCGCGCGGACACGGAGCATTGCCTCAGCTTTCCAGATCTCCAGGCGCCATCTTCGATGCTCCGTCGCATGAATGATATCGGCGTGGGTCTGATTCGCACGTAGGATGTTGGTTGTCCGCGGATCGCTGTCGAAATTCGTCTCGTCGCAGCCAAATCGCCTGACGGAGGATTCGGACGCGACTTCTCACCTCGTCGCGCGAGCCCGCTGCGGCGGCGCTACCGGGTGTCGTTCAGCGTCTCGATCGCGCGCAGCCGATTCGAGCTAGGGAGAGAGCTCGGACGCGCAATGGCACGGAAGCTGCACGAGTCGGGATCGAGAACGCCGCACACGGCGGTCACGATGACCAAGAAGGAACCCGTCACGAACCGTTTCCGCGGTACGACGCTCGCGGGCCTTCGCAAGGAGATCGACCGCTGCCGGGCGTGCCCTCTATGGGAAAGAGCGACTCAGGCCGTGCCCGGGGAGGGCGACACGCACGCCCGCGTCATGCTCGTCGGAGAGCAGCCGGGCGACCGCGAAGATCGCGTCGGTCGGCCGTTCGTGGGGCCCGCGGGAGGGCTGCTTGACCAGGCGCTCGAGAAGGCCGGGATCGATCGCGGCGAGGTGTTCGTCACCAACGCGGTCAAACACTTCAGCTGGTTTCCGCGCGGCAAGCGCCGCATGCACAAGACGCCTTCGCAAAGCGAAGTCGCCGCCTGCCTGGACTGGCTGGAAGCCGAGATCTCGCTGGTCAGGCCGAAGGTCATCGTCTGCCTCGGCGCGACCGCGGCCAAGGCGCTCCTCGGTCGCGATTTCCGGGTGACCCGGGAGCGCGGTCGGTTGATCGAGGGTGCCATGGCGCCGTTCGTACTGGCCACGGTCCATCCCTCCTCGATCCTGCGCATCACCGACGAAACCGAGCGCGACGCGGCGTTCGAACGCTTCGTCGCCGACCTCGCGGTGATCCGCCGAGGACTCGAGGTCCTGCGTCGCTGATCGAGCCGGCGCGGCCCCCGCGGAGCCGTCGATGGACGAGGCTATCCGGCGCGCCGCGGGTCCACGAAAGTCATCCTGCAGCAGCTCACGTTGGAGCTGGTTGCCCACGCGATGCGCCCGAGCCGATCGGCGATCGACCCGCAAGGAGCCCATCGCCAGCATCGCGAGCCCGATCGGCGGGAACAGCGAAAGCACGGGGAACGCTCCCGCGCCGATGGCGGACGCGTAGGACAACGGGAGGGCGGCAAGTGCGCCCGTTTTGCGCCGGTCGCCCGGCACGAGGCTTGCAGCGGCGAGAGAGCCGCCGGCCTACGGCGCTCGGCCGGCGAATGGCCGCGCGGGTAATTACGGTGTCACATTATTGCAAACCGTCTTTGAAAAACCCGCAATGCTGCAGGAGCGATCCGACAGACGATCGCTTTCACGGCCGAGCCGCTGCCGGCGTCCGCATTCCACGCTTAGTGAAAGGAGTAAGACATGACGCATCATTCATTCACCAGGACGCTGCTCGCCACCGCGCTGCTGTCGCTCGGCGTCGCGGCGGTGCCGCTCGCGGCTCAAGCCGCCGGCACGCCAACACCGTCGAGCGGCGCATCGACCGCGGGGTCCGGCGCGATGACCCACGAGAAAACCGGCACGATGAGCCAGGAGAAGACCGGCGCCACGGCGCACAAGAGCACGCTGTCGTCGGGCGACAAGAAGTTCATCGAGAAAGCCGCGGAGGGCGGCATGGCCGAAGTCGAGCTCGGCAAGCTGGCTTCGCAAAAGGCCCAAAGCGCGGAAGTGAAGCAGTTTGGCGAGCGGATGGTGAAGGACCACAGCGCCGCCAACGACAAGCTGAAGCAGATCGCCAGCCAGAAGGGCGTCACGCCGCCGAGCGAAATGGATTCCTCGACCAAGCGCGAATACGACAAGCTGTCCAATCTGTCGGGCGCCCAGTTCGATCGCGAATACATCGGCCACATGGTGTCGGACCACGAGAAGGACATCAAGGAGTTCAAGTCGGAAGAGAAGTCGGCGCAGGACGCGGACGTGAAGTCCTTCGCGCAAAATACCCTGCCGACGCTGGAAGAGCACCTGAGGCTGGCCAAGTCGGCCGAAGCCTCGGTCAGGAACGAGAAGAGCGCTTCCAGCGAGAAGACCGCTCCCGGCCAGAAGACCGCTTCCAGCGAGAGGATGTCGTCGAAGAACGGGAGCTACAAGTAAGCCCGTCGCTCTCGACGCCGGGCTAAGGTGCCGCCTGACGCATGAGCCGGCACTCGGTTCGGTCGCCCGCGTTCCCCTCCCAGGGAAACCGCGGCGGCCGACGGTCGCAAGGAGCGCGCCGCGATCGCCGCCGACCGGCGCGGTCAGGGCAGCCCGAGCCATGGGACCATGGGACGCGGCGGCCACGATGCCGAGCGCACGGGCTCACCTGTGCCACCGCACATCGGCAACTCGATCGCCCGGGGAACCGCCTCCGGTCACGCGGCGCCCGGCGCCGGCGCGCGAAGCGTCGATAGACGTCGCGCTTCGCTCAAGCGCCGCTCCTACACAACGTTGGCCGTCGCGCCGATACCGCGCGCGACGGCACGGTGAAATACTTCTCTAGGCGTGCGACGTGCACGCAGCGATGCATCGCAGGGATAAGGAAGACAGCCATGACCGAGCGGGCAGCAAAGACGGGTGAAGCGCCCCTTACCGGAAAGAGGATCGCGATACTGGCCACCGACGGCTTCGAGCAGGTGGAGCTCACCGAGCCGCGCACGGCGCTCGATGACGCCGGCGCGAAGACCGTCGTGATCGCCCCCGCGCCGGGCAAGATACGCGGCTGGAAGTTCAAGGACTGGGGCGATTGCGTCGCGGTCGACGTTGCGCTCGGCGAAGCTGACCCCGACGACTACGATGCGCTGATGCTGCCGGGCGGAGCGCTCAATCCGGATCGGCTACGCCTCGACGAGCGCGCCGTCGGGTTCGTGCGCTCGTTCTTCGAGCACTCCAAACCGGTCGCGGCGATCTGCCACGCGCCTATCATGCTGATCGAGGCCAACGTGGTCAGGGACCGCCGCCTCACTTCGTGGCCCTCGCTCAAGACGGATCTGCGCAACGCCGGCGCGCACTGGGCCGACGAGCCGGTGGTCGTGGACCGCAACCTCGTGACCAGCCGCAAGCCGGACGACATCCCGGCGTTCAACGACCGGATGATTCGCGAGTTCGCCGACGGCACACCGTCGTCGCGCCAGGACCGCAGCACCGTGGAGGTCTGAGCCGCTCGTGCTAGATGATCCGGCAGCCGCAATGCGCGCACGATGGCGCCAGGGCCTGGATCGCGCATTCGAAGCTGTCGCAGGTGTGGGACGTCGCCGTTCCGCTCGATCCGGAACGCTTTGTCGTAGTCGTTGTCGCGAGAGCTCGCACCGCGCCATCGCTTGGTTTCCATCGTCGAACCGTGCAGGCAGACATGCGGGTTTCGGACCAGCCAGACGGAGCGCGTGGGGCGCGCCGCCGCCGCATCGCGACGGGCGACCCTCGAGATGAAAAAAGCCGGGCATGCACCCGGCTTTCTGGAACGATCGGCGAGGATCAGGCGGGCGCCGACTTGGCCTTGGTCTCGGTCTTGCCGCTCTTGGCATTCGTCTTGCGGCTCCTGGGCTTGGCTTTGGTTTCCGCCGCCTTGGCCGCGCGCTTCTTCCTGCCCTTGCCGTCCCCGTTGTCGGCCACGGCGTCGCCTTGCCCGCCGGGTTGAGGCCGGTCCATCAGCTCGACCAGCGCCATGGGTGCGTTGTCGCCGATCCGAAAACCGAACTTGAGGATGCGCAGATATCCGCCCGGCCGCTTGGCGTAGCGCGGACCGAGCTCGGCGAAGAGCTTGTGTACGACGTCCTTGTCCCTCAGGCGCGAGAGCGCCAGGCGGCGGTTGGACAGGCTGGGTGTCTTGCCGAGCGTGATGATGGGCTCGGCAACGCGGCGCAGCTCCTTGGCTTTCGGCAGCGTGGTGCGGATCGCCTCGTGCGTGAGCAGCGAGTTGGTCATGTTGCGCAGCATGGCGAGCCGGTGGCTGCTGGTCCGGTTGAGCTTGCGCAGTCCGTGACGATGGCGCATAGGTCGGTCTTCCTGGGTCTTAAGGGCGATCGAGGTTCGGCGGCGGCCAGTTCTCGAGCTTCATCCCGAGCGAGAGCCCGCGCGAGGCGAGCACTTCCTTGATCTCGTTCAGCGACTTCCGCCCCAGGTTGGGCGTCTTGAGAAGCTCCGTCTCCGTACGCTGGATCAAGTCGCCGATGTAGTAGATGTTCTCCGCCTTGAGGCAGTTGGCCGAGCGCACCGTGAGCTCCAGATCGTCGACGGGCCGCAGCAGGATCGGATCGACCTGCGGCATGGCCCGCTGCTCGATCGGCGCCTCGGTGCCCTTGAGATCCGCGAAAACGCCGAGCTGCTCGACCAGGATCGAGGCCGCGTAGCGGATCGCCTGCTCCGGCTCGATGACCCCGTTGGTCTCGATATCCATCACCAGCTTGTCCAAGTCGGTGCGCTGCTCGACCCGGGCGCTCTCGACCGAGTAGCTGACGCGGCGCACGGGCGAGAACGAGGCGTCGAGCAGGATGTTGCCGATGCTCCGGCCGCCCTCCGGCTTCACCCGCACCGTCGCTGGCTGGTAGCCGCGGCCCTTCTCGACCTTGATCTCCATCTCGATCTTGCCGCCGGCGGTGAGGTGGGCGATGACGTGGTCGGGATTGATGATCTCGACGTCCTGGTGGGCCTCGATGTCGGCCGCCGTGACCGGCCCCTCGCCCGTCTTGGCGAGCCTGAGCGTAACGTGGTCGCGGTTGTGGAGCTTGAGCACGACGCCCTTCAGGTTGAGCAGCACGTCGACGACGTCTTCCTGGACGCCATCCAGCGCCGAATACTCGTGCAGCACGCCGGTGATCTTCACTTCCGTCGGCGCGTAGCCCGGCATCGACGAGAGCAGCACCCGGCGAAGCGCGTTGCCGAGCGTGTGGCCGTAGCCGCGCTCGAACGGCTCCATCACGACCTTGGCGTGAAACGGCGACGTGCTCTGCACGTCGATGATGCGCGGTTTCAACAACGCGGTGCTTTGCATGCGATTAGATCCCCGATCCTCGATTCCCCGTTACTTCGAATACAGCTCGACGACCAGGCTCTCGTTGATGTCCTGGCCGAACTCGGAACGCTCCGGCGCGCCTTTGAACGTGCCGACCATCTTCTTGACGTCGACTTCGACCCACGATGGGAAGCCGATCTTCTCGGCGAGCTGCAGGGCGTCGACCACCCTGAGCTGCGTCTTGGCGCCTTCCTTGACGGCCACCATGTCGCCCGCGCGGACGATCGCCGACGGGACGTTGACCACCTTTCCGTTCACGGTAACCGCGCGGTGCGTCACGAGCTGACGCGCCTCCGCCCGCGTAGAGCCGAAGCCCATGCGGTAGACGACGTTGTCCAGCCGCGACTCGAGCAGCCGCAGCAGGTTCTCGCCGGTCGACCCCTTGCGCTGCGCAGCCATGGAGAAGTAGCGCCGGAACTGCCGCTCCAGCAGGCCGTAGGTGCGGCGCAGCTTCTGCTTCTCGCGCAGCTGCTTGCCGTAGTCGGACATGCGCATCCCGGACTTCACGCCGTGCTGCCCCGGCTTGGAGTCGAGCTTGCATTTCGAGTCGAGCGAGCGCCGGGCGCTTTTCAGGAACAGATCCGTTCCCTCGCGCCGCGCGAGCTTGCATTTCGGTCCCAGGTATCGAGCCACGTCGAGTCCTTATCTCTCTTAGATCCGGCGGCGCTTGGGCGGCCGGCAGCCGTTGTGCGGCACCGGAGTGACGTCCGAGATGCTGGTGATCTTGAGTCCCAGCGCGTTGAGCGCCCGGACCGCCGACTCGCGCCCCGGCCCCGGCCCCTTGATGCGGACCTCCAGGTTTTTCACGCCGTATTCCTGCGCCGCGCGACCGGCGGCCTCGGCCGCGACCTGCGCGGCGAACGGGGTGGACTTGCGCGAGCCCTTGAACCCGGCGCCGCCGGACGTCGCCCACGACAACGCGTTACCCTGCCGGTCGGTGATGGTGATGATCGTGTTGTTGAACGAGGCGTGGATGTGCGCCACGCCTTCGGAGACGCTCTTCTTGACCTTCTTCCGGGCGCGCGCCGCCGAGGCGGTCTTCTGTGAGGGTGACTGTGCCATCGTTAAGCTTCCTATCAGGTCTTCGACGTAGACGGCTTGTTGAGCGCGATCTGCTTCGCCTTGCGCGGACCCTTCCGGGTGCGCGCGTTGGTGCGTGTGCGCTGTCCCCGGACCGGGAGGCCCTTGCGGTGGCGCACGCCGCGGTAGCAGCCCAGATCCATCAGCCGCTTGATGCTCATCGTGACTTCCCGCCGCAGGTCGCCCTCGACCGTGTAGCGCGCCACGAGCTCGCGCAGCTTGTCCATCTGCGCGTCGGACAGATCCTTTATCTTGGCCGCGGGCTTCACGCCCCCGGCGTCGCAGATCGCGCGCGCGCGCGCGCGGCCGATGCCGTAGATCGCGGTGAGCGCGATCTCCGCGTGCTGGTGGTTCGGAATGTTGACGCCTGCTATACGGGCCATGGTTTACCTCGAGTGCGCGGCAATGCCGTCAGCCCTGCCGCTGCTTGTGGCGCGGATCCTTGCAGATCACGCGCACCGTGCCGTTGCGCCGCACGATCTTGCAGTTGCGGCACATCTTCTTGACCGATGCCAGTACCTTCATCTCGCTTCCCTTCGCTTTCGCTCACTTGGCGCGGAAGATGATCCGCGCTCGCGACAGGTCGTACGGCGTGAGATCCACCGTCACCTTGTCCCCGGGCAGGATCTTGATGTAGTGCATACGCATCTTGCCGGAGATATGCCCCAGTACCACGTGCCCGTTTTCCAGCTTCACCCGGAACGTCGCATTGGGCAACGTCTCCAGGATCTCGCCCTGCATCTGTATCGTTTCTTCCTTCGCCATGCGTGCCTGTTCAGTCGCCTAGCGGCTCAACGCGTTCCCTCTCCCGCTTGGGGAAGAGGAGCTTGGGGTGAGGGCGCGGCGCCCGGTCCTCATCGTGTGGGCAGACCTCCCTTGAAGTTCGCCTTCTTGAGCAGGCTCTCGTACTGCTGCGACATCATGTACGCCTGCACCTGGGTCATGAAGTCCATCGTCACCACGACGATGATCAGAAGCGACGTGCCGCCGAAGTAGAAAGGAACGTTCTTCCAGGCGATCAGGAAGTTGGGGACGAAACACACCACCACGAGGTAGAGCGAGCCGACCAGGGTGAGCCGCAGCGTGATCTTCTCGATGTACTTGGCGGTCTGCTCCCCCGGCCGGTAGCCCGGGATGAAGGCGCCGCTCTTCTTCAGGTTCTCGGCCGTGTCCTTGGGGTTGTACTGGAGCGCGGTGTAGAAGAAGCAGAAGAAGATGATCGCACCCGCGTACAGGATCTCGTGCACCGGCTGCCCGGGCCCGAGCGTCGCGGCGAGGTCGCGCAGCCAGATCGTGTGCTCGCTCGAGCCGAACCACTGCGCGACCGTGGCCGGAAACAGAATGATCGACGAGGCGAAGATCGGCGGGATCACGCCCGACATGTTGATCTTGAGCGGCAGGAACGATTGCTGCCCTGCATAGACCCGGTTTCCGACCTGGCGCTTGGCGTAGTTGACCTGGATCTTCCGCAGCGCCCGTTCCATGAACACCACGAAGCCCGTCACCAGCACCACCAGCGCCGCGATACCGAGCACCAGGATGATCGAGTAGGCGCCGGTGGTCACCTGCTCCAGCGTCTGCCCTATCGCGCGCGGCAGCCCCGCGGCGATGCCGCTGAAGATGATGAGGGAGATGCCGTTGCCCAGGCCCCGCTCGGTGATCTGCTCGCCCAGCCACATCAGGAACATCGTTCCGGTGACCAGCGTCACGGCCGAGATCAGGCGGAAAGCGACGCCGGGATCGATGACGAGCCCGGGTTGCTGCTCGAGCGCCAGCGAGATGCCGAGGCCCTGGAAGAACGATAGCCCCAGCGTCGCGTACCGCGTGTACTGGGTGATCTTGCGCCGGCCGGATTCGCCCTCCTTCTTCAGCGTTTCCAGCGAAGGGACCACCACCGTGCACAGCTGCATGATGATGGAGGCCGAGATGTAGGGCATGATGCCCAGCGCGAAGATCGAGAAGCGCTGCAGCGCGCCCCCCGAGAACACGTTGAACAGGCCCAGGATCCCGCCCTGGTTCTGGCGAAACAGCTCGTCGAGCACCGACGAGTTGATGCCCGGCACGGGGATGTGCGTGCCGACCCGGTACACCACGAGCGCGCCGAACAGGAACAGCAGACGCTTCTTCAGGTCCGCGTATTTCGTTCCGCTTTTGAGCGCCGGATTGATGGCAGCCAAGTTCAGTCCTTCGCAAATTAGTGCGCCGAGGCGCCGTCGCCCTTGGGAGGCTTATCGCCCTTCGGATCACCCTTGGGGGCCTTGTCGCCCTTCGGCGGCTTGTCGCCCTTCGGCGGCTTGTCGCCCTTCGGCGGCTTCTCAGCTTTCTGACCCTTGTCGCCTTGCGTGGCCTTCTCGCCTTTCGTCTTCTCGCCCTTCGCCTTCTGGGCCTTGGCCACGGCTTCGGCGAGCGTCTTCTGCCACGCCTTCTCGACCGGCGCCTTGGCCGCCCTGACGGGCTCGCCGGCGATCGTTCCGCCGGCGGCCTCGATCGCCGCGCGCGCGCCCTTGGTGACCGCAAGCCCCGAGAGCTTCACCGCCTTTTCGAGCTTCCCCGAGCGGATCACCTTCACCGTCCTAGCGGCGGAGGGAACGAGCCCCGCGGCCTTGAGCGCGAGGATGTCGATCTCGTCGATCGGCAGCCGCGCCAGGTCGGACAGCCGCAATTCGGCCGTCTCTCGACTCCGCGGCGAGACGAAGCCGCGCTTCGGCAGCCGGCGCTGCAGGGGCATCTGCCCGCCTTCGAAGCCGACCTTGTGAAAGCCGCCGGCGCGCGATTTCTGGCCTTTGTTGCCGCGGCCCGCGGTTTTGCCGAGCCCGCTCCCGCTGCCGCGACCGACGCGGCGGCGATTCCGCCGGCTTCCTTCCGCCGGTCCAATGGTGTTCATGCGCATGGGCTGCCCGTCCTTCGCCGCCTCAGGCGTCGCGCGGGCCGGCATCGGCCACGTCGAGCATATAGGCGACCTTGTCGATCATGCCGCGTACCTGGGGCGTGTCGACGACCTCGACGCTGTCACTGCGCCATTTGAGCCCGAGGCCCCGGACCGTCGCCCGATGATCCTCGCGCTTGGCCGTCAGCCCTTTCTTGAGCGTGATCCTCAGTTTCTTCTCGCCCGCCACGATTTCAAGCCTCCGTGATCTGCTCGACGGTCATCGAGCGCTTGGCCGCCACATCCGACGGCGCATTGCAGTTCTCGAGCGCGTTGAGCGTCGCGCGCACGACGTTGTACGGATTGGTCGACCCGTGGCACTTGGCGAGGATGTTGGTCACGCCCACGACCTCGAACACCGCGCGCATCGGACCGCCGGCGATGATGCCGGTGCCTTCCGAGGCGGGCTGCATGAGCACGCGCGTGGCGCCGTGGCGCCCGATGACCGCGTGATGCAGCGTTCCGCTCTTGAGCCGGACCCGAACCATCTTGCGCCGCGCCTGCTCCATCGCCTTCTGCACGGCGACCGGCACTTCCTTCGCCTTGCCCTTGCCCATGCCGACCCGGCCGTCGCCGTCGCCGACCACGGTGAGCGCGGCGAACCCGAGGATGCGTCCGCCCTTTACCACCTTGGTCACGCGGTTGATGGAGATCATCTTCTCCCGCAGCCCGTCGCTGCGGTCGTCGTGCTGCTGTTGCTGCCTTCCCGTTGGCTTGGCCATGTTCGATTCCGTGCCTATCCGAAGCTAGAACTTCAGCCCGCCCTCGCGGGCGGCGTCGGCCAGCGCCTTGACGCGGCCGTGATACTTGAATCCGGAACGATCGAAGGCGACCGTGTCGATTCCCGCGGCCTTCGCCTTCTCGGCGATGCGCTTGCCCACGACGGCCGCCGCGGCGCGGTTGCCTCCGCTCTTGAGCTCCTTGCGCACCTCCGACTCGAGCGTGGATGCGCTCGCGAGCACCTTGTTGCCCGCCGGAGCGATGATCTGGGCGTAGATGTGGCAGTTCGACCGCCCCACTACCAGCCGGTTCGCGCGCTGCTGGGCGATCCGCACGCGCGTCTTCCGACTCCGCCGAGCGCGGGCTTCTCTCTTGTTCATCAACGTACCCTTTCCATGCGAAGTGCCCAATCGGCTCGCGCCTCCGTCCGGATGGATCCGCATCTGCTCCGGACGTGCCTCATTTCTTCTTCGTTTCCTTGAGCGTCACCTGCTCGTCGACGTAGCGCACGCCCTTGCCTTTGTACGGCTCGGGCGGCCGATACGCGCGAATCTCCGCCGCGACCTGCCCGACCTGCTGCTTGTCGGCACCCTTGATCACGATCTCCGTCTGCAACGGTGTTTCCACCTTCACGCCCTTGGGCATCTTGTGCACGATCGGGTGCGAGAAGCCCAGCGACAGGTTGAGCTTGTCCCCCGCGGCCTGCGCCCGATAGCCGACGCCGACCAGCGCGAGCCGCTTCTCGTAGCCGTCGGTCACCCCCTTGACCATTCCGGCCACCAGGGCGCGCACCGTGCCGTGCATGGCGTCGACCTCGGGCCGGGACGCCTTGAACGTGAGCGTGTCGCCGTTCTTCTCGATCGCCACGTCCTGGCCGAAGCGCCGGGTCAGCGTGCCGAGCGGACCCTTGATCGAGATCTCTCCGCCGGCGAGCGTCACCTCGACCTTCGGCGGGAGCTTCACCGCACTGTTTCCGATGCGCGACATGACGCTCTCCGTCAGGCGACGATGCAGATGACTTCGCCGCCCACGCCGGTGGCGCGGGCCTTGCGGTCGGTCATCACGCCGCGCGAAGTCGACACGATCGCGATGCCGAGCCCGTTCATCACGCGCGGGATCTCGTCCTTGCCCTTGTAGATGCGAAGCCCGGGCTTCGATACCCGCTCGATCCTCTCGATTACCGGCCGGCCCGCGTAGTACTTGAGCGCGATCTCGAGCTGGGAGCGGGTCTGCTCGCCCGAAACGGCGAAGTCCTCGATGTAGCCCTCGTCCTTCAGCACCTTGGCGATCGCGACCTTCACGCCCGATGAGGGCATCCGCACGGTGGCCTTCTCGGCCAACTGCGCGTTGCGGATGCGCGTCAGCATGTCGGCGATGGGATCAGTCATGCTCATTGGGTCACCTGGAGTTCGAACTGCGCGCCGAAGGCGCGGACGAAGTTCCCCTCACCCGCGCAGCGGGACAGGGGCGGGCAGAGGGCGTGCTTGATCATCTACCAGCTTGCCTTGACCACGCCCGGGATCTCGCCCCGCATCGCTATCTCGCGCAGCTTGTTCCGCCCGAGGCCGAACTTGCGGAACACGCCTCGCGGCCGGCCGGTCAGCGCGCAACGGTTGCGCAGCCGCGTGGGGCTCGAGTCGCGCGGCAGCTGCTCGAGCTTGCGGCGGGCGGCCAGCCGCTGCTCGTCGGAAACCTTGGGGCTTTCGATGATCGCCAGCAGCTCGGCGCGCCGCTTGGCGTACTTCTTCACCAGCAACCGGCGCTTCTGGTCGCGATTCACGACAGCGGTCTTCGCCATGGGTGCCTTCCTTAGGGCCTAGCTCTTGAACGGGAATCGGAACGCGGCGAGCAGCGCCTTGGCCTCGGCGTCGGTCTTGGCCGTCGTCGCAATCGTGATGTTGAGTCCCCGGAGTTGGTCGATCTTGTCGTACTCGATCTCCGGAAAGATGATCTGTTCCTTCACGCCCAGGTTGTAGTTGCCGCGCCCATCGAAGGAGCGGCTCGACACGCCCCGGAAGTCGCGCACCCGCGGCAGCGCGATCGACACCAGCCGGTCGAGGAACTCGTACATGCGGTCCTGGCGCAGCGTCACCATGCAGCCGATGGGATAGCCGGTGCGGATCTTCCAGGCGGCGATCGACTTCCTCGCCTTGGTGATGACCGGCTTCTGGCCGGAGAGCTTGGTCAGGTCGGACGCCGCGTTGTCGAGAATCTTCTTGTCGGAAATCGCCTCGCCCACGCCCATGTTGAGCACGATCTTCGACAACCGCGGGACTTCCATCGTCGACTTGTAGCCGAACTGCTTGATCAGCGCCGGCACGATCTCCTTCTTGTACTGCTCCTTGAGCCGCGCCATGGTCAGGCCTCCAGCACTTCGCCGTTCGACTTGAAGAAACGCACTTTCCGCCCGTCCTGCAGCGTGCGGAAACCGATCCGGTCCGCTTTCTTGGTCACCGGATTCCAGATCGCCACGTTGGAGACGTGAATCGGCAGCTCCTTGGTGACGATGCCGCCGGGCTGGTTCTTCATCGGGTTGGGCTTCTGGTGCTTCTTCACCTGGTTGACGCCGGCGACGAGAATGTAGTCGGCGCCCATCGTGCGCGTGACGTCGCCGCGCTTGCCCTTGTCGCGGCCCGCGATGACCACCACGTTGTCACCCTTCCTGATCCGGCGCATGAGCCTGTCCCCTGCTTACAGCACTTCCGGCGCGAGCGAGACGATCTTCATGAAGCGCTCGGTCCGGAGCTCCCGCGTCACGGGGCCGAAGATCCGGGTCCCGATGGGCTCGAGCTTCGGCGTGAGCAGCACCGCCGCGTTGGTGTCGAACTTCACCTTCGCCCCGTCGTCACGGCGCACGCCCTGGCGCGTGCGGACCACCACCGCGTGATAGACCTCGCCCTTCTTGACCCGGCCGCGCGGCGCCGCGTCCTTGATGCTCACCTTGATCACGTCGCCGATGTGGGCGTAGCGGCGCTTGCTGCCGCCGAGCACCTTGATACACATCACCCGCCGGGCGCCGGTGTTGTCGGCGACATCCAGCATCGTTTGCATCTGGATCATTGCCACTCTCCAACTTGATCCGCTGCGGCAGCGCTTGTCAGCGCCGCCCCTCTTGCTCGCGGCGGCCAGTTTTGGAACCCGTCCGGGTGGTGTCGCGGTCGACGGTGGCCTTGGCCTGCCTCGCCCGCGGCGGGCGAATCCGTAATTATGGCAAGATTCGTGCTTCCGCGCAAGCTTGCCGGCCGATCAGTCACTTAGATGACCTTGGCCTTCTCGATCAGCCGCTTCACGCGCCACGCCTTGGTGCGGGCGAGCTTGCGGCAGGATTCGATCTCGACCAGGTCACCCTCCTTGAACTCGTTGTTCTCGTCGTGGGCGTGGTACTTGTTCGAGCGGGTGACCACCTTGCCGTACAGGGGGTGCTTCACCCGGCGCTCGACCAGCACGGTGACCGTCTTGTCCATCTTGTCGCTGACCACCCGCCCGATTTGGGTCTGGATCAGACTACCCTTCGCGCCCGCGGCGCCCGGCGCCGCGGCCTGTCCCGTCTCGCTCATGCTTGTCCCGCTTTCTGGTTGAGCAGCGTCTTCACGCGCGCGATGTCGCGGCGGACGCGCACGATGTTGGCGCTGCTGCCGAGCTGCTGGGTGGCCTTCTGCATGCGCAACCCGAACTGCTCCCTGAGGAGCGCGCCGAGCTCCGCTCGAAGCTCGTCCGCCGACTTGTCGCGCAGCTCCCGCTTGCGTTCCGAACGCTTCATCCGTGTCTCCTCTCAGGCGCCGAGCAGCCGGTGCACGAACGTCGTGCGAATCGGCAGCTTCGCCGCGGCCAGCGCGAACGCCTCTCGGGCCAGCTTCTCGTCCACGCCGTCCATCTCGTAGAGGACTTTGCCGGGAACGACCTCGGCCACGTAATACTCCGGGTTGCCCTTGCCGTTGCCCATGCGGACTTCGGCCGGCTTCTGCGATACCGGCTTGTCCGGATAGATACGGATCCAGATCCGGCCGCCGCGCTTGATGTGGCGCGTCATCGCCCGCCGTGCGGCCTCGATCTGGCGCGCGGTGAGCCGACCGCGGCCGACCGCCTTGAGTCCGTACTCGCCGAAGCTCACCTTGGCGCCGACCGTGGCCACGCCCTTGTTGCGGCCCTTCTGCTCCTTGCGGTATTTCCGCCTAGCTGGCTGCAGCATTCTTCGCTCCCGTGCTCCTGCGCGGCGCGCGCTTCGGCGCTTCCGGCGCCGGCGCCGGCGCCGCCTGCGGCTCGGCGTTGTGCGGCAGCACCTCGCCCTTGAACACCCAGACCTTGATGCCGATGACGCCGTAGGTCGTCTTCGCCTCCGCGAACCCGTAGTCGATGTCGGCGCGCAGCGTGTGCAGCGGCACGCGACCCTCGCGGTACCACTCGGTGCGCGCGATCTCGATCCCGTTCAGCCGCCCCGCGCTCATGATCTTGATGCCCTGGGCGCCGAGGCGCATGGCGTTCTGCATGGCGCGCTTCATGGCGCGCCGGAACATGATCCGCTTCTCGAGCTGCTGAGCGATCGAGTCCGCGACAAGCTGGGCATCGATCTCGGGCTTGCGGATCTCCTCAATGTTCAGTCCCACCTCGGTGCCCATCATGCGGCGCAGGTTGGCGCGCAGCGTCTCGATGTCCTCGCCCTTCTTGCCGATGACCACGCCGGGTCGCGCGCTGTGGATGGTGATGCGGGCGTTCTTCGCCGGCCGCTCGATGGTGATCTTCGACACCGACGCGTGCGAGAGCTTCTTGCGCAGGTAGTCGCGGACCCTCACGTCCTCGTTGAGCGTCGACGCGAAGTGCTTGCTGTTCGCGTACCACTTCGAGGCCCAGTCACGGTTCACGGCCAGGCGGAATCCCGTCGGATTGATCTTCTGTCCCATGAGTTAGATTCCCTTGCCGTCGCCGACGGTGAGATGGATGTGGCAGGTCTGCTTCAGGATCACGTTGCCTCGCCCCTTGGCCCGGGCCGTGAACCGGCGCAGGTTCGCGGCCTTGTCGACGCAGATCGACTGCACCTTCAGCTCGTCGATGTCGGCGCCGTCGTTGTGCTCGGCGTTGGCGATCGCCGATTCGAGCACCCGCTTGATGATCTTCGCCCCCTTCTTCGGGCTGAAGGCGAGCACGTCCAGCGCCTTGCCGACGGGGAGTCCCCGGATCTGGTCGGCGACAAGCCGGCCCTTCTGGGCCGAGAGCCGTACGCCGCGCAGAATCGCCTTGGTTTGCATCTGCTGTCTCCTCGCCTTATCTCCGCGGCGGCGGCGTCGGCGCGGCGACCTTCTTGTCGGCGGAATGCGCCTTGAAGGTGCGCGTCAACGCGAACTCGCCCAGCTTGTGCCCGACCATGTTTTCGGAGATGTACACGGGGATGTGCTGCTTGCCGTTGTGCACCGCGATCGTCAAGCCCACGAAGTCCGGCGTGATGGTGGAGCGCCGTGACCAGGTCTTGATCGGACGCTTGTCGGAGGTCGCCCGCGCGGCCTCCACCTTCGCCTGCAGGTGATGGTCGACGAACGGGCCCTTCTTGATCGAACGTGCCATGCTTCTATCCCTTCTTCACGGCGTGCCGGCGGCGGATGATCATTCCGTTGGTGCGCTTGTTCTTGCGCGTCTGGTAACCCTTGCTCGGCGTGCCCCAGGGCGACATGGGATGGTGCCGTCCGCCGCCGCCGTTCGTGCGACCACCCATGGGGTGGTCGACGGGGTTCATCGCAATGCCGCGAACCGTAGGCCGCGTGCCGCGCCAACGCTGCGCGCCGGCTTTCCCGATCGAGCGCAGGTTGTGCTCCTCGTTGCCCACCGAGCCTATGGTGGCCCGGCAGTCGACGTGCACTTTGCGGATCTCGCCCGAGTGCATGCGCAGCTGCGCGTAAGCGCCCTCGCGCGCCAGGAGCTGGACCGATGTTCCGGCCGAGCGCGCGATCTGGGCGCCCTTGCCCGGCAGCATCTCGACGCAGTGGATGGTCGTGCCGACAGGAATGCTGCGCAGCGGCATGCAGTTGCCCGACTTGATCGGCGCATCGGGCCCGTTCATGAGCTGCGAGCCGACCGACACGCCGCGCGGCGCGACGATGTAGCGACGCTCGCCGTCGGTGTAGAGCAGCAGTGCCAGATTCGCGCTGCGATTCGGATCATATTCCAAGCGCTCGACCTTGGCCGCGATGCCGTCCTTGTTGCGGCGGAAGTCCACGATCCGGTAATGGTGCTTGTGGCCGCCGCCCTGATGCCGGGTGGTGATGTGGCCGCTGTTGTTGCGCCCCGAGCCGCGCTTGCGGCTTTCGGTGAGCCGCGCGAGCGGCTCGCCCCGGTGCAGCTCCGGATTGACGACCTTGACCAGCGCCCGGCGTCCGGGCGAGGTCGGCTTGACTTTGATCAGTGCCATGATTCTTCCTTAAGCCTCTTGCGCGAAGTTGATTTCCTGGCCCGCTTTGAGGCTCACATAGGCCTTTTTCCAGCTCCGCCGCCGGCCGGTGTAGACGCCGAAGCGCTTCGGTTTGCCCTGCACGTTCACCATCTGGACGTTGGCCACTTCGATCTTCTTGTCTTTCCACATCAGCTCGACCGCGGCCTTGACGTCCTTCTTGGTGGCGTCCTGGCGCACCCGGAACACGACCTGGTTGTGCTTGTCCGCGACGAACGTCGCCTTTTCCGAGATCACCGGCGCGAGCAGCACGGTCATCAGCCGGGCCTCGTCCGCGCCCGGGACGGCCGCCTTCGCCCTCGTCTTCGCCGCGCTCATCCCAGCATCTCCTCGAATTGCGCCAGGGCGCCCCTGGTGAGCAGCACGTTCTGGAAGCGCACGAGGCTGACGGGATCGACGTCCCGGGTCTCCAGGACGAGCACGTCGGGCAGGTTGCGCGCGGACAGGACGACGTTGTCGTCGGCCTTGTCCGTCACGACGAGCACGGTGCCGGAGAGCCCGAGCCCTTTGAGCTTCTGAGCGAACAGCCTGGTCTTCGGCGCGTCGAGGGCGATCCTGTCGACGACGGACAGCCGCCCTTCGCGCACGAGCTGCGACAGGATCGACGCCAGACCCGCGCGGTACATGCGCCTGTTGACCTTCTGCGAGAAGTTCTCGTCCGGCGTATTGGGAAAGATCTTGCCGCCGCCGCGCCACAACGGGCTGTTGGCCTGGCCCGCCCGGGCCCGCCCGGTGCCCTTCTGCTGCCAGGGCTTCTTGTGCGACTTGTTCACGTGGCCGCGCGACTTCTGCGCCCGACTCCCGCTGCGGGCGTTGGCCTGGAACGCGGTGACGACCTGGTGGACGAGCGCCTCGTTGTACTCGCGCGCGAACAGCGCATCGGAGGCCGCGAGAGTGCTCGCGGTCCCTTTCTCGTCGATGAGCTTGAGGTCCATGTCAGCCGCCTTTCTTCAGCCGAGCCTTGGTCGCGGGCTGGACCACGATGTGGCCGCCGTCCGCGCCCGGGACCGCGCCTTTGACCAGCAGCAGTCCCCGCTCGGCGTCGACGCGAATCACCGTCAGCTTCTGCACCGTGCGCTTCACATTGCCGTATTGGCCCGCCATGCGCTTGCCCGGAAACACGCGCCCGGGGTCCTGGGCCATGCTGATGGAGCCGGGCGTGTTGTGCGACAGCGAGTTGCCGTGGGAGGCGCGATTGGAGCTGAAGTTGTGGCGGCGGATCACGCCCGAGAAACCGCGACCCTTGGTCGTCCCCGACACGTCGACGGGCTGACCGACGGCGAAGGCCTCCACGCTCAGCGTCTCGCCCAGCTTGAGATGGGCGAGCTCCTCGACCGCCACCGCAAACTCGCGCAGCACCTCGCCGGCTTCCACGCCGGCCTTGGCGAGGTGGCCCGCCTGCGGCTTGTTGACCCGGCGCGCACGGCGCTTGCCATAGGTCACCTGCACGGCGGCGTAGCCGTCGCTCTCCGGCGTCTTGATCTGCGTGATGCGGTTGCCCGCCACGTCGAGCACGGTCACCGGAACGGCGGAGCCGTCCTCGGCGAACACGCGGGTCATGCCTACCTTTCGACCCAGCAATCCAAGACTCATCTCTTAGCCTTTCCTTGCCGTCGATTGCGATTGACCGACGGTCAACGTTCCCAGTCCCACCTTCGATTCACAGCAAGACACCGAGGCACGGAGAACACGCCCTTTCGCGGTGTCTCCCTGCTCAACCCTCGCGCTATTGCAGCTTGATTTCCACATCCACGCCGGCCGGCAGATCGAGCTTCATCAGCTGATCGACCGTCTTGTCGGTCGGGTCGACGATGTCCATCAGCCGCAGGTGCGTGCGGATCTCGAGCTGGTCGCGCGAGGTCTTGTTCACGTGCGGCGAGCGCAGGATGTCGAAGCGCTCGATCTTCGTCGGCAGCGGCACCGGCCCCCTGACTACGGCGCCGGAGCGTTTCGCCGTCTCGACGATCTCCTGCGCCGACTGGTCGATCAGCTTATAGTCGAAGGCCTTGAGGCGGATGCGGATGCGTTGGTTTTGCATGGCCATACCTCTATTCGATGACCTTCGACACCACGCCGGCGCCGACCGTGTGTCCGCCTTCGCGGATGGCAAAGCGCAACCCTTCCTCCATCGCGATCGGCGCAATCAACTGCACCGTCATCTGCACGTTGTCCCCAGGCATCACCATCTCCGTTCCCGCCGGCAGCTCGATACTCCCCGTCACGTCCGTGGTCCGGAAATAGAACTGCGGCCGATACCCCGGAAAGAACGGCGTGTGCCGCCCGCCCTCCTCCTTCGAGAGCACGTACACCTCGCAGGCAAACTTGGTGTGCGGCGTGATCGACCCCGGCTTGGCCAGCACCTGCCCCCGCTCGACCTCCTCGCGCTTGGTGCCCCGCAGCAGCACCCCGATGTTGTCCCCCGCCTGCCCCTGGTCCAAGAGCTTGCGGAACATCTCCACCCCCGTGCACACCGTCTTGGTCGTCGGCTTCAGCCCCACGATCTCCAGCTCCTCGCCCACCTTCACCACCCCGCGCTCCACCCGCCCCGTGGCCACCGTCCCCCGCCCCGAGATACTGAACACATCCTCCACCGGCATCAGAAACGGCCCGTCGATCAACCGCTGCGGCGTCGGAATGTAGCTGTCCAGCGCCTCCGCCAGCTTGAACACCGACCCCTCCCCCATCTCGCTCTTGTCGCCTTCCAGCGCCAGCTTCGCGCTCCCGATCACGATCGGAATCTTGTCCCCGGGAAACTCGTACTTGCTCAAAAGCTCGCGCACCTCCACCTCGACCAGCTCGAGCAGCTCCTTGTCGTCGACCATGTCGGCCTTGTTCAAGTACACCACGATGTAGGGCACCCCCACCTGCCGGGCCAGCAGAATGTGCTCGCGCGTCTGCGGCATCGGCCCGTCGGCAGCAGACACCACCAGAATCGCCCCGTCCATCTGCGCCGCCCCGGTAATCATGTTCTTGATGTAGTCGGCGTGCCCCGGACAGTCGACGTGCGCGTAGTGCCGCTTCTCCGTCTGGTACTCCACGTGCGCCGTGTTGATCGTGATCCCCCGCGCCTTCTCCTCCGGCGCGTTGTCGATCTGATCGTAGTTCTTCGCCTCCCCTCCGTACTTCTTCGCCAATATGTGCGTCATCGCCGCCGTCAGCGTCGTCTTCCCGTGATCCACGTGCCCGATCGTCCCCACGTTCACGTGCGGCTTGATCCGCTCGAATTTGCCCTTGGCCATGGCTCTCTACCCCGGTATCGGTTGGTTGCTGATGGAAAAGAGAAGAAGACTATGCGGCCTTCTTGTTGATCACGCCTTCGGCGATCGACTTCGGCGCCTCGGTGTAATGCTTGAACTCCATCGTGTACGTGGCGCGGCCCTGCGTCAGCGAGCGCAGCGTGGTCGAGTAGCCGAACATCTCGGACAGCGGCACCTCGGCCTTGATCACCTTGACGCCCGCCACGTCGTCCATGCCGTGGACGATGCCGCGTCGCGAGGACAGATCGCCCATCACGTTGCCCATGAATTCCTCGGGCGTCTCGACCTCGACCGCCATCATGGGCTCCAGCAGCGTCGGATTCGCCTGGCGCATGCCGTCCTTGAAGGCCATCGACGCGGCCATCTTGAACGCGTTCTCGTTCGAGTCGACGTCGTGCGAGCTGCCGTCGAACAGCGTCACCTTAACATCGACCACCGGGAAGCCGGCGAGTACGCCGTTGGGCAGCGTTTCCCGAAGGCCTTTCTCTACCGCCGGAATGAACTCGCGCGGCACGTTGCCGCCCTTGACCGCGTCGACGAATTCGTAACCCTTGCCCGCAGGCTGCGGCTCCATCTTGAGCCACACGTGACCGTACTGGCCGCGGCCCCCCGACTGCTTGATGAACTTGCCTTCGACCTCGACGGGTCTCTTGATCGCCTCGCGGTAGGCGACCTGCGGCTTGCCGACGTTGGCGTCGACGCCGAATTCGCGCTTCATGCGGTCGACGATGATCTCCAGGTGCAGCTCGCCCATACCCGAGATGATTGTCTGCCCGGATTCGTCGTCGGTGCGCACGCGAAAGCTCGGATCCTCCTGTGCCAGGCGACTGAGGGCAACGCCCATCTTTTCCTGATCGGCCTTGGTCTTGGGCTCGACCGCCTGCGAGATAACGGGCTCCGGGAACACCATCCGCTCGAGCGTGATCACCTTGTCCGGATCGCACAGTGTCTCGCCGGTGGAGGCTTCCTTGAGACCCACCGCCGCGGCGATGTCGCCGGCGCGAACTTCCTTGATGTCGTCGCGCTGGTTCGCATGCATCTGCAGGAGCCGGCCGATCCGCTCCTTGCGGTTGCGCACCGAGTTGTAGACGGTGTCGCCCGAATTGAGTACGCCGGAGTACACGCGGATGAACGTGAGCTGACCGACGTACGGATCGGTCATGATCTTGAAGGCGAGCGCTGCGAACGGCTCGTCGTCGGAAGCCTTGCGCTCGGCGGGCCGCCCCTTGTCGTCCTCGCCCTGCACCGGCTTGATGTCGACGGGCGAGGGCATGTAGTCGATCACCGCGTCGAGCATCGCCTGCACGCCCTTGTTCTTGAACGCCGTGCCGCAGAGCATCGGCACGATCTCGTTGCGGATGGTCCGCGCGCGAAGCCCGCGCTTGATGTCGTCGATCGAGAGGCCGTGCCCTTCGAGGTACTTGTGCGTGAGGTCGTCGTCGGCCTCCGCCGCCGCCTCGACCATCTTCTCGCGCCACTTCTTCGCTTCCTCGACCAGCTCGGCGGGAATGTCGCGGGCTTCGTACTTCATGCCCTGCGTCGCGTCGTCCCAGTAGATTGCCTTCATCTTCACCAGATCCACTACGCCTTCGAACTGGTCCTCGGCGCCCACGGGGATCTGGATCGGCACAGGGTTGCCCTTGAGCCGCGTGCGGATGTGATCGTAGCTCTTGAAGAAGTCCGCCCCCTGGCGGTCCATCTTGTTGATGAAGGCGAGACGCGGAACCTTGTACTTGTTCGCCTGGCGCCACACCGTCTCGGACTGCGGCTGCACGCCCGCCACCGCGTCGTACACCATGCAGGCGCCGTCGAGCACGCGCATGGAACGCTCGACCTCGATCGTGAAGTCCACGTGTCCCGGGGTGTCGATGATGTTGATCCGATGCTCGGGATAGTTACCGTCCATCCCCTTCCAGAAGCACGTCGTGGCGGCCGAGGTGATCGTGATGCCGCGCTCGCGCTCCTGCTCCATCCAGTCCATCACGGCCGCGCCGTCGTGGACCTCGCCCATCTTGTGCGAGACGCCGGTGTAGAAAAGGATGCGTTCGGTGGTCGTGGTCTTTCCGGCATCAATGTGCGCACTGATGCCTATGTTGCGGTACCGCCCGATGGGAGTGGTTCTGGCCACGATGCTTGCGAGGTTTGTGCGTTGAGCGTCGGTTGTCGTTTGCCGATCATCGTCGTGGGGTTCTTACGCGGACGCGGGAACGCCTGACGCTCGATAGGCTCTCTAGAATCTGAAGTGCGAGAACGCCTTGTTGGCCTCGGCCATGCGATGGACTTCCTCGCGCTTCTTGACCGCGCCTCCGCGGCCTTCGGAGGCTTCGAGCAGCTCCGCCGCGAGACGCTGCCCCATCGACTTCTCGCCGCGCTTGCGCGCCGCCTCCCGCAGCCAGCGCATGGCCAGCGCGACCCGGCGCACCGGACGGACCTCCACCGGCACCTGGAAGTTCGCGCCGCCGACGCGACGGCTCTTCACCTCGACCATCGGCTTGGCGTTCGACAGCGCCTGGTTGAACACCTCAAGGGGATCCTTGCCGCCCTTCTTGGCGATCGACTCGAACGCGCCGTAGACGATGCTCTCGGCGACCGACTTCTTGCCGCGGCTCATCAGCACGTTGACGAACTTGGCGACGTCGCCGCTCGAGTACTTGGGATCGGGCAGGATCTCGCGCTTGGGGATTTCTCTGCGTCGGGGCATGGCTCTCTCGATATCGAATCTGTGTTGTGTTATGCCGCCTTGGGCTTCTTGGCCCCGTACTTGGAGCGACCCTGCTTGCGATCCTTGACGCCGGCGGTGTCGAGACTGCCGCGCACCATGTGGTAGCGCACCCCGGGCAGATCCTTCACCCGCCCGCCGCGGATCAGCACCACGGAGTGCTCCTGCAGGTTGTGCCCTTCACCGCCGATGTAGCTGATCACCTCGAAGCCGTTGGTGAGCCGGACCTTGGCGACCTTCCGCAGCGCCGAGTTCGGCTTCTTCGGCGTGGTGGTATAGACGCGCGTGCAGACGCCGCGCTTCTGCGGGCTCTGCTTTAGCGCGGGCACCTTGCTCTTCGACACAGGGGCCACCCGGCCCTTGCGCACCAGCTGATTGATGGTCGGCATACCTTCCTTCGTTGCGGACGGCGAGGGCCGCCCGCTCGCTTCCCGCGAAACCGCTCTGCACAAATCAAAGTGGCCTAAGCAGCGGGTGCTTTAGGCCACTTCTCTCGCGCCCTCGCCGTCCTTCCTGCCAACCGCAAGCGGGCTTCAGGATCGCCACCGCACGGGCGGCCGGGTACGCATGCCCCCGCGATCGGTGTGCTGGCGACCTAGGGGGCGAAAAGACTTGGAATTTTAAGGCACTAACGGAGTTGTGTCAAACAGCGCGGAGCCTATCAGCCGTCTCGGCCGGCGCCTGGCCGACGTGGTCCCTCGACCGCATTGGGTGCCCGGCGCGGCTTCCCTCGTCAACCCACGACTTCGGTCGCCGCGCCGGCCGCGCCGCCCGACACCTGCGTTGCGCCACAGCGCCCAAGCCAGCGTGGCGCAACCATGAGTTCGCAGTGCTACGCGGCGTCGGCGTTGACCTCCGTCGTGGCGGCCGGCGCTTCTTCCGGCAGTCCGAGCAGCGTCGCCGCTTCGCCCCCCGCTTTCTGCTTCTTGCGGGCGTTGTGGTACGCGAGACCCGTCCCTGCCGGGATGAGGCGGCCCACGATCACGTTCTCTTTCAGGCCCCGCAGCTCGTCCTTCTTGCCCATGATCGCCGCCTCGGTGAGCACCCGTGTCGTTTCCTGGAAGGACGCCGCGGAGATGAACGAATCGGTGGAGAGCGACGCCTTGGTGATGCCGAGCAGCATGTGCTCGTAGGTCGCCGGCTTCTTGCCGCCCGCGACCACCTTGTCGTTCTCGTCCAGGAGCTCGGAGCGCTCGACCTGCTCGCCCGGGATGAAGCGCGAGTCGCCCGCGTCGAGTACCGCGACGCGGCGCAGCATCTGCCGCACGATCACCTCGATGTGCTTGTCGTTGATCTTCACGCCCTGGAGCCGGTAGACGTCCTGCACCTCGTCGGTGATGTAGCGCGCGAGCGCCTCCACGCCGAGGAGCCGCAGGATGTCGTGCGGGTCCGCGGGGCCGTCGACGATCGACTCGCCCTTGTTCACCACTTGCCCGTCGTGCGCGGTGACGTGCTTGTCCTTGGCGATCAGGTACTCGTGCGCGACGCCGTCGAGATCGGTGATGATCAGGCGCTGCTTGCCCTTCGTATCCTTGCCGAACGACACCGTGCCGGTGACCTCCGCCAGCAGCCCCGCGTCCTTCGGCGAGCGGGCCTCGAAGAGCTCCGCCACGCGCGGCAGACCGCCGGTGATGTCGCGGGTCTTGGACGTCTCCTGCGGAATGCGCGCCAGCACCTCGCCGACCGCGACGTCCTGCCCGTCCTTGACGGTGATGATCGAGCCGAGCTGGAAGGTGATGTTGACCGGCGTGTCCGAGCCGGCGAGCTTTACTTCCTCGCCCCGCTCGTTCGTGAGCTTCACCTGCGGCCGAACGCCCTTCGCCGCCGTTCCGGCGCGGCGCTTCGGATCGATGACGACCAGCGTCGAGAGGCCCGTCACTTCGTCGACCTGCTTGGCGACGGTCACGCCTTCTTCGACGTTCTCGAACTTCACGCGGCCCGCGTACTCGGTGATGATCGGACGCGAGGTCGCGTCCCAGGTCGCGAGCACCTTGCCCGCCTTCACGGCTTCGCCGTCGCGCACCAGCATGGTCGCACCGTACGGCACCTTGTGGCGCTCGCGCTCGCGGCCGTTCTCGTCGTGGATCATCACCTCGCCCGAGCGCGCGATGACCACCATCTCGCCCTTGGCGTTGGTGACGTAGCGCATCGCCGCCGAGAAGCGTACGGTGCCCGCCGACTTCGACTCGAGCTGCGAGGCCGCCGCCGTCCGCGACGCCGCGCCGCCGATGTGGAAGGTCCGCATCGTGAGCTGCGTGCCGGGCTCGCCGATCGACTGCGCGGCAATGACGCCGACCGCCTCGCCGACGTTCACCAGGTGCCCGCGGCCGAGATCCCGGCCGTAGCACTTGGCGCACAGACCGTAGCGCGTGTCGCAGGTGAGGGGCGTGCGTACCTTCACTTCGTCGATGCCCAGCGCCTCGATCGCCTCCACCTCGTCCTCGCCGAGCAGCGTGCCGGCCTCGAACAGCGTCGCCTGCGACTCCGGATTGACGATGTCCGCGGCGGCCACACGGCCGAGGATCCGCTCGCGCAGCGCCTCGATCACCTCGCCGCCTTCGACCAGCGCCTTCATCGCCACGCCGTTCGCCGTGCCGCAGTCCTCCTCGGTGACGACGAGGTCCTGCGTGACGTCGACCAGGCGCCGCGTGAGGTAGCCGGAGTTCGCCGTCTTCAACGCCGTGTCGGCGAGGCCCTTGCGCGCGCCGTGGGTGCTGATGAAGTACTGCAGCACATTCAGGCCTTCGCGGAAGTTGGCCGTGATCGGCGTCTCGATGATGGAGCCGTCGGGTTTCGCCATCAGGCCGCGCATCCCCGCGAGCTGCCGGATCTGCGCCGCCGAGCCGCGCGCGCCGGAGTCGGCCATCATGTAGATGGAGTTGAACGACTCCTGCTTCGCGGGCTTGCCCTCGCGGGTGGTGACGTCCATCGTGCCGAGCTGCGCCATCATCGCCTTGGCGATGTCGTCGCCCGCACGGCCCCATATGTCCACCACCTTGTTGTAGCGCTCGCCCTGGGTGACCAGCCCCGAGGTGTACTGCGCCTCGATCTCCTTCACCTCCTTCTCGGCCTTCTCGATGATGACGTGCTTCTCCTCGGGGATCAGCATGTCGTCGGCGGCGAACGAGATGCCGCCGCGCGTGGCGAGGTAGTATCCCGCCTGCATCAGCTTGTCGGCGAAGATCACCGTCTCGCGCAGCCCACAGCGGCGGAAGCTCGCGTTGATGATGCGCGAGATCTCCTTCTTCTTGAGCGGCTTGTTGATGGTCTCGAAAGGAAGCCCGGCCGGCAGGATCTCGGAGAGCAGCGCCCGGCCGACGGTCGTCTCGTAGCGGGTGACCGTGTCGGTGTGCTCGCCGTTGTCGCCGACCTGCGTTTCCTTGATGCGCACCGTTATCTTGGCGTGCAGGTCGAGCTGGCGCGACTCGTACGCCCGGGTGACCTCGGCCAGATCGGCGAAAGCCATGCCCTCGCCCTTGGCGCCGATGAGCTCGCGCGTGGCGTAGTAGAGGCCGAGCACGATGTCCTGCGACGGCACGATGCAGGGCTCGCCGTTGGAGGGCAGCAGCACGTTGTTGGAGGCGAGCATCAGCGTGCGCGCTTCCATCTGCGCCTCGAGCGACAGCGGAACGTGCACGGCCATCTGGTCGCCGTCGAAGTCGGCGTTGAACGCCGTGCAGACGAGCGGGTGGAGCTGGATCGCCTTGCCCTCGATCAGCACCGGCTCGAACGCCTGGATGCCGAGACGGTGCAGCGTCGGCGCGCGGTTGAGCATCACTGGGTGCTCGCGGATCACCTCTTCCAGAATGTCCCAGACGACCGGCTCCTGGTTCTCGACCATCTTCTTCGCCGCCTTGATCGTCGTGGCGAGCCCCATCGTCTCCAGCTTGTTGAAGATGAACGGCTTGAAGAGCTCGAGGGCCATCAGCTTCGGCAGCCCGCACTGGTGCAGCTTGAGTTGCGGGCCCACGACGATCACCGAGCGCCCCGAGTAGTCGACGCGCTTGCCGAGCAGGTTCTGGCGGAAGCGACCGCCCTTGCCCTTGATCATGTCGGCGAGCGACTTGAGAGGGCGCTTGTTGGCGCCGGTCATCGCCTTGCCGCGGCGGCCGTTGTCGAGCAGGCTGTCCACCGCTTCCTGCAGCATGCGCTTCTCGTTGCGCACGATGATGTCGGGCGCCTTGAGCTCGAGCAGCCGCTTCAGCCGGTTGTTGCGGTTGATCACGCGCCGATACAGATCGTTCAGGTCCGAGGTCGCGAACCGGCCGCCGTCGAGCGGCACCAGCGGGCGCAGGTCGGGCGGCAGCACCGGCAGCACTTCCAGGATCATCCACTCGGGCTTGATGCCCGACTTGTGGAACGCTTCGAGCACCTTGAGCCGCTTGGCGATCTTCTTGATCTTGGTGTCCGATCCGGTCGTCTCGAGCTCCTTGCGGAGCTTCGTGATCTCGGTGTTGACGTCGAGCGAGCGCAGCAGCTCGCGGATGCCTTCCGCGCCCATGCTGGCCGAGAAGTCGTCGCCGTACTGCTCGACCTTGGCGAGATAGTCGTCCTCGGTCAGCAGCTGGCCGCGGTTGAGCGGCGTCATGCCCGGCTCGGTGACGACGTAGGCCTCGAAGTAGAGCACGCGCTCGATGTCGCGCAGCGTCATGTCGAGCACCATGCCCATGCGCGAGGGCAGGCTCTTGAGGAACCAGATGTGGGCGGCCGGAGAGGCGAGCTCGATGTGGCCCATGCGCTCACGGCGAACCTTGGTGAGCGTGACCTCCACGCCGCACTTCTCGCAGATGACGCCGCGGTGCTTCAGGCGCTTGTACTTGCCGCACAGGCACTCGTAGTCCTTTACCGGACCGAAGATCTTGGCGCAGAACAGGCCGTCGCGCTCCGGCTTGAAGGTCCGGTAGTTGATCGTCTCCGGCTTCTTCACTTCGCCGTACGACCACGAGCGGATCTTCTCCGGCGAGGCGAGCCCGGTCTTGATCGCGTCGAACTCCTCTTCCTGCGTTACCTGCTTGAACAGATCGAGCAGTGCTTTCATGCGTCGTTACTCCAGTGGGTTATCGGGAACGGGTCGTGATTCCGTTTGCGTCCCCGCGTCAGTACCGCTCCAGGTCGATGTCGATCGCGAGCGAGCGGATCTCCTTCACCAGCACGTTGAACGACTCCGGCATGCCGGCCTCGATCTTGTGCTCGCCCTTGACGATGTTCTCGTAGACCTTGGTGCGGCCGTTCACGTCGTCGGATTTGACCGTCAGCATCTCCTGCAGCGTGTAGGAGGCGCCGTAGGCCTCGAGGGCCCACACTTCCATCTCGCCGAAGCGCTGGCCGCCGAACTGCGCCTTGCCCCCGAGCGGCTGCTGGGTGACCAGGCTGTACGGACCGGTCGAGCGCGCGTGCATCTTGTCGTCGACGAGGTGGTGCAGCTTGAGAACGTGCATGTAGCCCACGGTGACCGGCCGGTCGAAAGCCTCGCCGGTGCGCCCGTCGTAGAGCGTGATCTGGCCGCTGCGCGGCAGGCCCGCGAGCTCGAGCATGTCCTTGATCTCGGCTTCGGTCGCACCGTCGAACACCGGGGTGGCGAACGGCACGCCTTCCTTGAGATTGCGCGCCAGCTCGCCCACCTCGCCGTCGTCGAGTCCGTCGACCGATTCGGCGCGGCCAGCATGGTTGTAGATTCGGTTCAGGAACTTGCGCACCTCCGCCGCATTCGCCTGGGCTTTCAGCATCTCGCCGATCCGCTGCCCGAGTCCCTTCGCCGCCCAACCGAGGTGAACCTCGAGGATCTGGCCGACGTTCATCCGCGATGGCACGCCGAGCGGATTCAGAACGATGTCGACCGGAGTCCCGTCGGCCATGTAAGGCATATCCTCGACCGGAACGATCTTCGACACCACGCCCTTGTTGCCGTGCCGGCCGGCCATCTTGTCGCCGGGCTGAAGCCGCCGCTTCACCGCGACGTAGACCTTGACCATCTTCTGCACGCCCGGCGGCAGCTCGTCGCCCTGGGTGAGCTTCTTCTTCTTCTGCTCGAACATCTGATCGAAGAGGACGCGGGTCTGCGCGAGCGAGTCCTTCATCGCCTCGAGCTGGCGCGCGGCATCCTCGTTGGCAAGCCGGATGTCGAACCAGTCGTGCCGGTTCACACCCTCCAGGTAGTCCTTGGTGAGCCGCGTCCCCTTGGCGAGGCGCTTCGGGCCGCCGTTCGCCGTCTTGCCGATCAGCAGCTTCTCGATCCGCGCGAAGGCGTCGTTCTCCACGATCCGCAGCTGATCGTTCAGGTCCTTGCGGTAGCCCTTGAGCTCATCGTCGATGATCTGCGCCGCGCGCTTGTCGCGCTCGATGCCTTCGCGGGTGAACACCTGCACGTCGATCACCGTGCCCGAGATTCCGGACGGAACGCGCAACGACGTGTCCTTCACGTCGGAGGCCTTCTCACCAAAGATCGCGCGCAGCAGCTTCTCTTCCGGCGTCAGCTGCGTCTCGCCCTTGGGCGTGACCTTGCCCACCAGCACGTCGCCGGCCTCCACCTCCGCGCCGATGTAGACGATGCCCGACTCGTCGAGGCGGCCGAGCTGCGCCTCACCGAGGCTCGAGATGTCGCGGGTGATCTCTTCCGGACCGAGCTTGGTGTCCCGCGCTACGACCGACAGCTCCTCGATGTGAATCGAGGTGTAGCGGTCGTCGCTGACGATCTTCTCGGAGATCAGGATCGAGTCTTCGTAGTTGAACCCGTTCCACGGCATGAAGGCGACCAGCATGTTCTGCCCGAGGGCGAGCTCCCCCATGTCGGTGGACGCGCCGTCGGCGATCACATCGCCCTTGGCGATGACATCGCCGATCTTCACCAGCGGTCGCTGATTGATATTGGTGTTCTGGTTGCTGCGCGTGTACTTGGTAAGGTTGTAGATGTCCACGCCAACTTCGCCGGCCGCCGTCTCCGTGTCGTCCACTCGGACCACCATCCGGTTGGCGTCGACGTAGTCGACCTTGCCGCCGCGGCGCGCCAGCACCGCGGTGCCCGAGTCCACCGCCGCGGTGCGCTCCACTCCGGTACCCACGAATGGCTTCTCGGCGCGAAGGCAGGGCACCGCCTGGCGCTGCATGTTGGAGCCCATGAGCGCGCGGTTGGCATCGTCGTGCTCGAGGAACGGGATGAGCGAGGCGGCCACCGACACGATCTGCGCCGGCGCCACGTCCATGAACTGGACCTTGTCCGCGGTGGAGAGCTGGAACTCGTTCTTGTAGCGACAGGAGACAAGGTCGTCCTTCAGCCGTCCGGCCTTGTCGAGCTGCGCGTTCGCCTGGGCGATCACGTACTGCCCTTCCTCGATCGCCGACAGGTAGTGGATCTCGTCGGTGACCTTGCCGTTGACCACCTTGCGGTAGGGCGTCTCCAGGAAGCCGTACTCGTTGGTGCGGGCGTAGAGCGCAAGCGAGTTGATGAGGCCGATGTTCGGGCCTTCCGGGGTTTCGATGGGACACACGCGGCCGTAGTGGGTCGGATGCACGTCGCGCACCTCGAATCCCGCGCGCTCGCGCGTGAGCCCGCCCGGGCCCAGCGCCGAGACGCGGCGCTTGTGCGTGATCTCCGACAAGGGGTTGGTCTGGTCCATGAACTGCGAGAGCTGCGACGAGCCGAAGAACTCCTTGATCGCGGCCGAGATCGGCTTGGCGTTGATGAGATCGTGCGGCAGCAGGTTCTCGCTCTCCGCCTGGCCGAGGCGCTCCTTGACCGCGCGCTCGACCCGCACCAGGCCCGAGCGGAACTGGTTCTCGGCCAGCTCTCCCACCGAGCGCACGCGCCGATTGCCCAGGTGGTCGATGTCGTCGATCTCGCCCCGCCCGTTGCGCAGCTCGACCAGGATCCTGATCACCGCGATGATGTCGTCGTTGGCGAGCGTGCCCGTTCCCGTCAGCTCGGTACGGCCGACGCGGCGGTTGAACTTCATCCGGCCGACGGGCGACAAGTCGTAGCGCTCTTCCGAGAAGAACAGCCCGTGGAACAACGCCTCGACCGCTTCCTCGGTCGGCGGCTCGCCGGGACGCATCATCCGGTAGATCGCGACCCGGGCCGCACTCTGATCCGGCGTGTCGTCGAGCTTGAGCGTCTGCGACACGTACGGGCCTTGGTCGAGGTCGTTGACGTAGATCATGTGGATCTTCGCCACGCCCGCCTCGACGAACGTGGCGAGCATGTCGTCGGTGACCTCGTCGTTGGCGGAGGCGAGGATTTCGCCCGTGTCCTTGTTGATCACGTTCTCGCCCAGCGTCCGCCCCACGATGTAGTCGAGCGGCACCGTGATCTTCTTGATGCCGGCCTCGGAGAGCTCGCGGATGTGCCGCGCCGTGATGCGCTTGTCCTTGGGCACCAGGACCTTGCCGTCCTTGCCCTCGAGGTCGAACTTGGCGACCTCGCCGCGCAGCCGCTCGGGCACGAGATCCATCTGCGCGCCCTTCTTCGACAGATGGAACGCGTCGAAGGCGAAGAAGTAGCGCAGGATGTCCTCGTTGGTGAGCCCGAGCGCCTTCAGGAGCGTGGTCACCGGCATCTTGCGCCGCCGGTCGACGCGGAAATACAGATAGTCTTTCGGGTCGAACTCGAAGTCCAGCCACGAGCCGCGATACGGAATCACACGGGCCGAGAAGAGAAGCTTGCCGGAGGAGTGGGTCTTGCCGCGGTCGTGCTCGAAGAACACGCCTGGGCTGCGGTGGAGCTGAGACACGATCACCCGCTCGGTGCCGTTGATGATGAACGAGCCGTTGTCGGTCATGAGCGGGATCTCGCCCATGTAGACCTCCTGCTCCTTCACCTCCTTCACCGTCTCCTTGGGCGCCTCCTTGTCCATGATGACGAGGCGCACCTTCGCCCGCAGCGCCGAGCAGTAGGTGAGGCCGCGCTGCTGGCATTCGGTCACGTCGAACGCCGGCGGCAGGAGCGAGTAGCCGACGAATTCCAGACGGGCGTTGCCCGAGTGGCTGGAGATCGGGAAGATCGATGTGAAGGCGGCCTGCAGGCCTTCGTTCTTGCGCGCTTCCGGCGCCGTGCCGGCCTGCAGGAACGCGCGATAGGAAGCGAGCTGCGTCTCGAGCAGGAAAGGGACCTGCAAGACACTGGCGCGCTTCGCGAAACTCTTGCGAATGCGCTTCTTCTCGGTAAACGAGTACGCGGTCATGGACGTCGAACCTCTATAGATGAGTCACGCGCGCGCTCCGGGCCGGCGCGCCGTGGTTCACCGACTGTCTGAAGCATTGCGCTTCGGGTGATGGTGGCTGGCCACTACCAGCCGCTGGCGGACGGCAGCGCGGCGACCCCGATTCGCTCGCGCAACCCGACCAAACCTGCCCTCTGCAGTCGAATCAGAGGACAAAGACAAGCAATCCGATATTGGGCCCTTTTCGGTCCTTTCAATCCGGCCGTTGCTTGTCTTCGGCCTCTGAAGCCGAAGTGGCCCGGGCATGCCCGGGCACGCTACCTCAGCGCCACCTCCTTCCGTCTCGACGCTGCCGCCAACCGATGGCGGCTCGATCGGCGGCGCGCTCGCTCGCGTTACTTCACCTCCACTTTCGCGCCGGCGTCCTCGAGCTTCTTCTTCGCCGCCTCCGCGTCGGCCTTGCTGATGCCTTCCTTGACCGGCTTCGGGGCACCGTCGACCAGGTCCTTCGCCTCCTTGAGACCCAGACCGGTGAGCTCGCGCACCGCCTTGATGACGTTCACCTTGTTCTCGCCGAACGACGACAGCACGACCGTGAACTCGGTCTTTTCCTCCGCCGCCGGCGTGGCGGCGGCCCCCGGCGCCGCCGGACCCGCCACCGCGACCGCCGCCGCGGCCGAGACGCCGAATTTCTCTTCCATTGCCTTGATGAGCTCCGAGAGCTCGAGTACGGTCATCGACGCGATCTTGTCGAGGATTTCCGCTTGTGCCACTGCCATGATGTGCTCCTGACTCGTAAAGGTTTGAACGTCGATCGTCGCTGCGTGACTCAAGCGGCCGGCTTCGCGTCGCGCACGGCCGCCAGCGTCCGCACGAACTTGCCCGGTACCTCGTTGAGCGTGCGTACGAACTTGGCGATCGGCGCCTGCATCGTGCCGAGCAGCCTGGCGATGAGCTCTTCGCGCGAGGGCAGCTGAGCCAGCGCGGCAATGTCCCTGGCGGACATGACCTGGCCGGGCATCGCGCCGCCGGTGATCACGAATTTCTCGTTGCTCTTGGCGAAGTCGTTCAGGACCTTCGCCACCGCCACGGGGTCGGAGCCGATGCCGTAGGCGAGCGGGCCGACCATGCGATCGGCCAGCGCTGCGAACGGCGTGTCGGCCACGGCCCGGCGCACCAGGGTGTTCTTCACCACCCGGAAATACACGCCCGAAGCCCGTGCCTTCGCGCGGAGCCGCGTCATGTCGGCGACCGCCATGCCGCGGTTCTCGACCATGACGATGGCCTGAGCGCCCGCGACCTGCTTCGCCACTTCTGCGACGACCGTCTGCTTCTGCTGCAGATTGAGACTCAAGGTCTTCTCTCCACAAATTACCAGTGCGCCCCGGCCGTGCCGGCGCGGAAGGCGCGGTTCGGTGACCTCTCGTCAGGAGCAGGGAAATCCCGTCCCATCCTGCCTAGGGGCACCATCTGCGTAGGACGTCGCCCCGTGCTGCCGGCGGCAATCAAGCCCTCGCGGGCTCCTACGGTCTTTGACGGCGCGCCGGCCGTTGCTCGCCGGCGTTCCCTCAAATCGTTACCTCGTTGCATCGCGCTCGCGCGATCGACCGCTCAGTGCGTCTGGGCCTGTGACAGGCCGGCCGTATCGATGCGCACGCCGGCGCCCATCGTGCTCGAGATGCTCACCTTCTTCAGGTACACCCCTTTCACGTCCTTCGGCTTCGACTTGTTCAGCGCCTCGATCAGCGCGACAAGGTTCGTCCTGAGCTGTTCCGGCGTGAACGACGCGCGCCCGATCGTGCATTGCACGATCCCGGCCTTGTCGGTGCGGTACTGGACCTGTCCCGCCTTGGCGTTCTTGACTGCGCCGACAACGTCCGGAGAAACCGTGCCCACCTTGGGGTTCGGCATGAGCCCGCGCGGACCCAGGATCTGCCCCAGGCCGCCGACCACCTTCATAGCGTCCGGCGTGGCGATCACCACGTCGAAATCCATGAAGCCCTCCCTGATTTTCCCGGCCAGATCGTCGAACCCGACGATGTCCGCGCCGGCGTCCCGCGCGGCCTGCGCCTTCTCGCCCTGGGCGAACACCGCCACGCGAACCTTCTTCCCGGTTCCTGCCGGCAGGACGACGGATCCACGCACCGTCTGATCGGATTTCTTGGCGTCGATGCCGAGGTTGACGGCGATGTCGACCGACTCGTCGAACTTGGCCACCGCGGTGTCCTTGACGAGCTTCAGCGCCTCGTCCACCGGATAAGCGCGCGATCGATCCACCTTCCCGCGGACCGTCTTCATCCGCTTGGACAGCTTGGCTTGTCTTGGTTCGGCCATGGCTACTTCACCCCTTCGACGATGATGCCCATGCTCCGGGCGCTTCCCGCGATCGTCCGCACCGCCGCGTCCATGTCGGCGGCGGTGAGATCCGGCGTCTTGACCCGCGCGATCTCCTCGGCCTGCGCGCGGGTGAGCTTACCCACCTTGTCGGTGTGCGGCTTGCCGCTGCCCTTGTCGATCTTGGCCGCCTTCATGATCAGCACGGTCGCGGGGGGGGTTTTCATCACGAAGGTGAAGCTCTTGTCGGCGTAGGCCGTGATCACCACGGGGATCGGCAGGCCCGGCTCCATCTTCTGGGTCTGGGCGTTGAACGCCTTGCAGAATTCCATGATGTTCAAGCCTCGCTGGCCGAGCGCGGGGCCGATGGGCGGGCTCGGATTCGCCTTCCCCGCCGGCACCTGCAGCTTGATGAATCCGACGACCTTCTTCGCCATTCCTTATCTCCTGTTCGGGTTCCAACGGACATTGACGTCCTCCCCGGTTACCCGCAGTCATTCCCGCGGCAGGCGCGAACTCATTCGCGCAGGGCGGTGATCGCACCCATCCGGCCGGCGCCGCGCGCTCAACGCGCGACTAAATTCGCGCCTACTTACGCCTTCTCTACCTGCGAAAAATCCAACTCCACCGGCGTCGACCGGCCGAAGATCGTCACCGAGACGCGCAGCTTGCTCTTCTCGTAGTTCACGTCCTCCACGTTGCCGTGGAAGTCGGTGAACGGCCCTTCCTTCACGCGCACGGCCTCGCCGAGCTCGAAGAGCACCTTCGGGCGCGGCTTTTCCACGCCTTCCTGCACCTGCTGCAGAATCGCGTCGACCTCCTTCTGCGAGATCGGCGTCGGCTTGTTGGCCGTGCCCCCGACGAACCCGGTCACCTTGGGCGTGCTCTTCACCAGGTGCCAGGTGTCGTCGGTCATCTCCATCTCGACCAGCACGTAGCCGGGGAAGAACTTGCGCTCCGAGATCGCCCGCGCGCCGTTCTTCATCTCGACCACTTCCTCGACCGGCACCAGGATCTGGCCGAATTGATCGGCCATTCCGGAGCGCTTGATCCGCTCGGTGAGCGCCCGCTGCACGCTCTTCTCGAACCCCGAGTAGGCGTGGACGACATACCACTTCTTGTCGCTCATCCTTCGGTCCGCCCTGTCGCCAGCTTCACGAGCCACGCCAGCGTCGAATCGATCGCGAAGAGAACCAGCGCCATCACGACGACGAACGCGAACACGACCAGCGTCGTCTGGACCGTCTCTTTGCGC
>Ga0335081_10001704_pt1 | contig 34941 bp, 33 predicted proteins | sample Lox_Sample_35_FD_206713 | JGI IMG/M metagenome (GOLD analysis project Ga0335081, IMG submission 206713) | Soil microbial communities from Loxahatchee National Wildlife Refuge, Florida, United States - Lox_Sample_3.5 | ecosystem: Environmental > Terrestrial > Soil > Wetlands | place: USA...
CGTTCGAGAACGCCCCGATTGCACCGCCGATCGGATCCACCAGAATGTAGCCGTAGCGCTCGCCCCACTGGTCGGTGCCGCGGAAGATCGTCGCCGGCCACTGGCTGGTGCCGCCGATGCACATGATGTCCTTGCGCATCTCGGCGTCGCCGTAGATCATCTTCGAGAGCACGTTGTAGGCCGGATAGAGCGAGATCTCCATCGCCTGCACCGGCGCGGTCGACACCGAGGCGGGAAAATTGGCGCAGTTGAAGCTGCCCGGCGTCGGGTCGAACTCGACATGGCGCAGCGCCCCGCCGATGCAGAAGTACTGGTCCCAGCACAATAGCTGGTTGAGCGCCACCATGATCGAGCCGCGCCAGCCCGAATAGGTGGCGTTCATCGCCCCGTCCTGCGGCGCCGTGCCGTCGTTGTCGAAGATCAGCCGGTCGCCCTTCTTCGTCAGCGTCAGGCACACGCGGTGCGTGCGCCGGTCGCCTGGGCGGCAGCACTCGACGTAGGCGCGCTCGCGCCACACCCCGTCGGGCAGGCGCTCGAGCTTGGCGAGGAACGAGGTCTCGGCGTTGTCCATGATCTTCTTCATCACGCCCTTGACCACGTCGGCGCCGTAGCGCCGGATCAGCGCCAGCACGCGGTCGCGCGCGGTCAGGTTGCCGGCGAGCTGGGCGCGGAAGTCGAGCGCGACCGCTTCCGGCTTGCGCGAGGCGCGCAGGTAGAGCTCCTCGATGTCGCGCCGGATCTCGTTGTTTTCGACGATCTTGACCGGCGGGATGAGGATTCCCTCCTCGAAGGCGTTTTCCGCCGAGCCGCAGAACGAGGACGGCGTGATGCCGCCGATATCGTACTGGTGCAGGCAGTTGGTGACCCAGCAGAAAAGCTCGCCCTTCCAGAACACGGGGCAGATCAGCATCACGTCCTGCTGGTGGGCGGCCCCGACCCAGGGATCGTTGGCGAGGAACATGTCTCCGTCGCGGATGCCGGGATTGTCGCTGCGGTACTCGAGGATCCACTTCACCTGGGTGTCGGTGACGCCGGACATGTACTGCATGTAGGGACCGAAATATACGAACTCGCCGTCCTCGGCCAGGATCGACGGGTTTAGGTCGAGCGCGTACATCGCCACCGGCGAGCCGGACAGGCGCTGGATGGTGGCGCCGTGCTCTTCGTTCACGTGCCACAGGCTGTGGCGCACCACCTCGTAGGTGATCGGGTCGATGTGCCGCGCGCGCCTGGTGTGCAGCTTGAGCTTTTTCGAAATCGCGAGCGTCTTCGGCGGCACGTAGCCCATGCCCTTGCCGTCGAACGCGGCGCCCCTCATCTCGCTCACTCTCGGCATGGCGGCCCCTATTTCCCGAACTCCATCTCGAAGTTGCCGAACGCGTCCACGCGCAGCCGGCGCCCGGGGTAGATCACGATCGTGGTGTCGGTGGTCTCGACCACGCCCGGGCCGGCGATGCGATTGCCGGGCTTGAGCCGCGCGCCGTCGTAGATCGGCGTGGGCGCGACGTGCCTGAAGTCGGGCCAGTAGATGTCGCGCCGGCCGCGCAAGGCCTGCGGCGCGATGCGCGCGCTCAAGGTCTTCGCGCGCGGCAGCTTCGGCCGCGGCGTGGCCGCGCTCGCGCGCAGGCGCAGGGTGACGATCTCGAGCCGCGCGCCGCCGTAAGACGAACCCTTGCCGTAGAGCTGCTCGTAGCGCGCGTAGAAGCGCGCCGCGAGCCTGGCCCCGAAGTCGCCTTTCAGGCGGCCCTCGGGCAGCAGCACCTCGACCTCGTTGATCTGGCCGCGGTGGCGCATGTCGAGCGAAAAGGCGAGCCGGCGCCGGGAGCGCACGACGCCGTCTTGGTCCATCTGCGCCTGCGCGCGGCGCTCGAGCTGCTCGAGCGCGCGGTTGACGCGCGCGGCGCTGAAGGGGCTCGCCTGGATGTCGGTCTGCTCGTGCACGTGCAGCACGTCGGCCGAGGCGGCGCCGAAAGCGCACCAGGTCGATGCGATCTCCTTTTGCGGAATGATCACCTTCTTCACCCCCAGCTCGGCGCCGAACACGCCGGCATGCGCGGGGCCTGCGCCGCCGAAGGCGAACAGGGTGAACTCGCGCGGGTCGAAGCCCTTCTCGATCGTCATCTTGCGGATGATGTCGGCCATCTTGAATTCCGCCACCCGCGCGATCCCGCTCGCGGTCTCGTGCAGCGACAGGCCCAGGCCGTCGGCGACCTTCTGCACGGCGGCCAGCGCTTTGGCACGCTCGAGCCGCATGCGTCCGCCGAGAAAGTTGTCCGGATTGATGTAGCCGAGCACCACGTCGGCGTCCGTCACAGTCGGCATCTCGCCGCCCTTGCCGTAGCACGCGGGCCCCGGGTCGGCGCCGGCCGATTCGGGACCGACCTGCAGCGTACGCGTGGCGGGCTCAACGCGCGCGAGCGAGCCGCCGCCGGAGCCGATCGCCTGGATGTCCACCTTGGGCAGGAAGTACTCGTACTGCACGACGTTCGAAACGAACGAATACTGCGGCCGGCCGCCGTGCACGATGCCGACGTCGAACGAGGTGCCTCCCATGTCGGTGGTGATGATGTTCCCGATCCCCATCAGCGAGCCGAGGTAGACCGATCCGGTGACGCCGGACACCGGGCCGGAGTCGAGCGTCAGCAGCGGCGAACCCATCGCCTTGTCGACCGAGATCGAGCCGCCGCCGCAGTGCGCGATCTGCAGCGGCTGGCGGTAGCCGGCGCCCTTTAAGCGCTTGGCGAGATTCGCCAGGTAGTGCGCCATCACGGGGCCGATGTAGCCGTTTAGCACGGTGGCGGCGGTGCGCTCGTATTCGCCCCACTTGGGCGCGATTTCCACCGAGCAGGACACGAACAGCTTCGGCGCGATGCGGCGCACGATCTCCTTTACGCGCAGCTCGTGCGCAGGATGGCGGAAAGACCACAGGAAGCACACCGCGATCGCTTCCACGCCCTGCGCCACCAGGCGCAGGATCGCCGCCTCGGCCTGCTCTTCGTTTAGCGGCACCACCACTTCGCCGAAGCAATCCACGCGCTCGGAAACGCCCTCGATCAGGCGCTTGGGCACGATCGGCTCCGGCTTCTGGCTCTCCGGGAAGTGCACCACCTTCCTCAGCTCGCGCGAGCTGACGCCGCGCGAGCCGCGCATGATGTGCATCACGTCCTCGTGGCCCTTGGTGGTGATCAGCCCGATCTTCGCGCCCTTGCGCTGGATCAGCGCATTGGTGCCGACCGTGGTGCCGTGGGTGAGGACGCGGATCCGGGCGCAGAAATCCTCGAACGAGAGCCCGAGCCGCTCGGCCGCCACGCCTAGCGCGGCCAGCATGCCTTCGGCGAAATTGCCCGGCGTCGAGGGCGCCTTGGTCGCGGTAATGCGCCCTTTGCGGTCCAGCACCACGCAGTCGGTGAACGTGCCGCCGATGTCCACCCCGACCAGATAGGGCCCCACGTCGTCTCCCGGATGTTTTATGCGATGCTAGATGATCGAGCGATCACTACGCAACCGCGCAGTTCGGCGCGGCGTGCGTCGTTTCGCATCCGCCATGGCCTCCAGCACCGCACACACGGACGCGGTGTCCTGCTTGCCGCGGCCTGCGGCGAGGGCGGCAGTGTAGAGCGGCGCCGAGGCGAGGAACAGCGGCGTCGGACAGCCCACGGAGCGCGCGAAGTCGGCGATGATCGCCATGTCCTTTTGCCACACCTCGACCTTCATGGTCGCGTCCGAATAGTCGCCTGCAACCATCATCGGTCCGCGCAGCTGGAACATGCGCGAGCTGCCCGCGCCGTCGCCCACCACCTTGCAGACCAGCGCCGGGTCTAGCCCGGCCTTCATCCCCAGCACCAGCGCCTCTGCCGCCGAGACGTTGTGGATCGCCACCAGCAGATTGGCGACGAATTTCATCTTCGAGCCGGCGCCGAATGCGCCGACGTCATAGTGCGCACGCGCAAAACCGTCGAATACCGCGGCGCAGCGCCGCAGCGCGGCACGCGGCCCGCTGGCGTAGACCGCGAGGTCCCGGCTGCGCGCCTGGGCGCCGGTGCCCGAGAGCGGGCAGTCGAGCAGCGTCGCGCCGGCGGCGCCGAGCACGCGCCGCGCGCGCTCCTTGTCCGCGATCGGCAGGGTGCTGGTTTCGATCACCAGCAGACCGCGCCGCGCGGCCGCAGCGAGCTCTCGCGCTACGCGTTCCAGCGCGGCGACCGACGGCAGCGAAGTGATGATAACCTCGCAGCGCCGCGCCAGCTCGCCGTTCGAGCGCGCCGCGCGCCCGCCTGCGCGCGCGAGCGCTCTTCGCGCGCGCGGCACCGGGTCGTAGCCCGCCACATTGAACCCCGCGCGCACCAGGTTCGTTCCGATCGCCGACCCCATGATGCCGAGCCCCGCCACGCCGATGCTTTGTTTCACCGTCTCCTCCCCGATTGCCGGATGGCCTTAGAATAGCGCGATGCCGCTCAGCCATATCGAGCACATGCTGATCCAGACCGCAGACATCGCGGCCACGCGCGACTGGTACGTGCGCGTGCTGGGCTTCCGCGTCGGCCCCAATCCGGACTTCAAGTTCCCGGTGTGCTGGCTCTACCTCGGCGACAAGGACGTGATCCACATCACCGAGGGCGGCGGCGCGGTGTCCGAGAACCGCAAGCGCTACGTGGGCCAGGAATCCGCGGCGATCCAGGGCAGCGGCGTCATCGACCACGTCGCGTTCCGCTGCACCGGGCTCAAGCAGATGCTCGAGCACCTCACTGCGCTCGATGTGCCGTTCAAGCGCCGGCAGGTGAACGATCAGGGGTTGTACCAGCTCTTCCTGTTCGACCCGAACGGCGTCAAGGTGGAGCTCAACTTCGCCCACAGCGAAGCGCGCGGCATCCGTCCCGAGCTGATGGCCTCCGATCTGCCGGGCTAGACCTTTCCCAGCGCGCGCAGCACGCGTTCGGGCGTGCAGGGCTGCACCGTCACGCGCGCACCGAGGGGCGCGAGGGCGTCGTTGATCGCGTTCATCACCGCCGCCGGCGCGCCCGCGGTGCCGGCCTCGCCGACGCCCTTGGCGCCGAGCTCGGAGCCGCGCGTGGGCGTCGAGACGTGCGCCACCACGATGTCCGGCAGCTCGCCCGCCATCGGCACCAGGTAGTCGGCCAGATTGGCGTTCAAGAGCTGCCCGTTGTCGTCGTACAGGCAGTGCTCCCACAGCGCGGCGCCGATGCCCTGCACGATTCCGCCGCGGATCTGCTCGTCGACCAGCATCGGATTGATTACCGTGCCGCAATCCTCGACGCACCAGTGCTTTAGCAGTGTCACGAAGCCGGTCTCGGGGTCGACCTCGACCAGCGAGGCCTGCATGCCGTTGGTGAAGGTAAAGCCGTACTCGCGCGGCGTGTAGTGGCGCGTGACGGTGAGCTCGGCCTGGAACTTCACCGGCAGCGTATCGGGACGGAAATAGCCCACGCGCCCGAGCTCGGCCAGCGCCAGCTTCTGCTCGCCGCTCGCCCGGCCCACGATCGCGTCGCCGGCGACGTCCAGCGTCGACTTGTCCTGGTTCAGCATCGCCGCCGCGACATCCAGGATGTTCGAGCGCAATGCCTTGCCCGCCTGCAACACCGCCTCGCCGCCGATGCCGGCGCCGCGCGAGGCCCAGGTCCCGCCCCCATAAGGCGTGGTGGCGGTGTCGCCGGTGATCACGCGCACCTTGTCCATCGACACGCCGACCGCGGTGGCGGCGATCTGCGCGAAGATGCCCTCGCTGCCCTGCCCTTGCTCTGTGACGCTCACCATCACCGTGACCATGCCGGTCGGCTCGAGGCGGATCGTGGCACCGTCCTGCGCCGAGATGCGCGCGCCACCGACGCCGTAGAACGCGGGCGAGGGGTTGGTGACCTCGATCATCGCCGCCAGGCCGATGCCGCGGCAGACGCCCTTCTTCCTCAGCGCCTGCTGCTCGGCGCGCAGGCCCTTGTAGTCCATCAGCTCGAGCAGGCGGTCGAGCGTCCTGTGGTGCGACAGGCGCTCGAACTTGAGGCCCGAGGGAAAGCTGTAGGGATAGGCGTCGTCGGCGATCAGGTTGCGGCGCCGGAAATCGGCCGGGTCCATTCCCAGCCTGGCCGCGGCCAGATCGACGATGCCTTCGGTCAGCGCGACCGCGATCGGGTGGCCAACCGCGCGGTACTGGCAGGTCACGTTCTTGTTGGTGAAAACCACGTTCATCAGCGCGCGGTAGTGCTGGTGCTTGTAGGGCCCGCCGACCAAGTTGACGACCTGGTTGCCCTCGATGCCGCTGGTGCGCGGATAGACCGAGTAGGGGCCGATGCCGGTCAGGTCGTCCAGCTCGAAGGCGAGGATGTCGCCATCCCGGCTGACCGCCAGGCGCACCTTGGCGCGGTGCTCGCGCGCGTGGATGTCGGTCAGGAAGGATTCGAGCCGGTCGGCGACGAACTTGACCGGCCGGCGCAGCATTACCGACAGCGCGGCGGTCGCCATCTCGTCCGGGTAGACGTGAACCTTGATGCCGTAGGAGCCGCCGACGTCCTTGCAGATGACGCGTACGCTGGCCTCGGGGATGCCGAGGTGGCGCGAAAAGATGTCCTGCATCATGTGCGGCGCCTGCGTGGCCTGGTAGACCGTGAGCGAATGCTCCGCCGCGTTGTAGTCGGCCAGGATCGAGCGCGTCTCGAGGCAAACGCCGGTGTGGCGGCCGAAGTCGTAGGTCTCTTCCACCACCAGGTCGGCCTTGGCAAACGCCGCGTCGACTTCGCCTGCGTTCAGCTCGCGCCGGAAGCAGATGTTGTCGCCCAGCTCCGGATGGATCACGTGGTCGCCGCGCAGCGCCGCTTCCATGTCGGTGACCACCGGCAGCTCCTGCCACTCGGCCTCCACGTGCGAGAGCGCGTCCTCGGCCTGCGCGCGCGTCTCGGCGACGATCGCCGCCATCGCCTCGCCCTGCCAGCAGGCGCGCTCGATCGCGATCGCGTGCTGCGGAGGGGACTTGATGCCCTTCAGGTGCGCGAGCACCCCGACCCAGGGGGTGCAGAACTCGGCCAGCGCGCGACCGTCGACCGTCGCGATCACGCCGGGCTGCGCACCCGCCTTCGACAGATCGAGCTTCTTCAGTTTCGCGTGCGCGTAGGGGCTGCGAAAGTAGACCGCATGGGCCAGGCGCGGAAAGCGCAGGTCGTCGACGTAGGCTCCGCGCCCTTGCAGCAGGCGCCTGGCGTTCGGGCGCGGCTCGCTCCTGCCGATATAACCCGTCTTGACCGAAGGAAGCTTCTCGGGTGCGTTCATCGCTTCGCTCCCCCGCGTCGCGCTTCGAGCACCGCCTCGACCGCGTCGACGATCGAGTGGTAGCCGGTGCAGCGGCAGTAGTTGCCCGAAAGGTGCTCGCGTATCTGCTCGCGCGTCGCCTGGGGCCGCCTGTGCACCAGGTCGAGCGCAGCCATCAGCATGCCCGGGGTGCAAAAGCCGCATTGCAGTGCGTTGCGCTCGTGAAAGGCGCCTTGCAGCGCGGCAAGCTCGCCCGAATCGGACAGGCCTTCGATGGTGTCGACCCGGCGCCCGTTCGCCTGCACCGCGAGCATGAGGCAGCCGCGCAGGATTTCGCCGTCCACGCGCAGCGTGCACGCCCCGCACACCCCATGCTCGCAGGCGGTGTGCGAGCCGGTCAGACCCATCTCCTCGCGCAGGAAGTCCACGAGATGCTGGCGCGCCGGCACGCGCCGCGTGACCGGGATGCCGTTGAGCACGAAGCTGGTTTCGATTTCGGTCGCCGGCGCCTGGCTCATCGCTGCTCCATGATCATTGCACCAGCGCCGCGAGCACGCGGCCGGTGAGAACGCGCGCCAAGTGCAGCTTGGTCGCGGCCGTATGGTAGAGATCGGGCGACGGGTCGAGGTCCTCGCCGAGCGCCGCCTGCGCGGCGGCGAGCGCTTGCGGGCCGTAGGCCTTGCCCTCGAGCGCCGCCGCCGCGCGCCGTGCGCGCACCGCAGTCGCACCGACCCCCAGGTAGGCCAGCCGCAGGTCGGATATCGTGCCGCGCACTATACGCCCGTGTGCGGCGACGCCGACGATCGCGTAGTCGCCTTGCCGGCGCGCGAGCTCGAGGAAGGCCGAACGATAGCCGGGCGCGCTCAAGGGAAACTCCGCCGCCAGCAGCAGCTCGTCGGGGCCAAGCGCGGTGCTGTACAGCGCGCGGAAGAAGTCGCGTGCCGCGACGCGCCGCTCGCCGCCCGCGCCGGCGATGACGAGCGTGGCGTCGAGCGCGAGCGCGCAGGCAGGGTATTCCGCCGCGGGATCGGCCAGCGCGAGCGACCCGCCCAGGGTTCCCGCGTTGCGGATTGCGACGTGCGCCACATGCGCCACCGCCTGGGCGAGCAGCGGCAGGTGCCGCGCAACCTCGGCCGAGCGCTCGATTTCGCAGTGCCGCGTCAGGGCGCCGATGCACAGAGCGCCGTTGCGAACCCGGATGCCCGACAGTTCCCCGAGGCCGGTAATGTCGACCAGCAGCTCGGGCGACGACAGCCGCATGTTGAGCGAAGCGAGCAGGCTCTGGCCGCCGGCGAGCACGCGTGCAGCCTCCCCGTGGCGCGCGAGCAGCTCGAGCGCCTCCCGGAGCGAATCCGGGCGCGCATAGGCAAACGACGGCGCTTTCATGCGGGACCTTCCTCCCCTCGCTGTCAGCCGATTATAACGACGCGGCGGATCACCTCGTGCGAAAAGCCGCGGCTCTGCAGGAAGCGGGCGCGCCTGGCGCGCTCCTCGAGCGTCGTGGCGGGAAGGGCATATTTGCGCCGCAGGATTTCGCGCGCGCGCCCGATTTCATCCGCGCTCGCGCCGGCAGTTGCGCTCGCCGCCGTATGTTCGGCGACACCCTTGGCGCGCAGGTCGTGCACGATGCGCGCCACGCCGTACTTGCGCGCAAGCCGGTGCGCCCGGGCCTCGGCATAGCGCTCGTCGGAAAGCTGCTTGTTGTGCGCCAGCTCGTCTAGCAGGCGCTCGAGCGCGGCGGCCGACTCGGCCCGCGGCGCGAGCTTGCGTGCGAGCTCGGCCCGAGAATGCTCGCGCCGCGCCAGCAGGCGCAGCGCGCGTGCCTTGAGCTGCGCCGGCGAGTCCGGCTCGTCAGCCCCGTTTGCGCGCGGGCGCAGGGGCGGACTCCTGCTCGGCTTCCTCGTTGGCGGCGGGCACGACCGGCAGCGGCAGCGCCACGCCGGCGGCCTCGCGCACCTTGATCTCGATCTCGCGTGCGAGCTCGGGATTCTCCTTCAGGAACTCGCGCGCATTGTCCTTGCCCTGACCCAGACGGTCGCCCTTGTAGGTGTACCAGGCGCCCGTCTTCTCGACGATGCCTTGCTGGACGCCGAGCTCGAGAATCTCGCCCTCGCGCGAAATGCCGGTGCCGTACATGATGTCGAACTCGGCCTGGCGGAACGGCGGCGCGACCTTGTTCTTGACTACCTTGACGCGCGTCTCCGAGCCGACCACCTCGTCGCCCTTCTTGATCGAGCCGATGCGCCGGATGTCCATCCGCACCGAGGCGTAGAACTTGAGCGCGTTGCCGCCAGTGGTGGTCTCCGGGTTGCCGAACATGACGCCGATCTTCATCCGGATCTGGTTGATGAAGATCACCAGCGTGTTGGTGCGCTTGATGTTGGCAGTGAGCTTGCGCAGCGCCTGGCTCATGAGGCGCGCCTGCAGGCCCATCTGCGGCTCGCCCATCTCGCCCTCGATCTCGGCCTTGGGCGTGAGCGCCGCGACCGAGTCGACCACGATCACGTCCACCGCGCCCGAGCGCACCAGCATGTCGGCGATCTCGAGCGCCTGTTCGCCGGTGTCGGGCTGCGAAATCAGCAGCTCGTCGATGTCGACCCCGAGCTTGGCCGCGTACTGCGGGTCGAGCGCGTTTTCGGCGTCGATGAAAGCCGCCGTGCCGCCCATCTTCTGCGCCTCGGCCACCACTTGCAGCGTGAGCGTGGTCTTGCCCGAGGATTCCGGGCCGTAGATCTCGACCACCCGGCCGCGCGGCAGGCCGCCCACGCCGAGCGCCAGGTCCAGGCCGAGCGATCCGGTCGAGACCACCTGCACGTCCTTGATCGCCTCGGAATCCATGCGCATCACGGAGCCCTTGCCGAACTGCTTCTCGATCTGGGATAGCGCCGCGGCCAGCGCCTTCGCTTTGTTCTCGTCCATCGTGTACCTCTTCTTGTGTGCGCCGGCATCTACGGCGGGCAATCCCGGGCCGGCACCGAGTACTGTATAAACGTCCATGCATTGTAGCGGTTGACGGCGGCGTGTCAACGGCGGCGGTGTAACATTGGCCATTCCTCAATCGGCACAATTAGTTGGGAGACGGACGATGGCGAAACTCGCATTTCTCGGCCTGGGCGTGATGGGCTATCCGATGGCGGGCCACCTGCTGAAGAAGGGCGGCCACGAAGTGACGGTGTACAACCGCACCGCCTCCAAGTCCGCGCAGTGGGCGAAGGAATACGGCGGCAAGACCGCCCCCACCCCGCGCGAGGCGGCCAAGGACTGCGACCTGGTGCTGATGTGCGTCGGCAACGACGACGACGTGCGCGCGGTGGTGTTCGGCGGCGAAGGCGCGCTGGCGGGGATGAAGAAGGGCGCGATCCTGGTCGACCACACCACGGCATCGGCCGTCATCGCGCGCGAGCTCGAGGCCAAGTGCAAGGAAAAGGGCATCGGCTTCGTCGACGCGCCGGTCTCGGGCGGGCAGGCCGGCGCGGTCAACGGCCAGCTCGGCATCATGTGCGGCGGCGACGGGGCGACCTTCGCCAGGGCCAAGCCGGTGCTCGACCTGTACGCCAAGATGTGCGCCCTGATCGGTCCCGCGGGCAGCGGGCAGCTCACCAAGATGGTGAACCAGATCGCGATCGTCGGCATCCTGCAGGGCCTCTCGGAAGCGCTCAACTTCGGCAAGAACGCCGGCCTCGACATGGAGAGGGTTGTCGGCGTCATTTCCAAGGGCGCGGCGCAGTCCTGGCAGCTGGAGAACCGCTGGAAGACCATGGTCGAGGGCAAGTTCGAGGGCTTCGGCTTCGCCAGCGACTGGATGCGCAAGGACCTCAACATCGCGCTCGCGGAGGCAAAGAAGAACGGCTCGTTCATGCCGGGCACGGCGCTTATCGAGCAGTACTACGGCCGCATCAACGCCCGCGGCGGCGGCCGCTGGGACAACACCGCTCTCATCAGCCTGCTCGCGAAGTAGCGCCGGGCGCGGCGGCGGCCCCGCGCAACGGCAGGGTCACGCGAAAGCACGCGCCCGGGCCCGCGCCGGGCACCAGCGCGAGCGTGCCGCCCAGGCGGCGCATGATCTGCCCGCTGATGGCGAGCCCGAGACCGGCGCCGCTCGCGCCGGTCTGGGTGTGCGCCCAGCCGCGCACGAACTTGGAGAAGATCCGCTCGCGCTCGTCGGCGCGGATGCCTGGCCCATTGTCGGCGACCTCGACCTCATAGTCACCGTCGCGCACCGCGCTGCGGATCGTCACCTGCGGCGCGTCGCTGGTGTTGTACTTGATCGCGTTCGAGATCAGGTTGATGAAAACCTGGCACAGCCGATCCTCGTCCGCCTCCACGGTTACGCCGCGCGCCCGCGCCGCGCTTTGCAGCCGCACGCGCGTCCCGGCGAGCCCCTGGCAGCTGCGGACCGCGCGCTCGAGCGCCACCTCCGGATCGATCGCGACGCGCGGCCAGGGCGCCTCGCCGTGCTCGAGCAGGCTCAGATCAAGGGTGCTGTCCAGCAGGCGCGTGAGGCGCACGCCCTCGTCGTGGATGATGCGCACGTAGCGCTGCGCAAGGTCCGGGTCCAGCCCGGGCGTCTCCAGCAGGATCTGCGCGAACGAGCGGATCGAGGTCATCGGGGTGCGCACCTCATGGCTCACCTGGCTCAGGAAATCGTCCTTCTCCTGGTCAAGGCGCCGCAGCCGCACGTTGGCGTCGCGCAGCTGGCTTGCCGCCGCCTCGAGCTGGCTCGACTTCTCCTGCAGCTGCCGGCTGTGCTCGCGCACGCGGCGCGTGTCGTCGGCCATCTGCATCAGCTCGTCCAGGCTGATCGTCTCCAGGCTCACCGCCTCGGAGATCATCGCGCGCGCGGAGGCCGCGCCGATGCTGCTCGCGAGCTTGCGCTCGAGCTGGGTAATGAAGGCATCGTTGGCGATCGGCGGGCCGTGCTCCAGGCCCTGCTCGCGCGCGGCGCGCTCGAACAGGCGCCGAGTCTCGTCGGCGCCGAGGATGCGCTCGGCCAGCACGCGCAGGTCCTCGGCCGCCGCGGCGCGCCGAATCAGCCCGGAGGCCGCTTCCGCCGGGGTGCGGAACACGTCGACGAACAGCGCCGCCTGCAGCCGCTCGATCGGCCGCGGCTCGCGCGCGAGCGACCCCAGCACGAACAGCAGCGTGTTCAGCGACAGGCTCCAGAACAGCGAGTGCACCAGCGGGTCCAGCCCCGCCAGCCCGAACAGCGCCTGCGGCCGCAGCAGCGCCACGCCGAAAGGACCGTCGCGCAGCAGCTCGGGCGAGAACACCACGCCGCCGCCTAGGCTGGGCAGGAAGAGCGTGTAGGCCCATAGCGCCGCCCCCGTCGCGAGGCCTGCCATCGCCCCGCTCGCGTTCGCGTTGCGCCAGAACAGGCCACCCACGAGACTCGGCACGAACTGCGCCACGCCGGCGAATGAGATCAGGCCGATAGCGGCGAGCGCCCCGCCCGTGCCGCTGAAGCGAAAGTACAGGAAGCCAAGCACCATCAGCACGCAGATGCTCACGCGCCGGCTCCGCAGCAGGAAGCTGCGCACCTCGCCGCTGGCGTTCAGCCGTACCCAGCGGAAGCGCATCGCGAGCGGCATGACGAGATGGTTCGAGACCATCGTCGAGAGCGCGATGCAGGCGACGATGACCATTGAGGTCGCCGAGGAGAAGCCGCCGAGGAAGGCAAGCAGCGCCACCGCGTTGTGCCCCGCCCACATCGGCAGGGTGAGCACGAACATGTCCGGGTTGGATCCCTTGGGAAGCAGGCTCAAACCGCTGATGGCGATCGGCAGCACGAACAGCGTGATCAGGAACAGGTACAGCGGGAACAGCCACGACGCGGTGCGCAAGTGGCGCTCGTCGGCGTTCTCCACCACCGTGACCTGGAACTGGCGCGGCAGGCACACGACCGCCACGCCCGAGAGGAAGGTGATCGCCACCCAGCGCACGCCGAACGCGTCCGGCCCGTGCAGCAGCGCCGGCGCCGCGCGCGAGAAGCTGTCCGCGATGCCGTCGCAGATGCCGAACACGACCAGCACCCCGACCGCGAGCAGCGCCACCAGCTTCACTACCGCCTCCAGCGCGATCGCGGCGACCACGCCGTGGTGCTGCTCCTTGGCGTCGACGTTGCGCGTGCCGAACAGGATGGTGAACAGCGCCATGCCGGCGGCGATCCAGAACGCGGCATGGAAATTGGTCCCCGCGGTCGGCAGGCCGGAGGGGTTCTCGGGACCGGCGCTGCTGATGACCTGGATGCTCGTGGTCACGGCGCGCAGCTGCAGCGCGATGTAAGGCGTAACCCCGATTACCGCGATCGCGGTCGCCAGCGCCGCCAGCGGCGCGTTCTTGCCGTAGCGGGACGAGATCATGTCCGCGATCGAGGTCACGCCGTGCAGGTGCCCGATACGCACCAGCTTGCGCAGCAGCAGCCACCAGCCGACGAACACTAGCGTCGGCCCGAGGTAGATCGTGGCGAACTCCAGCCCGCCGCGCGCCGCCGAGCCCACCGCGCCGAAGAAGGTCCACGACGTGCAGTAGATCGAGATCGACAGCGTGTAGACCACCGGCGACTGCAGCCAGCCGAGGCGTCCGGCGCGCGCGCGCTGGTCGCCGACGAACGCCACCGCGAACAGCAGCGCGACGTACACCAGCGCGATCGGCAGGACGAGGTTCGCCGAGAGCATCAGCTGCGGGGCGGGTCCTCGGGGTTTGCCTGCGGCGCGAGCGCGCGCGCGAGCAGCGCCGCGGAGAGGACGAGCCCGAGCCACACGGCGAACAGGTACAACACCACCAGCGGCACGCCGGCGACATCCACAGCTGCCGCGAACGGCACGATCACCGGCGGCAGCAGCAGGAACAGGCCTACAAGCGGCAGCACGCGCGCGGCGTCTCGCGCGCGCGAGACGCGTTCGGGCGGGATCGGCGTCTGCTCGCGCGCCACCGCTCGCCCCGTCAGCGCCGCCCGAGGCGGCGTACGGCCTCGACCACCTCGGTGTTGGAGAACGGCTTGGTCATGAACCCTTCGACGCCGATCTGCTCGGCGAGGCGCCGGTCCTGCGGCTGCCCCTTGGCCGTAAGCACGATGACCGGCAGCGAGCGCAGCACCGAGTCGGTCTTGACGAGCTTGAGCACCTCGAAGCCGTTGCGCTTGGGCAGCATGAGGTCGAGGATCATCAAGTCCGGCGGGGCGCTGCGCAGGCAGCGCATTGCCTCTTCCCCGTCGAGCGCCGCGATCACCTCGAAGCCGTCGCCGCTGAGCACGAAGCTCAGCGCCTCGACGATGTTCGGATCGTCCTCCGCGATCAGCACCCGAGTCACGTTTCCCCTCCTGCGGCGAGTCTAGCGGTTTCGTCCCTACAGGGACAGCGCGCCTCAACTGCCGATGACCGCGTCCTCCTGCCGGTACGCGCAGTCGGCGCGCACGCAGACGCGGCAGTTCGCCCCCACCGGCGCGGCGGGCGCCGTCGAGGCGAGGTCGAGCCCGTCGCCGTACACGGTCTGGTCGGCAAGCAGCGCGTCGCAAGCGAGCATTACCGACACGAGCCGCCTCGGCATCGGAAAGGCAGCTGCGCGCTTGTCCAGTGCGCGCGCGACGAACAAGAACCGCGCACCGTCGGGAAACTCGGCCAGCTGGCGCACTATCGTGCCGGGCGACTGCAGCGCCTGGTACACCGCCCACAGCGGGCAGGCGCCGCCGTGGCGCGGCAGGGGCAGCCGCGGCAGCGGGAAGCGCTTGCTCGTGAACCCGGCGCCGTCGACGCGCATCAGGCCGAAAGCAACGCCCTCGGCTCCGGGGCGGCGCAGGGTGACGAGCCGGTGGCAGACCTGCTCGACGCTCGCTTCGAACTGCCGCCCGAGCGTGTCGACGTCGTAGCGCAGGCGGCGCGCCGCGGCGAGGAAGGGCTCGTAGGGCATCAGCACCGCAGCGGCGAGATACGACTCGAGCGCGCGCCGCGCGCGGCGCCGCGCCGCGTCACTGGTGAGCAGCGGCGAGGCCTGCACCTGCTGCGCGAGCGGCCCCTCGGGGAGCGCCGCCTCGACGGCCCGGCGCGCCTGCTCCAAGCGTGACGCGCCGGGCCGCGGCGGCTCGACGCGGATCGCCTCCGCGGCCTGCTCGAGCGCGGGAAAGTGGTTGCCGCGGTCGAACAGGAAGTCCTCCACCTCGTCGGCGGGCGAGCCCGGGCGCGTGCCCGCGCGCGCGGACGCGAAGAACCCCGCGAGCGCCTGCGCCACGTCGGCCAGCCGCCGGCTCTCGCTGCCGACGATCGACACGAAACGGCGATGCGGATCGGGCACGACGCCGCCCGCGCTCTCGAGGATCTCGGCGGAGGACCGGATCGCGGTCGCGCGCGTGAGCAGATCGTGCACGGTGTCGGCGAGGAAGGGATCCTGGTGCAGGCGATCGGTGAGCGCGCTCACGGCGTGCCCGCGTTCGAGCCAGGCGCGATGCAGCGCGACCAGTGCCCGCGCCCAGCCCGGGTGGCGGCCGGCGAGGTCAGCGGCCGCGTCGGAGTCGAGCCGCAGCGCGACGAGCAGCGGCTCCGAGGCAAGCTCGCCGAGGTCCGCGAGCAACCTGCGCTCGGCGGCGCCGTCGAGCTCGTCGATGGCGAGGCCGAGCGCCTCGGCGATGCGCTTGAGCAGGCTGCCGCCGATGTTGCGCTTGCCCGCCTCGATCAGGTTCAGGTACGAGGCCGAGATTCCGAGCCTCGCCGAAAGCGCCGCCTGCGTGATCCCGAGCGCGCGCCGGCGATCGCGGATCTTGGGCCCGATAAGCGGCATCCTGTTCATCGCGGTCCCAGCCGGCGATATTGCAGCGCAAGGTCGAATATCGACGAAATTTGCAGCATGGGTGTCAAGGATACACAAAAAATCCCAATGCGCTCAGTGCACTATTGTCTTATTGACAGCTCTCGCCGAGGATTCTCGACGCAGTTTTCCACATGGAGGAGACGACTCATGACCGACAAACTGAAGAATTCCCGCCGCCGGCAGATGCTCAAGGCCGGCACCCTGGTTGGCGCCGGCCTTGCCGCGCCGTCGCTGCTGCTGCCGCGCCGCGGCTGGGCGGCGAGCCACGCACCGCTCGGAACCTGGCCCGCCGGGTCCGAGGGCGACACGGTGTACATCGGCGCCACGGTGCCGCGCACCGGCGCCTACGCGGTGCAGGGCGAGGACGAGCTGAAGGGCATGGAGCTTGCCGTCGAGCACATCAACGAGGGGCATCCTCTGATCCGCAAGATCGCGCCCAGGTCCAAGAAGGGCGTGCTCGGCAAGGAAGTCAAGCTGCTGGTCTCCGACTCCGGCGCCAAGCCGAACAACGCGGTGCAGGACCAGCAGCGCTTCATCACCGAGAACAAGATCGTGCTGATGACCGGCTCGACCTCGAGCGCGGTCGCGGTCGCCCTGAACAAGCTCGCCCAGCGCGAGAAGGTGCTCTACGCGGTCGCGATCTCCGGCTCGAACGACACCACGGGCAAGGACTGCGCACGCTACAGCTTCCGCCAGTGCTTCTACGGCGAGACCGCGGCCAATGCGATTGGCCCGGTGCTGCTCAAGGCCTACGGCAAGGACAGGAAGGCGGCGTTCATGACGCCGGACTACACCTACGGCCACACGGTCACCAAGTCGGTCAACGACTACCTGTCGAAGAACGGGGGCTGGACCATGGTGACCAACCAGGTCTCGCCGCTCGGCACGTCCGACTTCAGCTCCTACCTGACGAACATAGCCAACTCCGGTGCGGAATTCATCATCAACGTGAACTGGGGACGCGACGCGGTGCTGTCGATCCAGCAGGCCAAGCAGTTCGGCCTCACTCCGAAGATGGGGATGGTGATCCCCTACCAGATCCCGTTCCTCGCCAAGGAAGTGGGCCCGGCGCTGACCGAAGGCGTGTACGCCGCGACGGACTTCTGGTGGACGCTGGAGGACAAGTACCCGCTCGCCAAGATGTTCGTCGAGGCGTTCGACAAGAAATACGGCTACAAGCCCGAGTGGGGCGCCAACAATGCCTATATGCAGTTCGCCATCTGGGCGCGCATGGTCGAGGAGGCCCGCAGCTTCTACCCGCCGGACGTGATCAAGGCCTACGAGAAGGGCGAAACCTTCGAGTCCACCGTCGGCCCGGTGCACTTCCGCGCCGCCGACCACCAGCTGGTGCGTCCGGTGATCATCGTGCGCGGCAAGAAGCCGAGCGACATGAGGAGCAAGGAGGACTACTGGGAGGTCACCGAGGTCGTGCCCGGCGAGCCCCTCATGCAGGCGCCCGACGCGTTTGGTTGCAAGCTCGGCGACTACACCTAGAATAGGGTCCGACGAGGGCGTCAGCGCCGCCGCCGGCAACCGCCGGCTGCGGCGCCTGTGCGCGCCTGCACTGCATGATCACATGGTCTAACTTCTTCTCGCAGCTCTTCAACGGCCTGGCGCTGGGGGCGCTGCTCGCGCTTATCAGCTCCGGGCTGACGATCATCTACGGCACGCTCGGCGTGCTGAACCTGGCGCACGGGGCCATGTTCATGCTCGGCGGCTATGCCGGGTACGTCGCCTACCAGTACACCGGTTCCTACGTCGCCGCAGTGATCGCGGGGACGCTATTCCTGCTCCTCGTGGGCGTGGTGATGGAGCGGCTCATCATGCGCTACTTCTACAAGCGCCCGCCCGAGGACCAGCTGCTGGTGACTTTCGGCCTGGCCATCTGCTTCGTCGAGATCGTGCGCTTCTTCTTCTCCAGCCTGTCGAAGACTGTGCCGGCGCCGAAGGTCTTCTCGGGCATCACCAACCTGGGCTTCATGTTCTACCCGACCTACCGCCTGGCGGTCGTCGGCATCGTCGCGCTCGCGCTGATTGCGCTGTTTCTGATCCTGTACCGCACCCGGCTCGGCCTCATCGTGCGCGCCGGCATCGAGGACTCGGTCATGGTCGACTCCCTCGGCATCAACGTCGACCGCGTGTTCATGCTGGTGTTCGGCATCGGCGCCATGGCGGCCGGCTTCGCGGGCATCGTAAACGCACCGGTGGTCTCGCTCGCGCCGGACATGGGCGAGGCGATCCTGGTGCAGACCTTCGTCGTGGTGGTGATCGGCGGCGTCGGCTCGTTCCCCGGCGCCGTGCTGGGCGGGCTGATCGCAGGCGAGATCATCAGCATCACCTCGATGTTCAACCCGGGCTACGCCTACGTCATGCTGTTCGCGGCGATGACGCTCGTCCTGATGGTGCGCCCGCACGGCCTGCTGGGCGTGAAGGGACGCGAATGAACGCCGACCGCCTGGGCAACACGCAGCGCCCCCTGCTGGTCGAAACGCTTACCGCGGCCGCGCTGATCGCCGCGCCGTTTCTGCTGCCCTATCTCGACGCGGCGCCCGACACGGTCAACCGGATCCTGGTCTGGGGCATGTTCGGGGTCGGCTTCGACATCCTGTTCGGCTACACCGGACTGCTGTCATTCGGACAGTCGGCGCTGTACGGCACGGGCGGCATGGTCTCCGCTTACCTGCTCACGCGGGCGGGGTTCCCGCACGTGGTGACGGCGCTGCTCATCGGCACGCTCGCCGCCGCCGCGGTCGGCTACCTGGTCGGACTGATCGCGCTGCGCCGCACCGGGATCTACTTCGCCATGATTACGGTGGCGATCGCGGAGGTGTTCTTCTTCGTCGAGTTCAATCCGCTGTCGCACTGGACCGGCGGCGAAAACGGCCTTCCCGGCGTCCCGGCGCCGAAGCTCTACCTCGGTTTCACCACCATTCATTTCAACACCGGCTGGTCGCTCTACCCGTTCCTCGCGTTCTGCTACTTCGTCGGCATCGTGATCGCGCTGCGCATCGTGCGCTCGCCGGTCGGCGCGATCCTGCGCGCGATCCGCGAGAACCCGCTGCGCGCGGCCGCGGTGGGCCACAACATCCACGGCTACAAGCTCGCCGCGTTCGTCGTCGCCGCGGCCTACGCGGGCTTCGCCGGCGGCCTGCTCGGCGTGATGCAGGGCTTCATGCCGCCCGACGCGTTCATGTTCGACACCTCGGGGCAGCTCGTGATGCAGACCGCAATCGGCGGCATCGGCACGCTGTTCGGCCCGCTGCTGGGGGCGGGCGTGTGGCTCTTCCTGCAGGACTTCCTTCAGGCCACGCTCAAGCTCGGGGCGACCTGGAAGCTGGTGCTCGGGCTGATCTTCGTGCTGCTGGTGTTCTTTCTGCGCAACGGCCTGATCGGCGGCATCCGCGTTCTCCACGGCCTCGCGACCGGGCGGACGGCGCCCGCGCAACCGAAGGCGGAAGCGCCGGCATCCGACGAGACGGCCGACGAGGCGCCGGGCGACACGGCGGCCGCGCCACGTGCCGAACCGGCGACTGCGGTGACCCTGGCGCGGCACCACGCCTCGCGCAGATTCACCGGGCCCATCCTGCGCACGCAGGGCCTGAGCAAGAACTACGGCGGCATCGCGGCCAACGTCGACATCGACTTCAGCGTCGAGCAGGGCGAGCTGCGCGGCATCATCGGGCCGAACGGCGCCGGCAAGTCCACCTTCTTCAAGATGCTGACCTGCGAGGTGCCGCCCAGCTCGGGCCGCATCACCTTCGAGGGCCGCGACATCACCGGCTTGAGCGTCACCGACGTCTGCCAGCTCGGGCTCACCAAGAGTTACCAGGTCAACCAGCTGTTCAACCGCCTGACGGTGCGAGAGAACCTGATCATCTCCGCGCTCGCCGAGCTGCGCGGCAAGTTCAGGCTCGACATGCTGCGCAGCCTGGCGCGCATCCCGGGACTGGAGGCACAGGTCGAGCACACGCTCGCGCTGGTGAACCTGACCGGGCGGCTGAACACGCCGGTGTCGCAGCTCGCCTACGGCGAAAAGCGCAGGCTCGAAGTCGGACTCGCGCTCGCGTCCTCTCCCAGCCTGCTGCTGCTGGACGAGCCGCTCGCGGGCATGAGTCCCCGCGAAAGGGTCGAAACGGTCAGGCTGCTCAAGTCGATCGGCCGCGGGCGCACGATGATCATCATCGACCACGACATGGCCTCGCTGTTCGAGCTCGCCGAGCGCGTCACCGTGCTTTACGAAGGGCGCGTACTGACCGAAGGCACGCCGGACCAGGTGAAAGCCAACGCGGAAGTGCAGGAAGCCTACCTCGGGGGCGTGCACGAGGAGCTCGTGTCGTGAGCTTGCTCGAAGTCAAGGGCCTCAACAGCTACTACGGCGATTCGCACATCCTGTTTGACGTCGCGCTGCGCGTCGAGAAGAACGAGGTCGTGGCGCTGCTCGGGCGCAACGGCGCCGGCAAGAGCACCACCCTGAAAAGCCTGATGGGCGTGGTGACGCCGCGCGCGGGCTCGGTGCTGCTGGACGGGACGGAAATGGCCGGCAGGAAGAGCCACGCCATCGCGCGCGCCGGGATGCAGCTGGTGCACGAGGAGCGACGCATATTCGGCAGCCTGGACGTCGAGGAGAACCTGGTCCTCGCCGCGCTCACCGCGCAGAACAAATGGTCGCTCGAGCGCATCTACGCGATGTTCCCCCGTCTCAGGGAGCGGCGCCACAGCCGCGGTACCGACCTCTCGGGCGGCGAGCAGCAGATGCTCGCGATCGCGCGCGCCCTGGTGCGCGATCCGAAGATCATCCTGCTCGACGAGCCGTTCGAAGGTCTCGCGCCGGCGATCGTGCGCAACCTGATGAGCGCCTGCCGCGAGCTCGCCGCGGCGGGCCAGACCATCGTGCTGGTCGAGCAGAACATCGCCGCGACCCTCGCGCTCGCGCAGCGCGTCTACATCCTCAACAACGGGCACATCGTCTACGAGGGCACGACCCAAGAGGTCAAGGCGCAGCCCGCTATCCTGCAGCGCTACCTCGGCGTCTAGACGGCGGACGCGCCCCCCGACCGGACCGGCTCAGCGCGCGCGCCGCAGCCTGAGCGTCGCCACGGGTCCGAGCGCGGCGCCCAGTCCCAGCGTGGCCCAGGCGATGCCCCAGGCGCGCGGATCGGCGACCTCCCTGGCGCCGCCGGCGAGGTCGAGCGCCCAGCCGAACACCACCGGGCTGACCACTCCGGCGCCGAAGCCGATCGCCGAGCGGACGGAAAACGCGACGCCCACCTGGTGCGGCGGCACGCTCTCGGCCAGCAGCGTCGAGTGGGTGGACGAATCGGCGATGGCGGAGAAGTTGTAGACGCAGGCGAGCAACACCAGCAGTGCCGCGGGCGCGTTGACCAGCCAGCCGATCGAGAACGAAAGCACGAGGCTCACGCACGACCAGAGCAGGATCGTCTCGGTGCGGCCCCAGCGGTCGGCCATGGTGCCGCCGAGGATGCTGCCGCCGATATTCGCCACGTAGGTCACCGCCGCCAGCGCGAGTGCCGCGGTCGCGGCGGCCTGCGCGCCGTCCCCGCCCGCAGTGAGAGCCGCGGTGAGGAAGGCAGGCAGCCAGGCCCACAGCCCGAGCAGCTCCCAGTTGTGGCAGGTGTAGCCCAGGATCGAGAGCATGCCGCGCCGGTTGCCGAACACCGCCGGCAACGCCGCGAGCACGCCCTCGCCCGCCGGGCGCCGATGCACCACGTTCGGCGTCGAGCGAACGGCGATGAGCGCCATGATCCAGGCCAGCAGCGGCAGCACAGCGACTGCGCCGATCGCCGTGCGCCAGCCGGCGAAGCCGAGAACCAGGCTCGACAGCCCGAGGCAAAGCGCATAACCCGCGCTCGAGGCCCCTATCACGAAGCCCATCGCGCGCCCGCGCCGCTCGTGCGCGACATGCTCGTTCACCAGCCCGAGCACCGGGGTATAGGTCCCGCCCTGGCACAGCCCGGTGAGCAGGTGAAGCCAGTAGGCCGACCAAAAACCATGCGCGAAGGCGACGAACAGGATCGGCGCCACCCACGCCGCCACGCCGGTCACGAGGTAGGCGCGGCGGGCACCGTAGTGGTCGGCGATGAAACCGACCACGAACAGCGACACCAGGTAACCGAGGTGGAACGCCGACTGAATCAGGCCCGCCTCGCGCCCCGACAGGCCCCAGGCCTGCTGCGTGAGCGGAAGAACCGCAGAGTAGGCGACGAACCAGCTCGCTGCCAGCATGCGGCTCGCGCACAGCAGGGCGAGCCAGCCGCCGCGCCCCGGGGCGAAGCTCACCCGCTCAGGCGCCGAGCGCCAGTCTTACCGGGATGCGCCTTGCGCCAAAAGGTTTGCCGAACTTTCCGTAGCGGCCGGCGAGCCGGTGGCCACAAAACCCGCATGCGCCCTCGTCCGTCAGGTGGTAGGCGCGGATCTCGTACCAGTCGCGCGCGATCACCGCCTCCCCGCACGCGGGGCAGCAGGTGCTGCCACCCTCTTCGTCGTGGACGTTTCCAGTGTACACGTAGCGTAACCCGGCGCGCAGCGCAGTTTCGCGCGCACGCCTGAGCGTCGCCGCCGGGGTCGCTGGAACGTCGCGCATCTTCCAGTCGGGGTGGAAGGCGGTGAAATGCAGCGGTACGTCGCGGCCGAGGTGGTCTCGGATCCACTTGCACTCGGCTTCGATCTCGGGCTCGGAATCGTTCTTGCCGGGGATCAGCAGCGTCGTGATCTCGGTCCAGACGTCGGTTTCCTTCGCCAGGTAGACGAGCGTGTCGAGCACCGGTTGCAGGTGCGCGCCCGTGAGCTTGAAGTAGAACTCTTCGGTGAAAGCCTTCAGGTCGACGTTCGCAGCGTCCATCTTGGCGTAGAACTCGCGCCGCGGCTCGGGATGAATGTAGCCCGCGGTCACCGCAACGGTCTTCACGCCCTTCGCGTGGCAGGCGTCCGCCACGTCGAGCGCGTACTCGGCGAAGATCACCGGGTCGTTGTAGGTGAAGGCGACGCTTCTGCAGCCCAGGCGCAGCGCCGAATCGGCGATCATCTGCGGCGTGGCCTGGTCCATCAGGGTGTCCATCTCGCGCGACTTGGAGATGTCCCAGTTCTGGCAGAACTTGCACGCCAGGTTGCAGCCCGCGGTGCCGAACGACAGCACGCTCGAGCCGGGGTAGAACTGGTTCAGCGGCTTCTTCTCGATCGGATCGACGCAGAAGCCCGACGAGCGACCGTAGGTGGTTAGCACCATCCTGCCGCCCTGCATCTTGCGCACGAAGCACGCACCGCGCTGGCCCTCGTGCAGCTTGCAGTCGCGCGGGCACAGGTCGCACTGGATGCGCCCGTCGTCGAGTGCGTGCCACCAGCGACCGGGATGGCTGGATTCCGGAATCATGCTAGTCGGCGAAGTCGGCTTCGCGCCATTTCACGACCTGGTAGCGCCAGACATTGCACTGCACGAGCGGCGTGTCCGGGGACAGCCCCGCCTTGCGCTTGAGCTCGTGCATGAAGCGGCGCCGGTCGGGCAGGCTGTCCCACACTTGCGGCAGGAAGGTGCCGCGCCGGCCGCGGTGCTCGAGGATCACCCCGTCCACCCCGGGTCGCAGCCGCCCGAGCAGGTCGATGTCGTCGCCGAATTCGGCCTTCTCCGGGGTCGAGAGCAGCGACACCTCGGCCGCGACGCGCGGCCACTCCTGCAACGTGAGCGGAGCGAAACGCGCATCGCGGAACGCCGCGTGCTCGGCATTCGCCGCGACGTCATGTCCAAGCGGCCGGTGCGCCTGCAGGCTGCCGATGCAGCCGCGCAGCGCGCCGTCAATGGTGAGCGTGACGAAGCTGGCCCCCGGCTGCGCCAGCCAGGCGGGATGGTCGAGCCGCGGCGCCGCCGCCTGGCCGAGTTGGCGGCCGATCGCCCCGCGCGCGATCCCGAGCAGCGTGCGCCCCTGCTCGTCCCGGGACGGCGCCCCGCCCGGCTCGTAGAGCGCGAACGACGAGTAGCCGACCACGCGCGCGCGGTCGCCCGCGGTATCGCCGGAATTGCACGCCGCAAGCAGCCGGATCGACAGGCCCTTGGCGCGTGCCACGCGCAGCAGGCCGTTGAGCGGCGTCGCGCCGCAGGCCTGCTCGTGGTTCAGGTCAGAAGCGAGCGAGGCGATGCGCGCCAGCGTCGCCGCGTCGATTCGCTTGGCCTCCTGGTAGCTGTGGTAGTGCGACAAGTCAGTGCTCAGCACGAACAGCGTCTCGTGCCCGCCCCACAGTTGCTCGACGACTTGCGCCACCTCAGCCACGCTGGCGTCGCCAACCGCCAAGGGCACGAGCGAAAAGCTGCCGAGGACATTTTGCAGGAAGGGTAGTTGTACCTCGAGCGAGTGCTCCATGGCGTGGGCCGCGGGGCTGGTCACCACCTGCGGCAGGCCGGCGAGCGCCCGCACCCCCTCCGCGTCTACCGGGATGCTGCCCAGCGGAGTCTGGAACGCGTCCACGCCAGGCAGCGCGAGGCCGCGCACCGGAACGCGGTGCACGGGCCCGAGCAGCACCACTCGCGTCACGACGCCGCGGGCGGCTGCAAGCTCGGAGTAAGCGCGCCCCGCCACCGCGCCCGAATACACGTAGCCGGCGTGCGGAACGATGAGCGCCTTCGGAATTTCGCTGGTTTCGTCCGCGCTCGCGGCGAGGAACCCGCCGAGTTGCGCAGCAAGGGCCTGCGGGTTGCCGGGATAGAAGGCACCCGCGACGGCGGGGGGTCGGATGGTAGCCATGGAGCCTACATGGGGGCGTTGCCACGCCAGTTCTAGACCCGGGCCGCCGCTCCGTCAAGCCATTCGACCACGCCCTGAAGCGCGCGCAGCACGGACTGGCGCCGCACCTTCTCCCGGTTGCCGGTGAAATGGCGCGTTTCGCTGCGCACCGCGCCGCTGCGGTCGGCCCAGGCGAAGCAGACCATCCCGACCGGCTTGGCCGGGGTGCCGCCGCTAGGCCCGGCTATACCGGTGACCGCGAGCGAGAGCGTGCCCCGGCTCGCGGCGAGGGCGCCGAGCGCCATTTCGCGCGCGGTCTCCTCGCTCACCGCCCCGTAATGCGCGAGCGTCTCGGCGCGCACCCCGATCAGCTCCCGCTTGGCCTCGTTGGAGTAGGTCACAAAGCCGCGCTCGAACCACTCGGAGCTGCCCGCGACCGAGGTCACGACCTGCGCTACCCAGCCGCCGGTGCACGATTCGGCGCTCACCAAGCGCTCGCCGCGCTCCTTGAGCCGGCTCCCGGCCAGGGCTCCCAGGGTGTAAAGCGGATCGGCCGGCATTACGTCAGCAGCCTGTGCGCGATCGCAAGCACGACGAGCGTGTACCCTGCCGCGAGCACGTCGTCGAACATGACCCCGAAGCCGCCCTTGAAGCGGCGCTCGAAATAGCGGATGGGCGGCGGCTTGACCACGTCGAAGGCGCGGAACACGAAGAACGCCGCGATCTGCCAGCCGAGCTGCTGCGGGATGACCGCGAGCACGGCGAGCATCGCGACCACTTCGTCCCACACCATCGCGCCGTGGTCGGCGATGCCCAGGTGGCGGCCGGTCACCGAGCAGGCCCAGACCCCGGCGGCGAAGAAGAACGCGACCAGGATCCAGAACGCCGGCACGGGGAAGGCGTCGCCAAGCAACCACCAGAGCGGGAACGCGAGCAGCGTGCCAAAGGTCCCCGGCGCGACGCGCGCCAGCCCGACGCCGAATCCGAACGCAAGGAAGTGCGCCGGATGCGCCAACACGAAGCTGGGCCGGGGACGAAAGTTCATCATGCGCGGAAGTGGTCGAATCCGGCAGCCTGGGGCATGGCGCGGCCGGCGGCGTCGAGCAGCTCGAGCAGCACCCCGCCGGCGTGAATCGTGCCGACGCGGGTAAGGGCGATGCGAAGCTCGGCCGCGAGTGCGGCCAGCTCGGCGCGCTTGCCAGGCTCCGCCGTGAATAGCAGCTCGTAATCGTCGCCGCCCGAGAGCACGCACTCGGCTTCCAGCTGCGAATCGGCGAGAGCCGCCAGAGCTGCCGGTCGCGGCAAGCTGGCGTAATGAACCCGCGCGCTCACCGCAGAGCGCTCGAGCACGTGCCGCAGGTCGCCGGCGAAGCCGTCCGAGACGTCGATCGCGCTGCTGGCGAGGCCGCGCAGGCGCTCGCCGAGCGCCACACGCGGCTCAGGCTCGTTCAGGCGCCGCGCGGCCTGTGCCGCATCCTGCCGTGCAAGCTTCACTTGGCCCCGGCCGTGCGCCAGCGCCAGCGCCGCGCCACCGAGCTCGCCGGAAACCCAGATATCATCGCCCGGGCGCGCCCCCGAGCGCAGCAGGGCGCGCCCCTCTGGAACCTCGCCCAGGATGGTGATCGCGATCGCCAGGCTTCCGCGCGTGGTGTCGCCGCCGATCAGCTCGACCTCGTAACGCTCGGCAAGCGCGTACAACCCGGCGCTAAACGCAGCCAACCAGGCTTCGTCCGCCTGCGGCAGCGCGAGCGCGAGCGTCGCCCAGCGTGGTGTCGCGCCCATCGCAGCCATGTCCGACAGGTTCACCGCCAGCGCCTTGTGGCCGAGAAGGCGCGGATCGGCTCCCACGACGAAGTGGCGGCCCTCCAGCAACATGTCGGTGGAAACCGCCAGCGCCATGCCGGGCTCGGGCTTCACCAGCGCGGCGTCGTCGCCGACCCCGAGCAGCGCGCTGCGCGCGGGACGGTCGAAATAGCGCCGGATCAGCTCGAACTCGGAGAGCATCGCGCCGTGCTCAGGCGGTCTGCCGCGCCCGCGCCACCTCGACCGGCCTAAGGGTTGCGGCGAGCCGCTCCAGAACCCCGTTAACGAACCGATGTCCCTCCGCGCCGCCGAAGCTCTTGCCGAGCTCGATCGCCTCGTTCACCACCACCTTGAACGGCGTCTCGGGATGCGCCGCCAGCTCGAGCGCGCCGATATACAGGATCGCGCGCTCTACCGGCGAGAGCTGGCCGAAGGACCGTCCGCTGACGCAGGGCAGCAGCAGCGCCTCGAGCTCCGCGGCGCGACTTAGCACGCCCCCGACCAGCGACTCCGCCAGCGCCCTATCGCAGCGATCGTAGCCCTCGAGCGACTTGGCCTGCTCGAGGATCTCGCGCGCGCCGCCTCCCGCAAGCTGCCAGGTATAGAGCGCCTGCAGGGCGATCTCGCGCGCGCGGCGCCGGTAGGTCCTCATCGCCAGCGCTCCGTGAGCGCGCCGCGCAGGCGCGCCATCTCCACCGCGACGCGCACGGCCTCGGCCCCCTTGTCTGCGCGCGCCAGCGCCTGCGTCTCGTCGTCGGTGGTGAGGATGCCATTCGCTACCGGTATGCCGAACTCGAGCGCGACGTCCATGACGCCGCGCGCCGATTCATTGGCAACCACCTCAAAATGGTAGGTATCCCCGCGCACCACCGCGCCGATCGCCACCAGTGCGTCGAAGCGGCCCGACTGCGCCATCCACTGCAGCGCGAGCGGGATCTCAAGTGCCCCCGCCACGCTCGTGCGCATGACGTCCTCGGCGCTCACGCCCAGGACGGCGAGCTCGGCGTCGGCTCGCGCGACCAGCTGCGCAACAATCTCCTGGTTGAAACGGCTGGCGACGATGCCGATGCGCAGGCCCGCGCCGCTGAGCGGTTCGGCCACGACTCAGCCCCCGCGCCGCGGCAAGTCGGCGTAGCCCGTGACCTCGAGCCCGAATCCCGCCATGCTCGGCATCTTGCGCGGCGCTGCCATCAGGCGCATCTTGCCGACGCCGAGATCGCGCAGGATCTGCGCCCCGATGCCGTAAGTGCGCAGGTCCGTGCTGCGCAGGTCTCGGCGCGGTGCCTTTTCCTCGGGCCGCGCCTCGCCCAGGCGCTCCTCCAGGCCGTCGTCGGATTGCGCGCAGTTCAGCAGCACCACGACGCCAGCGTCCGAGGCGGCGATCGCTGTCAGCGCCTCGGGGATGCTCCACGAGTGCGCGCCCGGGCCGGAATCCAGCAGATCGACGATGGAAAGCGGCTCGTGCACGCGCACCAGCGCCTCCGAATCCGCGCGAATCTCGCCGCGCAGCAGCGCTAGGTGGGTGCCGCCGGTCGGAACGTCGCGATACGCCACTAGGCGGAAGCGTCCCCACGCGGTTACGATCTCGCGCTCGACGGAGCGTCGCACCAGCGACTCGTTCGCTCCGCGGTACTCGATCAAGTCCGCGATGGTGCCGATCTTCAGCTTGTGCGCCGAGGCGAACTCGATCAGCTGCGGCAGACGCGCCATCGTGCCGTCGTCGTTCATCACTTCGCAGATCACCGCGGCCGGCGTAAGGCCGGCGAGCTGCGCCAGATCGCATCCGGCCTCGGTATGTCCCGCCCGGACCAGCACGCCGCCGGGCTGCGCCACGACCGGAAAGATATGGCCGGGCTGCACGATGTCGGCCGGCTTGGCGTCCCGCGCCACCGCGGCGCGCACGGTTCGCGCCCGATCGTGCGCCGAGATGCCGGTCGTAACGCCGTCGGCGGCCTCGATCGAAACGGTGAAATTGGTGCCCATCGAGGAGCGGTTATCGTGCACCATCGGCGGCAGGTCGAGCTGGCGGCGTCGCTCCTCGGTCAGCGTCAGGCATACCAGGCCGCGCGCATGCTTGGCCATGAAATTGATCGCTTGCGGGGTGACGTGCTCGGCCGCGATGACGAGGTCGCCCTCGTCTTCGCGGTCCTCCTCGTCGACCAGGATGACCATGTGGCCCGCCCTGAGCTCCGCGACGATCTCGGGGGTGGGGCTGATGGTGGTGATCTCGCGTCGCATGTGCGGATTATAGTGCCGTCCGGAAACGAAAACGGGGCGCCTTTGCGCCCCGTACGACGGACTGCGGCGTCGCGCCTACTCTTGCGCGTCCGCCTCCGCCTCCGTGGCGGCGCGGGCGGCGATCTTCTCGCGGATTCGCGCCGACTTGCCGGAACGCTCGCGCAAGTAATAGAGCTTGGCGCGCCGAACATCGCCCTTGCGCTTTACCTCGATCGAGGCGATCAGCGGCGAGTGGGTCTGGAAGGTTCGCTCGACGCCTTCGCCCGAGGAGATCTTGCGCACGATGAAAGAGGAATTCAGGCCGCGGTTGCGCTTGCCGATCACCACGCCTTCGAAGGCCTGCACGCGCTTGCGCTCACCCTCGACGACGTTGACGTTCACCACCACGGTGTCGCCCGGCGAGAAGTCCGGGATCTTCCTGCCGAGGCGCTCGATTTCTTCCTGCTCGATTTTCTGGATAAGGTTCATGGTTAAGCTCCGTTTCTCCGCTCCTGCCGGAATTCGTCCAGCAGCTTGCGTTCCTCGTCGTTCAATTCCCGCGCCGCGAGCAAATCCGGCCGCCTGAGCCAGGTCCGTCCCAGCGCCTGCTTCAACCTCCAGCGCCGGATCTGCTCATGATGCCCGGACAGCAGCACCTCCGGCACGCGCTCACCGGCATAGACCTCCGGTCGCGTGTACTGCGGGCAATCGAGCAGTCCGCGCGCAAAGGACTCCTCAACCGCCGATTCCTCGTCGCCGAGCGCTCCCGGCAACTGCCTCACCACCGCGTCGATCAACGCCATCGCCGCCAGCTCGCCGCCCGACAGGACGAAGTCCCCGAGCGAAAGCTCTTCGTCGACGCGGCGCGCAAGCAGCCTTTCGTCGACACCCTCGTAGCGGCCGCACAGCAAGGTCAGCGCCCGCTCCTGCGACAGCTCGATCACCCTGCGGTGCTCGAGCCGCCTGCCCTGCGGCGAAAGGAAGATTACCCGGCCTTTCGCCTCGCCCTGCGACGCGGCGACCGCGTCGAGCGCCTTGTCCAGGGGCTCGGCCAGCATCACCATGCCCGGCCCGCCGCCATACGGACGATCATCCACCGTCCGGTAACTGTCCGCGCTGAATTCGCGCGGGTTCCACGTCTCCAGCTGCCACAGGCCCCGCTCCCTGGCGCGGCGCGTAATGCCCGACTGCGTCACCGCCACCAGCGCCTCGGGGAACAGCGTCACCACGTCGAAGCGGATTACCACTCGGCGCCCCACTCCACTTCGATGCGCCTGCCCTCGAGATCGACTTTTCTCACCACCGCCGGCACGAAGGGCAGCAGACGCATGCTCTTGTCGCCCGCCAGTTCCATCACGTCGTGGGCGCCGTTCGAGAACAGCCCCTGCACGACCCCCAGCACCGACCCTTGCGCGTTTACTACCTCGAGCCCCACCAGATCGGCCCAGTAATACTGCCCTGCCGCCGGATCCGCCAGCGCCGCGCGCGGCAGCGTGACCTTGCTGCCCTTCAGCGCCAGCGCCTGCTCGCGTGTCTCGATTCCCTCGAGCTTGGCAAGCAGGTTGCCGGTATGAACCCGGCTCTGCTCGATCCTGTACGTCGCATCCCCGACCCGCCATGCCGCGTGCGCTTCGAGCGCGCCCGGCTCGGCACTGTAGGGCACCACCCGAATCCAGCCGCGCACGCCGTAGTTGCCGGCGACACGGCCCATTTCAATCAGTTGCTCAGGCGGCTTTCTTGCCAAACTGCTTTACGAGCCGCACCACCGTGGGCGAAAGCTGCGCCCCCTTGCCCTGCCAGTGCTTCACGCGCTCCACATTCACGCGCAGGGCCTCGCGGCCCTCGGGCGCCTTGGGATCGTAGAAACCCACGCGCTCGATGAAGCGCCCGTCGCGCGACCGGCGCGAATCGGCCACCACCATGTGGTAAAAGGGCCGCTTGTTGGCGCCGCCGCGCGCCAGTCGAATCACCACCATTGGGTATCCCCGTCGAACTGCGAAAAGGCGCGGATTATACGGCGAAAATCAGAGTTTTGTGAAGCCCGGCGCGCGGCTGGCGCAAAGCCGCTGCCTAGCGCATCCCGGGTAGCGCGCCCTTCATGTTGCGCATTATGCGCGCGAGATTGCCGCCCTTCATCATCTTCATCATCTTCTGCATCTGCTCGAACTGGTTCAGAAGGCGGTTCACCTCCTGCACCGAGACCCCGGCGCCGGCGGCGATTCGACGCTTGCGGGAGGCCTTGAGCAGTTCGGGCTTGGCACGCTCCTGAGGCGTCATCGAGTTGATGATGCCCTCGATGCGGCGCATCTGGCGGTCGTCCGGCAGCTGCGCCGGGTTGACCTGTCCCGTGAGCTGAGCGGGCAGCTTGTCCATCAACGCCGACAGGCCTCCCATCTTCTTCATCTGCTGTATCTGCGCCTTGAAATCCTCCAGATCGAAGCCCTTGCCCTTCTTGATCTTGTCTGCGACGCGTTTGGCCTCGTCAAGGTCGACGCCCTTGCGCGCTTCTTCGACCAGCGAAACGATATCGCCCATGCCGAGAATCCGCGACGCCATGCGCTCCGGGTAGAACGGCTCCAGCCCCGCGAGCTTCTCGCCTACGCCGACGAACTTCACCGGCCTGCCCGTCACCTGCCGCACCGAGAGCGCCGCGCCACCGCGCGCATCGCCGTCCAGCTTGGTCAGAATCACGCCGGTTAGCGGCAGCGCGTCGTTGAATGCCTTGGCGACGTTCACCGCGTCCTGCCCCTGCATCGCGTCGACGACGAACAGCGTCTCTACCGGGTTCAGGATGGCGCGCAGCGCAACGATCTCCTTCATCATTGCTTCGTCGATGGCCAGGCGTCCTGCTGTGTCGACGATCAGCACGTCGTAGTAGTGGGTCTTCGCGTGCTCGAGCGCACGGCGCGCGATGGCCGTCGGCGCCTCGGACGGCGATGTCGCCAGGAAGTCCGCCTGCGCCTGTGCCGCGACCGTTTCGAGCTGGTCGATTGCCGCCGGCCGGTAAACGTCGCTGGAAACGACCAGGACCTTCTTCTTCTGTTCCTTCAGCAAGCGGGCGAGCTTGCCAGTGGTCGTGGTCTTGCCGGACCCCTGAAGCCCTGCCATCAATATCACTGCGGGCGGCTGCGCGGCCAGATTGAGCCCGACGTTGGCGTCGCCCATCAGGTGGGTCAGCTCGCGGTGCACCACGCCTACCAGCGCCTGGCCCGGAGTCAGGCTGCCGATCACGTCCTGGCCGAGCGCCTTCTCGCGCACGGCCACGATGAAGTCCCTGACCACCGGCACCGCGCAGTCGGCCTCGAGCAAGGCGACGCGGACCTCGCGCAGGGCGTCCTGGATGTTGGACTCGGTGAGGCGGGCCTCGCCGCGCAGCGTCTTGACGATGCGCCCGAGCCGCGTTGTTAGGTTGTCGAGCATTCGATGGCTGCGCCGGGAGAGGGGGCGCCGCGGCTACGCGGCACGCGGTGATAAACTGAAACGATGCCGTACATTCTACTGCACGCGCTGACCTGCGCCGTGTACGCCGGGCTCGCGCTGCACTTCTGGAGAACGCGCTGGTCGGCCAGGCCGGCGCCGGCCGCGCGCGAACGGGCGGGCGGCCTGAGGGGCTGGGAACGGGCAGCGCTGCTGCTGCCGCTCGTGCTGCACGGCTGGCTGCTGTACGCCGACGTCGTGGCGCCCGCCCAGCCGCGCTTCGGCTTCGCCCACGCGCTGTCGGCGATGCTCTGGCTGGCGGTCCTGTTCTACTGGGTCGAAAGCTTCTTCTACAATCTCGAAGGCATGCAGGCTCCGGTGCTCGCGCTCGCCGCGCTCACGGCCCCGCTGCCGGCCTTTTTTCCCGGCTACGCGACGACGCACGCGGCTTCGCTCGAGTTCAAGCTCCACCTGGTGCTCGCGATGCTAGCCTATAGCCTGTTCACCATCGCCATCCTGCACGCGCTGCTGATGGCGGTGCTGGAGCGCCGCCTGCACGGCGCGCGCAAGGGGCCAATTGCGATCGGCGAGCCGCTCGGACCGTTGCGCGGCCCGTTCGCCTCGCTGCCGCCCTTGTTGACGCTCGAGCGGCTGCTGTTCCGCCTCATCGGCGCGGCGTTTGCGCTGCTCACCTTGACGCTCGCGACCGGGATCATCTTTTCCGAGTCGCTGTTCGGCCGGCCGATCCGGTTCGACCACAAGTCCGTGTTCGCGGTTGTGTCCTGGCTCACCTTCGCCGCGCTCCTGATCGGACGTCACTACTACGGCTGGCGCGGCCGTACTGCGCTGCGCTGGACGCTCGCCGGCTTCGTGCTGCTGCTGCTGGCCTACGTCGGCAGTCGGTTCGTGCTCGAGGTCGTGCTGGGCCGCGGCGCGACCTAGCGCGCCGATGGAAGACATCCCCTTATCGGCGGAGCTCGCGGTACTGGTCGTGCTGCTGGTGCTGTCGGCGTTCTTTTCGATCGCCGAAACCACAATGATGGCGCTGAACCGCTACCGCCTGAAGCACCTCGTGGCGCAAGGCCACGGCGGGGCGCGGCGCGCCTCGGCGCTGCTCAAGCGCACCGACAGGCTGCTGGGCGGCATTCTCATCGGCAACACCCTCGCGATCACCGGCGCGACGACCGTCGCCAGCGTGGTGGCGGTGCGGCTGCTGGGCGAGGACAAGCTCACCTACGCCGTGAGCACGTTCGTGATCTCATTCCTGATCATCGTCTTCTCCGAAATCACGCCCAAGGTGGTAGGCGCCACTTATCCGGAGCGCATCGGGCTGCCGCTCGCGTATGTGATCGGGCCGGTGCAGCGGCTGCTCGATCCAGTCGTGTGGTTCGTCAACCTGTTCGTCCGTCCGCTGCTGCTGCTGCTGGGCGTTCGGCCCGAGGAGGATGTGCAGGTGCAGAAGCTCTCGCCGGAGGAAATCCGCACCTTGGTGCTCGAGTCCTCGAGCTTCATGCCCAAGAAGCACGTCAGCATCCTGCTCAACCTGTTCGACCTGGGCAGCATCACGGTGCAGGACATCATGGTGCCGCGCGCGCGCATCGAATCGGTCAAGCTCGACGACGACATGGAAACGATCAAGCGGCAGATGGCCACCGCCTATCATCGCCGGCTACCCGTGTTCCGCTCCAGCCAGGGAGACGTCGCGGGCGTATTGCACCTGCGCAAGGTGCTTGGTCCGCTGGACGCGGGCGCATTCGACAAGGCGGCGCTCGAAGAGCTGGTCGCCGAACCCTACTTCGTCCCCGCAGCGACGCCGGTATTCACGCAGCTGCAGTACTTCCAGGAAAAACGGGAGAACATCGCGCTGGTGGTCGACGAGTACGGCGAGCTGATGGGGCTGGTGACGCTCGGCGACATCATCGAAGAGATCATCGGCAAGTTCACCACTACGGTTCCTTCCGCGGCGCCCGCGCTGCGCTGGGACGAAGACGGCAGCGCGGCGGCCGACGGCGCAATGCCGGTGCGCGAGATAAATCGCGCACTGGGACTGAGCCTCCCCACGGACGGGCCCAAGACGCTCAACGGCCTGATCCTGGAGCATCTGCAGGATATCCCGGAAGCCGACGTCTCGATCAAGATCTCAGGGGTGCCGATGGAGATCGTTCACTCGCAGGGACGGGCCGTGAAGGCGGTGCGAATCTTCCGCCCGACGCAAGCGACCGCAGCCTCCGAGGACCCTGTTTGAGGCCGCCCGCACAAGGTCTTGCAAACAGTGGTTCTGGGGTGTGAAAACATTGATTTGTCAGCCTCTTAGCGCGGAAACCTGAGGCTTTACAAAAATGCGGCCCCAAGGCATTATCGACCGCTAACTGGTGAGCCTCATACCAACCATGGCCCGAGCGCAGGCCACAGCTCAGTCAATACCGTCCGCAAGCGGGCTGGCCGGGCTCGCGCGCGCGCTGGTTCAACATGGCCAGCTCGAGGAATCCGAAGCCGAGGCCCTGGCGCGCGACGCGCACCGGGCGGGCGTTACCTTCGTCGAGCAGTTGGTCAAGAGCGGGCGCGCGCGCGCGGCGGACGTGGCTCGGTTCGCGTCCTCGACCTTCGGCTACCCGTTGCTCGATCTGGCGGCGTACGACCATAGCTACCTGCCGCGCGGCGCGATCGACGCCAAGATGATCCAGGCTGCGCGCGTCGTGCCGCTGTTCGTACGCGGCAAGCACCT
>Ga0335081_10001705_pt1 | contig 34940 bp, 26 predicted proteins | sample Lox_Sample_35_FD_206713 | JGI IMG/M metagenome (GOLD analysis project Ga0335081, IMG submission 206713) | Soil microbial communities from Loxahatchee National Wildlife Refuge, Florida, United States - Lox_Sample_3.5 | ecosystem: Environmental > Terrestrial > Soil > Wetlands | place: USA...
AAATTGGGCGATCCCGCCCAGGATCTGTCCCGGGACGAACACGACGACGCCTGGGGGATTCCCAAAGGCGTAGTTTCCACCGGGCACTTCGACTGGGAAAACGATCGCCCTCCACTGCGCCCGCTGCACGACTCCATCATCTACGAAGTTCATGTGAAAGGCTTCACCGCCCAGCATCCGGAGATTCCCGAAGAGTTGCGCGGAACGTTCGCCGGTCTGGGCCATCCTGTTGCGACCGAGTATATGAAAAAGCTGGGGATCACGGCGGTGGAGTTGATGCCCGTGCATGAGTTCGTGGACGACAAACATCTTCTCGACCAGGGCCTGCGCAACTACTGGGGTTACAATTCGATTAACTTCTTCTCACCGGAGGCGCGCTATAGCTCGTCGGGTGACCGCGGAGAACAGGTCGGCGAATTCAAGCAGATGGTCAAAGCGCTGCACCGTGCGGGCATCGAGGTGATTCTCGATGTCGTTTACAATCACACGGGCGAGGGCAATCAGATGGGGCCGACCCTCAGCTTCCGGGGCATCGACAATTCCACTTACTACCGGCTCGCGCCGGACCAGCCGCGCTACTACACCGATTTCACCGGAACCGGCAATACGCTGAACCTGCGCCATCCGCAAGTATTGAAGCTGGTGATGGACAGTTTGCGCTATTGGGTGCAAGAGATGCACGTGGATGGCTTCCGCTTCGACCTGGCGGCTGCGCTGGCGCGGGAGTTACACGAGGTGGACCGCCTCTCGGCATTCTTCGACATCATCAACCAGGATCCGGTGATCTCACAGGTCAAACTGATCGCCGAGCCTTGGGACGTGGGCGAAGGCGGCTACCAGGTAGGAAAATTTCCCCCGTTGTGGGCCGAGTGGAACGGCCGTTATCGCGACAGCGTGCGCCGTTATTGGAAGGGCGATGACGGCCAGTTGGCCGATTTGGGTTACCGGCTGACCGGTTCGAGCGATTTGTACCAGCGCGATGGCCGGCACCCCGCCGCCAGCATCAACTTTGTGACTGCGCACGACGGGTTCACGTTGCAAGACCTGGTCAGCTACAACGGAAAACACAACGACGCCAACGGCGAAGAGAACCGCGACGGAACCAACGACAATTACTCCTGGAACTGCGGCGCGGAAGGCGACACCACCAATCCCGAGATCATCGAGATCCGCGAGCGGCAGAAGAGGAACTTTCTACTGACGCTGCTCTGTTCGCAAGGCGTGCCGATGATTTGCGGCGGCGACGAGATTGGGCGCACGCAGAAGGGCAACAACAACGGGTATGCCCAGGACAACGAAACCAGCTGGTTCAACTGGAATCTCACCGACCACGACAAGTTATTATTCGAGTTTACGCGGAAGCTAGTGAGCCTTCGCCGCGAGCATCCCAATCTGCATCGCCGCAAGTTCTTTCAGGACCGGGGCATCAGTCCAGGCCAATCGCAGCGGCCAGTGAATGGGCATACGGAGCCGGACATTACGTGGTTGCGGCCCGATGGAGAGGAGATGACTCCGGAAGAGTGGAATGCCGGCTGGGTTCGCTGCATCGGGTTTCAGTTAAATGGCCGGACGCTGGACGATGTTACGGGCGTGGGTGAGCCGATCCGGGATGCGACCTATTTGATCATGCTGAATCCTCACCACGAGCCGATTCAGTTCTACATGCCGAAGCGCGAAGGAACGGCATGGCGACTGTTGATTAGTTCTAGTGAAGCCGACACCGGCGCCAAGCCGCCCATCGGACCCGGCGAATTCTACGACCTGGCGGCGCACACGAGCGCGGTGTTCGAAGAGCTGACGGACTGATGCCGCGACGTTATCCGATCGGCGCCGAAGTCGGGCCGGAGGGCGTGCACTTCCGCGTGTGGGCGCCACGGCGGAAGACGGTCGAAGTAGTTCTCGAAGACGGGTCGGCGGGCGCTCATCTCCTCGAACGCGAACCCAGCGGCTACCATGCGGGCTTGATCTCCGAAGCTCGGGCCGGCTCGCGCTACCGCTTCCGGCTGGATGGAGGAGATACCTTCCCCGATCCTGCGTCTCGGTTTCAGCCCGAAGGTCCTCACGGCCCATCGCAAGTTGTGGACCCGCGGCAGTTCCGCTGGTCGGACAGCGGGTGGCGCGGCATTCCGCTCGAAGGCCAGGTCATCTACGAGATGCACATCGGCACGTTCACGCGCGAAGGAACGTTCGCTGCAGCACAGCGCGAACTAGCGGAATTGGCAGAGATCGGGATCACCGTGATCGAGGTGATGCCGGTCGCCGATTTTCCGGGACGCTTCGGCTGGGGGTATGACGGCGTCGGCCTCTTCGCCCCGGTGGCGATCTACGGAGGGCCGGACGACTTACGCCGTTTCGTGGATGACGCGCACCGTGCCGGAATCGGCGTCATTCTTGACGTGGTCTACAACCATGTCGGTCCCGACGGCAACTACCTCCGGCATTTTTGGGAAGACTATTTCACTAGCCGGTATGAGAATGAATGGGGCGAAGCGATTAACTATGATGGTGAGAATTCTTGCGGCGTGCGCGAATGGGTCGTCACCAACGCAGCTTATTGGATCGACGAATTTCACCTGGACGGGCTGCGCCTGGACGCTACGCAGACCATCTACGATTCCTCGCAGGAACACATCATCGCCGCACTGACAAAAGCCGCCCGTCACGCCGCACAGGGGCGCCAGATCATCGTCGTGGCGGAGAACGAGCGGCAGGAGACCCGGCTGGCGCGGACCCCGGAAACGGGAGGGTACGGAATCGACGCGTTGTGGAACGATGACTTTCATCACAGCGCGCGAGTCGCTTTGACCGGGCGCAACGAGGCGTATTACAGCGGGTACCTTGGGAAGCCGCAGGAATTGCTCTCGGCGATCAAGTACGGTTACCTGTATCAGGGACAGCGCTACCAATGGCAGAAGAAGCGGCGCGGCACTCCGGCTCTGGACCTGGCGCCGGCGCAGTTCGTGCTCTACCTGGAGAACCACGACCAGATCTCGAATTCCGGCCGCGGCGAGCGAGTGTGCCAACTCACCAGTGCCGGACAATGGCGCGCCATGACAGCTCTGCTGCTGCTCGCGCCGGGCACACCGATGCTGTTTCAAGGCCAGGAATTCGGCTCCTCCAGCCCCTTCCATTTCTTTGCCGATCACAATGCGGAGCTGAGCAAGCTGGTGCGGGACGGCAGGATTCAGTTTCTCTCGCAGTTCCAAAGCCTGGCGCAGCCCGAAATGACGGAATACCATGTCGACCCGAGCGATGCGGCAAATTTCGAACGGTGCAAGCTGGACTTCGAAGAACGGCAGCGGCACGCGCCGATTTACAGCCTGTACCGGGACCTGCTGAAGCTCCGCCGCGAGGATCCGGTTTTTCGCCGTCAAAAACAGGGCGCCATCGACGGCGCGGTTCTTTCTGCGGAAGCGCTGCTGGTGCGCTACTTCTCATCGAACGGCGAAGACCGGCTGCTGCTCATCAATCTCGGCGGTGACCTGCACCTGGATCCGGCCCCCGAACCGCTGCTGGCTCCGCCGCGAGACTGCGTATGGGAACTACTGTGGTCGAGCGAGAATCCGCGGTATGGGGGAGGCGGAACGCCGCGCCTGGATAGCGAGGGCAATTGGCGCATCCCCGGACATGCGGCGGTGGCGATGCGGCCCGTTCCGGAACCGTCCCATGGCTGAGGAATGGCTGGTCACCAACGGGCTCGGCGGATACGCGTCGGGAACCATCAGCGGAGCGATCACCCGCCGCTATCACGGTCTGCTGATTGCGGCGCTTCCCAATCCACTCGGCCGTACCATGATGCTCAACGGGCTTTCCGAGCGCCTGCGCCTTCCCGACCACCACGTCGTCTATACGGGCGCCGAGGAATTGGCCGGCATCACGCCCGAACACACCATCCGGGTCGCGGAGTTTCGGCTCGACGCGGGCCTTCCTGTCTGGCGTTATGAAGTAGCTGGATTCGTTCTCGAAAAACGGCTGATGATGCCGTACCGGCAGAATACGGTTCACATCACCTATCACTTGCTGGCCGGCGATGGGCGATTGCGGCTAGGGCTGCGGCCCGCGATTCACTTTCGCCCGCACGATGCGCCCGTGAGCAGCCCCGATGAGCGCCAGTACGTTCTGACGGTAAGCGGCGATCAGTTCGAAATCACTTCGCGGCAGGATCTGCCGACATTGCGGCTGCTCACGCGCGGCCCATCCGCCGCCTTCACCTTCGACCGTAAAGAGACGGGATCAATTCCTTACCCCATCGAACGCAGCCGTGGCTATGATTGGGAAGGCTCGCTGTGGAGTCCCGGATATTTCCGGACTGATCTGGGCCCAGGCGATCGAACCAGTTTAACGGCCTCGACTGAAGATTGGGAAACCGCTCGCGCGCTGAGTCCCGAAAATGCGTTCCACGCCGAAATCGAGAGACGCGAGCGTTTGCTCGCAGCGGCGCCAGTGGCCTCACAAACCGGGCCCGCCGCCGAACTGGTGCTGGCCGCGGACCAGTTTCTCATCACGCCCGTGGGACGGACGGTAGACGCCACGCGCGCGCATGCCTCCGGCGATGAGGTGCGGACGGTCATTGCCGGGTACCACTGGTTCACCGATTGGGGACGGGATACGATGATCAGCCTCGAAGGTCTCACGCTCGCCACCGGGCGGAGAAACGAAGCCGACTGGATCCTGCGCACGTTCTCCAATTACATCCGCGATGGCTTGATCCCGAACTTGTTTCCCGAAGGGGCGAAGGAGGGCCAATACAATACCGCGGACGCGACGCTCTGGTATTTCCATGCGCTGCATCGTTATCTCGATATCACCGGCGACCGCGCGACGCTGCTGCTGATTCTTCCCAAGCTCGTGGACATCGTCGAGCACCACATGGGCGGCACCTGCTTTGGCATCGCTATGGACCCGAGCGATGCTCTGCTGCGACAAGGCCAGGCTGGTTATGCACTCACCTGGATGGATGCCAAAGTGGGTGACTGGGTGGTTACGCCGCGCCGGGGCAAAGCGGTGGAGATCAATGCGCTCTGGTACAACGCTCTGCGCTTGCTGGAGCAGTGGCTGCGCGAAGAAGACGACGGCGTGAAGGCGGCCAAGATCGGCGAAACGGCGGCCCGTGTTCAAGAGTCCTTCAATCGCCGCTTCTGGTTCGAGGCAGGCGGCTACCTGTACGACGTAGTCGACGTCGAAGGCGGCGGCAACGACGATGCCTGCCGGCCAAATCAGGTCCTGTCGATTTCGCTCGATTATCCCGTACTCGATCCGGTACGCTGGCAGGCCGTGATGAATGTGGTTTCTGGTCGCCTGCTCACGCCGGTAGGCCTTCGATCGCTAGCGCCGGGACACCCTGACTATAAGGCGAAATACGATGGCGACCTTCGCTCGCGCGACGCCGCATACCATCAGGGAACGGTGTGGCCGTGGCTTATCGGGCCGTACGTGGATGCGTGGTTGAAGGTGCATCCGGAGGAAACGAGGAGCGTCCAAAGTTTGTTGGACGGGCTGGCGCCCCAGTTGGAAGAAGCCTGTATCGGCTCACTCAGCGAGATCTTCGACGCCGAGCCACCCTACACCGCGCGCGGCTGCATAGCGCAAGCCTGGAGCGTGGCGGAAATGCTGCGGTGCTGCGTGAAGGTGGGGGGCTTGACCCTAGCTCTTCCTAAAATCGCTGCTGATACCGGGCGCTGATTCGAGAAAGCGCAGCCGCGTAGTCAAGCCGCGTCTCGTTATAGTCGACCCAGTCGAAAGGATACGGAGGCGCATTCGTGGCTTTGAAGCGAAGCACGAGAAACTCGTCAAAATCTGGCACCGCCTGCGCTCGAAGCCGACGTTCTGCTTCTGGAGCGTCCTGATAGGGATGTAGAAAGCCGGCTTTGCCGGTTGTCGGGAATGGCCGGTCGCCTTCATATCCAATGACGCTTTGAGCGTGATTGATCCCAACGATCGCAATTGTGATCGGGTTGCCACCCCCTCGTTTGAACTCGGTCGCCTGGTTCCGAAGATCGTTGATCACGCGGTCGATCTGCTTGATCATTGCCTTGGCCAGGATCTTAACTTCGACGCCGATTTCGACAGTAGCAATCGGCCCTCGGAAAACGAGATAGCCAGGATCGTTAAGAGCGCTCACCAGGAATTAGCTGACCGAAGGTGCCGTCACCGCGTCGAGCCGTTACGTCCCTTCGCTTATTCTGGACGTTTAGGACGCGATCCTTCCTCTCGATTGCAGCCTCCATCAACCTTCTGGAACGGTTGATCGCAACAAGGTCTTCGTAAAGGTGCATGGCGACGAAGTCGCCTTGGTTGGAAGCGCGGTGTTTGTAGATTCGGCCTTCAAACAACCGCCGGAATTCGGTCAACAGGCGGTATTCGAGTTTCGCAGGCGTCTGGGTCAAACAAGACCTCGGCTTCGACGGCACCAACAGTACGATGCGATCGCGCGGTTCTTAGAATCCGCTGGCGAGCGATTTCGATATACGCAGATTCAATCTCATTGGCAATAGAATTTCTGCCAGACATGATAGCAGCCTGAGACGTCGATCCGGTGCCTGCGAACGGGTCTAATACAACGTCGCCTGCGAACGAAAAGAGTTTGATGAGCCGCTCGGCTAGCTCCACAGGGTATGGCGCCGGGTGGCCATCGCGGGTTGATGCCCCGCGGAGGTCTGTCCAAATGGATCGCTGCCAGTTCCTCATTTCGTCCTTAGTCAACATCGAAAGGGCCTTCTGAAGAGTCGGGACGGAACGATACTCGCCGCCCTTCCGTAAGAAAAGAACGTACTCGATGTCGTTCTTAATGATTCCGCCGGGTTGATAAGGCTTCCCGTAAAAGCCCGCGCCGTTTCCCGCAGCTTCCGTAGCACCATTCGCAATCTTGTGCCACAGAATAGATTGCAAGCAATCGAGGCCGAGTTTTCGCGCCCGTACTTGAATATCGGAGTGTAGGGGGACCAGATAGTGGCGTCCGCCCTGTTTCCTTGGGATACACACGTCACCAACGACACAGCAGATTCGGCCACCTCCTACCAGCACCCGCTTGCACTCACACCATACTCGATCCAGTTCCTTAAGGAAGTGCTCATAATCATCGAAGTGGCCCATCTGATCGCGATTGCCGGGCGCGTATTCCTTAAGCGTCCAATAAGGCGGTGAAGTCACGACCAAATGCACTGACGCGTCGCGCAGCCAAGACAGGTTGCGTGCGTCGCCGCGATGAAGCCGGTGGGTAGTCCGATTGTAGGGTTCCGGCCACTCTAATTCTCGATATGCGCGGTTGGCCTCCAGCAGAGCCTTCAGACCTTCAGGAGTGTTGTCTTCGGAAGGAAGGTGCGGCACAGAACGTTTCGGTTTCTTTGGCGCGAAAAGACTCTCTTGTGCCGTGTCTTCGCGCTTTCTGGGTCTTTTCAAGCGAGTCCGATCTGCCTTTTTAGTGCCGAAGACGACCTTCGAATTACTCCCACTAATTTTACCTTGTGCAGAGTCGGATTCGTCCACTCTTTACTCATCGGTCGTTCGCCGCCGATGGTGAGGCATCAAGACGGCGACGCCAGGATTGCCCGCGGCGACGGCTGGTACAGCTCTTCCACCAGCGCCGCACGGTTCTGCAATACCGCCCGCTGGTTGAGTGAGCCTTTGTCGGTAATCTCGTGCGCGTCCATCGAAGGCGGCTCTTCCAGCAGGATGGCGGCTTGCACCCGGTTGGAACTGCCGGTCGCCCTCTTGGCGAATTCCTCGAGCATTGCCTGGAAGACCGTGCGGATCGGCGTGCTGTTCAACACTACGTCCACTGGTTCGCCGGCGATCGCATCCGGGCAGGCGCGCCGGCATGCACTCACATCCGGGAAAATCAGCACAGCCACGTGATCACGGTCGTGGCCGGCGATCACCACATCCTGTATATAAGGCGCAAAGTGGCTCAGGAGTCTCGCGCGGAGCGGACCCACGCTGACCCACGTACCGCTCGACAGCTTGAAATCTTCGGCAATGCGGCCGTCGAAGACGAAGCCCTTTCGTGGGTTGCTCTCATCAACGAACCGCAACGCGTCGCCCAGTTTGTAATAGCCGTCTTCATCGAACGCGGCGCGCGTCAGGTCGGGCTGCCGCCAGTAGCCGGGCGTGATGTTGGGACCGCGCAGGCGGGCTTCGAGTTTGCCCGCCGCGGGCACTAGCTTGAGCTCCACACCCGGGGCCGGCACGCCAACGTGTCCCGCGCGGCTGGCCTCTTTATCGGCGAACATGGCATGAGGAGCCGTCTCGGTCGATCCCAGGCCCGTCAACACCAGGATGCGCTCGCCGCAGGTTTCGAGCGAGAGCGCTTCTAATTCGTCCCAAACGTGCTGCGACAAGCCGGCGCCCGCGTAGTACATCAGGTTCAACTTGCTGAAGAAGTGCTTCCGCAGTTCAGGCTCAGCGCGCAAGTAGGGAACCAGCGATTCGAAGCCCTTCGGCACGTTCAGGTACATGGTCGGCGCAATCTCGCGCAGGTTGCGGATGCTCTCTTCAAAGAGGCCGGGAGCCGGCTTGCCGTGGTCGATATAGAATGTCCCGCCGCAGTAGAGAATCATCCCGACGTCGGCGTTGCCGCCGAAGGTGTGGTTCCACGGCAGCCAATCCAGAATCACGGGCGGCTCATCCTCCATGAACTGAAAATACGCCAGCGCCATGGCCTGGTTGCTCGACCACATGCGGTGCGTATTGATCACACCTTTGGGCAGGCCGGTCGAGCCGGAAGTGAACAAAATCTTGGCAATGGTATCGCCCGTGACTCGATTGTGCGCAGCTTCGAGTGACGGCCCCTCGGTGGTGCCTGCCAGATCGGAAAACAGCGTCGCATGCTCTACCGGGTCGTTCACTACCACCAGCTCGGCATCTGCGGGCAGTACGGCCTGAATCGCCCGGCGGTACTTGGCGCCGTCTGAGGCAAACACCATTCCCGGCGTCAACAGTTGGAAAATGTAGCGGAGCTTCGCCAGGTCTGAAGAGACCAGCGAATACGCCGGCGAAATCGGCGCGTACGGGATGCCGGCGTAGAGCGCGCCAAACCCGATCAAGGCGTGTTCCAGATCGTTGGCCGAGAGCACGGCCAGAGGGCGCTCCGGGGAAATGCCGCGGTTCACCAGCGCCTGGCCGATCCGCCGCGCTTGCGAAGCCGCATCCGCATAGCTCAGCCGCCGCCAGTTTCCATCGGACCCGCGTTGCGCCAGGAAGGTTCGATCCGGCGCCTGCTTCGCCCAGTAGTCCAGCCGCTCGGTGAGCTTGGTGGGATAAGCACCAAGGGGGTGCGGCGATTTGGCGTAGATCACGCCATCTGGCCGGCGATCGAGAACAATGTCGTTGGGCCCGAGGCGAACGTCGCGAAACGGCTTTACCGAGGTCTTAGTGGACAGCGACACTTTCCTTCCTCGATTCATCCAGGCTGGCGAACGTGCCGCCGGCCTCTGCCAGCCGTTTCAGTAGCGGCGCCGGCTTCCATTGCTCGCCATGCTCGCGATGAAATTGCTCGATTCGGCGATAGATCTTGTCGAGACCTACTGTATCGGCATACCACATCGGTCCGCCGCGATACGCCGGAAAACCGTAGCCGGCCAGATAGACGGTATCGATATCGGAAGCGCGCAGCGCATGTCCTTCTTCCAAAATGCGCGCGCCCTCGTTGATCATGATGTAAATGCAGCGCTCGATGATCTCGTCGTTTCCGATGGTGCGCCGCCGAATGCCTGCCTCGCGCGCGGTGTTCTCGATCAATGCGGCTATTTCCGGATCCGGAATGGCCTTGCGATTTTCGTCGTAGCGATACCAACCGGCGCCGGTCTTCTGTCCCAGGCGGCCCATGTCATACAGCTGGTCGAGCACCAGCGGCCGCCGCAGCCCCGGTTCCTCGCCGTGCTCCTGGCGCACGCGCCATTGCACGTCGATCCCGCCCATGTCGTCCACCGCGAAAATGCCCATGGCCATGCCCCAGTCGTATAGCGCCTGATCGACCTGTTGCGGCGTGGCGCCTTCTTCCACCAGGAACTGCGCCTCGCGCATGTAGGGCAGCATCATGCGATTGCCCACAAAGCCCCAGCAATTCCCCACCAGCACGCCGACCTTGCGCAGCGTTTTCGCCAGCGCCATGGCAGTCGCAATCACCTCTTTGCCGGTGGCTTTGCCGCGGACAATTTCGAGAAGCCGCATCACGTGAGCCGGGCTGAAGAAATGGAGCCCGATCACCATGTGCGGCCGGGAAGTAGACGCTGCGATCTGGTCGATATCGAGCGTAGACGTGTTCGAGGCCAGCACGCACGCTGGTTTGGCGATCCGGTCCAGCTGGGCGAAGATCTGTTTCTTGAGGGCCATGTTCTCGAACACGGCTTCGATGATGAGGTCGGCACTCTCCAGGCCATCGTAGGAAAGTTGCGGCCGGATCAACGCCATCCGCTGGTCCATCACCGCTTGCGAGAAACGCCCCTTCTTCACCGAGCCCTCGTAGTTCTTGCGGATGGTTGCGAGGCCGCGGTCGAGCGCCGCCTGGTCGGTGTCCTTGAGCACGACCGAGATACCGGCGTTGGCCAATGCCATGGCGATGCCGCCACCCATGGTTCCGGCTCCAATGATCGCCGCCTGGCGCATGGCGGCCGCGGGCGTCTCCTTGGGCACGTCGGGAATTTTCGAAACTGCGCGCTCGGCAAAGAACGCGTGGATCAACGCGCGGCACTGATCGGAGGCCAGACACCCGCGCACGATTTCCCGTTCCTTGCGGCAGCCTTCCTCGAAAGGCAATGTGGCGGCGGCTTCGATGGCTTCGACGGCACGAAGAGGCGCCGTCATGTTGCGGCGCGTCTTGCGCGCCTGCTCCTTTCCCGCGGCGAAGATGGGCGCGTTGGTCTGGGCGGAGCCAAGCTTGTCACTGCGCTCGCGCGTCTTGGGATGCGGCCCGCCGCGCGTGGCTGCTTCGCGCGCGAATGCCACCGCCCCGGCCAGCAGATCGCCTTCGATGATGCGATCGAGTAACCCCAAGTCCCGTGCTTCCGAAGCGCGAATCAGTCTGCCTGAAACGCACAGATCGACAGCGGCGGCGATCCCCGCCAGGCGCGGTAACCGTTGCGTCCCCTCGGCGCCTGGAATAATGCCCAGGTTCACCTCGGGTTGGCCCACCTGCGCATCCGGGCTGGCCACGCGATAGTGTCCTGCCATCGCAACTTCCAGGCCGCCACCGAGCGCGGTTCCGTGAATCGCCATTATTACCGGTTTGGAGCAATCTTCAATTCTCGCGAGCAGGCCGTGCAGATGGGGCCCGCCCGAGCCGCGCCCCGACGCGGCATCCTCGAGCTCTTTGATGTCCGCACCGGCAATGAAGGTCTTGCCGCCGCCGATCAGCACGATCGCACGCACACTGCCGTCCTTTTCAGCCGCCTCGACCGACGCGGCCATTCCCTCCGGCACGCCGGGACTCAGCGCGTTCACCGGCGGATTGTTGACAGTGATGACGGCAACCGTATCCTGTCGGCTTACAGTCACAAGTTCATTCATGTTTGGTCGAGACTCACCCCGAAGGATCTTAGCACGCGCGCCGCTCTTGCCTCAAACCACGCGGATGAGCGATGAGCCCGGGACGGAGCTGAAGATATCTTTGTTGGCGAGCGCCGTCTCGAGGTTGCGGCGCGCCAGGCGCGAATGCTCGCGGGCCAGGCTCTCCGCTCGCGTGCCCTGCCGATTTTCGATGGATTCGACGATAGCGCAGTGGTGTTCCTGTCCCAGAACCAGCATCTCATTCGCGCCTGGCAGCAAGGTCGGGGCGAACACCAGGGCGCTTGGGGATGCGAAGGGAAGCGATAGCACTCGCTCCAACGTCCGGCGCAACATGGGACTGTTGGCCAGATCGATCATTGCGGAGTGAAAGGCTTCGTTCAGTTCCAGGTATTGAGCGAACGATTCCATGGTGGGCGGTGACAGCACCGATGCCATTTCATCCCGGCACTTCCGCAGCGGTTCTAAATCGCGATCGGACGCGAGACGTTCCGCGGCGAGCCGAGCGGCTGTGCCTTCGAGTACACCGCGCATTTCGATGGCATCCCAGATATCCTCCAGGGTGAACGCGCGAACCGTGAATCCGCCCGAGGGTGAGGCCTCCAGCAAGCCTTCATTGGCCAAACGATCGAGCGCCAGGCGGATCGGGGTCCGCGAAACCCCCAGGCGGCTCACGAGCGGGAGTTCCGAGATTCGCTCCCCGGGACGGAAGGCGCCGTGAAGCAGCATTTCCCTCAGACTGAGCAGCGCCCTTACAGTCTGCGAAGGTTCTTCTATGGGCGCCCCGCGAGTTTTGCCTTCCAAAGGTCTGATTTCCATGATGGCCGTATTCCGGATCTTAGCATAGCCGTTCCGCCGGGGCCGCGCCGGCGGTGCTCTGGCCGGTCCCTTGGGGCTCACTGCGCGGCAGGTGCGCTCGAAAAACGGGCCTGCCACTTCGCGCGCATCGCGGCTCGATCTAACTGCTGCCCGCGCAAGTAGACTTGGTTGATGCGCCGCGAATTGACGATATTGTCCAGCGGATTCGCCTCGAGCACGATGAAATCGGCGCTTTTGCCCGCGGCCACCAGCCCCGTATTGAGATGCGCCATCTCCGCGGAATCGCGCGTGGCCGCCACGATCGCTTCCATCGGCGTGAGGCCCATCCAGACCCAGTTTTCCATCTCCAGTTGGCCCATCCAACCAATGAAGAAACGAGTCTGGCCGGTGTCGCTTCCAAGCACGATCTTCATTCCCGCCGCCCGCAGTTTGAGCGCATTGTTGGATCCCATCTCGCGCAGATTGCGGCGCGCTCTGTCGAGTGATTCCGGAGTCATCTTCGCCAGGTAGTCGCCCCATTGCGCCCGGATCTGCTGCGGCGGAATCGTATCGCGCAGCAAAGGATCGTTCCAATCTTCCTTAGCAGTGGCGGTCCAGCCGGCGCCCGGATTGAACCACATCTTCGGCCGATCGTTCCTGGCGATCCGATCCTTAATCATGGCGAGGAACTCCTCGTCGGGCAGTTCGCCGCCGCGCACCGGCAGATGCAGCCACCCCTCCACACCCGCCCGCATCAGCAGCTTGGCATCCGCGAGCGTGACGTTGTGAGCCGCTACCGCGACGTTGTACTTGTGAGCCTCGTCGATGATCGCCAGATACAGCGGCGGCGTCAGTTTCTTTGTGCGTCCGCCGCGATCGTCCACCCAGATCTTGATGAACTCCGGTTTGATTTTGATGTTGTCATCGACGGCCGCGCGCGCCTCTTCCACCGTGGTCACGGGGTAGGGCACGTCCATGCGCGAGGGATGGCCGTTCGCTCCGGACCCCGGCCACGCGATCCCCGTGCCGGCCGTGCGAAACAGCGCCGCTCCGGGAATGATCTCGTCGCGCACGCGCAATGGCACGTCGCCCCAATTGGTTCGACCGCCGTGCAGATCGGAGCGATCCACCAGGTCGCCGATCCCGATGATGGCGCTGAACCCGTAATACGCCAGGCGCTGGAGGTGGTCGATAAGGTTGTCGCGCGTGTAGTACTCCTTCGCCATGGTCCCATCCACATCGTGCTGGAAACCGATATGTCCGTGGAGATCGACCTTGGCGGGCATGACGGTCTTCCCGGTCAGATCCACTCGCGCGACCCCGTTGGGAGCCCTTAACTCGCCGTGCCGGCCGACACGCGTAAACTGGGTGCCCTCGACGAGAAATGCGGAGTTTTCGATCACTGCGCCATCACCAGTGATGAGCCGCGCGCCTTCGAACAACGTCACGGTTCCTGGGGTTTGACTCATCAGGCGGAGCGCCGCGGCCAGTAGCAGGCACGCAACTGAAATGTAACGAAACCACGCGTTCTTAATTCGGCACATAAACCGCTCCGTTTCCAGCCCGGAAGGGCTGGCCCCACACTAGGTTCGATCGAGGTTCTTGTAAATCGCATCCACATTCGCACGGAACCGGTCTTCGAGCGCCGTCCGCGTACCCGCGTAAACCGAGAACTTGTCCAAATTGTCGGCTGCATAACTGCCATAGCCATTCGCCGCGAGCGTCTTGACTGACGGCATGGTGATGGTCGCCTGGACCTCGGCCAGAGTCTTGCCGGCTTTCTTGGCGCTCTCCACCATTCCGGTCAGCTCCTCGATATAGTTCCGCATCTGCAAAGCGCGCTGATGGTTCGGCTGCACGGGCCCATGGCCGGGCAGAATCCGAGCGGCCGCCAATTGTCCGATCGAGTCAATGGTTCGCGGCCACTCCCGCGGGTAGCCATCGGCAATGTTCGGCAAGAACCCGATGATGGCGTCACCCGACGCCACTGCCCCCTTCTGCGGGCAGAACACCACCACGTCCCCCGCCGTATGCGCCCGGCCATGGAACTCCACGTGGAGATCGTGCGCCTTATCTTTAATAACGTGCGACTGAGCGAAGGCAATATCCGGCAGCTCCGGCACAAAGTTCTTCATCTCTTCCAAGTAGGCTTTAGCCTGCTCAATCTGCTTCTGGAAAAAATCCTTATCCGCCTGCGACGCCGCCTTCGCCGCGCGCGCCTGCAGTCCCTGGATGATCTGCGGCACTCCCGCGAGCGAATCCTTCAGCCGGTTGCGCGCATTCTCAGCCAGCAGTTGTTTGGTGGCCTCGCTGGCAATGATCTCCACCTTCGCGCCTCCGGCCCGGTAAGCCGCGTCGCCCTGCGTGTGGTCCCAATGAAAATGCGTGTTCACCAGGTAGCGCACCGGCTTGGGCGTGACCTCTTTCTGGATTTGGGCAATCAGCGAGGCCGCCGCCGAGGGTTTCGAGTGCGCGTCCACCACCAGCACATCTTGAGAATTCACAAAGATGGCAGCATTGCAGTTGGTCAGCGCCTGCGGGTGGGCCAGGGCGAAGTAGACGCCATCGGTAACCTTTTGTATGTCGAACAGCTTGCCGATGGCCGTTCGAGCCTGCGCGCGCGCCCACGCCGCGCGGAAGAATCCGGCTTCGAGTACCGACGCCGCGGCTAGCGCTCCGCCGGTGATCTGCTGGAAAAAGTCGCGGCGCGAAGTGTGCCCGTGCGAATGATGGTGCATGCGGCAGAGCATATCATTCCCGTTCCTCGAACGGTACGCCCGCCCAGAGCGTCCAGCGGGCGAATCTGTTAGACTACATCGCAATCGGAGGTAACCGAGATGGGGCTTCCTCTTCGCCGCGCTATTCTTTCTGCCGCCTTACTGTTAGCGCTGATCGCGCTCTCGACCCCTGCCCCGGCGCAATGGCTGAGTTATCCGACCGCCGGCGTGCCCAAGACCGCCAGCGGCGCGCCGGATCTCACCGCACCCGCGCCGCGGATGGCCAGCGGCAAACCGGATCTTTCGGGCCTCTGGGCCATGGTTTGCCACGTCGGCAAGGAGACGGTGTTGTGTGCTCCCGAACTCGCCGTCCCGCCCGTGTTTGGCGATATCGGCCGCGGCGTCCAGGGCGGCCTGCCCTATCAACCCTGGGCCGCCGACATTGTGAGCGCCCGCAAAGCCGACAACGGTAAAGACGATCCCACGTCGCATTGCCTGCCCGGCGGCATCGCCAAACTGCACACTGCCGCGCTGATGCGCAAGATCATTCAGACTCCGAACCTGCTGGTCTTTCTAACCGAGCGCAACGCTTCCTACCGGCAGATCTTCCTGGATGGCCGCCCCCTGGAGGACGACCCCAATCCGTCCTGGAACGGCTATTCGACCGGCCACTGGGATGGCGATACTCTGATCGTCGAGACCAAAGGGTTCCGCGACGGGCAGTGGCTTGACCGCGCCGGAAGCCCATTAACCAACGCCGCCAAAATGACGGAGCGATTCCGCCGCCCCAATTTCGGGACGCTCGAAATCGATCTCACCGTCGACGATCCCAAGGCGTACACCAAGCCGTGGACCATCCACCTCACGCAGGCCCTCGCGCTCAATACCGAGTTGCTCGACTACATCTGCCTCGAAAACGAGAAGGATTCCGCGCACCTGGTGGGCAAGTAAGTTACCGTAAGCGCACCGTTCCGGCTAGCTCAATCGAAAGCGCCGCCGGAAGGTGAAGAACACCAAAGCCGCGGCCGCCAGTCCCAGCGGTAACACGGTCGAGGGTTCCGGAACAGCGCTGGTGGTCCCGGTGACGCCGACAGTAAGGAAATCGACGGCCCATCCGTCGCCGCCATCGCCGCCCTCGTCGATCGAGAGAGTCAGGGTGTGACTCGACGTATCAATAGAGGGATCCAGGCCAATCGTGAAGAAGTGAACCACGGGTCCGGTCTCGTTCAGCGAGTTCAGTTCGTTCGTGAGCGCGGTATCCACCGTTCCATCCACCTTCGCGGTGAACGGCTGGCCGAAAACCGGGAACTGGAAATCGTCCGCCGCGATTCCCAGAGTCAGCGTCTGTATGGTCTCACCCGCGCTGAGCAGAGAACTGTAGTCCATGGTGAGCACCTGGGGACCATTGATTCGCGGGGCGCTGACCGAGTATCCGTCGTGGGCACCTGTTTGCGAACTGCCCACGTAGATCTGGTCCGTTCCGGCGAAGTCTCCGCCATCGGGCGAGAACGGAAAGCTGTGCCCGTAAGAATTGGTTGCATCGGTTACCACTCCGGCAGCCAAACCCTGAAGGGTTGCCCCGGCGGTTGGATCGGATGCGCCGTAGCAGAGTGTTCCTAAACAATCCTCGTCGCCGTAAGTCATCACGTCGGCGCGGACAAGAACGGCCGCGAACGCCGAGATGAGGATCCATGCCGCCACTCGAATTCGCATATAACATCCTCCGAGAATTTCAGTACGTGCGGAACTTCCAGGCCATTTGATCTATGGGAAACTCGGCCAGTATAGCCGGGGTGCAAACGATAGTCACGCGCATGAGTACTAGGGAACCAACCCGGAGCGGGCGAAACCCGTACGACCCCTGGTCGTTTTTCTTCATGAATTTGAAATAAGAAATCGCCATATGATACGCTGTTGTTGTTTTTCCCCACACAAATACCCGTCGGAGGGCGCCGCAGTGGACTTATATCGAAGAATTGAAGAGATGCTCCGAGCTGACCGGGAGAGAATTCTGCGAGCCATTGAAGCGCTGGAGCAGTTGCGCGACGCCGAAATTACGGTTCCCGTACCGGCAACCGGGCGCCGCGGCCGAAAATCGATGAGCGCCGAAGAGCGTCAGCAAGTCTCGTCGCGAATGAAAAAATATTGGGCGAACCGCCGCCGCGGGGCCGCAGCCAAGCTCAACCGGCCGCGCCAAGACGTCGCGTCAATGGCCAGCTAATCGTTTGACATCAATGCTCTGAGATCAGCCAGGTAGCGATCCACGGCGACACCGTAATCGTGCGCCAGCTGATAGGCCAGCGTCTGATATTCGTGCAATTCCGTGTGAAGCGCACGGCTGGAGGGCCGTCTTGCCAAACGCGAGAGCAGGTCCGTCTGGATGTCGAGGGCCTGCTCCAGGAGACTTCGGATGGCCAGCATTTCGCAGCGCGAAATCGGCGTCACCACCGCGCCGGTACTGAGAACAACAGAATCCAGGACCATATCTGCCGATTTGATTGTTGATCGTATGAGGGAAAAAGCACAATCGGTCCTGGGAGGGGGCGGCCCAGGAAATTATGCTGGGTTCGGATACCCGAATGAGTGACGGGTCGTGCATATTTGCGGGGATCGCCGCTACTCTTCAGGGCCATGCGATGTCCCCGGCTTGACAACGACATTCGCGGCTTCTTAAAATTACCTACCGAGCGATAGGTGCCTGTGGTAGTCGGGTTCCGGGCGCCGTGGAAGGAATCAAATGACCATCAATCCAGTCCGTGCTGCGCTGTGGAGCGCTTTTTTTTCCTTGGCTGCTGGTTCTTTCGCCGCTGAGCTAACCACTAAACCGGTGATGTTTTCCCAAGACGTGGCTCCCATCCTGCAAGACAAGTGTCAGGATTGCCATCGCAAAGGCTCGTCGGCGCCGATGTCGTTGGTGACATACGACGAGACGCGGCCGTGGGCCAAGTCCATCAAGCAACGTGTGCTGGCGCGTGCCATGCCGCCGTGGCATCTGGATAAGTCGGTCGGGATTCAGCATTTTCAGAACGACATTTCTCTGTCCGACGAGCAGATTGCGACCATCGTGCGCTGGGTGGATGAAGGTGCTCCGCAGGGAGATCCGAAGCTCATGCCGCCGCCAAAGGAATGGCCGAATTACGATGGCTGGCAGCTCGCCAAACAGTTCGGGGCGCCGGATCTGGTGATCAAGTCCGAGTCCTACACCATGCCCGCGCACGGCCAGGACGTGTGGTTCAAACCGCTAACGGATATCCCGGTCACCGAGCCGCGATGGGTGCGCGCGGTGGAGATACGTCCGGCCTCTCCCGCCGGGCGCAGGATCACGCATCACGTTCTGGCGCGTCTGCTACAAGACGAAAAGGACTCGCAGGCGGCCGACGACGGCACCGGCGGGCCCGGCCTTCTGATGGAATGGGCCATCGGTAAGAATTATGATATCTACCGGCCCAACACCGGCAAGCTGCTCCTGCCCGGCTCCAAAATCTGGTGGGAGATGCATTACCATGCCGTTGGCGAAGAGATTCGCGATCACGTGGAATTGGGCGTGTATCTTTATCCCAAGGGCCAGGAGCCGAAGTATCGAACGCGCCTGACTCTGTTCGGCGCCACCGCGACAGTGGGCAACCCGCTGGATATCCGGCCCAATACCGTCGCCGAAACACAGGGTTTCCACGTCCTCAAGCAGGCGGCGCGCCTGGAGAATTTTCAGCCCCACATGCATCTGCGGGGCAAGGCCATGGCCATCGAAGCGATCCTGCCGGATGGCAGCAAACAGATGCTGAGTTACGTGGATCATTTCAATTTCAACTGGATGATCAACTACATCTACGCGGACGACGCGGCGCCGGTGCTTCCGAAAGGCACCATCATCCACGTCACCGCCTGGCACGACAACACGGCCGCGAACCCCAACAATCCTGACCCGAATCAATGGGTCGGATGGGGCGACCGCACGGTGGATGAGATGGCGCACGCGTGGGTGAACGTGACCTACATCAGCGATGAGGATTATCAAGCGTGGCGCGCCAACCACAAGCCGGCATTCCTAGGGCTGCCATTTTAGCCGTGGATCAATCGCTATCGCCGCTGTTTCACTGGGTAGCACAAGCCTCCAGACCTGTAGTGGCCGCAGCTCTAGTCTGGTGCACAGCCTCTCTCCACGCCGACCAGCTACCCATGGAGCCGGCCCATAACACCGGGCAGAGTATCACGGGCGCCTTTGAAGGCTGGTTCCAAAACCCGGATGGCAGCTTCAGCCTGTTACTGGGTTACTACAATCGAAATCTCAAGCAAGACCTGGACATCCCCATCGGCCCCAACAACCGCATCGAGCCCGGCGGACCCGATCGCGGACAGCCGACTCACTTCCTGCCCAATCGCCAGTGGGGCGTGTTCACGATCACGGTGCCCAAAGACTTTGGGACCCAAACGCTCAACTGGACCATCGTGGCGAATGGTTCTCCGACTGTCATTCCGATGAGCCTCAATCCGCTGTGGGAGCTTTCGCCCATGGTCGACGCTACCGGTAACACGCCGCCGTCGATCGGATTCGACGAGAAAGGCCCTTTTCAGCAGGGCCCGCGTGCCCTCGTCACGAAACGCAGTGCCTCGGTGTCGGATCCCCTCCCACTCGCTGTGTGGGTGGCCGATGATGCCAAACTGCCGCCGGGAGCGCCGGCCGTCAAGGCGCCGCCGGTCACGGTCAGTTGGAGCATGCAACGCGGACCGGGCGCGGTGACGTTTTCCAAAGAGCGGCCCGCGGTAGAAAAAACGGATTTTCGAGCGCCTGAGAACTCGGTGTTCTCCGGCAAGGCTACAACCACAGCCACCTTCAGCGAACCGGGCGAGTACTGGTTGCGCGTGGTGGCCAACGACTGGTCGGGCGACGGCGGCCGCGGTTTTCAATGCTGCTGGACCAACGCCCTGATTCAAGTTTCGGTTCGGTGAACCACATGCGCCTTAACAGATTGTTGCTACTGCTCGCAGGCTTCGTATGCCTGAACGTGGCCGCCTGGAGCCAGGCTGCCGGCCAACCTTCCACGAAGAACGGCGAATGGCCGCACTATACTGCGGACATTAAAGGCACCAAGTATTCGCCGCTCGATCAGATCAACGCGTCCAACTTCAATCAACTGGAAGTGGCCTGGCGCTTCAAGACCGACAACCTGGGTACGCGGCCCGAGTACAAGCTCGAAGGCACGCCGCTCATGGTAAAGGGCGTGTTGTACACGACCGCCGGCACGCGACGCTCGGTGATTGCGCTCGATGCCAAGACCGGCGAGTTGATGTGGGTGTATAGCCTGCGCGAAGGCAACCGTGCGGCGATTGCGCCACGCCAGCTATCCGGCCGCGGCGTCGCCTACTGGACCGACGGGAAAGGAGACGACCGCATCGTCTTCGTGACCACCGGCTACCGTTTAATTGAGCTCAATGCCCGTAACGGCCAGCCCATCAGCGGATTCGGAAAAGACGGCATGGTAGACCTGAAAATGGGCATGGTGACGGGTACCGGCCAGCAGATCGACCTGGAAAACGGTGAAGCCGGCCTGCATTCGACGCCCGCGATCGTCAAGGACGTAGTGATCGTGGGGTCGTCTTTTAAAGAAGGCATGACCGTCGTGACGCACAACAACACCAAGGGTCTGGTTCGCGCCTTTGATGTCCACACCGGCAAGCTGCTCTGGACTTTCAACACGATTCCCAAACCCGGCGAGTTCGGCAATGAAACTTGGGAGAACAACTCTTGGGCGACCAACGGAAACACCGGCGTCTGGACGCAGATGACTGCCGACGAGGATCTCGGCCTGGTATATCTGCCGGTGGAGAGCCCGACTTCCGATTACTACGGCGGCGAGCGGCCGGGCAATAACTTGTATGGCGAGAGCCTGGTGTGCGTCGACCTGAACACCGGCAAGCGCAAGTGGCATTTCCAGATCGTGCACCATCCCATCTGGGACTACGATTTGTCCTCCGCGCCCATCCTGGCCGATATCAATGTGGGTGGCCGCGCCATCAAAGCTGTGGCGCTTCCCAGCAAGGAAGCATTCCTGTACGTTTTTGACCGCGTGACCGGGCAGCCGGTCTGGCCGATCGAAGAACGGCCCGTGCCGCAATCGGACGTGCCGGGCGAGAAGACTTCGCCCACGCAGCCCTTCCCCACCAAGCCGCCGGCCTACGCGCGCAACTTCATGAAGGTCCCGGACGACCTGATCGATTTCACTCCCGAAATGCGCGCCCAGGCGCGCGACAACATCGCGCGCTACCGGACCGGCCCGATGTTCCTGCCGCCCATCGTCGGCGATTCCAAAGGCCTGCTGGCCGCCATCAACCTGGGCAACGCCAGCGGAGGCACCAACTGGCCAGGGGCCGGGTACGACCCCGAGACGCACATCGTCTACGCACAGGCGAACCAATCGGCCGTGACTCCCATCTCTTTGCGTACGCCGCCGTCTGGATTCTCGGACATCCACTACGTCATGGGGAGGAATGAAACCGAATTCGTGGTCTCGGAAGGGCCCGGGTTCGGCAGCGCAGCCGATGCGCCGCAGCGTCCGCGCCGGCCGGCTCCAGCGGCCAATGCAACCCCCGCGGCGCCTCCAGTGGGCGGCCTCACCGTTCAGGGCCTGTCGATCATCAAGCCGCCCTATGCCGTGATTTCCGCGATCAACCTCGACCGGGGCGACCTTCAATGGCAAGTGCCTTATGGCGAGACCCCGGACGCCGTCCGCAACCATCCGGCGCTCAAGGGCAAGGACCTCCCCAACACCGGGCAGCCGGGCAGCGTGGGCTTGATCGTAACAAAGACCCTGGTCGTCCTGGGCGACAGCCAGATGACTTCGGTGACCCATCCCCGCGCAGCCATGCTCCGCGCCTATGACAAGGCAACCGGCAAGGAGGTAGGTGCGGTTCCCATGCCGGCGGCGCAGAGCGGTTCGCCCATGACTTACCTGTGGAACGGACGGCAGTATATTGTGGTAGCTGTGAGCGGAGGAAACTACTCGGGTGAGTACATCGCGTACAGCCTGCCACAATCGCAATAAGCCCGCGGGGCAGCCGGGCGTTTTTGGCCGTGTGCCCCACCTGAGAAAAGCTGCGTGGTTCTGCGCCCTGATCGGGCTCGCGGTCGTGTATGCGCAGACTACGCGCTCGGTTTGGGACGGCGTCTACACTCCAGAACAGGCCCAGCGCGGCGCGGAGGTCTACGCTCGCGAATGTTCCGCCTGCCATGGCCTCGCGCTCAATGGTGGTGAGTCCGCGCCTCCACTCATGGGCGGTGAGTTCCTCTCCAACTGGAACGGCCTCACCGTCGGCGACCTGTTCGAACGGATTCGAACCACCATGCCCGCGGACGGACCGGGCCGGCTCACACGCGCGCAGAACGCCGACGTCATCAGCCACATCCTCAGCGTCAATCAATTCCCGTCAGGCCGCACGGAGCTTGAGACCAGAGTGGAATTCTTAAAACAGATTCGCGTCGAAAGCTCGAAACCGGATTCCAAGTAGATTTTCCCGACACGCATAGCGCAAGCAGCTCAGCGCGCTAGTGGCCCCATATCTTTATTAAAGCTATTCAACTCGAAAGAGCTCTCTATTTCTTAAGTTCCCCGGAATTTCGGCCGATAGGAAGGTTTGTAGCCCGCTGGGGCCACATTCCGGCAGACTGCCATGCCTGCCTTAGGGAGACAAACAGAAATGCGATTCAGCCGAAATCCGAAGCGGGTCTATGGGACCGCCGCGATTCTTCTTGCCGTTATACCAATCACCGTGGCCCACGCAACGGAAAGCGGTGTCAGCGTTTATCCCAATGGAGTGGAAACCGTCATGCCGGGCGCGATGCCTGGGCCGGGCGGGTCGCTCTTGGAACAGTTCAACAATTTCTATCAGGCTAATGGCCTAGTGGATGGAAACGGCCACAATCTCGTTCCCGGTTTTCATTTGCGCGTGGCCGCAGTGGCCGCGAAATTCGTTCACAACTGGGGAGTTCATGTGTTTGGCGGGACGTTGGTGAGTACCGCCGCTGCTCCTTTCTTGTACGAGCACCTGAATGCGCCGTTCGGCGAATACGATAAGAGCGGATTAGGAAACTCAGACATTGAGACGTTGGTCGCGTACGGAAAGGGCCCCTGGCATTGGTGGTACGGTGTGGACGGCTACCTTCCGGGTCCTCAGTACAACAAGAACGACATCCTCAATATTGGACAGCACAACTTCGCTACCGCGCCGGCTGGAGCAATCAGTTATCTTCCCAAGCACGGCCAGACGGAGATCAGCTCCAGATTCCAATACATCGTCAACTTCACCAACCCGGCCAACCAATACCGTTCGGGTCATGAATTTATTTGGGAATACGCGGCCATGCGGAACGTCGTCGGGAAACTGGCAGTCGGTGTGAACGGCGATTATTACAAGCAAACCACCGATGACTTTCAGAATGGCGTAATTTTTCGCGATGGGAACCGCGGACGGACCCTCGGCATCGGGCCGCAGATCAGATATCACCTGGGCCACGCCGCGCTGATCCTGAAGTATCAGCGAGAAATGCTGGTCGAAAACAGAGCCGTGGGGAATTCGTTCTGGTTCCAATTCGGCATGCCCGTTGGACGCCACGAATAGAAAGGTAAATCATGAAAAGCCCTAACCAGAGAAAGAGCATCCGAACGAAGCTCTTTCTCTGCTTCGGCTTGGTGGTCGCAGCCACCGTAGCCAACTCAGCGTACTCCATCCTGGCTACGCGAAGCCTGCGGAAACAGTTGACGAACGAATTCGTCAACAGCACAGCCATGCTCGACAACGCCCGCCAGATCACGATCGGCATCGCCAACATGCGCGGTGCGATGCGCGGCGTCTCCCTGTTTGCGCTGATGCACAACGATGGTCAGATAGCGAAGGCCCGGTCCGCTTTCGAGAAGAGCGCCGCCGAGATGCGTACGACGATGGCAGACATGGATGCCGCCAATCTGAACGCCGACGAGCGTGACAAGGTAGATGCGATGAAGTCAGCCTTGACCCAATGGGTCGAAGCCTGGCCGAATTTTGCAGATATGAGTGCTTCCGGACAGGGTGACCAGGCGAGCGCATACGCTCTCCAGCATCTGACGCCGATGATGGACGTACTGCAAAAGAATGCGGCTGATCTGGGTCGCTTGAGCCGGGAACGTAAGAACAACGCCGCTCAGGCAGCAGAGGGTTCCATGGCCCGCTCCTCCGCCCTTAGCATGATCTTTGCTGTACTCTCGCTGATGATCGGCGCGGGAGGCCATATGGTAGTCACCGGCCTGGTCCGGACCTTGCAGCAAATTGCGCACTCGGTGGCGGATGGCGCCCGAGAGGTTTTGACAGCTGCGACCCATGTAGCTCAGTCGAGCAATTCCCTCGCCCAGCAAGCTTCGGAGCAAGCCGCGGCGATCGAGGAGACATCGGCGGCCGCCCAGGAGATCAACTCCACCGCTCAGAAGAATACCGAAAACGCCGAAGTTACCACAAAAATCGTCGGTCAGTCGACTCAAAGGATTTCCGATACCAGTCAAGCCTTGGATCACATGGTGACAGCCGTGAACGAAATTAACGCCTCCAGCGGCAAAATCTCAAAGATCATCAAGGTGATTGATGAGATCGCATTCCAAACGAACATTCTGGCGCTGAACGCGGCCGTGGAAGCGGCCCGTGCGGGCGAAGCCGGCCTGGGCTTCGCAGTGGTGGCCGACGAAGTGCGTAATCTCGCGCAACGATGTACGCAAGCCGCCAAGGAAACGTCGACGCTCATCGAAGAGTCTATCTCCAAATCCAACGCAGGCAAGTCCAAAGTGGATCAGGTCGCGGAAGCGATGCGCGGCATCACCGCGGATTCGCGTCAGGTGAAAGACCTCATGGCCGACATGACCTCAAGCGGGCGAGAGCAGGTCATCGGGATAGATCAGATCGCCAAAGCCGTCAACCAGATGGGCCAAATCACCCAGCAAGTAGCAGCCAGCGCCGAGGAAAGCGCCGCCGCGGCCCAACAGCTACAAGCGCAGTCTGGTTCCATGAGCACGGCTGCCACCGAACTAACGGCACTTGCTGGTGGCACTCGTGTTCACGAAAAGATGTGAGTCTCGAGCGCCCGGCCGTCAGCGCTGCTCGGCAGCTAGCGTCCCCGCGGTGACCGTCACCGTAATGTCGCGCGACGTGAACAGCTGCCCATCATTCGAAGTCGCGCGCAGCACATAGATCCCCGGCGCGCCGAATCTGACCTTCGAGGTCAGGGTGACTGGCTCTCCGTGGATGATCGGGCTGGCGTCCGGCTCAAAGATCACCTTGCCCGGCCCGCGGTACACAATCCATTTGATCTGAACCCCTCGAGGCCGGCGAGGCTGCGCGTCGCGATCCGGGTTCGAAGGCGCGCGCCGGTAGGGTTTGGGTAGGCCGTCATCGGTTGCGGAAGCCGTCAGGGTAACCGGATTCGCCACCGTCGCAGCCAGAACCGGACCGATCGATAGCGTGGGCGGTTTGTTCTCGGGATCGGGCACGCCGCCGCCCATGTTCTCGACCATCACTCCCTGGCTCAATTCCCATTCCGGCTGAAGCCATCCCTTCGCGTAGTCGGTGCGGCCGCGCGAGGTCAGCTTCCACACCACTTTCTCTTTCGGATCGAAATCCTTGGGGACTACTACACGGAACAGGAACCGCTGCCGCCTGGGATAAAAATGGGTTGGCTGGCCGCGATCGCCAAACGTCTCGCCGCCCACCGTGATCGAGTTGTCCTGGCCAATCGGGATATCGACCTCTTCCTCGTAATTGCGGTTCAGATACCCGAAGACCATGCTATAGGTTCCATCGGGATTGTGTTCCCAACCCTCAAATGTGGGGGCGACATTCTGGCCAGTCGCATACTGAACCTGAGCATCCACACCAGCACCTGCCGCCGCCAGCAGGAGCGCACCGGCCATCCAATTTCGGAGCATGGATTACTCGGTCTGTGCCGGCGATTGCCGCGCCTTCCGCGCTGCCAGCTGCTGCTTGTACTCTTCATCGGTCAGATTGTAGTAACTGACCCAGGCGCCACCCATCTCGTCGATGGTCCGCTGCCCGTAGGTGATGGTATTGTCCGAATCCGGGTTGTACTTGTTGCCGGTCGAATTGTCGTACCACGAGGTGAGGTGCAGCACCGTGCCCGCCGGCAGGAGCGGCTGGTCATCGTCGGCGTAGAGATAGACCAAGTGCCAGGCGAATTGATAATGGCTCACGCAACTGAGCATTTCCACTTTGTGCCCGCTGGGGTAGATCGCCTCCATGCACGAGGCCTTTCCGCGGTTGTGCATATGCGGCTGGAAGGAGAGCAGGCGCGCCGGCTTAGTCAGGGTGTTATAAGCATCGAAGCGCACGTTGTCTTCATTTGCGGGAATATCGAGGTCCTTCGGGTCGCCGATCTTCTCCGTCGTCTCGGCATAGTGGGGAGTGTAGTTTTTGGGATAGAACTTCAGTCCGAGCGCCACGTTGGCGGCCGTATCCTGCCCGATGGCGTGGAGGTGCAGGTTGAAATTGATCTTGGTCCCAGCCTTGATCAAACGCCCGGCGCCGTCCGGAAACATGTCGGCGTTCTTTCCCAGGGCGTACTCATTCAGAAAAGTCCCCTGCACGTTGTCGCCATCATCCGCATCGTCGTCGTGCTTCATCGAAGTGGTCACATGATGGACCGCGCGGAAGCCCTTAACCGGTTTCACTTCGATTCCCTGGATGTACCGGTCTTCGGTCAGGTGCGGGTCCACCAGAACATCGATCCATTGGTCAGCCGCCTTCGCCGGCACGATCTGATCTTTCGGCAGCGTCACAATGAGATCGGGTTGCATGTGCCATTGGTCGGAGTCATCGAATTTGCTCGGCGGCGGCATGTCCTTCGCATCGCCTTTCGGGGCGCCATTGTCCACCCACTGGACGATCGTGGCGATCTGCTGGTCGGTCAGAGAAACGTCGTTCTTGAAGTGGCGGACGCCCACGTTCCTGTCGATGTACCAGGGCGGCATTTCCCGTGCCACCACCTTCTGCTTGATCGATTTGGCCCACGGGCGCACGTCCTCGTAAGTCAATAACGACATAGGCGCAAACGTGTTAGGCCGGTGACAGGACTGGCAGCGCGCTTCTAAAATAGGCGCCACATCCTTGGTGAAGGTGACTTGTCCCTGGGCCGATGCCACTAACAGGGTGATGGTCGCGGGCAGGAAGATTCTCAATGGGGTCCCCTCCTTAGCACTCCGATCCTAGAGGGGGTGGTGATCCGGTGTCAAGCCCCCGGAGGGCCTGTAATCCGGGCTGCATTCCGATGAAGCGCGTTCCTGCGGACCTTCCCCCCGGGGAGGCAACTCTCTTCAGCCGACCCCGACCGCCAAAACAACTTGGCGCTACTATCTGGTTGAGGCGGCGATGCCGGCGCGGCAGTCGCGCTCGCAACCAACATCCCTGGGGCGCGTTATGGATCCATTGAAGTTAGGCCGATCATGACATTTTCTTAGTATCCTGCGTCGATTTTTGTGACGTGGGTCGTCGTTCTTGTAGACGGCGCTTGAAAACGGCGCCGAATCCAGAAAAAAGGGAGCACGAGATGACCGCACCAGCTTTTACAGATCAGAAGCTTTCCGCTGAGGAGTTGGCTCAAGCACGCCTCCTCCTGCAACAAACGCAAAACGCCGTGGTCGGCGCGACCAAGGGATTGTCCGAGGCGCAATGGAAGTTTAAGCCGGCTCCAGATCGATGGTCGATTGCCGAAAACGTGCAACACATTGTCATCGTGCAAGAGCGCGTTCTCGGTCCGATACTGGATCAACTTGCGAGTGCGCCCGCGCCGTCGGCCGACGTCGACCCGAACGCTGTCGACGCAATCGTGATCAACCAATTTTCGACCCGTCTCAACAAGTTCTCTGCCCCGGAATTTATTCATCCGGGGGAGCAGATCGCACCCAGCGAACTCCTGGACCGCTTGTCGGCGAATTACGCGCGGCTGGCCGACTGCCTGGTGTCGAAGCCCGGACTGCGCCAACATGCCGCGGAGGCACTTCCTCTCAAAGCTGTTTCGAACGGCGCTTTCAGCCTGATGGACGGCTATCAATGGATTCTCGCCGCGGCCGCGCACACCGAGCGCCATACCAAGCAGATGCTGGAAGTGATGGCGGATCCGGGGTACCCGGCGTAGTGGCGCGCCCGCTTCCCAACTGGCATGATTCTGGAAGGAGATCGACCATGCGCTACATGTTGCTCGTGTATTCCACGGCAGGGCCCGACGGTTTAGCGCCCGAGGAAGCCGCTCGAATCAGCGCCGGCCACAGCCAGGTGATGGCCGAAGCAACCAGAAAAGGCGTGTTGGTAGGAGCTGAACCGTTGGCTCCCACCAGCACCGCCACCACCGTGCGGGTGCAAAACGGAAAAGCGTTGGTGACCGATGGACCCTTCGCCGAGACCAAGGAGCACCTTGCCGGCTACTACATCATCGAATGCGCGAATCTCGATGAGGCGATCGATTGGGCGGCTAAGATCCCGACAACCTGCTATGGGGGCGGAGGGTGCATTGAAATTCGGCCCATGCGCTTTCAGGCATCGCGCGCTGAGCCGCCAGCGGTCGCAGAGAATGCCGCTTCGCTGAATGGCTGATATCCGGGCTGCCGCGGAATCTGTCTTCCGCGAGGAATCAGGCCGGATTATCGCAGGACTGATTCGAATCTCCGGGTCTTTTGACCGCGCCGAGGAGGCCCTCCAAGAAGCGTTCACGTCCGCGCTCGCCTCCTGGCCGGTCCAGGGAATTCCGCGGAATCCGGCGGCCTGGATCATGGCGGTGGCACAGCGCAAATTGATCGATGCCGCGCGCCGGGAGCGGACCAGGCTCGAAAAACAGGATGCGCTCAAATACGAGACCCAAATAATGGGTTCGATGCCAGTTGTGGAGTTCGAAGAAGCCACCATGGATTTCCCAGACGACCGGTTGCGGCTGATCTTTACGTGTTGCCACGCGGCGCTCAACGTTGAGGCCCAGGTGGCTCTAACCCTTCGGACGCTGGGTGGACTCAGTACACCCGAAATCGCCAGGGCCTTCCTGGTGCCCGAGCCCACCCTGGCCCAGCGTTTAGTGCGCGCCAAGCGAAAGATCCACGAAGCCTGTATTCCCTATGAGGTGCCGCCGCGCGAGCGCCTGCCGGAACGGCTCACCGCGGTGCAGGCTACCATCTACCTGATCTTCAACGAAGGCTATGCCGCAAGTTCGGGAAAGGATCTCGTTCGCAACGATATCTGCGCTGAGGCGATCCGTCTCGGCCGCATGCTCTGCGAACTGCTTCCGCTAGAGGCGGAGAACATAGGCCTTCTCGCATTGATGCTGCTGCATCACTCGCGTCGCGAGGCACGCGTGATCGATGGACAACTGGTCACCTTGGAGGAGCAGGACCGCTCACGCTGGGATCGAAATACGATTTCGGAGGGATTGACGCTGGTCGAAAAGGCATTGAGGTTGAGTCCGGCCGGCCCCTATCAACTGCAGGCCGCCATTGCTGCGTTACATGCCGAGGCTGGCACGCCTGAGGATACCGATTGGGCTCAGATCGCCGCGCTTTACGAAAAGCTGCTGGAGATGAATCCCTCTCCTGTCATTGCGCTCAACCACGCCGTTGCCATAGCGATGAGCCGGGGGCTGCAGGAGGGCCTGAATCGCATTGACGAACTGGGCCGCACGCGAGTGCTCGATCAATACTACTTGTTTCATGCCGCCCGCGCAGATCTCCTGCGGCGGTTGAAGCAGAACGGCGAAGCCGCCGCAGCCTACACCAAGGCGGCAGCCCTGGCAAACAATCCGGTCGAAGTGGATTTCCTCAATAAACGATTGCGCCAGTTACGCGCAGAGTAATGCGCTGGCGCCGCTTCTGCCGTCGCACCGTTTGTCCGCCGTTTGTCCGCCTTCCCCCTTGCTATACTAAAGGCTTAGATCAGCATGCCAAAGCGAACTTTTCAGCCTAACAACCGTCACCGCGCGAAGACCCACGGCTTCCGTAAACGAATGAAAACGCAGGATGGCCGCGCGGTGCTGTCGCGCCGGCGGGCGCGCGGCCGAAAGAAACTCACGGTCAGCTCCGAAAGGTAGCTTTTCCATCGCCGGTTTTCCGAAGCGTGTCCGTCTGCTGCGATCGAAGGATTTCCGAAGGGTTTATGACGAAGGTTCTCGTTTTTCCAGCCCTCTGTTCGCGGCGTTTTGCGTTCGGGAGCCGCAACCCGCTGGGCCCCGCATCGGGTTTACAGTTTCGCGAGCCCTCGGCAATGCGGTGGTCCGTAACCGGATCAAGCGGCGGTTTCGGGAAGCCGTCCGATGCTATCTCGATCGATTGAATCCGCAGTGTTCCATCGTCATCAATCCGCGGTTGAAAGCTCTGGATGCGCCTGTGACGGAACTCCAGAGCGAAGTGGAGCGTCTTTTTCAGCGGTGCAATGGCTCCTGATCGGCGGACTCAAAGCGTACAAATGGATACTTTCGCCGGTGCTGCCCTCGGCGTGCCGCTTCTCGCCGACCTGCTCGGAATACATGCGCGAGGCAATCGAGCGGCATGGCGCAGCCAGGGGACTGTGGATGGGCGTGCGCCGGTTGCTGCGCTGCCATCCTTTTCAAGCCGGCGGTTATGACCCGGTGCGGTAAGCCGCGGCACGGCAACGGAATTCAGGATGCCCGAAACAGTCAAAGGCGATAAACCGGACGCGAAGGCGCCGAAAGAGATGTCGATGGAGGTGCGGCTGCTGCTCGCCTTCCTGCTGATGGGCGCGGTGATGTTCCTGACGCCGTACTTCGTGAAGTCCCCGCCTGCGACGCCGGCCAAAAAGTCCGAATCGGCATCGACTGTGAGTGGCTCGACGACGCCCGCCTCAACGGCGCCCGGCTCAACGACGCCCGCGCTACCGAAAACCGTCGAATCTTCCGAGTCGCCCGCGCTTCCCGCGACGCCGCAGCAGGCTGAGCCTTCGTTTATCGTCGATACGGACGTTTTTCGCATCGCCTTCAGCAATCAGGGCGGCACGGTGCGGAGTTGGGTGCTCAAGAAGTACAAAGGGAACGACAACAAGCCGCTCGACCTGGTGAACACCGCGGCGGGAACCGAGTATCCGTTCTCCCTGTATTTCCCGGCCGAAAAACCGGCGGTGAACGTCAACTTAGCGTACTTCACGCAATCGGGCGTGCCGGATGGGATCGGCGTCAGTTACCAGTTTTCCGACGGCCACACGTTCATCAAGAAGACGTTCCAGTTCCAACAGAACAGTTACCTGGCGCACGTCACGACCGAAGTGACTGTGGATGGCAAGCCGGTTCCCAACGCCATCGAGTGGCTTGGTGGGTTCGGCGATCTGACTGCGCCCAGCGAGGCGTCCGCGAATCGCGCGCTCTATTTCGACGTTGCCGATAACAAGCTGGTCGAGAAGAACGCCAAGGATGCAAAGAACGGACCGGTAACGGCGGGCGGCAATTTCTCCTTTGCCGGAATCGCGGACCAATATTTCGCGGCCGTCTTCCTGCCCGAGGGCGCGACCCAAGTCACCCAGACCACATTCAGCAACACGGTTCGCACGCCGTTTGACGAAAAGCCGGCGCCGTTCCCCGGCACCGCCGTATCGCAGGGGGCCGACAATCATTTCGCCTTCTTCATCGGGCCGAAAGACCTGGACCTGCTGCGGCGCATCAATCCCAAGCTGGTAGAGGTGGTGAATTTCGGCTGGATGGCGTTTCTGGCCAAGCCGCTGTTTCTGGTTGTGAACTGGATGAACAAGAGTTTCGTTCACAACTTCGGCTGGGCGATTGTCGTCGTCACGGTCATCATCAACGTCGTGCTGTTCCCGCTGCGCCTGTCGCAGATGAAGTCGTCGCGCAAAATGCAGGCGCTGAAGCCGCAGATCGACGCCTTAAACGAGAAGTACAAGGGCATCAGCATGCGCGACCCGCGCGCGGCCCAGAAGCAACAGGACCAGATGGACCTGTACAAGAAGAACGGCGTCAACCCGATGGGCGGCTGCCTGCCCAGTATCATCCAGCTCGCTCTGATCTGGCCGTTCTACAGGGTATTTACGGTGGCGGCGGAAATGCGCGGCGCCAGTTGGCTGTGGGTCACCGATCTTTCGCAGCCCGAGCATCTGCCCATCAAGATTTTGCCGATCATCCTGATCGTCACTCAGTTCCTGACGCAGAAAATGATGCCGACGCCCAGCACCGATCCCAACCAGGCGCGCATGATGATGCTGATGCCGTTGATCTTCGGCTTCATGTTTTACCAGTTTCCGAGCGGCCTGGTGCTATACTACTTGACCAGCAATCTGGTGATGATCGGGCAGACGTGGTTTTTCAATCAGACGCATGCGGCCGAGGTAGCAGCACGCTCGGTGACGCCGCCGCCCAAGAAAAAGAACGGCAGGAAATAGCCCTTGAGCGAACGAAAGTACGCCGCGGCCTCGATCGGGCCGCGAATCGATAGCCTGTTGCGTCCCATTCTGACGAGCAGCGGTTTCCACGTGAGCTACACCATCCACGATGCGGAGCCGACAGCCGACGATTTTGAGACGCCCGACCTGGTGTTGAAATTCACCGGCCCCGACGTGGATCTGTTGCTAGCCAACCGCGCCGAACTCTTGCTGGCGTTGGAGCACGTCACCATGGAAATGCTGCGCATGCCTTCCGAGGATCACTCGCGCATTTCCTTCGACGCCAATGATTACCGGCTGCTGCGCATCGAGGAACTGCGCCTGGCTGCGACCACAGCTGCGGAGAAGGTGAAGCGCACTGGCGTGCCGTTCCGCTTTAACCCCATGAACAGCCGCGAGCGGCGCGTGATTCATCTGGCATTGCGCGGGGAAACCGCCGTCCGCAGCGAAAGCCTGGGGAGCGGGCCAACGCGCCAGGTGGTGGTGTATCCAGCCGGCATGGCGAGTCTTCCAGAGCCGCCGCCGCGCCCGCCGGAATCGCGCCACGGAAGTCCTGGCGGCCACGGCGGCCCGCGCGGCCCACGGCGCGACGGTCCGCGTTCTCGCACCGCCCGCAGATAGCGTGGGCCAACTCGAAGACACCATCGTAGCCGTCGCTACGCCGCCCGGACGCGGAGGGATCGGGGTTGTCCGCATCTCGGGCAACCGTTCGCGCGATATCGCCGGGGCCATGCTGCGGTTCGCGCAGGCCGCGAATTGGGAACCGTGGCACTCGCATCTGGCCCAGTTACTCGACCGCGACGGCTGCGCCCTCGATGAAGTGGTCGCCACTTTCTACCCGAAGCCGCGTTCGTATACCGCGGAAGATGTCGTGGAACTCGCCTGCCATGGGGCGCCCGTGGTCTTGCGTCACGTGCTACGGCGGGCGCTCGATTGCGGAGCGCGGCTGGCGGAGCCCGGAGAGTTCACCCTCCGCGCCTATCTAAACGGCCGCATCGATCTGCCGCAGGCCGAAGCGGTGCGCGACTTGATCGAAGCCACCACCCTGTATCAGGCACGCGTCGCCGCGCAACAAACGGGCGGCTCCGTATCGCGCCTCCTCGCCCCAATCAAAGAACAGATGCTAGAGCTGATTGCGTTACTCGAAGCCGGGATCGATTTCGCCGAGGATGATGTGAGCGTGGCTTCGGTGGAAGAAATTCTGCGCCGCCTCTGTCCGGTGCGCGATGGCGTTACGCGTCTCGCCGAAAGCTTCGCCTATGGCCACCTGGTGCGTGATGGGCTGACGCTCGCCATCGTGGGCCGCCCGAACGTGGGCAAGAGCAGCCTGTTCAACCGGCTGCTCGAACAGAACCGCGCCATCGTCACGGATATTCCCGGCACGACTCGCGACGTGGTTTCCGAATCCGCTCAAATCGCGGGCATTCCCGTGCGGCTCTACGATACGGCCGGCATCCGCGACGCCACCGAGCTGGTGGAAACGCTCGGCATCGAGCGCAGCTATCAGGCGATGGCTGATGCAGACCTCACCGTGGTAGTGATTGATCTCTCCGTGCCCACTGTTCGCGCCGATCGAGAATTGATCGCGCACGCCTCGCGGCAAGGCCGCTGGCTGTTGGTTGGGAACAAGTGCGATTTGCGCCGCGTGGCGGATCCAATGCCAGAAACCATCGCCGTGTCGGCGCTGACGGGCGAAGGAATCGAACGGCTCCGCGGAGCGATTTTGGATACCGTAGGGTGTGAGGGAACGTGGCATGGAGAGACCGGTTTCATCACTAGTCTCCGCCACGAGCGGCTCTTACGCGAATCGGCTGAATATTTGAACAAGGCCCACGAGGCGGCGGCCTCCGCGATCCCGCATGAAATGCTTCTGCTGGATCTTTACGCCGCCTTGCGGCCGCTTGACGCGATCACCGGCGCAACTACGGCCGATGACATCCTTAACCGCATTTTTTCCACGTTCTGTATTGGCAAGTAACGCGGGGTGCAAATTAACAGATGCAGGTGGTCTCTTCGCTGAGGCGATCGCGCAGCAAATCCAGCCGGCCTTCCAGCCGCGCGCGCTCCATGGCCGATATATTGCGGACCAATGGCAGCAGGCGCGTGGCTTCTATATAGGCGCGTGCCGTTTGTGAAGAATCGCCGCTCAACTCCGACCGCACCGCCCGCTCCAATTCATCGCTGATCAGACCGAGTAGTTGCTGATCGGTTTTGGCCCGTAGCTGTTCGAGTTTCCCTCTCTCCGTGGCGCTCAACATTGCAATCTCCCTCTGTCGTTGTATTAGACGAGCGAAGGGGCGATTTAGATCCGGAACTTCGCAGCGAAAGTTCCATCGGCAAACTCATATTCGGGGGTGATACAATGGCCCGCTATGCTGTCCGATGCACGTAATCGCCGCCGTTTCCTGCAGTTCCTCGCGGGAAGCCCGCTTCTGGCGGGAGCGTGGGCGCAGGTTCCACAAGCAAAAATGGAATCGGCCAAAGATGCCATCAACGTGCTCGATCTCGAAGAGGCGGCCC
>Ga0335081_10001706_pt1 | contig 34934 bp, 30 predicted proteins | sample Lox_Sample_35_FD_206713 | JGI IMG/M metagenome (GOLD analysis project Ga0335081, IMG submission 206713) | Soil microbial communities from Loxahatchee National Wildlife Refuge, Florida, United States - Lox_Sample_3.5 | ecosystem: Environmental > Terrestrial > Soil > Wetlands | place: USA...
GCGCATGCAGGTGGCGACGCGCGCCATGGACGTGACGGGTGCGTACCCGCTGCTCGGCTACGCACCGGCGCTCACGATGCCCAAGGGCGTGCAGGAGGTCGACGGCGCCGATGGCGGACGGCGCGCCGTGCGCGAGCAGCTCTCGCATGGCGCCGACTGGATCAAGGTCTACGCCGATCGCAGCTACCGGGTGAGCGCCGACGGTGTGCTCGATGACATTCCGACCTTCACGCTCGAGGAGCTGCGCGCGATCGTCGATGAGGCTCATCGCCAGCGGCACAAGGTGGCCGCGCACGCGATGGCACTGCAAGGCGTGCACAATTCGGTCGAGGCGGGCGTCGATACGATCGAGCACGGCAACTACATCGCCGACGATGATCTGAAGGCGATGGTCCGCAAGGGCATCTACTACGTGCCGACGATCTACGTCGGGGAGTACGTCGCCGAGGGGCGCGCCCAGGCCGGCGCGCCCGTGTGGCTGCAGATGCGCGCCATCCACGAGCAGACGTTCCGCCGCGCGCTCAAGGCCGGCGTGAAGATCGCCTTCGGCACCGACATCGGGGGCTTCGACTGGCACATCAATGCGGCGCGCGAGTTCGCGTTCATGGTGAAGTACGGCATGACGCCGGAGCAGGCACTGCGCTCAGCCACCGTCACGGCGGCTGAGCTGCTCGGCTGGTCCGAGCGGCTCGGCACGCTCGAGCCCGGCAAGCTCGCCGACATCGTCGCCGTGCAGGGCGATCCGCTCGAGGACGTGACCCGCCTCGAGCATGCGAGTTTCGTCATGAAGGGCGGCGTGTCCTATCCGGCGGCCGAGGACGCTCAGGCGGCGAGCGCGAGGTAGATGGCGTAGCTTGCGACCAGCACCACACTCACCGCGACGCCGGTTCGCACCCAGGCGAGGAAGGTACGCTCGTTGGCGCGCGGACCTCGCGCTCAGTACTCCACGTGCAGGCGCACGCTCCAGAAGCGCACCGGGCCGCGATCCAGGTTGAATCCCGGATTGCGCACATATTGGAAGTCGGGGCTCAGCTGCAGCCGCAGCGGGGAGCCGGCCACGCTCAGGGGCATTTGCGCCCGGTAGTACGTCTCGAGGATCTGCTCGTGGCCGTAGTTGAGCCCGCCGTCATCCAGCAGAAACCCCGCGCCGCCGGCGGCAAGGTAGGCGCGGTGGGGCCCCGAGAGCCCCTCCTCGACGAGCGCGATGCCGAACCGGTCATCCGTGCGTCGCCAGTGATTGCCGGCGAGCTGAGCGCCGAAGGTCGCCAGCCGGTCGACTTCCGTGAAGGCGAAGCTCTCCGTTGCGCCGTCGTTCCAGCCGAGGCGCACGAAGGCGCCGGTCTCGCCCTGATCGGCCAGCGGCTGCTCGAGATTGATGCCGAAGCCTCTCTTGTGGCGGCCGTCGCGGTCATCCGCGACGATGTTCGGAGCCACGCCGCTCGCTGCGGCGATGGCCAGCGCCTCGCGGTAGTTCCCCATGCGGGCGGTATTGCGGAACAGCAGCAGCCGCACCACCGCCCCCGTCGGTGCGGGAAAGGTGAGCTCGAGATTTTCGCCGCGGGCGAGGCTCAGCGAGCGCTCGAGCGGCTGGCCGTTCGCGAACAGCGGCATGCGGTACACGCCGTACTTGAGCGTCCATCCCGGGCTCACGTAGGAGAGCACGACACCGTCGGTGTAGCCGCGCGTATTCGCGGCATAGTCCCAGGCGGTGTTGTCCCACAGCGACCAGTTCATGAACTGCGTGCGCGTCGAGCCGGCGTACCGGTTCTTGTCGAGATCGTCGGGGACCGCCATACGGCCCACTTTCAGCTCCAGTCGCCTCGTGGCCTCGGTGCCGGGCAATTGATCCTGGGCGCGGTCGACGGAGGCGACCTGCGGCCCGAGCGGTAGCATGAAGCGCAGGTAGGCGCGCGCGAGGTAGAAGGTCTTCTTCAGGCTCGATGCGCCCTCGCGGACTACGTCCCCATTCGTCAGTCCGCCGAGGCCGGTCGCGTTGCTGACGCCCGCGCCCATGAATTTCTCGGTGTCGAGGTAGAACTGAGCCCAATCGAGCGGCGCCCATCCACCGTAAAGCCCAAGCGTATGCGTCGGCTGGGTATCGCCCTGCGGGTGCAGGCTGAGGGGTCCTTGATAGGCAGAATCGAGCGCCGTCTGATGCTGCAGCACGTAGGTGTATTGCGCGCCGAGCAGTGCGGGCCAGTGGCTGCTCGGCGCGGCGGCGTCCGGCTCACTCGTCTGCGCGGCGGCGAGTTGCGGCACCAGCATCGCAAGGGTCAGCGCGGCCGTCGCGGCCGATCGTCGTCTGCTCATCTTGCGCGTGGCTTCCATTTGCAAAACACTTCGCACCGGAGCGTACCCAAAACACATGTCAGCTGGATCGAAATCATCGGCGGACGGCGGCGCGCGCCGCCGCAAGGTCCCCCGCCGCAGCTCACCGCCGGTGACAGGCGAGTACAGTTCACCCGCCTGTCTGCTGCATGAGTTCGAGTCCGAGGAGCCCATCAAACCCCAGCGTTCGCGAAAGCGCCGTGCAAGCAGGCGGCCATGACCCTCGCCGAGCCTGAGGCGCCACTCAGTTCGAACTGGAGCGATGTGCGTGCGTGGCGCAAGCGCATGCGCGAGCAGCTCCTTGCCCGGCGCCTCGCGCTCAAGCCCGAGGAGCGTCATGCGCTCGGCGATGCCGCCAAGCGGCGCCTGCGCACGGGCGTCGATCTTGGCCGCCACCCCACGCTCGGCCTGTATTGGCCGATCCGCGGTGAGGTCAATGTGCGCGAGCTGGCGCTCGAGCACATCGCGCGCGGGGGGCGCGTCGGGCTGCCCGTCGTGGTCGCCCGCGCTGCGCCCGTCGAGTTCTGGAACTGGGTACCGGGAGCGGCGATGGAGCGAGGACTGTGGGATATTCCGGTGCCTGCCGTGCGCGAGGTGATCGTGCCGGATGCGCTGGTGATTCCGCTGGTGGGTTTCGATGCGGCCGGCTACCGGCTCGGGTATGGCGGAGGCTATTACGATCGCACGCTTGCAGCTTCGAGGCCGTGTCCGTTGCGCATTGGCCTCGGCTACGAGGCAACGCGCCTCAGGACGATCTACCCGCAGCCCCACGACATCGCGATGAATCTGATCGTCACCGAGCAGCGCTGCGATGCGGTGGCTTAGGGCCTTAGGGCCTTAGGGTTCCTCATGTGCTCAGCGCCTCGATCGCCCGGGCGAGATTCGCGCGCGCTCTCGCCTCGTAGCGCTCGCGCAGCTGCGGCCAGTTGAAGATCGTCGGCCGCTCGAGGAACGAGCGCAGGATGCGCACCCGCGCCGTGCGATAGGAGCGCCGCGGCACCCACCAGTATTCCTTGCGCACGCCGTGCTCGAACGCGTCGTACACCGGCTCGGGCTGCCCGAGTATCGACAGATCGATGTCGGCGACCAGCCCGGCATCGCCCGTCATCGCCTCGCCGAGGTGCGCGGTGGCGAGCACCAGCGTGCTCACGCGCTCGGGGACTTCCGGGGCGGCGCGGTGCTCGAGAAGGAAACGCGCCGCCCACGCCGCGCTGCGCGCTTCGTTGTCGCGACGGTAGGTTCGATAGATTGCATCGTGGTACCAGAGCGCAACTTCCACCTCCGCGGGCCGCGCGGCGAGGGCGCGCGCGCCGTCGAGCTCGGTGAGACACGCCTGCAGATGCTCGAGCGTGTGGTAGTGGCGTCCCCAGCTCTGCCAGGCGACCACCACCGCGTCGTACTCGGCATTGAAGGCGGTGAGCTCGAGGGACTGGCACAGTGCGCGCCAGTGCTCGGCCGAGGTGCGCGCCATGCGTGCTCAGCCGCCGAGCTCGAACACCCACACCGCCGCCCCGTGCTCGGGCGGATTCTGAATCTCGGGGACGAGCACCGTGAACGTCGCGGACTGGGAGCCGCCGGCACTGACGACGATCGCGACGTATTGCTTGCCGCCCACGCTGTAGCTGATCGGGCAGGAGCTCGGAACGTCGTTGGTCCGCACCCGCCACAGCTGCGCCCCGGTCGCATCGTCGTACGCCTCGAAGTAGCGATCGAGGGAGCCCGAGAAGACGACGCCGCCGGCGGTGTCGAGCACGCCGGTCACGACCGGCGCGCGCTGGCGGTGGACCCACAGCACCTGCCGGGTGGCCACATTGAATGCCTCGAGGCGGCCGAATTTGCCGTCGCTGTCCTCGCGCTGCCGGATGCTCCAGTTGTACCCCGAGCTCAGGTTGCCGCGCTGTCCGGGGGGCGCCGGAATCAGGTCCATGCAGGACTCGACCATCGGCACGTACAGTGCCCGGGTGTCGGGGTTGTAGGAGCCGGCGATCCAGTTGCGTCCACCGCCGGGGTGGGGACAGATGGTGTGCGGCTTGCCGTCCCCGAGAATCACGGCGGGGTTGAGGGCCTTCTCCCCGCTCACCGGGTCAACCGAGGTCACGATGTTCTGGATCCCGAGATCCTTCGAGAACACGAACTTCCCGCTCGCCGCATCCATGGCCTCGTAGAGACCCATCTTTCCCGCAGTGACGACGAGGTGGCGCATGGCTCCGCCGAATGGCAGATCGATCACCTGATGCTCGAAGGCCCAATCGAGGTCCCACTGGTCATTGTGGACGTGCTGAAAGTGCCACACGAGCCGGCCGGTGCTCGGATTGAGCGCGAGTGTCGTATCGGTGTAGAGCCCGTCGTTCGTGATCCCGGGCTTGCGGATCGGATGCAACAACGGCCCGGTGTCGTAGGTGTTGCCGGTGCCGAAGAACGCAAGGTGCAGGCGCGGGTCGTAGCTGCCCGCGGTCCACACCGAGGCACCGCTGCGCTCCTCCGGTGCCTGGCCGTTCCAGCTGTCGCCACCGGGCTCGCCGGGGCGGGGGATGGTGCGGAAGCGCCAGGCTTCCTTGCCCGATTCGAAGTCGAGCGCGACGATGGCGCCGCCGCCGCGGACGTACGGACCTGCGACGCCCTGCAGGACCTTGCCTTCGGCGATCAGCGGGCCGCCGGTACACTGCCAGCCGGCGTGGATATCGGCCACCGGGCTGTCCCACACGGGGACCCCGGTCCTCACGTCGAGCGCGACCACGTGGCAGTCGGAAGTCGGCACGAGCAGGCGGTCGCGGTAGATCGCGAGATTGCGCTTCACCGAGGCGCGGGCATCGCTCGGCAGTTGCCGTGAGTACTGCCACAGCAGGTCACCGGTGGCGGCGTTCAGCGCCTGCACCCGATCGCCGTAGGCCGCGACGAACAGCACCCCGTCATGCTCGAGCGGAGTGGTCTCGTTCGGGCCGTTCGGCAGCGACCACACCCAGGCGACACGCAGCCTGCCGACGTTGCGGCGGTCGATCTGCTTCAGCGGGCTGAAGCCCTGATCGTCGTACGTGCGCCGCCAGGTGAGCCACTCGCCGTCGGGCGGGCTCTGCAGCAGGGTGTCCGTGACGGCAGTGAGCTTGTCGAGCGGGTTTGCGACGGCGACGCGCGGCAGCGGAGGCGCGAGCGGTGACAGCGGCATGAAGGGCGCGGTGGGCGCGAGCGGCCCGCGCCGGATCGTGACCTGGGCAAGCCGGGCGGCATCGGCCGGCAGAGTCTGCTCGCCCTGCTGTCCGCCGCCATTGACCTGCAGCAGATAGGCAACGAGATCGGCGGTCGCCGCCGCGCCCAGCGAGCCGGGCTTGCCCGGGGGCATGCGCGTGCGAATGAACGTGAACAGCGATTCGGCACTCTTCCCGCCCCAGTTCTGGCTGAACGTATTGCCGTTGAGCGCGCTGGCCGTATCGCCCCCGCTCAGGTTCGGGCCATGGCAGCTCGCGCACTCGGTCGCGTACTGAGTCTTGCCCCGGCCTGCCTGCTCGGCGCTGAACGTCGGGCCCGCAGCTGCCGCAGGCGGCTGGGCCGGCTGTGGGGCCGCCGCCGTCGCGAGCAGTATCGAGAGGGTGAGGGGCGCTGCGTGCTTCTTCTTCATCGTGCGTGTCTCCGCCGCGTCCATGCCATAGTAGCGGAAGAGGGTGAATCTCATGAAGACGTTGCTGCACGTAACCGTCGTGGCTGCGTTGATGATCGGTATGGCTCAGGCGGCTGATCCGCCGCACTGGGCGCTCGCCATTCATGGCGGTGCCGGAGGTATCCCCAAGGACCTTCCGGCTGCCGAGATCGAGCGGATCCGCGCCGCGCTCAAGGAGGCACTCCAGGCAGGAGCCGACGTGCTCGCAGCGGGCGGCGATAGCCTCGATGCCGTGCAGCGCACTGTCCATGTGATGGAGAGCTCCGGCGTGCTCAATTGCGGGCGCGGTGCGGTGCTCAATCACGAGGGCTTCGCGGAGCTCGACGCCGCCCTCATGAGCGGCCGCGATCACCGCTCGGGGTCCGTGGCCGCACTGCGCCACGTGGCCAACCCGATCGATCTGGCTCGCATTGTCATGGACCGCACCCCCCACGTCCTCATCGTGGGCCTCGGCGCGGAGCAACTGGCTCGCGAGCAGGGCCTGCCCGTGATGCCCGACAGCTATTTCGTCACCGAGCGTCGCCGCCGAGAGCTCGAGCGGGCGCTCGAGGCGGCCAAGCACCCCGAGAAGCGCGCGGCACTCCCCTGGCAGCCGATGGGAACCGTGGGCGCGGTCGCGCTCGATGTGCACGGCAACCTGGCCGCGGCGACCTCGACCGGTGGTCTGACCAACAAGCACTACGGGCGCGTGGGCGATTCGCCGATCATCGGGGCGGGCACATTCGCCGAGAATGGCGTCTGTGCCGTCTCGGCGACGGGAGCGGGCGAATATTTCATTCGCTACACGGCCGCGAGCGAGGTGTGTGCACGCGTCAAGTATCAGGGCAAGGACATCGGCACGGCCGCCCGCGAGGTGATCGCGCAAATCAAACAGGCCGGAGGCGAGGGCGGCCTCATCGCCATCGACGGCTCGGGGCGGATCGCGATGCCTTATTCCTCGGCGACCATGCTGCGGGGTGCGAGCTCTTCGGCCGATCGCACCCTGCAGGTGACCGTGGATGCCCGTTAGCGGTGAGCGATCCTCGCGGTGCGCGCGCTGCCAGCGAGTGGCCCGCACTGTCTCTGTCAGAATCGCCGCTCGATCGCGACGTAGATGCCGCGGTGCTCAAGATGCAGCACCAGCGGATTGTCGCGACGCTGCAGGTAGTAGCCGGCGCTGGCGCCGAGCGCGATCCCGGAGAGCGCATTCGTCTGCCAGCGGCCGTGGACATTGAGACGTGCCAGTGCTGCGCAGAGCTTTGCGGCCTCGAGCAGCTGCTCAGTGGGCCGCTCGCTGCGAAATTCGAGCGCCAGGTGTGCGTCCGCGCCCTGCGCAGCGGGCGGGATCGCGGTGAGAGCCAGAAGCAGTGCTGCGAGCCGGAGCGCCATGATGGGTAGTCACGCGCCCGATGCTTCAGGTTCAGGCGAGACTCGCGTTGCGCCCATGCAATTGATTTCCGGGTCTGCCGGGCGAATACTCGCCGGCCGCGAGCGTGCAAGGCTCGCCGTGACGGCCGCACTGATGCTGTCCTCGGCCCCCGTGACTCCAGGAGTCCTGAATGCTCGTCCGCCGATCCTTCCTGATTGCGGCACTGTGCCTCATCGGCGCGCTGATGGTGGCTTCCCCGTCCCTTGCGCAAGGCTACCCGCCGGGCATCTACGATGAGTTGCAGTGGCGACTGATCGGTCCGTTCCGCGGTGGACGCACGCGGGCGGTGGCGGGCGTGCCCTCGCAGCCGAACGTCTTTTACGTCGGAGCCGTCGATGGCGGAGTGTGGAAGACGAACGATGCCGGTCGCACGTGGCAGCCGATCTTCGATGCCGAGCCCACCCAGTCTATCGGGGCCATCGCGGTCGCAGCCTCGGATCCCGACACGCTCTACGTCGGCAGCGGCGAGGGTCTGCGGCGACCGGATCTGTCGGTCGGCGACGGTGTGTATCGTTCCACCGACGGCGGTCGAAGCTGGACGCACGTGGGTCTCGCCGGAGCACAGCAGATTGCCGAGCTGGCGATCGATCCTGCCGACCCCAAGCGAGTGTTCGCGGCGGTCCTCGGCCATCCCTACGGGCCGAGCGCGGAGCGCGGCATCTATCGCTCTGTAGATGCAGGCGCGAGCTGGCAGCAGGTGCTCTACAGGGATCCGGACACGGGCGGCTCCGCGGTGGCGATCGATCCGAGCCACCCTGAGGTGGTGTACGCGGCGCTGTGGCAGTCGCGCCTCGGTCCGTGGGAGGACAAGAACGAGTTTCAGGGCGTGGGCGGGGGCCTCTACAAATCCACCGACGGAGGCACCACCTGGCGAAAGCTCGCCACTGGTCTCCCGGCTGATCTGGCGCAAGTCAACATCGCAATCGCCGCCAGCGCCCCCGCGCGGCTGTTTGCGGCCGTCGGCACTACCGAGCCGGGGGACTACTCCTCGGCGGCCGGACTGGGCATCTATCGCTCCGATGATGGCGGTGAGAGCTGGGCGCGCATCACCACGGATCCTCGCCCGGCGCTGCGCATCGGCGGCGGGGATCTGCCCGTCGTTCGTGTCGACCCCACCAATGCGGACGTGGTCTACGCGACCGGCATCGTCACCATGAAATCGAGCGACGGCGGCAAGAGCTGGACACCTCTACGCGGTGCACCGGGGGGCGATGACTACCAGAATCTGTGGATCAGTCCGCGCGACTCTCACATCATGGCACTCGTCGCTGACCAGGGCGCGCTGGTGACGGTGAACGGCGGGCAGACCTGGAGCTCGTGGCTCAATCAGCCGACGGCACAGCTCTATCACGTGAGCGTATCGCCGACCTTCCCCTACCGTGTGTGTGCCGGGCAGCAGGAGAGCGGCTCCGTGTGCATCGCGAGCCGCGGCAATGACGGCGAGATTACCGATCGCGAGTGGCACCCGGTCGCGGCCATCGAGTACGGCTCGGTCGCCCCCGATCCGCTCGATCCGGATGTGATCTATGGCGCCGGTCGCAACGAGGTCTCGAAGTATCGCTGGTCGACGGGCGTGGTGCAGAACGTCACGCCGGTGCCGATCCGCGGCCCGGACGTGCGCGTCGATCGCACCGAGCCGCTGCTGTTCTCACCCCTCGATCCGCATACGCTCTACTACGCCGCCAATCGCCTGTACCGCACCCGCGACGGCGGTCAGACCTGGGATGCGGTGAGTCCCGACCTCGCGCGCGCGAGTCCGGGGGCGCCGCCGAGCGTCGGCACGCTCTACCCCAAGGGGTCGGAGCGGCAGCGCGGCGTGATCTACGCGCTCGCGGCCTCCACGCTCGAGGGCGGCACGCTGTGGGCCGGAACCGACGACGGGCTCGTCTGGCGCACCGGCGATGCTGGGATGCACTGGTCCGATGTGACCCCGCCGACGCTCACGCCGTGGAGCAAGGTGACGCAGATCGAGGCGTCGCATTTCGACAGGGACACGGCCTTCGTCAGCGTGAGTCGCATGCGCATCGATGACCTCAAGCCCTACGTCTTCCGCACTCACGACGCGGGCAGGACCTGGGAGCCGATCGTCGAGGGCCTGCCGGCGGATGGGCCGGTCAATGCCGTGCGGGAAGATCCACAGCGCCAGGGGCTGCTGTTCGCCGCTACCGAGACCGCGGTGTGGATGTCGAGCGATGAGGGTGCGCACTGGGTGCCCCTGCAGCTGAATCTGCCGCACACCTCGATGCGGGACCTGACGATCCACGGGGCTGACCTCATCCTGGCAACCCATGGCCGCTCGATCTGGATCCTCGATGACATCTCGCGACTGCGGCAGATCAAATCGACGGAGCTGCGGGAGCCCGTGCTGCTGCAGCCGCAGCCGGCGTATCGGGTGAGGCGCAGCACCTGGCCGGACACGCCCATTCCATCCGATGAGCCCCTCGGCGCCAATCCGCCCGCCGGAGCGGTGCTCGAGTATTTCCTGCCGCGCGCTGCCCGCGGTCCCGTCGTCCTCGAGATCCTCGACACGAGCGGTCAGGTGGTGCGCCGCTATCGCAGCGATGATCCCCTGGAGCCAAGCGCCGAGGAGCTGGCCCGCGAGCTGATTCCGTCGTATTGGCTGCAACCGCCGCGCGCGCTGCCCTCGGGCAAGGGGCTGCACCGCTGGATATGGGATCTGCGCTACCCGGCACCGCTGTCCACCACGCACGGCTACCCGATCTCGGCAGTGCCATTTGCCACGCCGCGCGAGCCCCTGGGGCCGCTTGCGCTGCCCGGCCACTATCGCGCCAGGCTCACGGTCGAGGGCAGACACCTCGAGGCGGCGCTCACCATCAATCCCGATCCGCGCGTGACGCTCGCCGCCGGGGCGCTCGCGCAGCAGCTCGAGCTCATGAGAGGGCTTGCCGAATCGCTGACACTCGCCTCACGGACGCTGCTCACCGCGCAGTCCGAACGGGATCAATTGAAGGCGCTCACGCCGAAGGGGGCCGCCGCGGATGCGGTGCAAGGCTACGCCAAGCGCCTCACCGCGCTGCTCGAGGCGCCCGAGCAGACGGGCGATGCCAGGGCGAGCGCCGCGGCAGCGCCGACCCTCACCGACGTGCAGGGTCAGATCAACACTCTCTATACCGAGATCGGACGAGGCGATGCAGCGCCGACGGCCGCGCAGCTGAGCGCGAGCGCGGCGGCCCAGGGCTCGCTCACGGGCTTGCTGCAGACCTGGCAGCAGCTGCAGCAGGACCTTCAAGGCCTGAACGCGGCCCTGAAGGCCGCGAAGCTGCCCGCCGTCAATCCCGAGCAGGCTCCGGCGCGCGATCTCAATGCCGCCGACGAGGACTGAAGCGGGCTGCCTGTCGTATAGTTTGGCGAGGGAGGGGGTATGAGCAACCGCACGTTCTTTGCGCGAGCCGCGCTGGCCGCATTCGCCACCGGTGGAGCGACGCTCGCGCTGACTGCCGCCGGCGCAACCGCAGGCCGCGTCGTCGATCTCAACGATCACGGGCTGGCCGGCGCGATGGTGACGCTCACCAAGGCAGCCGGCGCGCCGGGACCGGCGGCGACGACGGTGTTCACCGACGGTCAGGGAGCGTTCGTGCTTCCTGACTCCGCACCCGGCGGGACGCTCTCCGCGCGGCTGCTCGGATACGCCGAAGTCGCGGGAGCCCGCTCGCCCGCGCCCGGGCTGCAGACCCCCCTGATGCTCATCATGCGCGCCGAAGCCAATCAGGCTGGCGTCGCACCGGCATCCGCCTGGCTTGCGCACATGACGCCTCAGCAGGACCGCGAGCAGCTGGTGATGGCCTGCGTCGCGTGCCATCAGATGCCGGCGCCCGAGGTGCGGGCGTATGCCAAGGTGATCGACGACACACCCCAGGCGCGCTCCGCCGCGGCGCACGAGCAGAGCTGGGCTGCCATCGTGCAGCAGATGAACCTGATCTCGGCGCGCGAGTTCTCGCGCAACTCCAGTGCACCGAGCACCAACGTCTATTCGGGAGGGGATCCGGGTCCGACCGCGCACCTCCTCGCCGAGGCGCTCGTGGGACCCATGCAGGAGCTCAAGGGCTACGAATACGGCGCACCGCTCGCCGTGACCGCGAAGACCGTGATCCGCGAGTACGCCGTGCCGGAGCCGAACGCCATCCGCGAGGCGATTACGCTGTATGACCCCGGGTCGCTCTGGGTCGCAGACGTGAGCACCAACCGCATCATGCGCGTGGACACCGCAAGCGGCGCCGTGCACAACATCGAGCTGCCGGGGGCGCGGCTCGTCGGACCCCACACGCTGGTACGCGGCCGCGACGGACTGTGGATCGGTCCGTTCTTTCCGGGCGTCATCTCGCATCTCGACCCGAAGACGGAGAGCTGGAAGATGTGGCCGCTTGCGCCGGTCGCCGGACATCCCATCGGCGTGCACGATCTGTCCTTCGATACCAATCACGAGCTGATCACGGATCGCCACGGACGCATCTGGTTCTCCGATATCGCGAACAACGCCGTCGGCTGGATCGATACCCACTCCGGCCGCACGGGCAGCTACGCGGTGCCGCCCGTCGCCGGCCGCATCGGCAACGAGCAGATCTATGGGCTCGCGATGAGCCCGGACCGCACCCACATCTGGTACGCCCAGCTCGGGATCGGCTGCTTTGGCAGCTTCGACGTCGATAAGCTGCGATTCGATGCCGAGGTGACGCTGGCGGACCGCGACGCCGGACCGCGCCGCATCTCGATGGCGGAGGACGGCATCCTGTATCTCGCTCTATACGGATCGGGGCAGCTCGCGGCTTACGATACGCATGCTGGCCGCATGCTGGGCATCTACGATCTGCCCGATCGCGCGAGCGCGCCCTATTCGACGACATGGGACCCACGCCGCAAGGTCGTGTGGATCACCACTTCGAATGCGGATGCGCTGTACCGCTTCGATCCGAAGACTCAGGGGTTCGGCGTGATTCCTCTGCCGCGCGAGCGCGCTTTCCTGCGCAGCGTGAACATCGATCCCTACAGCGGCGCGCTCGTCACCTCGTACGCCAACATCGTCCAGCACGTGCGCGGTCCGCGCATGGCGGTGATCGTGGATCTGGGAGATGAGCTGCCCAAGGTCGCAGCGCTCGCGGCGAGGCAGCCGTGAGAGGCGCGGGTCTGGCAGCTGCGGCCGCCGCACTGCTCTTCGGGGCCACGCTTGCGAGTGCGGCCGAGCCGCAACCGGAGCTTCCGGCGCTGGTGCTGCAGAGCCATTGCGATGAGTGTCACACCCTGAGCAGCGTGCTGATCGGCCCGCCGTTCATCGCCGTGGCGCTGCGCTATCGCGCCGAGGGTGACACCGCCGCCGAGGTTCTGGCGCGCAAGATCATCGCAGGCGGCGGCGGCAACTGGGGTGTCGTGCCGATGGTGCCCAACGAGCGCGTATCGCTCGCGGATGCGCGGACGATGGCGCGCTGGATCCTCACGCTGCAGGCGAAGTAGGGTCCTCGATCAGCCGGATCGCCCGCCGGGGCCGCGCCGCTCGAGGTACGCGCGTGCGAGCGCCCGCAAGCGTGCGCCATCGAAGCTCGGGTCGTGCCCGGCATGCACGATGCGCACGGCGAGCCGCTCGAGCCGCTGCATGGTCTTCAGGTACGTCGCGATGTCGCTGCCCGGCAGCTCATCGAGCAGCGGTCCGTCGTAGATCGCATCGCCGGAGAAGAGAATGCCGCTCGCGCGCTCCCACAAGCCGATGCTGCCGGGTGAGTGCCCGGGAAGGTGGAGCACCTCGAACACGCGGTCGCCCAGATCGATCACGTCACCTTCCTGCACGAGGCGGGTTGCGGGAGCGGCCGGGCAGGCAAAGGCTCTCAGGTCGAAGCCCGCGTGCGGCAGCGCCGTGAGAAAGCAGGGCCCGACCTCGTAGCCGGCGCGCTCGAGTCCGGCGACGAACTCGACCGCGTGATCCTCGCGTAGCATGCTGAAATTATCGGAGGCGCGCTCCAGTGTCGCCGCCTCGGCGGCATGCGCGATGCGCTCGGTGAACTCGTGCAGCGATCCCACGTGATCCAGGTGCGTGTGCGTCGCAACCGCGGTGAGCGGCCGGTCGAGGATCCGTGCGGCGGCCTCATGCAGGCTCGCGAGGCCCATGCCGGTGTCGATGAGCAGATCCCGGTCGCGACCCCGAACGTGCCAGATATTGCACTGCATGACCCGGATGACGTGCGGCTCCCAGATACGCGTGACTCCATCGGACAGATGCTCGATCTCGAACCACCGCGAGGCGATCGCGAGTCCCATCAGCGCATCCGCCGCACGAGTCGCTGCACGGCCGTACGCCCGGGATCGGCTATCCGTGACCATTGCGTGGCCATCACGGCTCCGTTTTGGGTGCAGTCTTGCGCGAACTGAGAACTGCAGCACGCCAGAGTCATACGCCTGTCACAGTTTCCGCATAGAGGACCAGGATTCTCGCAAAATCGTGGTCTCTGCGGCACCCGTTGCCCGGCGGCATTTGCTACAAGGCGGTGCATGCAACGGTCTTCCTCGGGTGCAGCTTGCGCACGCCCGCGGAAACAAGCTCGAGGCATCTCTTGATGTGGGTCGAACAACTCGTGGTGCTGCTTCTGGTCGCGGCGGCCGCACTGGTAATCGGATGGACTGCGGCGTCGCGACGCCTGCGACAGCGTGCCCCGGAGCGCGAGGACCTCGCCACGTCCTCGCTGGTTACCGAGACCGAGCGTCGCATGCTCGAGCTCGTGGCGCGTGGCGCGGCCCTGAGTGAGGTCTTGAACACGCTCACCGAGGAGATCGAGCGCATCTCCCCGGAGTCGCTGTGCACGATCATGCTCCTCGATGAGGAGCATCGGCGCCGCCTGCTGATCGCCTCGGGTCCGAGCCTGCCGCAGGAGTACCTGCAGGCCATCAACGGCCTCGAGATCGGCCCGGAGGTCGGGGCGTGCGGCTCGGCGGCGTATCGCAACGAGACTGTGGTCGTCGAGGACGTTGCGACCGATGCGCGGTTCGCCGGCGCACGCGAGTTCGTGATGAGTCATGGTCTGCGCTCGGTATGGAGTCAGCCGGTGCGGGACTCCAAGGGCTCGGTGCTGGGCACGTTCGCGACCTATCGCCGGGAACCAGCGAAGCCGCGACCCGAGGAGCTGCGGCTCGCGCGCGTGGCCGGCCAGCTCGCCGGTAACGCCATCGAGCGGATCCGCGAAGAGAAGCAGCTGAACGATGCCGTCAAGCGCTTGAACCTCGCCGAGACCGTGGCGCGGTTCGGCATCTGGGAGGCGGACTTCCAGAAGAACGTGGTCACACTGTCCGGAGGGCTGGCGGCCCTCATGGGCCGGCCCCCCTCGAAGTTCCAGGTGACGCGCGCCGAGTTCGAGGCCATGGTGCATCCCGACGACCGCAACGCCTTGTGGTCGAGCGCGGACCTGCGCAACGCCACCGCGGGGACGATCCAGGACGAATTCCGGCTCGTGCTGCCGAACGGCGCCGTGCGCTGGATGCGCAGCCAATGGGGCTTCGAGCAGGGCTCGACCCCGCCGACACGCGCCACGGGCGCGCTCATCGACGTGACCAACGAGAAGGACATGATTGTCGAGGCGGAGCAGGAGCGAGCGGCCGCCGAGGCCTCGGCGCGCGTCGCGCGTCAGGCAGAGCGGCTCGAGCAGGACCGCAAGATGATCCTGGAGCTGGTCGCCAACGATCAGCCGCTGCAGCACGTCGCCTCGACCATGGCAGATGCCGTGGCGAGCCATCTTCCTGAGTCGGTCTGCGCGATCCGCATCGAAGTCCCCGACGATGACAAGATCTCGCTGTATCCGGGCTTTCCGGCGCCGCTCGCGACAGCTCTGGAGCGCATCGAGCTCGCCGCCATCAAGGAGACGCTGGCGGCCGCGCCGATCAGGCAGCTCGCGGACACCGCGGATTGGGCACAGTTCGTAGAGTCTGCCGGGCAGCTCCCCTACCGCTACTACCGCGCTGTCTCCGTGATGCGCAACTCGCATCGGGCGGGGGTGATCCTGTCGCTCCTGCGTGACGAGTGCGCGGACTCGCACTCGCAGCAGAAGCTGCTCGAGTCCTGGGGGCGCTTCGCGAGCCTCGCGGTCGAGCGACGCGGCCTGTACCGGCAGCTGTCGTTCCGGGCGCAGTACGACTCCCTCACCAGCCTGTTGAACCGCGCCTCGTTGTACGAGCGCTTGGGCGGGCTCATCCGCACCTCCAATGCGAGCGCGCTGGCGGTCATCTACCTCGACCTCGACTCGTTCAAGGAAATCAACGACACGCTCGGCCACGGTGCCGGCGATGCGGTGCTGAGGCACGTCGCCGCGCAGATTCAAATGAGCGTGCGCCGCAGCGATGTGGTCGCCCGCATCGGCGGCGATGAGTTCGTCGTAGTGCTCCCCGGGGTCGGTGAGCGAAGCGAGGCCAGCCGTATCGCCGAGACCATCGCGACGGCGATCGCGCGTCCCGTCGCGGCGGAAGGCAAGTCCCTGGCGATCGGTGCGAGCCTCGGCATCAGCATGTGTCCGATCGACGGCGATGATCCGGATACGCTGCTCAAGGTGGCCGACGAGAGCATGTACAAGGTGAAGCTGACGCACCGCAGCCGCCGCGCCGCCCAGGCGCAGTTGAGTCCCCAGGATCTCTGCGCCTAGTCCGGGCGCGCCCCGACGTGTGTCTCTACGGCGGTGTATCGACCGCCAGCCGGCGCTCGTCCTCGATGATGAAGATGCCGCTCGCAACGACGATGACGGCACCGATCACCAGGCTCGCCGAAGGTGACGTCGACCAGAAGATTCGGTCGATTCCGAACGCCCACAGCAGGGCGGTGTACTCGAACGGACCGACGACGGAGGGCGGCGCGCGGCTGAATGCCTCGGTGATCCACAGCTGACCGAGCGTACCGCTGATGCCGATACCGGCCAGCCACCACCAGTCGTGCGCCTGCAGCGGCAGCCACGCGCGTGCCGCCAGTACACCGGAGCCGATCGCGACCAGCAGCAGGTACCAGAACACCAGAGTCAGGGCCGAGTTCGTGCGGCTGAGCGCGCGCACCGTCAGCGCGCTGAGCGAATAGCACAGCGTCGCCAGCACCACGGCCGCCGCCGGCAGGAGCGGAACGGCGCCCGCTTGCCAGGGCCGCAGCACCACGAGCACGCCGCCGAGTCCGACGAGAATGGCGGCCCAGCGGCGCGGTGTCACATGCTCGTGGAAGATCGGGACTGACAGAACCGTCATCATCAGCGGGGCGGTCAGGTACAGCGAATACGCCTGTGACAGCGACAGGCGGCGCACGCCATACACGAAGGCTGCGAGCATGGTGACACCGAGCACGCCGCGCAGCAGATGCCACTTGGGGTCGGAGGGCCAAGAGGCTCCGCGAGACCGCTGCCACAGCAGCAGCGGGGACATGCACACGAGCGAGGAAGCGCTGCGCAGAAAGGAGACTTGCAGCGGGCTGTAGCGCGCGGACAATCCCTTCATGAGCGCATCCATGATCGCGAACACGACCACCGCCGCGATCATGTAGGCGATGCCGCGCAGCCTGTGGGGGACTGATATGACGCTGCTCGAGACCTTAGGCATCGATCTGCCGATCATCCAGGCGCCGATGGCCGGTGTGGCCACCCCGGCCATGGCGGCTGCGGTATCCAATGCGGGCGCTCTGGGATCCCTCGGACTCGCGGGGACGACGGCCGAGGGGGCGCGCCGCATGATCGCGGCCGTTCGGGAGCGCTCCCGGCGCTCGCTGCATGTGAACGTCTTCTGCTACGCGCCGCCCGGGCGCGATGAGCAGCGCGAGACCGCCTGGCTCGAGCGGCTGCGTCCGCACTTTGAACGGCATGGGGCAATGCCTCCCTCGGTCCTCAACGATCACTACCGCACCTTCCTCACGGACGAGGCGATGCTGCGCGCGCTGCTCGAGGAGCAGCCGCGCGTCGTAAGCTTTCACCTGGGACTGCCTTCGGCCGAGCGCATCCGCGCGTTGCGCGACAGAGGCATCGTACTCCTCGCCTCAGCGACCAACGTAGCGGACGCGTGTGCCGCCGAGCAAGCCGGCATGCACGCCGTGGTGGCGCAGGGTTATGAGGCAGGCGGTCACCGCGGCGTCTTTGATCCCGACGCCGAGGACAGCCGTCTCGGCACCTTGGCCCTCACGCGCCTGCTGGTGCGACGGCTCAGCGTCCCGGTCATTGCAGCCGGCGGCATCATGGATGGCGCTGGAATCGCGGCCGCTCTGCGCCTCGGGGCGAGCGCGGCGCAGCTGGGGACCGCCTTCATCGCCTGTCCCGAGTCGGACGCGGACCGCGGCTACCGCGAGGCCCTGGCGAGCGATGCCGCACATCACACGGTGATCACGCGCGCCATCTCCGGGCGGCCAGCTCGCTGTCTGCGAAACCGGTTCACGCAGCTCGGCGCGCACCTCTCACCGCAGCAGGTTCCGCCTTATCCCATTGCCTATGATGCCGCCAAGGCGCTCAACGCGGCCGCCAAGGCCGCACACGAGACGGGCTACGGCTCGCAATGGGCCGGGCAGGGCGCACCACTTGCCCGCGTGCTGCCGGCCGCGGAGCTCGTAGCGACGCTGGCAAGAGAACTGCAACAGGCATGAGGCCGGCGGCATCGGTATGCTGCGCCCTCGGGCTGGCGTAGACAGATCACCACAAGCAGCCGGATGGAGGGGCGATGGGCGAGTTGCGCAGACGAAAGGCATTGGGTGCCGCGGTCTTGATCCTGGCCGCGTGCGCGGGCCTGCAAGCCCGTCCGGCCCTGTGCGAGACGGTGCTGATCACGGGTGCCAACTCCGGGATCGGGCTCGAGTTCTCCAGGCAATACGCCGCCAAGGACTGGACCGTCATCGTCACTCACCGGCGCGCACAGCCGCCGAAGACCCTCACGGATCTCGCCGCGCACTACCCGAAGGTCCGCGTCGAGTCCGTCGACGTGACCAGTCTCGAGCAGGTCACGGCGCTCGCGATGCGGCTCAAGGATGTGCCGATCGACGTGCTGGTGCTCAATGCCGGGGTCTACAACGATCGCAGCAAATGCGCGGCGGACGATGAGAACTGCCCAGGCGACTGGAGCACACAGTCCTTCGGCAAACTCAACTATGCGCTGCTCGACACGATCCTCGCCGTCAACGTGAAGGGCGCCCTGCTCGTTGCCGAGAAGCTGCTGCCGAATGTCGAGGCGAGCAAGCAGAAGAAGATCGCCGCAATCAGCTCGAGCAACGGCTCGCTGACCGGATCGGGAATCGGTTCCGGCCCGCAGCAGGGCGCAATCTTCTATCGAGCAAGCAAGGCTGCGCTCAACCGTTCGATGCAGCTCGTCGCCGCCGCAGTGCGGAAGGATGGCGTCACGGTCGTGATGTTCAACCCCGGGCCGACGCTGACCGAGCATCAGTCCTATCTGAAGGACTACAAGGGCATGCTCACCACCGCGTTCACCGTGCAGAACATGGTCCGCACGATCGACAAGGTCACGATCGCGGATAGCGGGCATTTCCTGCGCTACGACGGTGTGAGCGAGCCGTGGTGAAATACACATGAGCCGTTACATCACTGGGGCCGTCGCTGCGATCGCCGCCGCGGGATGCCTTCTCAGCGGCTGCGCCGCGCAGGCGCGCCACCTGCCATCCGAGGCTCCCGATGCCGCCATTGCGCGCTTCAACGAGCAGTACCTCAAAGCGATCAACGAGAGCAACGCCGAGCTGTTTGCGCATCTCACCGACGACGGTCACATCATGATCGCTCCGAACCGGCCGCCGACGCAGGGCAAGGCCGCCATCACCGCGGCGATGGGCAGTGTGTTCTCCTCCTTCAGGATCGAGGAGGCCTGGATGCCCATCGAGACCGTCGTTTCAGGCGATCTCGCGTACCAGCGCGGGACTTTTACCGTGGCGGCAACGCCAAAGGCCGGCGGCGAGCCACGCCGCACGCACGGCAACTTCCTTCGCATCTACCGGCGCCAGCCCGATGGCTCGTGGCTGATGACGCGCGACATGTTCAGCAGTGACCAGCCACAGCCCTGAAGGCCCGAAAGGGCTCCGGCTCGGGCGTGACTGCAACTTTCACGGGTGCGCCGCGTTATAGGGCAATGCCTCACATGAGAGGAGTCATCGCATGAAGAAGATCATCCCGGCGAAGCCGGCGCTGTGTGCAGCGCTCATCAGCCTGACCCTGCTCGCCGCGGCGGGCAGCGTCGAAGCCAAGGGTTGTCTCAAGGGCGCGGCCGTCGGCGCGGTGGCGGGCCACGTGGCCGGCCATCATGCGGTTGCCGGCGCGGCCGCCGGCTGCGTCATCGGACACCACATCGCCAAGAAGAAGCAGCAGCAGCTGCAGAGGCAGCAACGGCAGCAGCCGCAATCCTCCCCGCCGCCTCAGCAGCCGCCGCCGGCACAGCCGGCCCAACAGACCTAGAGTTCCCGCGCGCCAGACTCTGGCGCGGAATGTGCTCGTCCCCTAGCGGGAGCGGACGCGCCGGCGCACGATCGCCATCAGGTGCCCGACGGAGAGCGCGGCTACGCCAACGAGCTGCAGTGTCATCAGGACAGTCATGATTCAGCTCCTTTTCTCCTGGTTTTCCGCAAGCCCGATGTGGTGGCGGAGGCCTGGCTTTTCAATAGCCATAAGTACTTGATTCCGGCGTACCATGGCGGCAAAGAACACCCGCCCCCGCAGGTTCATTCCGGAGAGTCCGATGAGGAAGGAGTGGCTGATTGGCTTGCTCGCGATCGCAGGCGTCGCGACGCAAGCGCAGGCCGAGTGTACGCGTCCCCTCCTGCAGGCCGCCGTTGACAGCTACCTCGCGGCACAGAAAGCGGGTGACCGCAGCAAGATGTCCCTCACCGAGAAGCCCAGGTATCTCGAGAACATGATGGAGGTCGCCCCCGACCGCGGCCTGTGGAACACCGCTCTGCCCATTGCCTTCTCGCGCAGTTTCCTCGATGTGGATCGCTGCAAGACGTTCTCGGAAGTGATCGTCACTCAGGGTGAGCGGCAATACGTCATCGGCACGCGCCTTACCCTCGACAACGGCAAGATCGCGGCGATCGACAGCCTGGTCACGAAGAAAGGGGACTGGCTGTTCAATGCCAACAACTACCTCAAGTTCTCGAGCGCCGAGGACTGGCATCCGCTGTCACCTGCCGAGCGCAGTCCGAAGCAGTCGCTGATCAATGCGGGCAATTCCTATCTCGATGAGTTCTCCGACAAGCTCGTGGAGGTGCCCTGGGGCATCCCCTGTGCGCGGCTCGAAGGCGGTGCATACACCAATCGAAAGAGCGACCCGAATGCCACCTGCAAGGTGGGCATTCCGCCCGGAGTGCTCTATATCGTCAATCGCGACTACGTGGTCGATGAGGAGATGGGAGTCGTCAACATCTTCTGCCGCTTCGGCAACAGCCAGTCCGGCATGCCGGACTCGCACACGTTCCGCCTCGTGAACGGCAAGCTGCGCTGGGTGCACACACTCTCAGTGGCCATCGTGCGCGAGGTGCCGCAGACCCCGGACTACTGAGGATGAGAGTCATCTGCATCGCGGGCGCGACACTCACCGCGGCGCTAGCGCTGACGGGCGTTGGCCGCGCGGCGGATGCCGTGCCGCATCCGGACCCCAGCTGGACCGGCCTCACCAATCCGCGCGACGTGATCACGGCACGCCAGGAGCTGATGGAGCACATCGAGCTGCTGATGGAGCCGATCGACACGCTGCAGGTGAAAGACACCTTCGACACCGCAAGGCTGCACTCGGCTGCCGAGACCATCGCGGCGATGCTGCTCGCGCTACCGCATCTGTTCCCGCCGACGACGAATCTGTACGATCCCAGGGCCCCGATGCCTGCGACGCTGGCGCTGCCGCCGATCTGGAAGAATTTCGCGAACTTCTACGCGCTCGCCGGAGCGGCCTCGCGCGCCGCCGAGGCGATGGCCGATGCGGAGGGGAAGCCCGCGCTGCGGGCTGCAAGTCTCAAGCTCCGCGCGAGCTGTGATGCCTGTCATGCGCTGTACCTGCGCCCCTACGCTCCGCCCAAGGTGCTGGATTCCGACTACCAGTTCGACTTCCAGTCGGCGCTGCGCAAGAAATAGCCGAGGCACCCTGACCACAAGCGTTGCTCGACAGTCAGCTCGCAGCTTACGCACGGCTCGCTAAGTGCCGCAGAAGGTCCGCAGCACGCGCTCCGCCGGTTGCGCGGGCAGGGCGTAGGCGGCGTGCTGCGGCTGCTCCGCAAAGGGCCGCTGCAGAATGCCGAGCAGTGTGCCCAAGGGCCCGTAGTCGCCGCCTTCGGCTGCGTTGAGCGCGGCCTGCACCCGGTGATTGCGCGGAATGAAGGCCGGATTCGCGGCGCGCATGCGCATGATGCGCTCCTCGCGCGGCTGCGGATCACGGCTGAGGCGGGCTCGCCAGTCCTTGAGCCATCCGTCAAGCGCCGGCGCGGCCTCCGCAAAGAGCTCGCGGAGTGGCCGCTCGTCGGCGGTGTCCTCGACCTCGGTCAACCTGCGGAACGTCAGCGTGAAGTCCGCATGGGACTGCTGCATCAACGCGAGCAGCCGCTTGAGGAGCTCGGGGTCGCCCTCGAGCGCGGTCGCGAGACCGATCTTGCGTCGCAACCCCTCGAGGAACCGCTCCTCGAACTGCGCCAGGAAGGGCTCGAGGATGCCGGTTGCGAGCTCGACGGCGCGGGATGCCTCGGGATTGATGAAGGGGAGGAGGGTTTCCGCGAACCGTGCCAGGTTCCATTGCGCGATCGCGGCCTGATTGGCATACGCGTAGCGGCCGTTGTAGTCGATGGAGCTGAAGACGGTATTCGGGTCGTACTCATCCATGAATGCGCACGGGCCGTAGTCGATCGTCTCGCCCGAGACCGCCATGTTGTCGGTATTCATGACGCCATGGATGAAGCCGACGAGCATCCAATCCGCGACCAGCGCGACTTGCCGCCGCGCGACCTCCCTCAGGACTGCCAGCGCCGGCACCGGCGCATCACGGACTTCCGGGAAGTGGCGTGCGATCACGTAGCTCAGGAGCTCACCGACCGCCTCCTGGTCGCCGCGCGCCGCAAAGTATTGAAACGTCCCGACCCGCACGTGGCTCCGGGCGACCCGAGTGAGCACGGCTCCGGGCAGTGCGGACTCACGGTATACCTGCTCACCGGTTGTCACGACGGCGAGCGAGCGCGTCGTGGCGATGCCGAGTGCCTGCATCGCCTCGCTGATCAGGTACTCCCGCAGCATCGGGCCGAGCACCGCCCGGCCGTCGCCGTTGCGCGAGAACGGCGTGAGGCCGGCACCCTTGAGTTGAACATCCCGCAGCACGCCATCGCGATCCGGCAGCTCGCCGAGCAAGATCGCCCGCCCGTCGCCCAGGCGAGGCACGAAGCTGCCGAACTGGTGCCCGGCGTAGGCCATCGCGATGGGTTTCGCATCCTCCGGCAGCTCATTACCCGAGAGCGCCGCGGCCGCCTGGGGCTCAATCAGGCTCGGATCGAGCCCAAGCTCGCACGCAAGGCGGGCATTGAATACGACCAGCCGCGGATTCGGCACGGGCGTCGGATTCACACGGACGTAGAATCGGTCCGGCAAACCGGAGTAGCTGTGCTGGAACCCTAGGCGCATCGGCTCTCGAGAATCGATCCCGCGATCGTGATCGCCCTACTGTACGCTAGAACAACCCGCGCCGAGCGTCGCGGCCCGTGATTGCGCGAGGCTGCCATACCTGAAGACGAACTCCCCGAGCAGCACGCGCCCGTGCGGCTGCATCGCCTTGCGGCAGTTTCCGAGGATCGTTCGGCACGCCTCGTCATGCCAGTCGTGCAGGACCGCCGTCATGATGTATGCATCGGCGCGCACTGGAATTTCCGTCAGGAAGTCACCGGCGATCGCGCGACAGCGCCCGGCAATCGGGCTCTCATCGAGCAGACGCTGGGTCTGTGTGGCGACGTGGGGCAGCTCGAACACCACGCCGCGCAGGCGCGGATAGCGGCCGAGAATCGACTGCATGAGCTTGCCGTGGCCGCCGCCCACATCGACGAGCAGCTCGATTTCGATGAAATCGTAGGCGTCCGAGATCGAGCGATGGATCGACCCGGCGATGCTGGTCATCGCGTCGTTGAAGGCTTGGGCGAACTGCGGATGCGCGAGGCCGAAGTGCCAGGCATCGGTCCCATGCACGCTCTCGAACGCACTCAATCCCGTCCTCAGGCTGTGCTCCAGGGCGAGCCACGCCGCGCCGGCCGCGCTGCTCGGGCAGCTCGTGCAGTCGCCGCGGAACGACTAGACTCGCCGCTGTCCCTGCGGGGTAGATCACGACCACCGTACGAGAGTCATCATGACAATCCACTTCGCCGTGCGCCGCCTGCCGCTGCTGCTCGCGGCGCTCGCGATGCCACTGGGCGCTGCGACGCCCGAGGATCCCTACCTGTGGCTCGAGCAGCTCGACAGTCCTCAGGCGATGCAGTGGGTGAAGGCGGAGAACGCCAAGACCGTCGCCGTCCTGGAGAAGGATCCCCGCTATGCCGAGCTCTACAAGGACGCGCTCGCGATCGCACAGGCCAAGGATCGTATTCCCGCACCACACCTCCTCGATGGCGCCGTCTTCAATTTCTGGCAGGACGCCGATCACGTGCGCGGCATCTGGCGCCGCACGACGCTCGAGAGCTACCGCTCTGCCGCGCCCGATTGGACCACGCTGCTCGATCTCGACGCTTTGGCAAAGACCGAAAACGCCAACTGGTTCTCCAAGGGCTTCGATTGCGTCGAGCCCAGTGAGCGGCGCTGCCTGGTGTTGCTGTCCGACGGCGGCGAGGATGCGGTCACGGTGCGCGAGTTCGACCTGCACGAGGCGCGCTTCGTGCCGCAGGGGTTTCTGCTGCCGCACGGCAAGCAGCGCAGCGCCTGGGAAGACGACGATACGCTGCTGGTATCGCGCGAATGGAACCCCGGCGAGCTGACGGCCTCCGGCTACCCGTACATCGTCAAGCGCCTGCAGCGCGGCCACCCCCTGTCACAGGCGCAGGAGCTCTACCGCGGGACGGCGGACGACGGCGGCTATGGGGTGACGCCCGTCGCGCTGGTCGATGGCTCCGGCCATCGCGTGATGCTGATCGTGCGGCCGCTGACGACGTTCGAAGCCGAGTATTACCTGGTGAGGGGAGCGAGCGTCGCGCGGCTGGCCCTGCCCCGGAAGCTCGAGATCCAGGCGCTCGTCGATGATCAGCTGGTGTTGAGCCTGGCTGAGGACTGGAGCCTCTCCGGCAAGACCTTCGCGCAGGGCTCGCTCGTAGCGCTGAGCGCCCGCGATGCCGCACGGGATCCACAGCACCTCAAGCCGACCCTGCTCTACGCGCCCGGGCCGCGTGAGAGTCTGGATGGTGCCAGCGCCACGCGCGGCGCGCTGCTCGTGACGACCTTCGATAACGTGCGCGGACGTGCCTTCGTGTACCGACCCTCGCACGAGGGCTGGACGCACACCCGGCTTGACCTGCCCGACAACGTCTCGATCGGGGTCGCGGACAGCGATGTGCACAGCGACACTGCGTTTCTGTCGGTGTCCGGGTTCCTGCAGCCCACGAGCCTGTGGTGGCTCGACGCCCAAGGCAGTGCTCCGGTACTCACCAAGACGCTGCCGCCGAAGTTCGATGCCTCGCACGAGACGGTCGAGCAGTTCGAGGCGACCTCGAGCGATGGGACGCGGGTGCCGTATTTCGTGGTGCACCCGGAGCAGCTGCGACTCGATGGCAGCAACCCCACGGTCCTCTACGCCTACGGCGGCTTTCAATCCTCCGTGACGCCGTACTACTCGGGCAACATCGGCAAGCTGTGGCTGGAGAAGGGCGGCGTCTTCGTCGTCGCCAACATCCGCGGCGGCGGCGAGTTCGGGCCCGCCTGGCACGAGGCCGGCCTCAAGACGCACCGGCAGCTGATCTACGATGACTTCGCGGCGGTGGCGCGCGATCTGATCGCTCGCAAGATCACGAGCCCGCGCCGCCTGGGAATCCAGGGCGGCTCGAACGGCGGACTGCTGATGGGCGTGCAGTTCACGCAGCACCCGGAGCTCTGGAACGCGGTCGACATCCAGGTGCCGCTCCTCGACATGGTGCGCTTCGAGAAGATCGCCGCGGGCACCTCGTGGGTCGGCGAGTATGGCAGCATGACGAATCCCGACGAGGCGGCGTTCCTCGCGAGGATCTCCCCGTACGCGAACGTGCGTCGCGGCATCAGCTATCCGGAGGCCTTCATCTGGACCACCACGAAGGATGATCGCGTCGGTCCGCAGCACGCACGCAAGTTCGCGGCGCGGCTCGCGGAGTATGGGATTCCGTATCTGTTCTACGAGGTCATCGAAGGCGGGCACGGGTCGGGCGCGAACCTCGAGGAGCGGGCGCACACCACCGCACTCGAGATGACATATTTCACCCGCAAGCTCATGGACTAGAGAACACGGCCGCGGGCAGCGGGAAATTGCCATCGAACGGCGGCCAGTTGGGCACCGGCCGCTCGGGGCCCGGGTAATACATCGCGGTCCAGATATTGCGGATGCGGCCGTCCTCGATCCAGAACCACTCCGAGAACGCATTGCGCGGCACCGGAGATCCAGCCTTGCGGATGAAGACCGCCATCCCCAGGACCACGCCGGCCTCGTCGTCGACGAACGCCACGCGCCGGGCCGCGACGTTGGCCAGATTGAAGTTGGCGAACCCGGAGACGCAGTCATCGCCGACACCGCCGCGGCGCCCGGTGACCCGCGTGCCGTTCTCGTAGCGATTGCAGCCGGGGTGTGCCAGCACGACGCTGCCATCGTGCGAGGTGATCCCATCGAAGTAGCTGTTGACGATCGCGAGCATCGCCGCGCGCGGCAGCCGCTCCCTCGCCGACAGGACACGCTGCGGCGGCGGAGTTGCCGTGAGCCCGTCGGGATTCCAGACGTTCGGCGGCGTTGCACCCGGCAGCCCTGGATCCCCATTGCGGGCGAGATACCACTCGGCCTCCGTGATGGCGCGGTTCTCGATGCGCAGCCGCACCGTCACGATCGCAAGACCGCCGCCCTCATCGAGGATCCCGTAGTAGGCGGCCTGGCCACTGTCGGCGTCGGCGTAACGGCGCTGCACCTTGCCGAGCGCCGTCACGCTCTGCCACACGCCCTTGCCGACCGGCGTGTTGATCGCGTTCTCGGTATGCCGGTAGCCGAACGCCAGGGGTGCGGCGGAGGGGTTGTGGCCGATGACCGCGGCGAGGTACCGGTCGAGTGTTTGCTTGAGGCAGGCGCGGTCGCAGCCGCGTACGGCGTCGGCGCCGACCGCGAGGGATGGCAGGATCAGCAATGCGAGAATGAGGACGCTTCGCTTCATGGGCAGTTCTCCTTCGCTACAGCCGCAGGGCGCGCAATCGCAGCGCGTTTCCGATCACCGAGACGGAGCTCAGGCTCATGGCGGCTGCGGCCACGATCGGGCTGAGCAGGATACCGAACCATGGGTACAGGGCGCCGGCCGCAAGAGGAATGCCCAGAGTGTTGTAGAGGAAGGCGAGCGCCAGATTCTGGCGGATGTTGCGCAAGGTCGCGCGGCTCAAGCGCCGCGCACGCACCAGGCCTGCGAGGTCACCCTTGAGCAGCGTGACGGCCGCACTCTCGATGGCCACGTCCGTACCGGTGCTCATGGCGACACCCACATCTGCGGCGGCAAGCGCGGGGGCATCGTTGATGCCATCGCCGGCCATCGCGACGACGTGTCCGGCGCTGCGCAGGCGGCGAACCACCGCGCTCTTGCGCTCGGGTGGCACGTCAGCCTCGATGTCGGTGATGCCGAGCTCGCGGGCCACCGCCTCGGCGGTCCGCCGGTTGTCCCCGGTGACCATGACGATGTGCACGTGTTCCGAGTGGAGCGATTCGAGCGCCGCGGCCGCGGATGCCTTGATCGGGTCCGCGAGCGCGAGAATTCCCGCGCACCGATCATCGACCGATACGTACATGACTGTTGCGCCCTGGCGGCGAAGCGCATCGGCCTCGCGCTCCAGGTCTTCCCCCGTGGCGGCGCTCACGAAGGCGCCATTGCCGACGACGACGCGATGGCCGGCGACTCGGCCGCTCACCCCGCTGCCGGCGACTGACTTGAAATCGGCGGGCTCGTGCAGCGACAGCCCTCGCACGCTCGCCAGTGCCACGATGGCGGCTGCAAGGGGGTGTTCGCTCGAGCGCTCGAGGCTGGCGGCGAGCGTGAGGAGCGTTGTTTCCTCGAATCCCGCGTCGGCCCTGACCGCGATGACCCGCGGCTTGCCCTCGGTCAAGGTTCCGGTCTTGTCGACAATGAGCGTGTCTACTTGCGCCAGGCACTCGAGGGCCTCCGCGTTCCTGATAAGGACGCCCGCCGTGGCGCCTTTGCCGACCGCGACCATGATCGACATCGGCGTGGCCAGTCCAAGCGCGCAGGGGCAGGCAATGATGAGGACGGAGACGGCAGCGACCAGCGCCGGGGGGAGCCCCGGGGCAGGGCCCCAGTGCAGCCAGGCGGCGAACGTGAGGGCGGCGATGCCGATCACCGCCGGAACGAACCATCCTGAGATGACATCGGCAAGCCGCTGAATCGGTGCGCGGCTGCGCTGTGCGTCGGCAACCAGCCGGACGATGCGGGCGAGCACCGTCTCGGAGCCGACGCGCTCGACGCGCATGAGCAGCGAACCCGCGCCGTTGATCGTCCCGCCGATGAGCTTGGCCCCGGCGCTCTTGTCCACCGGCATGGACTCGCCGGTGATCATCGATTCATCGACCGCGGTCGCACCGTCGGTCACCTCGCCATCGGCCGGCACGCTCTCACCGGGGCGGATGCGCAGCCGATCGCCGGGATGCACGTCCTCCAGCGGGACGTCCTCATCGCGCCCGTCCGCGTTGATGCGATGTGCCGTCCTGGGCGCCAGTTTGAGGAGTGCCCGGATGGCACCCCCCGTGCGCTCGCGGGCACGCAGCTCGAGGACCTGTCCAAGGAGCACCAAAACGGTGATGACGGCGGCGGCTTCGTAGTAGAGCGGGATCGCCCCGCCTGTGTCGCGCGCAGCGCCTGGAAAGCGCTGCGGCAGCAGCGTCGCCAGCAGGCTGTAGGCATAGGCCGAGCCCGTGCCGAGCGCGATGAGGCTGAACATGTTGAGGGAGCGATGGAGCAGCGATGCCCACGCGCGCGCGAAGAACGGCTGACCTGCCCAAAGAACGACCGGTGTCGCGAGAGCGCATTCGAGCCACGCCGACCATTGCGGGGACAAGAGGTGATGCAACGCGAGACCCGGCAGATGGGCGGTCATTTCCCAGGCGACGAGCGGTGCGGCGAGCGCGCCCGAGACCCACAGACGCCGCGTCATATCGCGCAGCTCGTGATGCGCGGCGTCCTCGGGATCGGGGCCGGGGGTGAGCGGCTCGAGCGTCATGCCGCAGATCGGGCAGTTACCCCCGGAGCTGCGCCGGACCTGAGGATGCATCGGACAGGTATAGATCATCCCGGGGGACTCTAGCCGCAGCGGCGGGTCGTCGAACAGCAGGCTCTCGGTTTGGTGAACGGATGAGGGCATCCGCTGCAATCTGCGCAAGCAGCGGCGTGCCGCTCACCGGGATTCGTAAGTGTTTGATTCCAAGCGGGCCGCCCCCCACATATCGCCGTTCGCAGCCCGAACGAAAGACGCGCGCCGCAAATGCCTCACAGCGCATGTCAGTTATGTGCTTCCATGCCCGGCCATCGATCGGAGCACCACGTGGCAAAGGCGGGGGTGAAGAACGCAGCGGTCGTCGGCGTCGTCGAGCACGGCAACTCGGCGGTGCTGGTCACCCTCGCGTCCGGGGGTGAGCTCCTGGACCGACGACGCGTCGATCTCACGCAGGGTCTGCCGACGCATCCCTATCACCATGAAGGCTCGTGGGCCGTGGGCCGGTACCTGAACAGCCCGTGGGCGAGGCCGATTTCCCTGCCCGATGCCGTGCAACTTGTCGAGCGTGTGCGCGCCGCGGCCGCGGTTGGCGCTCGGGAGTGCCTGGAAGGGTTGGCTGCCGCGGTGGCGCCGCGGATTGCCGGTATCGCGATCCGCGAATGTCCAAAGCTTCCACCGACCACCCAGGAGCGGATCACCGACACTCGTGCGGCAAACGTTGCCGACTCCGTCATGTATCGCGAGGCCCTCGCGACGGCAGCCGAGGCCCGCGGCTGGGCCGTGCATTGGTACGACCGCGAGCGCGTGATGCGCGAGGCGGCAGCCGCGCTCGGCGGCAGGGATCTGGATGCCTTCCTGAAGTTACTGGGTCGCTCGAGCGGCCCGCCGTGGCAGGCCAGACAGAAGCTTGCCGCAGCTGCGGCTCTTGCCGCCGGTGCGCGCCGATGAGGCGCATCAGGTCCGCCTGAATCCTTGCAGGCGACGCGCACGCGACAATCGAATTCTGGCAGGCCGGATCGAGCCTTCGACGCGCCTCAACGATCTGTGGGAGCGACGCACGTAAAACTCGCTGCGGAGTTCTCGGTGCCGGTTTCCCCGGTAAATTTCGGATACTTCGGGTAGTCGCACAGCGGTCGGGTCCGGTTTGCATTCGGATTGCCGTCCGTCGCGATGAGACCGCTCGGTGCCTTGCCGCCCTCCACCCATCGCTCGAGGGCGGGAAGGGCATCGAACTTCGCGTTGAACGCGCCGAAGCCGTGGCCAAGTCCCGGAATGACGTAGAAACGCAGGAAGCTGTCGAGGCCGCTTGGTCCGAACTGGGCGAGCTGCCTCTTGTAGTAGGCGATCGAGTTGTGCGGCGTGATGAAGTCATCCGCCGTGCCGTGGGTCATGATGACTTTTCCGCCCTTCGCCCGAAACCGGGCCAGACTCTGATCCGTGACGTCCATGATCGCAGCGACGGCGGTCACCCGTGCCTTGTAGTCCTTCGGATTGAATCGCAGCGTGTCGAATTTCGGATCGCGTGTGATGATGAACTTGATCGTCGCATCGCCCACGCTGTAGAGCAGTGGCTCCATCCCGGAGAGCGGATTCGACGGCTGCGAGACCTTGCCGAAGTTCGAGGCGCCGGCGAACTGCGCACCTTCGAGCAGTGGCCACTTCGGGAAGGTGTCCATCCCTGCAACGCTGATGCCCGGCCGGTAATCGGCCGTGATCCTTGCCACCGCCCTCAGTTGTGCATCGGACAGGCAGTGATCGCCGCTGCCCCCGTTCGCGCAGCGCAGCGTCTTCACGGCAAACGTCGCGTTGCAGGCGGCCACATTGCTGATGATCCCGTCCTTGGCACCGTCGAGCCCATCGCATTGGGCCATCACGGCATCGGTCATCAGCTTGACGTGCGCCGCGTCCATCCATCCGGCGCCGTTGTCCGCATACAGCGCGCGACCGACATTCCAGGATCCCAAGTGCAGCAGCGTCACGTTGTACGCGGGGAAGTGCGCGACGACGCCGTCGTAGTCATCGGGGTAGCGGGCCGCGGCGTCGAGTGCCTCGTGGCCGCCTTGCGAGCCGCCAATGAAATAGAATCGCCGCGGCGCACGGCCGTAGGCCTTGCGGATGATGGCCATCGCGACGTCATGCGTCTTCTTGATCGACTGCTTGCCGTAGTTGAGCAGCGCCTCATCGTCAAGCCCGAAGAGGCCATCGAACCCCGGACCGCCGCGATGACCGCCATTGCTGCCGAGGGTGACGTAACCGCGCTTGAGCGGCGTGTCCTCGCCGGCGGGTTGGAGCGCGTACGGGCCAGTGGCCTGCACGAGCGAGCCGTCATATCCGCCCCCGCCCATCTGCAGCGCGCGGCCGTTCCAGGTGTCCGGCAGGTTTACCTCGAATTCGAAGACGGCGGTCGAGGCGGTGGCGTTCTTGATGATTCCGGTCAGCTTGCAGAAATCGCCGTTCACGTTGCGCGGCTCGGATGCCGCGACGGCCACCGCGGTCTCGACCGTAGCACCCCCGGTCGGCAGGCCGATGGCAGAGGCCGGAACCGCAAAACCCTTGAGCGCGGCACAGTCACCGACGAGCCGGATCGTCGCCTCCTGTGCTCGGATAGAGGCCGCCGCGGTCATCGCGCAGAAACCGATGCCGAAAGCCAGACATGCGGCGCGTCGACTTGCCATGCTGAGATTGTCCGTTCCGCTAATTAATTTTACTATACAAAACAAATGAAGCGACGTGAAGATCCCCTCGGCTCGCTGGAGCATATCGTGCTGCTGGCCACGATGCGTCTCGGTCCGGGTGCGTATGGCATGACGGTGCGCCGGGAGATCGAGAGCGCGACCGGGCGCGATATCTCGATCGGCGCCGTATATGCAACGCTGGTGCGGCTCGAGTCGAAGGGGCTCATGAGATCGCACACGGGAGAGCCCACGGCCGAGCGCGGCGGACGGGCGAAGCGCTACTTTCGCACGACGGCCGAGGGCGAGGCCGCGGTGCGCAGCACGCACGAGATTCTTCAGAAGATGAGTGCGGGCCTGAAGGGCCTGCAGCCCACCTGATGCGCGGCTGGTTCCTGCACGCGGCAATGTGGATGGCGTCGCGGCTCGCCGCCGACGGCACGCGCGAAGCATTGCTGGGGGATCTTGCGGAAGAGCAGGCGCTGCGTGCCAACCAGGCCTCCTCTGCTGCAGCTCTACGATGGTGTCTGCGGCAGGCCCTTGCATCCGCTCCACCGCTGCTGTGGGTGAGGCTCACGCGAACTGCGTGGCTTTCCACCTTGGCGGTGGCCCTCCTCGCATATGTCGCGGTCGGCGTCGTTCAGCTCGCTGTGAAATGGGCAATGGCGGTCTCTGCGGCGCCCGGCAGTGTCTACGCCTACAGTCTGCTTGGCATGTGCGTCACGTTCCCGATGGTGGTGCTCATTGCCTATGTCGCCGCACGATTCCGCCGCAGCGCGGCGGTGGTGCTGGGAGCGCTGATGCTGACAGCCATCACCCTGATGACGTTGTTGGCGCATGAGCACCTGCCTGTGTGGCTGCGCATTGCGTACTTCGTTGTCGGGCCTGCGGCGGCCCTCATCGGTAGTGCCCTGCGCTCGCCCCGACTTACGCGCTCCTGATCGTGGAGCGAATCGATCTCGAAGCCGCGGCTGATTGACGATGGTGGCGTACCCGCACATCAATCCTGTGCTGATATCAGTCGGGCCTGTTGCCGTCCGCTGGTACGGGCTGATGTTCCTCGTGGCCTTTGCAGGTGCTTGGATTCTCGGCCGATGGCGCGCAGCACAGTCCGGCTCGACCTGGCAGTCGAACGATGTCGATGACTTGATCTTCTTTGGCGCCGTCGGTGCCATCCTCGGCGGGCGCATTGGCTGGGTACTGCTGTATGGGTTGGAATACGAGCTCTCCGACCCGCTGCGGGTGCTGCGTATCTGGGAGGGTGGCATGTCATTCCACGGCGGTCTCACGGGTGCCGTCGTGGCGATGGTCCTGTTCGCGCGCTGGCAGGGCAGAGCAATCGCCGACGTATTCGATTTCGCCGCAGCTCTCCCCGGGGTCGGCCTCTTCAGTGTGCGCATCGCCAACTTCATCAACGGCGAGCTATGGGGGAAACCGACATCCGCTCCCTGGGCAATCATCTACCAGGGCGTTCCCCGGCATCCCTCGCAACTCTACGAAGCGGTCCTCGAGGGAATCGTCCTCGGGTCGGTGCTGTGGATGTTCACGGCGCGACCGCGACCGCGGCTCGTGCCTTCGGGGCTTTTTCTGCTCGGCTACGGGATCATCCGCTTTACCCTGGAGTTCGTGCGAATCCCCGACGCCAATCGCGGCTACCTGCTATTCGGCTGGGTCACGGAGGGACAGTTGCTGTGCATTCCCATGGTGGTCGTCGGCTTGCTCCTGCTGTGGATCGGCTGCCGTCGCGCCGAACGCAGCGGCAACGTGCTCTCGGCCGGCACCCCGCCCATCGCGGACAGTCTGGCAAGCTAGTGCACAGCGTCCGCTGTCCGATCGCTCTATTGATGGCGGCGGCGCACCTCGCTGGTGCGCAGACGTCTGCCTCGCCTCCAGCACCCGCGGCCGCGCAGGCGGTGCAGCCACTGCCGCCAACCCGTCCCGCGGATGGCCCGGGCGCGCCGCATTGGATGGTCGCCGGTGCAGCGATCGGTCGCGCTGGAGCGCGCGCAGATCAGAATGGTGACTTCCTCATTGGGCCGGACTATCGGCCGGCGCCAGAGTTGAGCATCGCGAGCAGCACACCCACCGGATCGGTTCGGCAATTCACGCTGGAGTCCACCGGCAGCAAGTTCTATGCGGGGATCGCCCGCGATGGGTTCGGCACGGTCGATCCGAGTAATCCCAGGACTTTGATCGTCCAGACGCATGTGCAGCCCTGGCGGCGGGCGATCACCGTCTACATTCCCTCGCAGTACCGGATCGGCACACAAGCCCCCTTCATCGTCGTGCACGACGGGCCGAAGCTCGGTGAGCCCGATATGGCCTTGCCGCACGTGCTCGACAATCTCATCGCGCAGCATCGCGTGCCCGCCATGGTTGCGATCATGATCCAAAACGGCGGCGGTGATGCGCAGGGCAGCGAGCGTGGGCTCGAGTACGACACCGTGTCGGGGAAGTTCGCGGAATTCATCGAGGCTGAGGTGTTGCCCCAGGTGCAAGCGCGCTACTCAGTCACGCTCGCACGTGATCCGGACTCGCGCGCGGCCATGGGATGCAGTTCGGGTGCGGCAGCCGCCTTCACCATGGCATGGTTTCACCCCGAGTGGTATCACCGCGTCGTCAGCTATTCCGGCACGTTCGTGAACCAACAGTGGCCCTTCAACCCCGCCACTCCGGGCGGTGCATGGGACTATCACGAGAGGCTGATTCCCCATTCCAGTCGCAAGCCGATTCGCATCTGGATGCAGGTCGGTGATCGGGATCTGCTTAATCCCAACGTCATGCGCGACGGCATGCACGACTGGGTCGCAGCCAATCACCGCATGGCAGCGGCGCTCAAGAGCAAGCACTATCAATATCGGTACACGTTCGCCTTGGATGCCGGACACTGCGAGCGCAAGGTGCGCGAACAGACCCTTCCGCAGGCGCTCGAGTGGGTGTGGCGCGGCTATCGCGGTGTGCAGCGCTGAGCACACGTCTCGCTTCTCGTGCACCCAGGGCACGCATGGGCTGGACGCTCAATATAAAGGTTGGCAACCTTGACAGCGCGGTCACTCGAACGGGGACGGACGAATGGCAATCCTCTGCGCTTTTCCGGGTTGAGTCGGCGCTTGGCCCCGCACCCGTGCGTTTCCGAGACCGAGACCGGCCCCACGGGCCTGCGTCGCACGCTCAGGGTGCGCCATATGCGCATGATCGCGCTCGGCGGTGTGATCGGCGCCGGGCTCTTCGTCGGCAGTGGCGTTGTCATCCAGGCCACCGGTCCCGCGGCTGTCCTGTCCTTTGCGCTCACCGGCGCACTTGTCGTGCTCGTCATGCGGATGCTTGGGGAGATGGCCTCGGCGTATCCGGCGGTCGGCGGATTTTACGAGTACAACCGGCTCGCGCTCGGCGAGCTCGCCGGCTTCATGACCGGGTGGATGTACTGGTACTTCTGGATCATCGTGGTAGCGCTCGAGGCGGTCGCGGGGGCGCGGCTGTTGATGTTCTGGTGCCCA
>Ga0335081_10001707_pt1 | contig 34926 bp, 40 predicted proteins | sample Lox_Sample_35_FD_206713 | JGI IMG/M metagenome (GOLD analysis project Ga0335081, IMG submission 206713) | Soil microbial communities from Loxahatchee National Wildlife Refuge, Florida, United States - Lox_Sample_3.5 | ecosystem: Environmental > Terrestrial > Soil > Wetlands | place: USA...
GCGCCAATTTGGGCGGCGCCAAAGCGGGGTCGGCTCGGCAGCAATAACCCTTTATTGCCCGCAATTTAGGCCTAGGTGACCGCGGCGGCGGCGAAGTCTGCAATGGCTCCGGCGCGCCCGCTGTGTACGTCTGGGTGCTGCAGCTTGAGCCGCTGCCGCCGCCGCGCTAGAGGAATTGGGCGTAGGGAGATTGACCACGATGGCCGACCTGAAGGCCGAAAGCGACGGTGTTATCAGCGCCGCAATCCTCGTCATCGGCGACGAAATCCTCTCGGGCCGCACCAAGGACAAGAACATCGGCTACATCGCCGAGTACCTCACCACTATCGGCATCGACTTGAAGGAAGTGCGCGTCGTTCCCGACGAAGAGCCGGAGATCATCACCGCGCTCAACGCACTGCGCGGCCGTTACACCTATGTGTTCACCACCGGCGGCATCGGGCCGACCCACGACGACATCACCGCCGACTGCGTCGCCAAGGCGTTCGGCGTCGCCATCGACTACCACCCCGAAGTGGTCGAGATGATGAAGAAGCGCGTCGCCGAGACCGGCGGCGTGATGAACGAGGCGCGCATGCGCATGACGCGCGTGCCGGCCGGCGCCACGCTCGTGCTCAACAAGATCTCGGCGGCGCCGGGATTCTGGATCGGCAACGTCATCGTCATGGCCGGCGTGCCGAACATCATGCAGGCGATGCTGGACTACGTGGCGCCGAAGCTGAAGACCGGCAGCAAGATGCTGTCGGACACCGTGCGCGCCGACTGCCGCGAAGGCGACATCGGCACCCAGCTCGGCGATATCGCCAAGAAGCATCCCGACGTCATCATCGGCTCGTATCCGTTCATGGACGAGCGCGGCGGCAATACCAACGTCGTGGTGCGCTCGCGCGACGCGCAGAAGCTCACCGCCGCCATGAGCGCGGTCAAGGCGATGCTGACGCGGGTGCGCGCCGAGCTTGCCGCCGGCCAGGCCTGAGGGACGCGACTCCGGGACGGATGTGACCATGGCCAACGTCGAGCAGCTCAAGCCACCGTCGCGCGATCCGGAAAAGATCTTTCCGGTGTCGTGGGATCAGTTCCACCGCGACTCCCGCGCACTCGCCTGGCGGCTCAACGGCGCGGGGCCGTTCGAGGCCATTGTCTGCGTCACCCGCGGCGGCCTGGTGCCGGCCGCGATCGTGGCACGCGAGCTCGGCATCCGATTGATCGAGACCGTGAATATCGCAAGCTACGACCACACCACCCAGGGCGAGCTGAAGGTGCTCAAGGGCGTGGCGCCGGCCATCGTTGCGCTCGGCGCCGGCGGCGGTTCGGGTGTATTGATCGTCGACGATCTGGTCGACACCGGCCAGACCGCGAAGATCGTGCGCGGGCTTTTGCCGCGCGCGCATTTTGCCACCGTTTACGCCAAGCCCATGGGCCGGCCGATGGTCGACACCTTCATCACCGAAGTGTCGCAGGACACCTGGATCTACTTTCCCTGGGACACCGGCCTTGCCTTCCAGCCGCCCATTCGCGACGGGGGGCTGTAGAGCGACCCCGCCGCGATCGGCTATGATGGACATGAGAGCAGACAGGAGATCGCCATGGACGCGGTGACGCCGAAATCGCAGCACGACACGCTCGATACGCACTCGCATGTCGTCAAGCCTGAGACGATGGAATGGAAGAAGACGCGCTTTCCCGGCTGCGAGGTGAAGGGTTTGCTGTTCGACAAGGAGTCGGGGCTGGTCACGGCGCTGATGCGCTTTACGCCTGGTGCGGTGCTGCCCGACCACGAGCACGTCAAGATCGAGCAGACTTATGTGCTCGAAGGCAAGCTTGTCGACAAGGAAGGCCCGGCCAAAGGCCTGACCGTCGGGCCCGGCGAGTTCGTCTGGCGCGAGGCCGGCAGCCGCCATGTCGCCACGACCCCCGAGGGCGGGCTGATGCTCGCCATGTTCCAGGTGCCGAACAAGTTCTTCGAGGGTGATGGCCGCATCACCGACATTTCCGGCGACGACTGGGACAAGCTTTGGAGCCACGTCTTCAGGGACTAGGTCTTCAAGGATTGAGGGGCGCCGGTGCTGCCCTCGTTATGCCGAAGTCCGGCGTAACAAGGGCGGACAGAGGAGCAACGGCATGGTGCGAAAACTGATCTTAGCTGGCGCACTGTTCGCCTTGGCGGCCGGTCCGGCCTCGGCCCAGGTCATGATGAATCCGTTCAAGGCGCCCGACAAGCGCGCCCTGACCCCCGAAGAGGTCGAGAAGAAAAAGGCCGCCGACGCCGCGTACAAAGCGGCCATGGACAAGATTCCGGAGAAGAAGGCCGCCAACGACCCCTGGGGCAGCGTCCGCGACGCGCCGTCGGGCACGCCGACCGCGGCCAAGGACGCGACCAAGACTCCCGCCAAGCCCAAGCCGCAACAGTAAGTCTGAAAGCAGCAACAGCGTCGCGCCCTACCGACATCTCGGTGCGGCCGACGGCTATTGAGAAACCCGTCGCGCGATCGTGCTATAGATGCCGTTTCGCGGACGCATTTTTAAGTGTCCGCATCGCGGACGTGGCGAAATGGTAGACGCAAGGGACTTAAAATCCCTTGGCCGCAAGGCTGTGAGGGTTCGAGTCCCTCCGTCCGCACCAAATGAAATCGATTTCCCCTTATCGGAAATCGCTCGACCGTCGATTTTAATACTCGGTCGCCAGCCGTTCGGCCAGTTCGACCAGGTTGCGGCGGACGCTGCGGCTGCGGATCTTATCGAACGCGCGCGCGAGCGCCAGGCCGTCCTTGTTGGCGAGCAGCGCGGTCGTCTCCGGCGCATCCGACTTGGCGGATTTGGCGCGCGGCCCGTCCTCGAAGAAGAAGGCCGGCGGCACGCCGAGCAGATTGGCCATCTCCTGCAAGCGGCCGGCGCCGACCCGATTGGCGCCCCGCTCGTATTTCTGGACTTGCTGGAACGTGATGCCGAGCCGCTTGGCCAAGTCGGTTTGGCTCAGGTTACGCGTCAGGCGCAGCATGCGAATGCGCTTGCCGATATGAACGTCAGTCGAGTTCGGTGAGCGTTGGCTCATAGTTAATTTCCTCCGGTTGTCGGGCACGATTCCGTCGTTTCTGGTTGGTGTCAAATAAAGTGCCGTGGCATGGGAGCGGCGATTGTCGTTAGGGTTATCCGGCGCGGTCAGCCGTCACGAGATTGAGTCAAGCGTTCGCCCCGCGCGTCCGCCGTATGTAAGATGATACCTTCGCGTCAACGGAAACTCCGCACCGGCACTGCGACCGGCCGTCGGGTCGGGCGGATGAGCGGCACGCGCACGCGATAGCGCGGGATCAGGTGCTTCACAAGGGCGAAGCCGACGAGCATCAGGCTCGTCCACACCGCCGTTGAGAAATAGAGCGTCATCCAGGCGATCTCGTCGCGCCATTCCGCAATGTCGTGGGTGACGACCCAGCGGGTAGCGAGGTCGTGCAGGCCGGCGATCAGGCCGAGATAATCCTTGCCGGTCGCGACGTCGGACTGCCAGCGGCCGAAATACATCGGCACGTCGACGGACGCCATAAAGGCCACATAGCCGGCGACGCCGGCCGCCGCGGCGGCGATGGCGAACTGCACGGCGCCGTGGAAGCGGATCACGAGCCGCGACAGCGCCACGCCGATCAGGAGGAAGGTCACCGTCCACAGGGAGTTTTCCAACACGTTGCCCAGGAAGTCCGTGCTGATCACGGCGTACCAGGAGCAGATTTCGGCGAGCGCGATCAGCGGCAGGATTGCCTTGGCGACGGTCTTGGCGGTGTCGGAATGGGCGGCCTTGCCGAGCGCGTAGAGCACGATGGCCCATTGGGCGGCGAAGGCGAGTTCGGCGACGGTTGCCACCGACCGGCCCACCATGACGCTGGAGAGCCAAGTGTCGAACAGGCAGATGCGCTGCACGTCGGCGCGCGGCAGCACCGAGCGGAAGGCGCAGCCGAGCACATAAGCCGCGGCGAGCAGGAGCAGGGGCTCGACGACGAGGACCGCGCCCTTTGTGCCCTTGGCGAACAAGACGTCGCGGAACCGCGCGCACAGCCCGAGCAGCACCGCGACATTGACGGCGCTGACGGCCAGCAAGCTCCCCCCCACCAGATCGCGACCGGGTTCGACCAGTCGAGCCAAGCGACGTTCATTGCTTTTCTCTGGCCTTTCCTCGGCTTTCCCGGCCGCAGCTTGTCGTTGCAGCCGTTAGCGAACACACACGAAACTGTAATACGCCTGACACATAAAGCGAGATTGGCCCCGACGGCAAGTCCTGGCGCCAAGTCCTGTGCCGGGCTTGATGGCGATGATGCGGATGTTGCCGCCCGCCAATGCGCCGACGGCCTCGGCGGAAAATGAAAATTTCACGAAGCACCGCGCCGGCTGACGGCAGCGCCGCGAGCGTCTTGTGCGCCGGCTCCGCCAACAGATAGACGCGAAAGCCGGCGCCGCCGAAATCGCCGGAGCCATCATCGCCGGAGCCATCATCGCCGGAGCATCATCGCCGGAGCCATGGGCGGCGAGCACGAATTGCTTGTTCGGTGCGCGCAGGCTTTACCGCTCCTTAATGGAGTGGGACCTAGGGTTACGGGATTGCACTGACGCGACTTTCACAGCGCGGGGGCGCGGACACATGGTGGCCGTTGGCAATAGCGGTAACCGGCCTGAATTGCGCAGAAGCCCGCGCCGGCAGTTCCACTACAACGCCTGCGTCCTGATCCAGGAAAAGCAGCAGTCCTGCCCCTGCCACATCGCCGATATTTCCGAGATCGGCGCGCGCATCGTTCTGGAAAACGAATGCGAGTTGCCGGAACGCTTCATCCTGCTGCTCAGCCGCAAAGGCGACGCACGGCGCCAGTGCCGGCTGGTCTGGCGCGACGGCTTGACTGTCGGCGTCGCATTTTCGGCCCAGCCACAATCTTAAAACAGATCGCGGATTTCAAGCCTTCCGGTATGATCAGGCCGGCCGGACCGGTATGACCGCCGGCCGCCGCCTTATTTGCGGCGCACGGGATTGCAAACCAAGGGCTTGGGGGGCAGGGGAGGTCGCGACGCAGCGGTTTCCGACATCGGGCGATGTTGGCCGATCTATCGGCCGATGGATCCGCACGGCACTGCCGGGCGCGCTCTGCGCCGTGGCGCTTGCCGGCTGCGGGCTTGGCAACGGACCCGGCTCCTTCATCGTCGACCCGGGCAAGTACGACGCCTATCACTGCAACGATCTGGTCGCGCGGTGGAAACAGCTCGGCGAACGCGAAAAGGAATTGCGCAACCTCATGGACAAGGCCGCGCAATCCGCCGGCGGCGGCGTGATCGGGCAGGTGGCCTACCGCAGCGACTATGAAAGCGTTTTGACGGAACAGAAAATCGTGCAACAGCGCGCTGCCGAAAGAAAGTGCGAGCTCACGGCGACGTATCAGAGCGATACCGGGATCCGTTGAGTTAAATACCCCATTTCGCGATGGCGAGCGCGATCGCGACACCGGCGATGGCGAGCAGCACGAGCGCGGCGGCGCTTGCCGCGGTCGCCCGGCCGCCGGCGAAGAACGCGGCATAGAGCGCCTTCAAGATGTTGTTGGACGAAGCCGCGATCAGGATCGCCGCGACCAATGCCGAGGTCGATACGCCGGCGAGCCCGCCTTGCGCGAGGTTGAGCACGAACGGATCGATGTCGGAAATGCCGACGATGGCCGCGAGCGTATAGATGCCGGTGGCGCCGAACTCGTTGCTGGCCCAGGTCGAGAGCAGCGAGACCAGCACGAACAGCACCGCAAAGATCGCCGCCGCGCCGATCTCGAGCGGGTTGCCGCTGGTCTTGAACGTCATCGCGGCCTGCTGCGGCTGGTCGGTCGATTTACCCAACACCCAGTATTGCAACGCGCAGATCGCAAGGCCCGCGAGCGACAGCGCGGCCATGGGCAGCGCCAGGCGCCGCGCCAGCTCGATATTGAAAATGCCGGTGAGCGCCAGGATGCGCAAATACATGATCGCGGTGGCAAGCGTGATGCCGGCCTGGGCGTTGCGGCGCATGGCGGGATCGGCTTTCGCCTGCCGCGCCAGCACCACCGTGGTCGCGGTCGACGAGTAAAGCCCGCCGAGGGCGGCCATCCACAATCCGCTGGCCGCCGCCGCCCAATAGTGCTGCGCCAAGTAGCTCACATAGGAGAAGGTGCAGACTACCACGAGTGCGAGCCAGACCTGACGCGGCGTGATGTGGGTCAGTGTCGTCACCGGGTCGTTCGGCAAAAGCGGCAAGACGATCCCGGTCAGGATCAGGAACTGGCCGACGGTGACGATCTCCCGCATGTCGATGCGGCCGGCCAGGTCGTGCAGCCAGCCGCGGTTCGACAACAGCAGCACGGCCGTCACCGTCATGGTCACCGCGACCCAGGGCGGCAGCGCGAGCGTGACGGCGCCGAGCAGATAAGCGTGAACGTTGAACACCGGGACGATCAGGCTGACGTTGCTCTCGCCGGTCTCGTCATGTTCGGTGAGATGGCTGCGGTAGTAGGCGACCAGCCAGGCGCCGAGCACGATGAGCCCTGCGGTAAAGGCGATCGCATGGGCGGTGTCGATCAGATAGAGGGCGCCGCCGGCCAGCGCCAGCAGCGGAAAGGTGCGAATGCCGCCCGGACGCCGCTGCGCGACGTGGGCGAAAAAATCCTCGAACGCGAGGCCGAGAAAGAAGCTCAAGCCCAGCAGCAGCGCGACGCCGATGGGCAGCGATGGTGCGGTGATGAGATCGTGCAAAGTGCCGCCAACCGTTGATCGGGTGCGAACAGCAACGCCGCGACTATAGGCGCTGGGCGGCGGTTTGCGAAGGCTCGGCGGACGCAGGTCTACAGCTTGGCCAAGCGGAGTCGCAGCGCATTGGCGATGACGGAGACCGAGCTGAGGCTCATCGTCAAGGCCGCGACGATCGGGCTCAGCAACAGACCGAACAGCGGATAGAGCACGCCCGCGGCCAGCGGAATGCCGAGCGCGTTGTAGACGAACGCGAGCACCAGATTCTGCCGGATGTTCTGCATCGTCGCGCGACTGAGCGCGCGAGCGCGGACGATGCCGGTGAGATCGCCCCTCACCAGCGTGATGCCGGCGCTTTGCATGGCGACATCGGTGCCGGTGCCCATGGCGATGCCGACGTCGGCTTCGGCCAGCGCCGGCGCGTCGTTGACGCCGTCGCCCGCCATGGCCACGACATGGCCCTCGTGGCGCAACCGGCGCACTACGGCATTCTTCTCGTCGGGCAGAACCTCGGCCTCGACGGCGGCGATGCCTAGTCTGGCCGCCACTGCTTGCGCCGTGGTGCGGTTGTCGCCGGTGAGCATCACGATGGAAATCCCATCGCCCTTGAGCGCGTCGAGCGCGGCCCGTGCCGAAGGCTTCACCGGATCGGCAACGGCGACGAGGCCCGCCAAGGTGCCGTTGATACCGACGAAGATCACGGTGGCGCCATCGCTGCGCAGCCGCTCGGCGTCGGCCTGCAAGGCTTCGGTGGCAATGCCGAGTTCGGCAAAGTATTTGGCGCTGCCGAGCACGACGCGCCGCCGCTCAACCATTGCGCTCGCGCCCCTGCCGGACGGCGCGTCGAAATCGCTCGCGGGCAGTAGCTCGATCTTGCTTTCGGCGGCGGCCGCGACAACGGCGGCGGCCAGCGGGTGCTCGCTGCCGCGCTCGACGCTTGCCGCAAATCGCAGCAGCACGGTTTCGTCGATGTTGCGCGCCGGTACGATGGCAACGACGGCGGGCTTGCCGAGCGTCAGCGTGCCGGTCTTGTCGACGATGAGGGTGTCGACTTTCTCCAGGCGCTCGAGCGCTTCGGCGTTCTTGATCAGGACGCCGGCGGTCGCGCCCTTGCCGACGCCGACCATGATCGACATCGGCGTGGCGAGGCCGAGCGCGCACGGGCAGGCGATGATCAGCACGGAAACGGCGGCAACGAGCGCATAGGCAAAGGCGGGCGGCGGCCCGTATTTCAGCCAGGCGACGAAAGCCACGACCGCGACGAGGATGACCGCCGGCACGAACCAGGCGGAGACGATGTCGGCAAGCCGCTGGATCGGCGCCCGGCTGCGCTGCGCCTGCGCCACCATCTGCACGATGCGCGCCAGCATGGTGTCGGTGCCGACCTTCTCGGCGCGCATGATGAGGCTGCCGGTGCCGTTGATGGTGCCGCCGATGACGCTTGCGCCCGGCTGCTTCTCGACCGGCATCGACTCGCCGGTCACCATGGATTCGTCGACGGCGCTGCGGCCTTCGATCACGGTGCCGTCGACCGGCACGGCATCGCCCGGCCGCAGCTGCAAGCGATCGCCGATCTGTACGGCTTCGAGCGGCACCTCTTCGTCGTTGCCGCCGGCAGGGATGCGCCAGGCCGTCTTCGGCGCGAGGTTCAACAGCGCGCGAATGGCGCTTCCGGTCCGCTCGCGGGCGCGCAGCTCCAGCACTTGGCCGAGCAGCACGAGCACGGTGATGGCCGCGGCGGCTTCGTAGTAGACCGCGAGCACGCCATGCTCACGCAGCGCCGGCGGAAAAGCGCCCGGCACGAGGGTCGCGGCGAGGCTGTAGAGATAGGCGGCGCCGACGCCGAGCGCGATCAGGCTGAACATGTTGAGCGAGCGGTTTTGCACCGACGCCCAGCCTCGCTCGAAAAAGGGCAGCCCGGCCCACAGCACGACCGGCGAGGCGAACAGGAACTGCAGCCAGATGGACACTTGCGGCGAGACGGTGCGGTGCAGATCAAGCGCCGCGATATGACCACCCATTTCCAGGAGCACGACAGGGGTCGCGAGCGCGGCGCCGATCCAGAGCCGCCGCGTCATGTCGGCGAGCTCCGGGTTTGGTCCGGCTTCCGCCGCGTCGGCCGGCTCAAGCGCCATGCCGCAGATCGGGCAGGCGCCGGGGCCGACCTGCCGGATTTGCGGGTGCATCGGGCAGGTGTAGATCGTGCCTTCGGGCAAAGCCTCGGCCACCGGTTTGATCGCGGGCCGCAGATATTTCTCCGGGTCGGCCGCGAACTTGCCGCGGCAGCCGGCCGAGCAGAAGTGATAGGTGGTCTGACCATATCCGTAAGTGTGCGGGCTCTGCGCCGCATCGACGATCATGCCGCAGACCGGATCGATCGCGGTGCAGGCCGCGGCGTGCGCATGGGTCGAGTGGTCCACGGCGACAAAATCCTTGAAACGGATACCCCGTAGGGGTATATAGCGGGCATGCAATCGCTTGCCAAGACGTCGGTGCTCAAGCGCCTGAAGCGGATCGAGGGCCAGGTGCGCGGGCTTTCGCGCATGGTCGAGGACGACCGCTATTGCATCGACATCGTCACGCAGCTCTCGGCGGTGCGCGCGGCGCTGCGCCGCGCCGAGGAGGAGATTCTCGCCGATCACATCGCCCATTGCGTCGAGCACGCGATCGCGTCCGGCAACAAGGCCGAGCAGCGGCGCAAAGTGGCAGAACTGACCAGCGTGCTCGGCCGCGCCGAACGTTAACGGGGTTTTGCCAGTCCGACGTCGCCGCCGCCTTTGTCGCTCGATAATCTGCTTGTTTACTCCAACGACACTTTGACCTGGATCAAGGCGCCATCTTCGCCGACATTGCGAAATAGCGATCGAGCGCTGCAATGGAGTGTGCGCCATGAGAACGATCAAAGTGGCCGTTGCCGCCGCGGCGATACTCGCGGCGACGTATGGCACCAGCGTCGCCCAGGATTGGCCTGGTCAGGGATTTTGGAGCGGGCCGATGTTGGGGTTCGGTTATCCCACGCCGGCAATGATGGGCTATGGCCGTTCTGGCGCCGCGATGATGATGCGCGGGAGCGGCGGGGGCCTGACCATGTGCAATGCCATGGCCGGGCGTATCGAGGGCCGTCTCGCTTTCATCAAGACGGAGCTGAAAATCACGCCGGCCCAGGAGCCGCTCTGGACGACCTATGCTAGCGCGGCGCGCGATAACGCCAACACCATGCTCGCGCGTTGCACGGCGATGGCGAACCAGCGCGGCAACGCCTCAGTCAGCCTGCCGGAACGGCTCGATCAAAGCGAGCAACTGATGGCGGCGCAGCTCACCGCGATACACGCGGTGAACGCGGCGCTGAAGCCGCTCTATGCCGCGCTCACCGACAGCCAGAAGAAGTCCGCCGATCAATTATTCGCAGGCCCAATGGGCATGATGTGATGGCGCGGCTTTAGAGCATGATCCGGAAAAGTGGACGCCGGTTTTCCGAAAAGATCATGCTCCACCAAGATGCTGGAGCGCAAATCGTTTCAACATGAAACGATTTCGCTCTAGTTCAAAAGCTTGATCGAGCCGATGGCAAGATCGAGCGATGCGGCTTCCACCGACGTGGCGCGCCGGATTTCCAGAATCGAATAGTTATAGAGCTCCTGATTGATCAGGCGCCGCTCGATCTCGCTGCGCGCCTCAATCTCGCTTCCGGCGGAGACGCCGTATTGCAGGTGAACGGCCGTTCCGTCGCGGTCGGCAAACGAGACAGTAGTAACGAACGGCATCTGCATCTTCGCTTCCCTTGGCACTTTCCCTCATCCAATCGGCAAAACTTTAACAAAATCCTATTGGTCGCCGGAGCGGCACGCGCGCGCCGAACAACCGCGAGCCCGTGCCGAGCGGGTCGCGTCATTCGTTTCCTCGCGATGACAGGATTTTTGTTGGCTTGAGCGACTGACGTTAACTGTATCGCTCGCGCGCCAGTGCGGCGCCGCGGGCGAGTGCATCGAGCTTCAATGCGGCGATTTCGCGGCGCATCGGCGCCATCCCGCAATTGGTGCAGGCGATGATTTTTTGCGCAGGAATGTATTCTGCCGCTTTGCCGATCACCGCCGCGACTTCGTCAGGCGTTTCGACGCGATCGGTGGCGACGTCGATGGCACCGAGCAGCACATCCTTGCCGTCGAGCAGCTTGAGTACGCTCATCGGCACGTGGGAGTTGATGCATTCGAGCGACACCTGATCGATGCGGCTCTTGGCGAGCGCCGGGAAGAATGTCTCGTATTGCCGCCATTCGTCGCCAAGCGTCGCCTTCCACTGGATATTGGCGGGGATGCCGTAGCCGTAGCAGATGTGCACCGCGCTTTGTGCTTTGACGCCGTCGATGGCGCGATGCAGCGCCTCGATGCCCCAGCCGGCGGCGGCATCCATGTAGACGTTGAATGCCGGCTCGTCGAACTGGATGACGTCGACGCCGTCGGCGGCAAGCCCGCGCGCTTCCTCGTTGAGCAGTCCGGCGAACGCAAACGCCATCTTCACGCGGTCGCCGTAATGGGCATCGGCGATGGTGTCGACGATGGTCATCGGGCCGGGCAGGGTGAATTTCAGTGGCCGCTTGGTGTGGGCGCGCGCGAGCCGCGCCTCGCGGGCGTGGACGCGGTGGCGCAGCTTCAGTTCGCCGACCACGGTCGGGCACATCGCCTTGTAGCGGTCGTTGCGGATGCCCATCTCGACCCGCTTGTCGAAGTCGATGCCGTCGATTGCTTCGAGAAAGCCGTGGACGAAATGCTGGCGCGCCTGCTCGCCGTCGCCGACGATGTCGATGCCGGCATCCTCCTGCAATTTGACGGCAAGAATCGTAGCGTCGTCCTTGGCCGCATCGAGTTCGTCGCCCTTGAGCCGCCACGGCGCCCAGAGCTTGTTCGGCTCGGCGAGCCAAGCCGGCTTCGGCAGGCTGCCGGCGATGGTCGTCGGAAACAACGCTTTGTTCGTGCTCGGCATGGCGGATCGGGGCGCTGCGATCGGGTGATCTAAAGAGGCGTCGGCGGACGCCAATCATAAAGCCAATCGTAATGATGCAACAGCCGCGCGCCGCCGATGGCGCGCATCGTCGCATCGCGGAACGCCGCGCCGATGGGGCCGAGGTGATAACGGCCGCCATTGCGCGCCGCCAGGCGTTGCACTTTGCCGGTTCGCGGGCGCCTGATCGCGCCATAGGCCTGCAGCGCTGCGGCGGGATCATTCGGCATGCCGGCGAGACATTGTGCCACGACCGCGCCGTCTTCGATTCCCATGGCGGCGCCTTGCGCCAAATATGGGAGCATCGGATGGGCGGCATCCCCGATCAGCGCGACCGGCCCCTGCGACCAGCTGGCCAGCGGTCCGCGGTCGAACAGCGCCCATTTCAGCCAGGCGGTCGGCCGGTTGATCAGGCCGAGCACCTGCGGCACCACCTGCTCGCTGGACAGCCGCCGCAACAGATCGTCGCGCGTCGCGGGCTCGCTCCAACGCTCCGGGGTGTTCCAGCTGTCGTTCATGATGACGACGATGTTGATCGCGGCGCCGGCCTTGACCGGATAGTGCACGATGTGGGCCTCGCGCCCGAGCCACAGATGAACGAGGGGGCTGCGGAATTCGCGGGCCGCCTCGATTGCCGGCACCAGCGCGCGCCAGGCGACGCGGCCGGCAAAGCGCGGCGGCTCGCGAAAGCCGATGCGCGCACGGATCGCCGACCATAAGCCGTCGGCCGCGAGCAAAACATCGCCGCGTTCGTGCCAGACGCCGCTGCGGCCGCGCGCCGCGACGGTGACGCCGTTGGCATGGACGGCGAAATCCTCCACCCGCATGCCAAGTCGCAGGCTGACGTCGATCTCGCTGCCGACGGCTGCGGCGAGCGCGGATTGCAGATCGCCGCGATGGATCGACCAGTACGGCGCGCCATAGCGCTGGGCGGCGGTGTCGCCGAGCGGCATGCGCACGATCTCGCGGCCGCTCTTGGCGTTGAGCACGCGCAAGCCTTGCGGGGTTACCGCGTGCGGCTGCAACCGTTCGCCGACGCCGAGCGCGATCAAGGTGCGCGTCGCATTGGGCGAGAGCTGGATGCCGGCGCCGGTTTCCTCGAGCCGCTCGGCCTGTTCGAACACGACCGCGCGAAAGCCGCTGCGTGCCAGCGCCAGCGCCGTGGTCAGTCCGGCGATGCCGGCGCCTGCGATGATGACGGTGCGCGAGGACGGCAGGGGGCGCGCTCCGGAACGGCGCTCAGGCCGCGGTCAACACGCATTCGGCCGGCCGCGCGGCGCCGGGCTTCAGCGTCGGATCGTAGCGGTAGAGCGTCGAGCAATAGGGGCAGACATATTCGGTTTCGTCGCCCATGTCGCAATACACATGGGGATGGTCGAACGGCGGCTTGGCGCCCACGCACATGAACTCTTTGGCGCCGATTTCGATCACGGCAACGCCGAGGTCGTTGTGGAAGTGGGGAACGATGGTGTCCGACATGATGGGAGCGCAATGGTTGAAGCCGGCGGCACCATAGCGGTCCGGCCGGAGAATTCCTAGCTTTGGCTGGTCGAAAGGACCGATTGTCAAAAAGCCGCAAAGTGCCGGCAAATCGCGATGGGACGCGAGGGTTGTCGTCAAGCTATGAGACAAAATCGATTCGCCGGCGCGCTGCGCCATCCATTCCTGGCGCTCGTCGGCGCGTGCCTGTTTGCGGCCGCGGCATGGGTGCTCGTGCGCGGCGGCATCGCGGCGCAGGAGCGTCTGGCCAAAGTTGCGGCCGACCCGGTGCAGATCAGTGACCGGGCGCTTGCCGGCGTTTTCAATCGCGACGTCGCCGACCGCGAGATTCGCGCGGCCCTCGCCGCGGGCGACCTCGATCTGGCGCAAAGCTTTGTCGAGCTTGCCGCCGATCGCAGCGTCGCCATCGATCCGGCGCTCAGCGACCAGGTCAAGCAGGCGCACGTCGAGGCCGGCTCGCTGCGCAACACCGCGGGGCGTTTCGTGCAGGGTTTATGGACCGGAGAGCCGGTCGATGGCGCGAGCCTCGCCGGTACCGCGGTCGGCGACCTGTTCGTGTTCGGCGACATCCGTGACGCGGCGCGCGAGGGCACGCACTACCTGGCCGGAAAGCCCGCCGACCCCTGGATTCTCGGCCTTGCCGCTGCCGGCATTGCCATCGCCGCCGGCACCTACGCCACGCTCGGCGCTGGTGGTCCGGCGCGCGCGGGCCTGACGCTCGTCAAGGCGGCGCGCCGCATGGGCCGCATCAATCCGGTCCTCGCGGTTCGCGTCGCGCGCGAAGCGGTGAAGGTCGAGAAAGCCGGCGGTCTGGTCGAGCTCATTGGCGACGTCGGGCGCGTCGAGACCAAGGCCAGCGCGCAGACGGCGCTCGATACGTTCAAGGTCGCCGAGGGCCCCGAAGACGTGTCGCGGCTGGCGCGGCTCGCCGCAGCCAAGGGCACCAAGACCCGCGCCATCGTGAAACTCCTCGGCCGCGCCGCCATCGTGCTGACGACGGGCGCGCTCGATATCGCCCTATGGCTGCTCGCTGCGGCGTTCATGGTGCTCGGCTTCGTCTCGTCGTGCAAAGCCGCCGTCGAGTGGGCGACACTGCGCTACCTTCGCTGGCGCAAGGCGCGCCGCGTCCGGCTCGGACATCCGTCGCTGCGGCTGTCGCCGGCCTGAGATTCTATTCGATCACCTCGTCGGCGCGCAGCAGAATCCCGGTCGGTAGGTCTATTCACATTGCCTTGGCGGTTTTGCGATTGACGACCAGTTCGAATTTGGTCGCCTGTTCCACGGGCAGATCGGAGGGCTTGGCGCCTTTGAGTATCTTGTCGACAAACGTCGCGGCTCTGCGGAACAAGTCGGAAATGTCGGCACCGTAGGACAAGAGCGCCCCAGGCTCGCTGGCGAGGCCGCGCGTATCGAAGGACAGCGGCACTTTCGTCTTGGTCGCGAAGTCGACGACCTCGTTCTGGTAGGCCGCATAGATGGGCGACAGCACAATGAGCGCGTTGGGAGGATCCTTGGCGGCGGATGCGAGCGCATCGGCAAGCTCGTTCGCCGTCAGAGCCGGTATCGGTTGAAGCTCGATCGCGAGTTTTGGCGCCGCGGCCTCTACCGCCCGCAGCCTCGAAATCATGCCCTGATTTTTAGGATCGAATATCATCGCCACGCGTCTGGCCTTCGGCAGTAGCTCCTTGAGAAGCTCCAGAGTCTTCTGATCCGTCTCAGGGGCCAGGAGAGACAACCCTGTCGTGTTTCCGCCCGGGTGGGCGAGACTCTCCACAAGTCCTGCCCCCACCGGATCGGCGGAAACCGCGATGACGATGGGGATCGTCCCTGTTGCCTTTTTGGCGGCTTGCGTCGGCGGTGTGTCCACCGTGACGATGACATCGACGTTGAGACCGACAAGCTCGGCGGCAAGCGCGACGAGGCGATCGACCTGACCCTCGGCATCGCGGTGCTCGATATGGAGGTTCTTGCCCTCGACCCATCCGAGATTCGTCAGGCCTTCCCGAAACGCGCCGATTTGCGACGACACGGATGCGTCCGTCTTGCGCGTGAGAAGGCCTATTCGGGCCGTCTTTCCCGGTTGCGCGCGGGCCGCAAGTGGCCACGCCGCAACCGCGCTCCCGATAAGCGTGATGAAGTGGCGTCGCCGCATGGGTCGCCCTAGGTGAGGACGAAAGCCTATCACATTCCATGGGACGCTTGGTGCGCCGCTGCGCACCCTAAGCGCGCAGCCGCACCGGATAAGATTTAAAGCCGCGAAAGCGGGCGCGGCCGCCGCGCACGAAAGCGCCTGCCGGCTCGATCCGTGTAAAGCGCGCCAGCAGCCGGCCGATTGCCACTTGCGCCTCCATGCGCGCCAATGACATGCCGGCGCAGGCGTGGATGCCGGTGCCGAAGGCGAGATGGCGATTGGGCGCGCGGCGGATATCGAGCCGGTCGGGTTCGGGGAATTGCGCCGGGTCGCGATTGGCGGCGCCGATGCCGATGTGCACGTAGGTTCCGGCTGCGAGCTCGACGCCGCTCAGCGCCGTCGCTTTGACGGCGCGCCGGTTGCCGAGCTGGTTCGAGCTTTCCATGCGCAGAAATTCCTCGACCGCCGTCTCGATCGCTTCCGGATGCGCGCGCAGATCGGCCATGGCATCCGGATGCCGGATCAGCAGATCGACGGCGTTGCCGATCAGGTTGGTGGTAGTCTCGTGGCCGGCGTTGAGGAGAAAGATGCAGTTGTGGATGAGCTCGAGCTTCGACAGTCGTTCGCCGCTGCCGTCGGCCGATTCCACGTCGGTGCCGGCGATGAGCTTCGAGAGGATTTCTGCCGGGTCGCTTGCCTCGTTGCGGAGCCGGTGGGCGACGATGTCATCCAAATAGTCTTTGAATTCGGCGACGGCGCGGACGCCGCCGTCGAATTGCTCCTTGCTCAGCACGGGCTCCAGTCCGCCGAGAATGGCGAGCGACCAGCCGCGCAGCGGCTCACGCTCGCCCGGCGGGATGCCGAGCATGTCGCCGATGAGCTGGATCGGAATGGCGGCGGCGAAATCGGCAATGAGATCGATCTCGCCACGCTCGGCCGCTGACGCCAACAGCCGATCGATCAAATCCTCGATGCGCGTCTGCAGCGCGCGCAGCGCCCGCGGCGTGAACGCCGGCGCCAGCAGTCGACGCACGCGCGTGTGATACGGCGGATCGTTGAACACCAGACTCGTCGTGTGATGCTCGTAAAGCAGGCTGTCGGCAAAGTTCGGCCGGAAGTCGATTGTCTTGTCCGAGCTCCAGGTCGCGGTGTCCTGGTAGACGCTGAGGCAGTCGTCGTAGCGCGTCAGAAAATACGATCCGTCCGGCATGAGGTGCACCGGATCGTATGCGCGCAGCGCCCGGTAGGTCGGATAAGGATCGTTGAGGAAGTCGCCCGGGAGCCGCTTGATATCGAAGGCGAGTGCGGCGCCGCGCGCGGCGGCGGTCGCGGTCTGCTTGTCGTCGGCCGCGAGCACGACCGCCGCCGCGCTTTAGCCTTTGACCAGCGGGCAGGCCGGATTGGGCGGGCCGAACGCCTGCGCGCCCGGAATATGCGTGAGGATTTGATAGTAATCCCACGGATATTTCGACTCTTCCGGCTTTTTCACCCGCACCAGGATGAGGTCGTGCACCATCAGGCCGTCCTCGCGCAGCTTGCCGTTGCGCGAGAAGAAGTCTTCGATCGGTACCGCGCGCATCTTGGCGGCGACTTTCAGCGGCTCGTCGGTGCCCGCCGCCTGCACGCCCTTCAGGTAATGCATGACCGACGAATAGACGCCGGCCTGCCACATGGTCGGCATGTGGCCGACCTTGGCGAAGAACCGCTTCGACCATTCGCGGGTCTTGTCGTCCATGTCCCAATAGAACGACGTGGTCAGAACGAGGCCCTGCGCCGCTTTCAGGCCGAGCCCGTCGACGTCGGTGATCAGGACCAGAAGCCCCGCCATCTGCTGGCCGCCGGCGAAAATGCCGAACTCGCTGCCGAGCTTGATGGCGTTGACGTTGTCGGGCGGCCCGCTGGCGAGCCCGATGATCTTGGCCTTCGAGGCCTGGGCCTGCAGGATGAACGACGACAGGTCGGGTGTGCGGAACGGATGGCGGACGGCGCCGACCACGGTGCCGCCGTTGGCCTTGATCACGTCGGAGGCGTCCTTCTCCAACGAATAGCCGAAGGCGTAGTCGGCGGTGAGGAAGAACCACGAATTGCCGCCGCGCTTGACCACTTCCTGCGCGGTGCCGACGGCGAGTGCGTGGGTGTCGAACACCCATTGCATGGTGTAGGGCGAGCAGAACTTGCCGTGGAAGTCGGCGGTGCCGGTCGAGTGGGTGATGAAAAGCTTCTGTTTTTCGGTGGCGACGCCCTGCACCGCAAGCCCGACGGCGGAAACCGGCACGTCGACGATCAGGTCGACCTGGTCGCGGTCGTACCATTGCCGCGCGATGCCGACAGCGACGTCGGGTTTGAGCTGATGGTCGGCGGAAATCACCGTGACCGGCTTGCCGAGCACGGTGCCGCCGAAATCGGCCACCGCCATCTCGGCCGCCGCCACCGAGCCCGGGCCGGTCGGAGTCGCCGCCGGACCGGACAGATCGGTGAGCACGCCGATCTTGACCACGTCGTCGGAGATTTGCGCTTCGGCTGCGCTGCCCGCCAGGGCGAACGCCAGAGCCAAGCCGATGAGCCCGATGCGTTGCACGGTCGTCCTCCCGGGAGATTTCACTATTAGCGCTAGCCTAGTCCGTTCCAGTCGGCATGGCACGAGATTTGGTACCGACTTTGCCGCATGGCGGCTTGCGCCGTATGGTCGCCGCATGCCGAGTTTCGACCACGACGGTGTGGAGATCGCCTTTCTGGATGAAGGCGAAGGTGAGCCGATCGTGCTGGTGCACGGGTTCGGCTCCACCAAGGAGGTGAACTGGGTGGCGCCGGGCTGGCTGGCGACGCTCAAGCGCGCTGGCCGGCACGTCATCGCACTCGACAATCGTGGCCACGGCGCCTCGACCAAGCTCTACGACCCGGCCGACTACCACAGCGCCAAAATGGCGGAGGACGTACGCGCGCTGCTCGACCATCTCGGCCTGCCGCGTGCCGACGTGATGGGCTACTCGATGGGCGCGCGCAACACGACGTTTCTGGCGCTGGCACATCCTGAGCGCGTACGCGCCGCGATCCTCGGCGGCGTTGGCAGCCGCCTGGTTGGGGGCGTGGGGCTATCGCCGAACGTCATCGCCCAGGCGCTCGAAGCGCCGTCGCTCGCCGCGGTGACCGACCCCACCGGACGGCAGTTCCGGGCCTTCGCCGAGCAGACCAAATCCGACCTGCGCGCGCTTGCCGCCTGCCTGCGCGGCTCGCGCCAGCCGCTCGAGGCGGCGGCGCTGGCGGCAATGAAGCCGCCTGTCCTGGTCGCGGCCGGCAGCAGGGACGACATCGCGGGCTCGCCGGAGGCCCTCGCAGCCCTTATCCCGGGCGCGCAAGCGCTGACCATTCCCGACCGCGACCACATGCTGGCCGTGGGCGACAAGGCCTTTAAGGCCGGCGTCTTGCAGTTTCTAACGGAGCGGCCCTGAGCCGGTGTTCGGCCGCGAAGCCGCTCTAGGCCAATGGCTGATTTATCGGTCATTGGCCGTAAAATTACGGTCATTGGCCTGCCACGACGGTGCCCCCTGGTTTTGACGTCGGCGCTCCCCAATATGCTAGAAGGCGGCGTTGTTCTCGCCATTCACCGGGGAGAAAGTCCGATGGCGCAGCAGCAGGCGAAGCCGGCCCTCGACACCGTCGATCCGGTGTGGGGCCGCATCCGCCGCGAGGCGGAGGAGATCGTTCGGCGCGAGCCGGAGCTTGCAAGCTTCATCTATTCGACGGTGCTGCATCACGATGCGCTCGAAGCGGCCATCGTCTATCGCCTGGCCGAGCGTCTCGACCACGCGGCGCTGCCCGGCGGGCTGATCCGTCAGGCCTATGCCGATGCGCTTAAGGATAAGCCCGACCTAGGCCAGATTTTCCGCGCCGATATCATGGCGACCGTCGATCGCGATCCGGCCACCCACCGGGTGATCGAGGTGCTGCTCTATTACAAGGGCTTCCATGCCATCCAGACCCAGCGCCTGTCGCATTGGCTGTGGCACAAGAACCGCCGCGATTTTGCGCTCTATCTGCAGAGCCGCGCCTCCGCGGTCTTCCAGTGCGACATCCATCCCGCCGCCAAGATCGGGCGCGGGATTTTCCTCGACCACGCCACTGGCCTCGTGGTCGGCGAGACCGCCGAGATCGGCGACGACGTGTCGATGCTGCATGACGTCACGCTGGGCGGCACCGGCAAGGAGTGGGAGGACCGTCATCCGAAGATCCGCTACGGCGTGATGATCGGCGCCGGCGCCAAAATCCTCGGCAATATCGAGGTCGGCCATTGCGCGCGCATCGCCGCCGGCTCGGTCGTGATCAAGCCGGTGCCGAACAACGTCACCGTCGCCGGCGTGCCGGCCAAGGTCGTCGGCGAAGCCGGTTGTCCGGAGCCGGCGCGCACCATGGATCAGATGTTCCCCGACAAGGTTTGACGGCCGTTCCCTCGCTTCCATGTGCGATTGTTGTCGATGCGGCTCCCGTGCTATGCGGAGCCGTGCCTAAGGAGACGCGCGGTGGACGTCCAGGAAATCCGCAAGCTCGACGCCTATCTGAAAAAGCTGTTCGGCAACGCCCGCATCCGCGTGGTGCCGGTGCCGAGCAAGAAGAAGTCTGCCGAGGTTTTCATCGGCGAGGAGCGCCTGGGCGATCTCAACCTCGACGACGAAGACGAGGATCTGTCCTACAATTTCCGCATGGAAATCGCGCTCGGCGAGGTGCGCGACATCGATCAGATCAAGCGCCTCGAAGCTTATCTGAAGCGGAAATTCGACAACGAGAACATCCGCGTTGTCGCCCGCGCCAGGAAGACGGATTCGCTGGAAGCCTATCTGGGCGAGGAATTCATCGGCGTCGTTTTCATCGACGATGAAAAGGGACGCGGCTTCTACATTCTGGAAATGCCGATCCTGGACATGGATTTGGCCTAGCAGGGTGCTGAAGGCCGCGAGGCTCGGCGGAAATGCCGGCGAGAGATCAAACAAGTCGAAGCGCGCCTGTGCGGCACGCGAATCTCGGCGCGGCGATCGGGAGCTTGCGCCGGTGGCCTACTTGCGCGGCGTCATCTTCCGCGCGAGCCGCTGCACGGCGCGGCCGATGACCATTCCGTGCGGCATGACACGGAGCGCCGATTTCGCCATCCCATATACGCTTAGGTCGTAGCGCATTTGCCATGCGACGCTGCACTCCATCGCCTGGTAGTGCGGGTCAACATAGAGATAGCCGGGGGAAGGCTCACGAATGTCGAGCGGGCCCGTCGAGCAAACGACGTGCGGCCGCGCGGCGAGCGCAAAGGCGGCGAGGTCCCGTCGGTAGGCGAGCCAATCCTCTCGCGAGCGGTAATGGCACTGCGCGGGCACGCGGTCGACCGTCGAGTTAGGCCCTTTTTCGGCAATCACGAACGTCGCCGTCTCCCGCGCGACCGAGAAGGCGCGCACCTCTCGGCGCGGATCGAAGATGCGCACGGGGTCGAGCACGAAGGCGTTGACCGCATGATTGCGCAAATAGACCAGGACGTAGACCTTGCAGTCCGCGAAGCCGTTGGCGACGAAGTAGTCAAGGAACCAAAGCGGGCTGCAGGCGACGTAGGGGTCGGTGTTGGTGCTCCAGGAGTTGGTCGCAATCAATCGGCCGCCCGGGCGCAGTAGTTCGGCGTAGCTGCGCAGCGTTCGCGCGGGGTCGAACGTGTTGTCGAGGGTGCTGCCATCGACCACGAGATCGGCGGTCTCGCGCAGGTGCGCGGGCAGCGGCTCGGATAGGTCGTGCAGGATTTCGGCGCCCTCATAGGCCGAGCGATCGAGGGCGCGACAGCTCCTGACGCCGAGCAACTCGAAGAAGCCGGTGTCGCTGACGAGATCGAAGTTTTGGAACTCCGGGCGCCGGTTCAAGGTGCGATCATCGACCGCCGGGTTTTCGATCGCCGGCTCGACTCCGAAGCGCCGCACCATGTCGACGGCTTGACCGGGGGTGAGGTAGACCGTCTGCCGGCCGATCAACACCACGTCGCCGGTGATCGGGCGGTGCTGATGCTCGCGGACGATCGCCGCCGCGATGTTGTGCGCAATGCCCATTTCTAAAAGCCAATGCGCCGCCCAAGCACGCGCCGCAGCCCCCGCAGGAGCAATCTGCCGGTTGAGGAGCCGCGCAGCACTTCCCTCAGGTGAACCCGCCAGGGCCAACGAAAGAAACGAAATTCGCAGGACAGCCGGCTGTAGCCGTCGGCCTTGGGCCGCTGCGTCCGGTGCAACGTGAACTGATCGAAGATGAGCGCGTCGCCGGGCGACAGGCGCGGCGTGGCGGCGCCGCCGAATTCGGCGACGATATCGTCGCGGTCGTAAGGCCCAGCCGCAAGCAGCGGGCCCCGCCGCATGGCCCGATGCGATCGGGGCACGATCTCGAGCGACGGCAAACCATCGCCGACCGCATCGAGCGGCAGCCATACATTGAACGATTGCGGCCGGTTGATTTGCGCCGCATCGGCGTCGATATGCCAGGGCAGAAGCTTCACGCCGGTCGAGCGGCGAAAGAACGAACGCAGCCAATACGGTTGCCAAGCGCCGCCGAAATAGGCCTGGGTCCGGCCTGCTATTCGCCCCCCGATCTCGTCGTACCGCGCCAGCAGCCCGGTATCTCGCGCCTTGAGGAATGCCGGCAACTCTTCCAGCCAGACGCCGTCCCAGCTCTGGAAATGTGCCGCGAGGTGCTCCGGCGAGCGGCAGTCCGGCATCAGCTCATAGACCGACAGCACCAGCCCGCGCAGCGCACTGACCTCCCCGGGATCGAGGAACTGGCGCAGGACGACATAGCCATCGCGCCGCAGCCGGCACCACGTGATGATTTTGTCCCACATCCACTAATTATAGCAGCCGATCGCCGGGCCGCGGTCAATTTCGCGCCGGGTGCAGTTGCGCCATCAGCCGATCGATGCCGGCATTGACGCTGTGCCAGTCGTCGATGAAGGAGCGCGGAAAGCGTAACGTGATCTCGGCGGTGTCGATCAGGCGCTCGTGCAGGCAGGAGCCGCGTACCTTGCCGACTTGGCGGGTGCAGCGGGCGAAGAACTGCTCCGGGTTGGCGGCGAGATAGACGAGGTCCTCGCCTTGATACGGTGTGCCGGCCCGGAACGGCAGGATGGCGAGCCCGTCGGGGCCTTCGGTCGCCTGCGCGTCCGCGTAATGCGGATAGACGTTGCGCAGCCGTTCGGCCGGCGGCAGCACCGGGCCCAAGGCCGCAATGGTCACGAACAGGCGCTGGCTCAGCTCGGCCCCCGACGAAGCGGCGTCGCCCTTGATGTCGGCCGCGCTTTGCTCGGCATCCTTGCCTTGCGGGCGGGGCGGCTCGAGCGACGGCCATAGGAAGGCGAGATCGATGCGTTCGTGCGGACCGGGGCGGCGCTGCACCGTGGCGCGGATCGCCCGCGGCGGCACGTCGAACAGCACGTTGGCAACCGTGATCGGGATTGCCGGCGCATCGAGCGAGACCGGTCCGCTCGGCCAGGTCGGCCACAGCGCCGACGACACGAAGATCGCGGCGCCGATTAAGAGCGCGACCAGGAAGGCGACCGGCGCCATGAGCAGGCTGCGCGCGCTGCGGCGGAGATGGCGTCGGGGCAGGGCGTGAGCCGTCATGTTCGGGCGCCTTTGAAGCTCGCCGGCTGGCTAAGGCAGGTACTTAACGCCCGCGTATTAACCTTTCCTTAAGCAAGCCGTGGCGGCCGCCGTCATCCTCTGCAATGGCTAGCGGGCAAGGAGACGGCCCGCATGTTCACGAGCCTGCCGCAGGCAATTACGCCGCAGACCATCGAGCAATTCTTCGCTCTGGCCTGGGGCTTTGCGGTCGCCGGGCTGTGCTCCAGTGGCTATCGGATGTACGCCAGCCACCTGCCGAGCTTCCGCCAGCTCGAAGTGGGTCCCATGGCGGCACGGTTTGCCGCCATTCCGCTGCTGATGTTTTCGGCGCCCTACATCATCATCCGCAACACGATGCGCGGGCGCCGCCTCGAGAAGCGCCGCGCCGATCTCGTCATGATGGCAACCGTGATTGCCGGATTGTGGAGCCTAATGTCCGGCACCGTGGTCGTGCTCGCGCTTCAAGCCATCCTCAACGTCTGATACCACCGTAGCCGTCGCCGGCCGCGGTCGGCCTTCGGATGCGGTGATTCTATGATCTACGAGCTCGACGGCGTGAAACCGGACTTGCCGGCGGCGGGCCGCTATTGGGTGGCGCCGAGCGCCACGCTGATCGGCAAGGTGCGGCTCAAGCTCGATACGAGTGTGTGGTTCGGCGCAGTGCTGCGCGGCGACAACGAATGGATCGAGCTCGGCGAGCGCTCGCAGATCCAGGACAATGCCACCCTGCACACCGATCCGGGATTTCCGCTGGTGATCGGCACCAATTGCGTGATCGGCCACAACGTCATCCTGCATGGCTGCACGATCGGCGACAATTCGCTGATCGGCATGGGCGCGATTCTTCTCAACGGCGCGCGCATCGGCGCCAGTTGCCTGGTCGGAGCGGGGGCGCTGGTGACCGAGGGCAAGACATTCCTCGACAATTCGCTCATCGTCGGCGCGCCGGCGCGCGCCATTCGCACCCTCGACGAGGCGGCGATCAAGTCGATCGCCGGCGCCGCCGACATCTACGTGCGGCGCTCCAAGCAATATGCCGCGGGCCTCAAGCCAATCGGGTAGCTGCCATGACGGTCGTCGCGGTCGAAGCCCCTGAAAGCCTGATCCGCTGGCGCTACCTGCCGTGGGCGCTCGCGGCCATCGCGGTGATGATCGCGGCTATCGCCGCCGCCAATCTCTGGCTCCTCGACTTCATCCACATCTTTTCCAGCCTGCTGTGGACCGGCGTCGACCTGTTCATGGGCTTTGTGCTCGGCCCGATCCTGCGCCGGGTCGATCTTTCGGTGCGCCGCGAGATCGTACGCCGGCTCACCCCGCGCACGCTGTTCCTGATGCCGACGGTGTCGATCATTTCCGGCACCAGCGGCTGGTATCTGGCCGTGAAGCTCGGCTACACCGCCCTCGACTGGCCGGCCTACGGCTGGGTCGCCGCGGCCTTGACGCTGGTCGCTTTGATGACAGTCCAGGGGCTCGGCTTCCTTACCCCGGTCAACGTCTATGTCTGCCTCGAATTGCAGAAGCCGAAGCCCGACATGGCCAAAATCGGAAAGTGGATGCGGCGCTATTTCTACGCCGTTGCGCTCCAAGGCCTGATGCAAGTCGCGATCATCGTGGTCATGACGCGCTTTCGCGTCGGCATCTAGGGCGCGTATCCGAGGCCCCGCGGCGCACCGTTGGAGCTGCCAAAGACGCCCCCGCTTCCACCCGCCACGCCACGACGCGCAAGTCGCTGCAGACATTCATGACAGAAATACTATAGTCACATGTCGGCTTGGCGACAGGTGAGTGCGGCCCATGAGTTTGGAGTGGCAGGCCCGGACTGGTTCCCTGGCCTGGACGAATCCGCTGGCTTGGTGGTGGGGTCTGTTGACCCTCGTCAGCGGCGCAAATATCGCGGCTTGGTTCGTGCTGTACCACCAGTTCCACGGACGCCCTCAAGGCCGTTTCGAGAATGGGCCCGACATCGAGCTCATGCTCTTCTTCTGCGCCGTGTACGTCTTCGGTTGCGCATTCAGATCGTTCCTTCCGCGTGCCGATCTTCAGCGCATTTGCCTGTTCGACACATGGCTATCGAGCGTTGTCGTCGGCCGCCTGGTCGCGACCGTGGCCGAGATCGGCTTTGCGGCGCAATGGGCTATTGCCTTGTATCAGCTTGGCAGCATGACGGGAGCAGGCACGACCATGAATGCGGCGTGGCTGGTCGTACCGCTCATTCTGATCGCGGAATGCTTCTCATGGTATGCGGTTCTGACCACCAACCACGTGGGCAGCGCCATTGAAAATTCGATATGGGCCGTCGCCTTCTTCGCGGTCGGAATTGGCCTGTGCCGGGTGCTGCCGGATTTCGATGGTCTCGATCGCATCGCCCTCGCCCTCGCGCTCGTCGGGATTGCCGGCTATCTGACGTTCCTCGTGACTGTCGACGTGCCGATGTATCTTGGTCGATGGCGCGCAAAGTTTGGCCATGGCGGCAAGCTCCTGAGACCTCTCGATGGCCTGCGCGAGGTGAGCACCCGTTGGGTCGTGACCCACGACATGGCCGAATGGAAGGACGAGATTGTCTGGATGTCGCTCTATTTCAGTGCGGCGGTCTGGGCGAGCCTTGCGCTCTGCGTTTTCTACTCACTCGACAATCATCTGCACGCGCTCTAGCTCCGATGCTGCCGCCGCGGGCTGTCGGGGAAAAAGAGCGGCGCGTTACCCCCGTAACCGCGCCGCCCACCCGTAGCGAAAAGGCGCTCGGCGATTCCGTTACGAGCAAGATAAATTGTGCGTCGCAACGAACATGGGCGCGTTGATCTAGATCAAGCGCCGGCAAGTCTCCCCACGGCGCGAAAAAGCGGCGCTCAAAATTGCACGACAGCTAAGCTCTGGCGGCGCGAATTGATTTGGATCAAAGTGCCGTTCCGGATCGCATGCCGAGCTTTTTTCAATCGCCTGGAGTGACCCCATGACAACGCCGATTCAGCTGCGGCTTGCCCACTGCGGCATCTACGTCAATGACGTCGGCCGGCAGGTCGACTTCTACACCCGCGTGCTCGGCCTCGTCGTCAGCGATCGCGGCGTCAGCAGCCGGTCGGGCACCGAGCTTGCCTTTCTGACGGCGGCCACCGATCACCATCACCAGATCGTGCTGATCTCCGGCCGCGCGCCGCAGGGCGCAACCACGGTGAACCAGCTGTCGTTCAGGGTCCAAAACCTGGACGAGCTCAAGGCCATGTACAGCCGGGCCACCGATGCCGGCGTCGGCGCCATCCGCCAGGTCAACCATGGCAACGCGCTGTCGTTTTATTTCGAGGACCCGGAAGGCAACGGCCTCGAAGTCTACATGGACACGCCGTGGTACGTGCCGCAGCCCCACGGCGCCCCGATCGACCTGTCGCTGCCGACCGCGCAGATCATGGCCGAGGCCGAGCGCCACTGCCGCGAGACGCCGGGCTTCATGCCGCACGACGATTGGAAAGCGTCGGTCGAAGCGAAGCTGCAGCAGCCGCACTGAGGGCTCGCGGGCCGCTTCCCTACCGGAACCGCAGGTTGGCGCGCGACAGCTGGCCGACGGAAGAGCAACCCATCAGCTTCATGTCGCGCTCGATCTCCGTGCGCATGAGGCCGAGCGCCTGCTCGACGCCCGGCCGCCCGGCCGCCGCCAGCGGGAACAGGTAGTAGCGGCCGATACCCACCGCTTTGGCGCCGAGCGAGAGGGCCTTCAGAACATGGCTGCCGCGCCGAACCCCGCCGTCCATCATCACGTCAATTCTGTCGCCCACGGCGTCGACCACTTCGGCCAGCTGATCGAATGCGGCGCGCGAGCCGTCGAGTTGCCGTCCGCCGTGATTGGACAAGATGATGCCGGTGCAGCCGATATCGACCGCGCGTTTGGCGTCTGCAACCGACATGACGCCCTTGAGGCAGAATTGGCCGTTCCAAGCGCGGACCATCTCAGCCACGTCATTCCAGTTCATGGCGGGGTCCAGCATTTCGGTGAAATAGCGCCCGATCGACATGGCGCCGCCGCTCATGTCGACGTGTTCGTCCAACTGCGGCAAGCTGAACTTTTCGTGGGTCAGATAATTGATCGCCCACATCGGTTTGATCGCGAATTGCACCATGCCGGTGGGGGTAAGCCTGAACGGAATGGAAAATCCGGTGCGCAGGTCGCGCTCGCGATTGCCCCCGGTAATGCTGTCGACCGTCAACATCATGACATTGACGCCCGCATCCTTGGCGCGTTGCATCAGGGCGCGGTTCAGCGCGCGGTCTTTGTGGAAATAGAACTGATAGACCTGCGGCGTGTCGTACTCCTTGCGCAACTCTTCCAGGCTGACGGTGCCGAGCGAAGATACGCCGAACATCGTTCCGAATCTTGCTGCGGCCGCTGCGACTGCCCGTTCGCCGTCGTGGTGAAACAGCCGCTGCAGCGCGGTTGGCGAGCAATAGACCGGCATCGCGAGCTTTTGGCCCATCACGGTCACGGACAAGTCGACCGTCTCGACGCCGCGCAAAACGTTCGGCACCAAGTCGCAGCGTTCGAAGCTGGCGGTGTTCTGACGAAGCGTCGTCTCGTCGTCCGCTGCGCCGTCGATGTAGTCGAAGATCGGTCCCGGCAGCCTGCGCCTGGCGAGCGCGCGGAAGTCACGAAAATTATGACAGTCGAACAGGCGCATAGTGCGTCCTCGATTAACGTAAGTCGTCCCCAGCGGCTTGCACATGCAGTCTTAGTGCAGGTCGTCTCGGCGTCAGTTGATACAACGTGTGCTGATCGCGAGCGTCAATGGATCAATGTCAAATTCGTCTTTCAAATTCCGCCCGAATAGGCCGAGCCACTTGGCCTGGGCGGCGTAAGCGAGCCCCTCCCGTTCCGGAGGACACTCAAACCTGATCGACGACGCACCTTGAAGGTGATGTACCATTTGGTGGACGAGAACTGACAGCTCCGCAGGCGTGTTGCCTGTCCAGCTTTCAGGGAGGTAAATAGTTTTCATTTCGTCGTCATACGCCGCTATCAAGTCCCGGTCGCGTGCGCTCGTCATCTCCTCAAACGAGATCGCAAGTTGCTGGCCGGGGAAAACGATATCGCGTGGCCAGTCTGATAGAAAACCCTGGTAGCGGAGCGGAATAAGCGTCTTGAGTGGCACAAACTGAATGATGGGATCCGGATAAGCTGCGCGTAATCCGAAGTTGGATGAAAGCCACTGCTTGACGGCCTTGATTAGCGGCTGCGAAGGATAAGCGCCGCCTGGCCGCCTTTCGGTAAAGTCGATGTCATAGTCGGTTCCCGGGATCTTCATCCCCTTGGGTTGGCGTTGTTCAGCCGCAGCTTGGGCCGCGATCGGCTGCAACGGATAATCGTCGTTGTGAAGCGCCGCGCCGAACAATCCAACGAGGGCGGCTACGAGCGTGAACGCGAGCCTTTTCATGGACATGCCTCCGGCGGGCTCGGCGTGAATTGCCTCTTTGACCTTGCGAATCCATCTGACCGTGGCGGCATTTCGATGTAAATTCACTCATCGGTATACTTAGGGTGAGTCATGAGACGATCGGCTGCGCAGACGCGGCTGCGTATCCTCGACGCCGCCTACGGGCTGTTCTGGCGACAGGGGTTTCTCAGGGTCTCAATGGACGAGGTCGCGGCGCGCGCCGGCATCACCAAACGGGCGCTGTATCAACATTTCAAAAGTAAAGACGCACTGTTGGCGGCAACTCTTTCCTACTCCAGCGAGCTGGCGCTCGAGCGGCTAAGACAGTTCCAAATGCCGGTTACCACAGGCGACGAACTGATCGAGAGCTTTTTTGCTCAGCTCCATGACTGGGCCAGGAAGCCGAAATATTCCGGAGGAGGGTTCACGCGCGCGGTGGTCGAGCTCGCCGACCTGCGCGGTCACCCAGCTCGCGCGATCGCGCGAAAGCACAAGTCGGAAGTGGAAAAATGGCTCGCCGACAAATTCACCGCAACCGGAACTCTCGCGCCCGGCGACCATGCGCGAGAGGTCATGTTGCTAATGGAAGGCGCTATGGTCCTCATGCTCATCCATGGCGATCCAGGCTGGGCTCATGCGGCCGCGCAGGCGGCAAAAAGATTGCTTCGAACGGACGCCGCCGGGACGGTGAGTCATAGAAACGCGAAAGCCCGAGGCTTGCGCCTCGGGCTTCAGCCGAAGCGTTGAGATCGCAGGTCAGAACTTGTAGCTGAGCGCGGCGCGCCCGACGTCTTCCCTGACGTAGGCGTTGAATCGGAAGGTCGTGGTGTTGGCGACGCAGGCACCGACGCCAGGGGTGCACGCGATCGCCCCGTTAGCGCCAAAACCCGCGAACTGCATGTGGAGATATTCGCCGCGCAGCATCCAGTTCTGAGCAAAGCGGATCTCGACGCCGGCGCCCAGGACCCCGCCGGTCGCATCCTTGCTGAACGCGTTCGTCACGTTGGTCGGATAGAACGTCTCGACGTAGTTTGCGCTGTAATTCAGATGCGAGACGGCGACACCGCCCGTCAAATACGGAAACCACATTCCGAGGTCAGGACCGACGCGCCCCAGCGCTGTGAAGAGCGAAGTCGATTTGGCGCGCAGGTTCCAGTTGAATGATGAGCCCGGCGTGACGGGATAAATCGTTGGGCCGGTGTGCACCGATCCACTGAGGCCGCTCCAATCGAAGCCGACCTCGACGCCGAAGATAGCCGGACCCGCTTGATAGAGATAGCCGGCCTGCACGCCTGCCAATCCGCCGGACACGTTAAAGCGCTGGGTACCGCCTGCCTCCACCGCCGCTATGTTCCCCGTCGCGAAAAACCCGTCAGGAAAGGGCGCAATGTCGGCTGCATTGGTACGGGTGGAGCCCCACGCTCCACCACCGTTGATGCCGATATAGAACCCGGTCCAACTCGGAGCCGGCGGCAGAGGCGCAGGCGCCTTGACCGCCATATCTGCCGCATAGGCGTTACCCGCGCAGAGCAAGAGCGTTGCAGCCAGGAGTGCCTTCTTCATGATTCGCCCCCATGCGTAGGTTTCGTAATTTGGCGCGATGCGGGCGGTAATAATGTAACCCGCAAGCCACAATCCTCGGAAAAGCTGCCGCATCGCAAAAAGGTGCGGCCGGCCTTTGGGGGAAGGCCGGCCGCGCGCGAACCCGGTCTGGGGACGGGGAGGGGTGGGGACGTGACCGAGCTCGCGTAGCTCCTTGGTTCGGTTTCAGCGCGACGTCGCGGTGAGCGGCGCCGGGCGCGGTTCGCCGAGCGAAACCCAGACATTGGGATCGGTCTGCGATTGCCGTTTCACGAAGCGGTAGCCGGTGTCCGACCACAGCCGGATCTCGTCGATCTGGTTGTCGAGGACGTATTCGCCCTTGTCGGTCTTGACCGTGAGCACGGCGTGCCCGTCGCCGTTCTTGTCGCGCACCACGGTGATCAGCAGCGCCTCGCGCGGCCAGCCGGCTTGCGTCAGCATCTTGCGCTTGAGCAGCACGTAGTCCTCGCAATCGCCGTAACCGTCGTCGGGATAGTTCCAGCGCTCGACCACGCCCCAATGCTCCATATCGGTCATCGGCTTGATGTGGCTGTTGACCCAGAGGTTGACCCGCTGCAGGTCCTTCCAGGCTTGCGTCGAGAGCACGACGTCGCGCGGCACGGACGGCTTGGTCTTGCATTCCGGCTCGTATTCGACGCAGAACTCGACCCAGCCGATCGGCGCACGTGTGGCGTCGCCGACCGAGATGAACAGCGGACGCTCTTCGGCGATGCCGCCGTTCGGCGACAGCGTAAGCGACAGCAACGCAATCGCGCTCGCGGCCGCACTGCGGCTCAGAATTGTTTTTGTACGCGAACTCATGTGACCCCTTCCCGTCTCGTCGGGGACACGTTTCGCACAAAGCTTTTGCGGGCCCGCTAAGTTAGATCGCTCAATTTGAAGTAAAATCAGTTCAAGACACAGCAAAAGTCGAGACAATGCTGCAGCGAATATTGTATAAAATTCGAACTATTCTTATTTGATTCAAATTTTATCTATTGTTCGCCAAGCCGCGCCCCGCGCGGGTTTGTCGATGCCCGGACGTTCTCGTCCGGCACCCCGGCCGTGCTTGCCGTGCGCGGAAAAAGCCTGCGCCGCCGCGGATACGCGCGACGCGGCGATAAAGATAATTGTCGTGCCGGCGTTTACGCGCCGGTGACGTTGTCTTCCAAGAAGTCCGGATGCTGCAGGCGGGTGAACTCGACGGCAAAGCCGTCTTCGAGATGCCGCACCACGCGGCCCTGCACTTTGCCCAGCGTAACGAGCGAGCCGATCGGCGGCCGCTGGTCGGTGGCGATACCGGCGCCCGATTGCGAAACGTCAATGATGCGGCAGGTGAGGTTGACGCCGTTCGGCATGATGAGGCGGCCGATCGGATTGCGCGGCACGATACGGCCGTGGCGGCGGTCTTCCGGCAGGCCGAGGATGTGGCGGTTGGCGAGCCAGGTGAGCTGGGCGGCGAGCTTGTCGCGCTTGCGCGCGGTCGCCCCGATGGTCATGGCGAAGCCGTTCTGGAACACGCGGGCGACGTGGCCCTCGAGCCGGCCCAAATGGTCCACATAGGCGATGATGCGCTCGCCTGCCGCGCCGCTCACCGGCGCGATCAGCGCCATGCCGCCCGGCGACATGTCGACGACTTGGCACGGAAATTCACGCCGGTCGGCCAGCATGTAACGGCCGAGCAGGTTGACTTTGACGCGCTGGAACCGGCGGCGGTCCTGGCTGAGCGCCCGCAAAGACGGCTTTCGATCGACCAAGGCCATAATTGCACTTAAATGGCTGCGTTAAAGTGGGATCGTCGCGCCTGCGCCGTCTAACCCAACCCTAGGCGCGCGATGTTAACGGCTCGTTAGCCGGCGCCCGCGGCGACGCGCAAAGTGCCTGTCCTAATTGGCTTGAAATGCGATGGCGGCGCGCTTGCGCGCGAACGCCTAGCTAGCCGCGGCCGCCTTGATGGACGACGAGACCGCGCCGCGGCGCCATGAAGCGCGGCAAAATTCGGGTTTTTGCCGTCTCGCCGACGTGACGCCGGCTGCCCAGGGTGAGCGCGCCGATTGCTTCCGCTCCGAGCCATTGCGGAACCTTGAGCGGCGCCAGCACCCCGATGGTACGCGCGAGCCGCGGCCGGCGGATGCCGAGCGGCAACAGCAAAAGCTCGAGATCCAGCGTGTCTCCGGTTGTGCTTTGGGCCGTGACACCGGCGACGGTGCCGACGCTTTCATCCGCGGCAATGGCCAGCAGATCGGTGATGGGGCCGCGGCTTGTCAGCGCCCAAAGGTCGATGAAGGACTCGCCCTTGAGCTCGCGGCCGAACAGCGCGCAGACCCTGGTGCCGGCGAGGCGAAAAGTGGGGCCGTCGGCGCCCTCGGCCAGTTCCAGGATGAACGTATCGCTCAACGCCTGGCGGATCGCGGCCGGTTCGATGTCGGCGCGTTCCGGCGCCGGCCGCTCACCGCGCTGTTCCTCCCAGTAAGCGTAAAGCTCCCGGCTTGCTGCGTGTTTCATAACGCCCGCTCCTGCACACCCGCAGCGGCCGGCCTGTCCCCGATCGGGACAGGTTTTGGCTTTTGGCGCTGCTTGGCGGGATGCGGAGCAGACCGCGTGCCGGCAGGCGTGCCGGTCCGGGCGCGGCGGCGCTAACGCGAAATTAATCTTAACAAAGCGTTGACGTTGGCGGGCCGCGGCAAGCCGCATAGGGTCGCGCCACGAAATTGAGGGAGGCGAGGCTTAAGTCGTCGACGGTGCGATAGCTGCGCCGGCTCAGGCGGTGCGGAAACGGGGTCGCAAACCCACCATCGGCGGCGTCGACACGAAAAGCCTCGCAGACAGGTGCAAAAGGGAGGGCAAAAGCCCTCCCTTTTGTTTTTGCCTTTGGTCTTTTGCGGCCCCTTGGCCGCGCGCTTTTACCGCTTGCCGGCACGGCCGCAACCGCCTATCTCGGCGAGACGCAGGTACGTACCGGTGACACAGCGCCACGAGCCTATCTTCAATGTGCCGCCGGTCGTGATAACGACCATTGCCGTGCTGGGCGCGGTCCACGCGCTGCGCCTGCTGGCGCTGACGGACGCGCAAGACGACCGGTTCCTGCTGACCTTCGCATTCATTCCAGCGCGTTATCAGGCGCATTTCGCCGCCGGCAGCTTCCCCGGCGGCCTCGGCGCGGATGTGTGGACCTTCTTCACCTACGCGTTCATCCACGCCAACCTCATGCACATCGGTCTCAATCTGGCATGGTTGTTGCCATTTGGCACAGCGGTGGCACGCCGTTTCGGCGCCTGGCGCTATGTGCTGTTCATGCTGGTGACGTCGGCGGCCGGCGCGCTCGCTTATCTGGTCGGCGATCCCGATCCGATGGCGCCGATGATCGGCGCGTCCGCGGCGATTTCCGGCGCTATGGCTGCGGCCATGCGCTTTGCCTTTCAACCGGGCGGCCCGCTGTTCGGCGACGGTCAAGTCTATCGAGTTCCGGCGCGGCCGCTGCTGGCGACATTGACGGATTTTCGCTTCCTGTTGTTTCTCGCCGTCTGGCTCGGCCTCAACGCGCTGTTCGGTTTCGGCACCACCTCGATCGGCGGCGATGACGGTGAGGCGGTAGCATGGCAGGCCCATATCGGCGGGTTCTTCGCCGGCCTCATCCTGTTCAATATTTTCGATCCGGTGGCGTCCCGGGTCGCATTGGAGGGCAAGCCCGGCAATACCGAGCCGAGCGGATAGTCGTTTCGCCTCGCCGCCGCATCTTGTCACCGCAGCCTTGGCGCGCAAGGATGGCGGTGGAGTCGGCGCCGATCTGAACTGCGATCCATCGCTCGAGGCTCATGCTGCGCTGCAGCGCATGCGCTTAAGCCCATCGATGGAACTCGGCGCCGGCCTCAACGATTGAACAAGACGCCTTCACTGCGCTGCGCCCTGGCCATCGGGCCGTGGCGCCGTGGGGCATAGGGAGGTTCAGATGACAGTTGGCATCATCCTCGCGGGCAAAGGCCGCGACGTCGTCACGATCGAGCCCGCCGCTACACTCGCCGCCGCCGTCAATCTGCTTGCCGAAAAGCGCATCGGCGCGTTGCTCATTCTCGGCGCCGACCGCCGCGTCATCGGTATCTTGTCGGAGCGTGACATCGTGCGGGTGCTTGCCGAGCGCGGCGCCGCCGCGCTCGACGAGCCGGTGGCGAGCGCGATGACGCGCAAGGTCTCCACCTGCAACGAGGCCGAGACCATCGCCAGCATCATGGAACGCATGACCGTCGGCAAATTCCGCCATCTGCCGGTGGTCGAGCAGGGGCGTCTGGTCGGGCTCATCTCGATCGGCGACGTGGTCAAGCATCGGCTGCACGAGATGGAACGCGACTCCGCGGCCATGCGCGACTACATCCTGACCGCGTAAAGTTCGCGCCACAGACGCATTCCGGCGGCGCTCGCCGTTGGCTATAGTATCGGCGCGATTGCGACCGATAGAGGCGAACATGCGCTGGGCGGGCTTACTCCTGGGTGCGATGCTGGGTGTGATGGCGGTGGCGGCGTTCGCGGGCAAAGCGGGCGCGCAAACCTCGGCCACGACCAATTGCATGATGACCTGCAATTCGCAGGCGGCGACTTGCCAGAGTGCCTGTTTCCTGCCGCCGACGCCGTCGCTCGGTTCGACCACGCCGTCGCTCTTGGCGGCGCAGGCACCCGGTCCCAATGTGGGTCAGAGCACATCGTGCATCATGAATTGCACGACTACCCAGCTCACCTGTCAGACCTCATGCGCTCGCAATAGTCCTAATAGCTCCGTAATACCTCTCCGTCCTGCAACCGCCGGCACTCAGCAGTGATTTTGCGGGGCTCTTCGTGGCACGACAAAGTCGCGCCTTCCAAATGACTGGCGCGGCACGAAAATGCCGCGATTACGACCGAAAAAGCGGCATGGGTGGCAAGGGTTCGACGACAATTGGTTCAA
>Ga0335081_10001708_pt1 | contig 34924 bp, 37 predicted proteins | sample Lox_Sample_35_FD_206713 | JGI IMG/M metagenome (GOLD analysis project Ga0335081, IMG submission 206713) | Soil microbial communities from Loxahatchee National Wildlife Refuge, Florida, United States - Lox_Sample_3.5 | ecosystem: Environmental > Terrestrial > Soil > Wetlands | place: USA...
GTGGCCGTTGAGCGGTACTTCGCAGCAAATGTTTGGAGTTGTGTCCATGAATTTCCATTTCTAAGGATTAGAACAACGGCTGGAAGGAGGTTCAACCATGAACATACGCATATTCGGTCTTCTGATAATCGCGCTATCATTCTGGGGATGCAAAGAGACGATCGTCGAGTGCCGGGACAATCCGACGCCGACACTCACGAAAGTCGATGACGCCTACCACGGCGACATCGTCGGCAAGGTCGCACAGCCGGGTGTGAACGCAATGGTGATCGTGAGCCAGGTCGGGCCCATCGATTCAGCACAGGTAAGCCCGGACGACGGATCGTTCGCTCTGCGGTACCTGCCGATGGGGAATTACGATTTGACCATTCGCTCTGATAAGTACCGGATTTACTTACAGAATAATGTGGTGGTGCAGGGAGGTGGAATCAACTATGTCGGTGAGATTGATCTTTCCACCATTCCGGATCTGGTCTCTTCCGTCTACCCGGAAAACAATTCGGAGATCGTGTACGATTGGCGCTACGGGCGCATAACCATCTCGATCATGTTTGCACATCCAATGAACCGTGCCAGCGTGGAAAAAGCTTTTTCGACAGACCCGCCGAGCACGGGTGTGTTTTACTGGGGGCAGTATTCGACGTCGCCGAGGAGTGTTCTGTATGCCACGGCCGACTATACTTCAGGATATGACCCCGGCGCCGTCATCACGACATACAGCAATATCAGCTCGCTGACGTACTCGATGGCCCAGAATTGCGGCATCGTCGACACCCAGTATACGATCACGTTATCGATGGATGCAAAAGATACATCCGGAAACCATTTGCGGTTTCCGCTGATATCCACGTTCCGTACGGTCCAATCGTACGTTACCTACAACGGCATCCAGACAAGCCCTGTCAACGGTGATATCGAAGTTTCCCCGATCAACTACAACGGGATAACCGTCACATTTCCGCGCCGGATGGATCCGGCGTCGACAGAAGCCGCAATCACCATCACTCCAAACATGAACCGGATCTATCTCTGGCCGAGCGGCAACCAACTGACGATCTACACCGGCGGGCCGTACCTTTCCGACACGACGATTACGGTTTCGATTGACAAGAACGCGCTGGACAAGGATGGCATCGCGTTGGGTGAGACATTCAGTTTCTGGTTCCGGACGGCGGCATTCCAGGTAACATCGACATATCCATCGAATGCGCAGTTGTACGTCGGAACGGATCAGAACATCGCGGTTTATTTCAACAGCTACGTCAACAAGAGCTCGTTCCAGTCGGCGTTTTCGATTTCGCCGTCGGTCGGTGGAACCTTTGTGTACGGCAATGGGTACCCGAACGACACCCCGAGCTGGATCACGTTTACACCGTCTTCGGGTTTGCAGGCAAACACGAAATACACCGTCACCATCGCGCCGACGGTGAAAGATATGTATGGTGTGGGAATGGAAGAAGCCTGCACATTCTCGTTCGTGACACGTCCGAATTAGCCTTCTGTGCCCGCGGAGTTCGTGGCAGGGATTCTTCTTCGCCACGACTCCGTGGAGCATCCCAATTGTCTGCAGTGATCGCCTCCCTTCGCATCACAGATTTGTCTTTAATGCCTTTCGAAACTTCGCTGCAAGGAAAATGATCAGCCTGGGTTGCGTCTTCCGCCATCAAATCGTACAATTCCTTCAAGGAGGACTTTCGGCCAATGAACAAAACGCTCGCATTGGTTCACACAACCGTTTTCAGGCTGATTGCCGTCATCGCAATTTCATGGATTGGCACACATCCAGCCTTTACTCAACAACGAGTCTATGACGTCCACGATTTCGGTGCCAAAGGAGATGGTACCACACTTGACAGTCCTGGCATCAACAAAGCGATTGAGACCGCCGAGAAGGCTGGCGGAGGGACCATTGTCTTCCCACCGGGAACATACCTTGCGGGCTCCATCCATCTCGAGAATCACATCACACTCGACCTTGACGCGGGTTGTGTGATCCTCGGTGCACCCGCCGGAGTTCATGCATTCGATGTGCCCGAACCGAATGCCTTTGACGCATACCAGGACTTCGGTCACAGCCATTGGCACAACAGTTTGATCTGGGGAGAGAATCTGGAGTACGTCGCGATTATCGGCAATGGAACTATTAACGGTGGTGGGATGTCCCGGGGGGATCGAAACGTTGCCGTACCGGATGGCGACGGAAATAAAAGTGTCTCCCTGAAACTCTGTCGCAATATCATTCTGCGTGATTTCACGGTCCAACACGGAGGTCATTTCGCTTTTCTCCTAACGGGCTGCGACAACGTGACAATGGACAATCTCAAGATCGACACCAACCGTGATGGCATCGACCTTGACTGTTGTCGTAACGTCCGTGTGTCGAATTGTTCGGTCAATTCTCCCCGCGACGATGCGATTTGTCCAAAGAGTAGTTATGCTCTCGGGTTCAAACGGGCAACCGAAGATGTCACGATTACAAACTGCCTCGTGAGCGGCTACGAAGAAGGATCGATGCTCGACGGCACATTCAAGGGTGGAGGAGGTACGGGAAGGATAAAATGCGGAACGGAATCGAATGGGGGGTTCAAGAATATCACGATTTCAAATTGCGTTTTCGACCGTTGCCTTGGCCTCGCCTTCGAATCTGTCGACGGCGGGAACATCGACGGCATCAGCGTCAGCAACGTTACGATGAAGGAATGTGCCAACAGTCCTATCTTCATTCGATTGGGGAACCGGGCTCGTGGTCCGAACAACCCGCCTCCCGGCGTTGTACGGAACATCAACATCACGGGTGTTACGGTCATCGGTGCGAGCGGCAAATCCGCATCGATCATCGCGGGCATCCCGGGACACGATATTGAAAACGTCCGCATCAACAATGTTCGAATCGTCACGAACGGCGGTGGAACGAAGGACATGGCTTCCATCGTTCCGTCGGAACAGGAAAAAGAATATCCCGAGCCCGGCAGATTTGGGACGATGCCGGCATACGGATTCTTTTGCCGGCACGTTAGCGGAATTGACTTCAACAGCGTCGATGTGGCGTTTGAAACAGAAGAGCAGCGACCTGCGTTTGTCTTGGATTCGGTGACGAATGCTGAGTTTTACTTCATCAAAGCTCAGAATTCGGAAAGAGGATTACCAACGTTTCTTCTGCGCAACGTTTCCACGTTCGTGCTTGACTATTCGCAAGTAATGAAACCGGTGAAGGGGGACTTTTTGAAGGAGACCGTTTTCTAGTAAGCACCTCAGAAAGCCTTGGTCATAGTCATTGCGATCCGCCCTTGGCGGAGAAGTAATCTGAAACCATGAGTGGCAACCATCAAGAGATTTGGCAAACATGTTGCCGCTCACGCAATCTTGCGCGCCTGCGTGATGAGGAGGTTCCGTCTGAAGTAGGGATATTGCTGGACGAGGGAGAAACCGTGCTGATTTAAGAAGTCCTTGAGGTCGGTTCGCAGGAAGGTCAGGCTTTCCTCCCTTTCCAGAATACGCAGTCCCAGCCGCGCAAGAAAACCGTGTTGTTCGTACGGAACGTTGTTGTAGTCGGCAATGAACAGCTCCCCGCCCTCCTTGAGCATCGTCCGAATCCGCCAGAGGGCTTTGGCGCGTCCGTCAGGCTCAATCTCGTGGATACAGAAGGACATCAAAGCCTTGTCGAAGTATCCCTGATAGCGCTTCATTCTCGTGACATCGTCGTACACGAGACGGAGATTCCCTCGCCTCCCGAACTTCTTTTTCGCTATTTTCAGCATGCCCTTCGAGAGATCCACGCCGATGATCTCCCCTTCGTCGCCGATGCTCCGAAGCATCCGATCCAGATTGAACCCCGTTCCGGTGCAGACGTCCAACACTTTGTCGCCGGGCTTTAGGTTGACTCGATCGATCGCCTGGTCAAGGAATCGTGAATAGATCCCAAAGGTCAGGTATTTCACGCCTGCGTCATACCACGGCGCAGTTGCATCAAACAAGCGTATTTGATCGCTCGGCATCGGACGGATCCTCCGGCATAGCTAATTCTTGACGACGGCGAGAATGTCCGAACGCTGCACAATGCGGTGCTCGATGCTGTCGAGCTGGATTTCTTCGCCGCCGTACTTGGCAAAAAGAATCTTGTCGCCTGCCTTTACCTTCTCTTTCAGATCGTCATCGGTTCCAACGGCAACAACTGTTCCGGTGCGAGGTTTTTCTTTTGCCGTGTCGGGAATGATGAGTCCGCCACGTGTTCGTTCTTCCGTTACATTGTCGGGTACGACGAGTACACGGTCGTCCAATGGCTGGATTGTCATGGTATGCTCTGTTGATTAGTTCGTAATGTTCAGGAGTTGATCGATTTTCGGTTTGTCAAAGCCGACGATGGGCCTGTTGTTGATCAGAATGACCGGCACGCCCTTCTGTCCGGTTCTTCTCATCATATCACGTGCGGCCGAGTTGTCGCGACTCACATCCACCTCGGTAAACCGAACGTTCTTTTCCCGGAAATACCGTTTTGCTGCCGTGCAAAAACTGCACGTCGGAGTTGTGAAGATAACAACTTTCTGCTGTTGCATACTGCTTCAGTGCAAGGAATGGGTGGATTTTTTCTGTTTGATGCAGGAATGCGGAAAACGGTTCAGCCGGAATCCTTCGGTGTTTATTTGCATCCAATTGACAAGATACCACAGAGCCTTTTCCGTCACCTCATCACGAAAGGAAGCGACAATGTTGAGAACGAATTTGAAACACATTACGACCGAAGCCGAATTCCACAGTACCCTGCAGCAAAACAAGAACGTCATGATTTGTTGCGGAAGAATGGGTCCCATGTGTATTCCCGTCTACGGCGTGATGGAAGAGCTGGAGCAGACGTACACGCACGTTGCTTTCCGTGATATGGAATTCGACGGCCCCGTTGGCCATTTGATCCGCAATCTTCCCGAGTGCCGCAGTTTTGCCGGTTTGCCGTTTACCGTGTACTTCAACGAGGGCAAAGTTGCCAAAGCCACAAGCAGTATCCAAACCATGGACCAAGTGACCGATATTCTCGCCAAGGAGTTCGGGAAGGTCCGGGCTGGAGCGGAACACTGATGACCCGGTGACCGGAAGAATTCCTATGAATAGGTTCGGATTCGACGTGATTGTTCTTGGCGGCGGACCTGCGGGCCTGACGGCCGGCATCTACTGCGCAAGAGCAAAAATGAAGACGCTCATTCTAACCGACGGCACTCCGGGCGGCCAAATGATCCTGACGCACGAGATTGCGAATTATCCGGGGGTCGAGAGCACGAGCGGGTACGAGCTTTCCAACATCATGAAGAATCAAGCGAAGAAATTCGGCGCGACGATTAAGTCCAACGTGAAGATCACCCGCCTGGATCTCCAGGGAGAAATCAAATCGGTGGAAGTGGCCGGCAAAGACTTATACACGGCGGGTGCGGTGATTCTTTCACCCGGGGGAAAATCGCGATCACTTGAAGTGTGGGGAGAGACGGAGTTCAAAGGGAAAGGTATTTCGTATTGTGCAACGTGCGATGGTGATTTTTTTCAAAACAAAGAAATTATCGTCGTTGGCGGAGGAAATTCTGCCCTCGAAGAAGCAGTATCGCTCACACAGTACGCCGCGCGCGTAACGATCGTGCACCAATTCGACAACTTCCAGGGATTTCAACACGCCATCGATGAGGTGAAGGCGAATCCCAAGATTGATTTCGTGATGGAGTCGAAAATCATTGAGTTCATTGGCGACGAATCATTGAAACGGGTCCGCATTCAGCACCAGGTTACTCAGGAAATCACGGAAAGGGCCGTCGACGGCGTCTTCATTCTGATCGGCTACGAGCCAAACACGGAAAGTCTGAAAGGAATGCTGGAGTTGAATCAGTGGAATGAGATTGTTACAAAGGAAAACCTCGAAACGAGCATCCCCGGCGTCTTCGCGGCCGGTGATGCAATCCATAAGCGTTATCGGCAGATCACCACGGCTGTGGCAGATGGGACGGTCGCAGCGCTTGGGGCAATAGAGCACTTACGAGTGGCGAAAACGGTCAGCGTTGTCTAGGAAGTAGCCTTCTTTTCTCGCCTCTTTCAGGCTGTCCATCCCTTTACCCACTGGGTCCCGCACATCACCGAGAACGGACAGGCTGGGCAGTTCAGTTTCAGATCGGGGGTTGGGTGGAATGGCGTTGACGAATCCGTAATCTCTTCCATCAGGCGGAATATCACCTCTTCCGCCAGCCGGAATTGTTCGACGCGCTCATTGGGATCTTCGGCGAATTCAGTCTCAATATCCTTGCTGAGCACATTCCTGCCCAGGAAAAGATATGCGGGACGGACATTCCTGATATCAACCGTGCTCTTCAGCGAATAAAGCAGCAAATAGAACGGAAGCTGGAGAGACGAGACCGCTTTGCTCCACGTTTCTCGTTCTTCGACGTCCAGTTTCTTGAAATTGATCTTCGCGTACGAGTCATCTTTGCCGGTCTTGTAATCAAGAATGAACACGTCGTTTCCCCGCCGCTCAATCCGGTCAATTCTCCCGTCAAGATTGAATCCTTTTTCGCTCACGCGGATCGTGAATTCCAGATCTTCAATCGTTACCTCTGCCTCCTCGAGCACCGGCATCTGGTAACGGCGCAAGAAAGCTGCAAGCTGTCTGACGATCTGTCTCTTGATGAGATAGAGTGTTCCGGCATCTTCCCCGCCGAAATATTGCTTGAACAACTCGCTCACGACCTGTTCCGTCCTTTCGACATCGATCTGAGCCTTCTTCAGCGCTTTGCCTACAGCGCCCTGGAAGTAACTCTTGAGTACTGCATGGACAAACCTGCCAATGTCCTGATTCTCGACATCGGCCGTCGCATCGTCTTTCTCCTCAAGGCCGAGCACTCTGGAGTAATAGAACTTGATCGGACACTTCAGATACAGATCCAGTCCGCTCGCGTTGAACGACAAGTTCTTAAGAAATACGGCTACTTCTGGAGATTTTCGGATCGGCGCCGGTGACGGATTCGCAAGGTTAACACGATACTGCACCGTCTGTATGACATCCTGCCCGGCCTGCAGTCCATCTTTTTTTTGCCGCTCCCAGAGGAGCTTTTCGATGAATCTGCTCCTCTCGCTTTTCCCGTGCTCCGTATAAAACAGATGCACGCGCTTTGCACCATGAAGGAGGAGGCCGAAATAATATTCCGTCAATTTCTCACGGTCCCTGTACGTCTCGAGTCCAAGCTTCTCGCGCAATCCCTGAGGCAGCATCATTTCCTGCGAGCGGCCGCCGGGAAGAACATCGTCATTCACGTCGAGGACATACACGTCGTCAAACCGGAGGTTTCTTGTTTCCAGGAGACCCAGGACTTGCATGCCTTTGACCGGCGTGCCCGAAAACGGAACTTCTGCGGTCGCGACATACCGTCGCAGAAAATTGAAATACGACCGTGTCCTCTCGAACACGTGATCACTGAGCATGGATAATTCGAGGCCGTGGAACATTTCCAACATTGTCTCCGCGTACGAGCGGAACAGCGGATGCAGATTGGCCGTGCTCTCACCAAAGATGAAAACAAGGACATCGATCGCTTTCCGTGCAAAATCACCGATCGAATCGAACGAGGAGAACTTACGGATTGTCCGTTCGTGGATGGTTACAAGATGCTTTTTGAGCTGTTCCGGCGTGATCGCGTTGTCAGATTCAGGGAAGGCAAATGACAGGCTGCCAAACAATTCATCCGAGGATTCCAACTCCTCCAAGGTTGCATACATGCTTGACTTGTTGCGGGAGACAAAATCCTCCAAACCGTGGAATAGAATTCGCGTCACATCGGACCGTTGCCCGAACCGGATATTCTTCGTGTACGGGTGGAGTACAAATTTCAGGTAGGAAGCTATCGGAAATCGACCTTCCTGCATTGATCCCACAAGATCCATCAGGCTTCCCATGAACCCATAGGTGGGCGTCCTTGCGAGAGGATATCCCAATGCTATGTTGTATTGGTCGGAACGGAAGAGAGGCAGCGTGTGGTGATACAACGGAAAGAGCGCGTCAGGGGTCGGGAGAACCACCACCGTCTTTTCGTCGATGGGTTCGTTGTGGCCGAGCTTCTCCTTCATCAACGCGGTGAGAGCAAAGATCTGCCCGTGCGTGTCCTGCGTCTCGTAGAACGAGATTAGCGGCTCCGATGTTGTCCGCGCTTCATCATCTCGGGCCTGAATATCCAACTGTTTGAAATGCTCGTTCAGGGCGCCACCACGCTGGTAGAGGAAGACCGTATTGTCCCGCCGACGGAAGTCTGCGAGAATCTGTTTCTCGGAATTTGTCAGAGCGAGGAAGCCCGTGAGCACGACCGTCGAAAATTCCGACAGGTCCAGCGCGGGGCAATGATCTGCAACCTGCGCGTATTGTGTAGACCGGGTTGTGAAGCCCCCATCCGATACCAACGTGTAGAATCCTTCGTAGTACTTCGGTAGCGTGTACAACCGTGCAAAGGTAAGCGACGAGATCGCTTCGTTGACCATTCGCTCGCTGAGGTTCGCAATCCGTAACTCCTCCAGCTCTGAGAACAATTTGAATCCGACCGGCAGAAATGCATCAAGAGACGTGAAGTGGGCTCCCCCCAACTGGTCCTTCAGGTTCTTATGGACCTGGAAGAGTAACGCAACGGCGTCGACCGCTTCCAGAATCCTGGCTGGTTCGGGATGGAGTTGGCGATACAACAATCCGATAAACTCATCCACCGAAAAAATGCGTGGAGGAAGAAAACTTCGCCCCAATTGTCGGCCGAGTGCTTTCCGGACAAAATGCGCGGGACGCTTGCCGGGAAACACGATCGCCGTCTTCGAGAAGTCAGAGGCATTGGCGTCCATCAACGAGACCACTGTCCCGACGACGTCCTGCAAAGGATCTATGACAATTGCCTTGCTCATCCTTCCTGAGAAAGTATCTCTTGAACAACACCCCGGTCAATGTATGCGAGGAAACCTTTGACCGACCGCCGGGGATAGATATCCTTCAAAATGTTCATGTAGCCCTGAACCTGACCAGAATACTCTGGGTCCTCATTGCCGGTTTTGTAGTCGATGACGGTCACGAGGTTCGCGTCCATCACAATCCGGTCCATTCTGAAGAGCCGGCCGTCTGACTGGGCAAACTCTTGCTCATTCAGCACCCATCGGCCTTCTTTCAGCGAGAAGAACTCACGAACCTGTGAGATCTTGAGGAATCCAACAAGCAATTCTTCGATCGCGGAGTTTTGAAGCCGTTCACGAGATTCACGTTCGATCTCTTCGACGGCAAGGTGAATCTGTTGAACTATGTTCTCGTCAACAAACATTATTTTCGAGAGGACTGCGTGAACGAACTCGCCTCGCTTTCGTTCGTACAGACTTATCGCTTCTGCAGAAACCGGCTGAAACGTAGCCGGACCCGAAATGTGAGCCGCTTCGATCGTGCGTTCTTTGTGCGGCGGTTGAGGTTCGACGTTCGGCTTCGGACCGCGTTCATAGCCGGTTGGTGGCAGAAATTTTGAAGGCTCATCTCCGCGTTTCGCTTTCACACTGACGACGTACAATTCCTCCTTCGCGCGCGTGAAAGCAACATAGAGCTTGTTCAAGTCATCCACTGCTCGCCGGACCTGTCTGTCGGCATAGAGTTCCCCGAGATGCGGGTCGACTCCGGCAGAGTCCTTCGTGATCCGTAGAAGGTGCAGACCCGTCTCGTCTTCCTGAATGAAGAGATTGTCGTGGGGGGGCAGTGCATCCTCCAACAGGACGATGACAACTCTGTTGTCGAGTCCTTTTGCTTTGTGTACGGTCATTACGGCGACGGCGTCCGTTTTCGTCGGAACCGGAATGTTCCAGTCAGAGTCTTCACTTTCTTTTTCGGCAAAGAGCAGGAAGTCCTTGAGATTGTTCTGGCCGGACTTTTCAAAGTCTTTGATCACTTCGAGGAATTTTACAAGCGACGCTTCTTCCGTTGGCAAGAGCTCGAACAGGTTGAATGTCTTGAACAACTCGGAGACAAGATCGTACAGCGGGAGATAACCAACCCGGTTGAACAGTTCTTCGAAATACATTCGCCACAATGCGGGAAACCGCTCCCGGAATGCGCGATAGAGCGCCCCCTGAATGGATGTCCCCCGCCGCGAGGCGAAAATGAATTTGTGCAGGTCCGCTTCGTTCACCGCGTTTGCAGATTGACCCAAGCGCGCCCTGAAAATATCTCCGAGTACGAACGTCATCAGTGAAAGATCATCCACAGGGCTGTCAAGGAACCGGAGAATTGCCATCAGTTCTCCGGTGACCTTGCGTCCACGAATGTCGAGATTGCTGTGAGAAATGAACGGAATCGATTCCCGGTTCAGCCACCCGCTGATATCAACCACATCGCTATTCTTCGGTGTGAGAATGGTAATCTCATTGTAGGAATATCCTCTCGACTTGCAGTCCTTCAGGACATCGAGAATCTTCGCTTGCCGGATTGTTCCTTCCGGGTCCTCCTGGATGGGGAACACTTCGACATATCCCTTTCCTTCAAACTCAGGCTTCACGCGTTGAACATAATCCGACAAACCGCTGAGCCGGCTTGCTTCACCGGAGACGACTGCCGGCACAATCTTCTGGAAGACTTCTTTGTTGAAATCGACAATCCGCCCAAAGCTCCGGTAGTTTGTTCCCAGATCCTTACGATTCGTGCGGGCGGAAGGAAACACCTCCTTCTCTTCCATCAGGCGACGCATGATCTGCCAATCAGCACCACGAAACGTGTAGATCGATTGTTTTGTATCGCCCACGACAAAGAGACTTCCTTTCCCGGCAAGTGCTTCTTCCACGAGCGGCCGGAAGACATCCCATTGCAGCGGAGACGTATCCTGGAATTCATCGATGAGGTAGTGCTGGATCCGATCGCCGAGGTAGTAGTAGATTTCCGGAACCACTTCTTTGTTGACCGTGGCCGCTAGAAGGCGATTGACATCTCCGATAGCAACGCGCGCATCCTCTTTCATCACTTCATCGATGACTCCACGGAAATACCGGAGAGCTTCGGCATAAGAATGATAATACGTGCGCGCGTTGGTGACGATGTATTCATCTGCCAGGTTCCGAAGATGTTGCTGGAACGGAGCGAATCGGGTGTTCCATCGATCGAATTCTTCTTTTGCGAGTCCTGATTTTTTGATTGGAGGGTTGTAAAGACCCTGGCGCCCGATCAGGCCATCAACGTCATTTCTGTCTGCAAGCTCACCGAGGGTCTCGAAGTTCTTCACCACTTCGCACTTCGACTTCTTGACGAGCGTGTGGAGGTCGCGGTAGGCCTTGAGGATATTCCTCTGAAGCTCTTGTTTTCGTTGTAGCAGACGGGCCGGGGGGGCAAGATTTTCCTTTTTCTGAACAAGCTTATTGTAAAGCGTCAATACCTCTTTGGAAAGTTCCGCAAAGGGGTTCCACAAATACCTGGAGTCTGCAGGCTGGCCGGCGAGGAGTAACTCTACGAGCTCGTCCAGAACGGAACGCTTTGAAGTGTCAAGCGCAAGTTCCCGGGCGAATCGTTCGAATGATTCGTTGAGAAGCGGAGAACTATCAATCAGGATTTCGACGTCGGGCGCAAAGCCGAATTCGAGTACCGAGGCACGGAAGACACGGGAAAGGAAACTATCGATCGTTTGGACTTGGAATTCGGAGTAATGGTCAAGGATGTGGTCAACCATTTCACCGGCTTTCTTCCCAATCGTTTCTTGTTCATCCTTCAGGAATTCCTGCGACTGGACCAGGAATTCGCGGTCTCCAACGGAGGCTTTCTTGAGGTCTCCGAGAATCCGTTGTTTCATTTCCCTCGCTGCATTGTTCGTGAAGGTGATTGCGAGGATATTCTGCAGTCTGATCTCAGGGACCGGGTTTGAAAGCACAAACCGGAGAAACCGTTGCGTCAAGGCGTGCGTCTTGCCGGAGCCGGCGGATGCGGAAACAAGCGTGAAATCAGGGAATGTGTACGGCTTACTCCTTGCTTGCATCGGACTTATTTGAACCTGGCAGGCGTGATTGTTGTCCAATTATACGGAATTTTGGAAAGAAAATCGGGATGATGAATTGTCTGTCTTCGCTGTCGTCAACATCGATCGTGTTGATAAATCAGCATCGAGAAACTTACCGGTGCTTCGTCCGTTCTTCCTAAGCGTGTATAAATCACCCTATCTACAATCAGCAGGAGTATGTTCATGAAGACAAAAGGGATCGTGAGGTTGGCCTTCATCGTCGGGGCCCTTACCTTGACCGTTGCGACGGTGTCGAACGCACAGCGTATGCAGCGGATGCGCATGTCGCCGGAGGAGAGAGCCAAAGTGCTGGCCGATTCACTTGCGCTTGACAGCACTCAGACGGCTCAGGTCGTAACAATTTTCAAAGACCAGCAAGACGCAATGCAGAAGATCCGAGACGACAATCAAGGCGACTTCGAAGCAATGCGCGGTGCCATGACAGACTTGCGTAAAAAGACGGACGACAAGATCATGGCAATTCTGAACGACACCCAGAAGGCAAAGTATCAGGAAATGATGAACAGCCGTCCCATGGGCAGAACGCGCGGACCGCGTGGTGGCGGTGGAAATTAAGACGAATCTCCTTTTGTCTCCAATCAGATAGGTATTGGAGGGGCTGCCCCAATGGTATACGAAGAGCCATCGCGAGGATCGAAGTTCCGCTCTATGTTCCCCGGCCGAGCGGAACGATCCGCCTCTTCATGCGGAAGTCGGGCGTAGGAACGTTCTGCAATCCAGAATCATCGTACCAGGCAGAATCCAAGAGACAGGACTTCTTGCGCCGGCATCGTGAACGCAGTGGCTGTGAAAAGGCTAGTGGGACAGCCCCGTTTTTTTGCAGGTCATCCTTCCACCGCATTTCTTCCGGACACACCCGGTCTCTGTCAGGACGCAAATCCCGACAGCATAGGCGGTCACACCTTCAAATCCCTTGACATCTTCGATAAAACACCGTATGTTGCGGATAACATATTTGTCGTCTACAGGATAGTCGAGAAGACAAAAATGTCATTCACTCCGGACGGGGTTTGACCATGAAACAGAATCTCGCAGATCGAATTCGTGAGGCGCGCAATCGAAAGGAATTTGACCAAGCGAAGTTAGCAGCGAAAATCGATGTCGCCACGCGCACACTCCAGCGATGGGAGAAGGGAGAGCAGGTCCCTGACAGCAACTACCTGATGCGGATTGCCAAGGCTACCGGCGTTTCCCCCCATTGGCTCCTGACGGGAAACGGCCCGATGTTTCCGCAAATGTACCCCGATCAAAAAGTACTCCCGCTACCGACAAGCCGGTACAGAAAGGTGAAGCTCGTCTCGCTCCCGTTGCTCTCCTCCGTCCCCGGTGGAGCCCCGAGTTTAATCTTCCATCCCGACTATGTCGAGAAGTACATCACGGTGGATGACGTGAACGATGAAAGTGCCTTTGCGCTTGAGGTGAAAGGGAACAGCATGGCTCCGAAAATTGAAGATGGCGATATTATCGTTGTGAGCCCGAAGCTGGAATCAAGAAGCGGAGATATTTGCGTAGTCCGTGTGAACGATGAAGACACGGTGAAGCGTGTGAAAATTGAAGAGCAGTTCGTTCACCTTATTCCACTCAACCCGGAGTTCGAACCGATGATCGTGAAGAAACGGGACGTCGGGTTTGTGTGGCGGGTTGTCAAGGTAATTAAGAGTTTGTAACTGCCTCAGAAGTGCCTTGACTGGATGCGCGCGTGAATCTCGTTGATTTTCTGAAGTGCCGCCGAACCGTACCACGGATGTAATTCCATCACCAGCCTCCCCGCCTTGATCGCCGGGTCGGTTTCCGTCAAAGCCTTCGCTTCTTCCACTGACTGGACATTGAAGACATAAATCCCTTTGAGGTCGGTATCGTCCATAAATGGTCCCGCAATGACGAGCTTTCCTTCTTTGGCCAATCGCTGGATATTCGCAAGGTGCGCAGCCAGCAGATTTGCCGCGGTAGCAGAATCCTGATTTCGGTTTGGTCCCGCTTTCAAGAGTGCCACGACGTAGGTCTTCATACCATACTCATCCGCGTTGAGCTCTCGCACAAGAACCGTGTCAACCGCTGCGTTGTTTTGTGTCGTCGGCTGCTGAGCACGGGCGTGCGAATCAGCGGCCATTATCGACATTACGGTTAATACCAGTCGTACTGCGTTCGACGTGTTTACCGATTTCTTCTTCAGCATGTGATGGTACTCCTCCTCGAGTTCCGCAAAAAGTCACTGAGCCAGTTTTCCCGTGTATGCCCAACCCCACAGTTTTCCGTTGCTGTCAATCCGCGCACTTGCAGTGCCAAGCCCTCGTTGTGAGACAGCAGTCAGCACAATCCACTGCGGTGTAATCTCGATAGTATAGTCCGTCGAGCCATCGGACGATGCAACCTGTGCGCTCAAGTAACCGGTGTATGCGCCACCGCCGCCACCTTGTGCCACGGCCCGCCTCTTGTACTCGAACGCACGCGAGGCAATGTTCGCAAAGTCGGCATTGACAATATCCAGCACGCTATCTGCTGCTGTTCTTGGCCCCACCTGGGGCTTTTTCATCTCACCTCCAAAATTATTGGAAACCGTTTTCTGAAGGTTTCCCCTGTTGTCGAAATATGCTCGCTTCAACGTGCGACTTGCTATCGATAGTCCTTCAACGATAAGGATGGTATCGGTCGCGATCGCACGGTAGTTTCCAGTATTTGTCATAGCAAGTGCTCTCGGCAACACAAAGCCAGTATAGCTGCCCCCGCCACCTCCCGCCGTACGAGGCCGCTGACAATATTGAAACGCAAGGGCCGCAATATTACTGATTTCGTGATTGAAGTCTTCCCACCGCTGGTTGTATTCGGGTGACTTTGCCGTCCCGAGATCGTGAACTCCAGCGAATTCTCCTGTATAAGTCCAGTCCCTGAATTTGCCGTCTACTCCAACGTGCGCGCTCATGCCGGCCGTCAGTGTTGTCGGCGTGCCAATAATCATAATGTCTGTATCACGGGAAACGATCGAATAACTTGCCAATTCCGTTTGGGCTACGTTCGGAGGTAGGACCAGTCCGACGAAGCTCTGGGGCTGACCTGTATCCATGGACGAGCGCAGGTAGTACTCGCGGGCCAGCCTTGCTATGTTGGTAAAATCCTGCAACATGATCTGATTCACCCTCCGTACTTCCACACCTTTTCCCCCGAGGAACATGGAAATTCTGCCTTCGAGGATTCTTATTCTTTGCTCAAGGAGCTCAACACGCTTCTCCAGATCGCCAGATTGTTTGGTTTGACCCACCGTGTAAGCCCCGGGAGCCAATAAGAGAATGGGCACAAGGAACAAGGAAAGACAACGAGCAAGCGATTTCATGGTGTGTCCCCTTCTTGTTGTGGCCATCAGGGAACCGCGTAACCAGCGCCACCGATGCAACTCAACCCACACGATTCACTGCGGCGGATGTATGCTTTTGTGCAACCTGCGGTTGGAGGCTGAAGTTACGACAACCTCAGCGGCGTGGCGTAAAAAACTCCGATTGGTAGCTGCGAATTTGGTCCCTCAGCTTCGTCGCTTCCCTTCGGGCGGCCTCTGCAAAATCGCGTCCGGCGGATGCATACAAAATAGCGCGGCTTGAGTTGATGACGGCCAGTTCCCCATGTTTATCGCAGCCGAACCGGATTGAAGCGCGCAGGTCCCCTCCCTGCGTTCCGACGCCTGGAATGAGAATCGGCATCGCAGGGGCGAGGGTCCGAATCGTTTTCAAATCGTTGGGGTGTGTCGCACCAACGACAAGTCCGATGTTTCCTTTCGCATTCCACTTCACGCAAGACCGAGCCACTTTTTCATACAGCGGTTTTCCAACGACCTTCATCCGCTGAAAATCCCTGGAACCGGGGTTGGATGTCAGCGCAAGGACGAACACCCCGTGTTCCGGATCCCGAATGAATGGTTCAACGGAATCATATCCCAAATAAGCATTGATCGTTATTGCATCGAAGCGCAGATTGCCGAACAACGCTTTGGCGTATTGTTCGGCGGTACTTCCGATATCCCCCCGTTTCGCGTCACCGATAGTCACAACGTCGGGTGGTATCAAGGTCGTGGTTTCTCGAAGGATATCCCAGCCCCGGGCGCCGAGTGCTTCGTAAAACGCGAGGTTCGGCTTGTATGCACAAACAAGATCCTGCGTGGCTTCGATGATCTTGCGGTTGAATTCCAGGACCCCGTCTGCGGAATCCCGCAGATGATCGGGGAGACGTTGAGAATCGGTATCCAGACCGACACAGACAAGTGAATGACGCTGGCGTTGAGCGGCGATGAGTTTCTCGCGGAAGGTCATACTCGATCTCCGATATGAACGGAGGTTGGAAAGAATGTATCTCGAATCTACCGAAAATTCTTGTACATCATGGATTCGACGGGCCTGGTTGTCCGTTTCTTGTACTTTGCTCCCCGCTTCTTCGAATACGGAACGTCGACATCACCCGTCACAACGAAATAGAGCAGCTGTCCTATGGGCATTCCGGCGTAAATCTTCACCGGCTGTCGAACCGATATTTCCAGCGTCCACGTGTTGCAGAAACCGATATCCCCCTTTCCCGCTGTGGCGTGGATGTCAATTCCCAGTCTTCCAATACTGCTCTTCCCCTCCAGGAACGGCACGTGGGCGTGCGTTTCGGTGTATTCTTCCGTGACGCCGAGATAGAGCTTGCTTGGGACAAGGATGAGACCATCCTGTGGGATCTTGAAATAGTGAACCTTGTTATGTTTCCGCGAGTCGAGAATCTCATCTTTATACATCGCCAGCCATTGACCCAGATGCACATCATAGCTGTTGGACCCGAGGTATTTCCGGCTGTACGGCCTAATGACAATCGTGCCACGCTTCATTTCTTCGAGAATCTGGCTGTCGGATAGAATCATTGCTCGCGCTACCGATACAGAGAATACAAAAGTTCAGCGACCAAAAAGAAAAACACCGTCAGGGAGACAAACACGAACGTCCGGTCTTTCTCGACTGCAAATCCCACCACGGCCGTCAAGACGCGCAGAAACGGCGTGAGCATCAACAGAATGAGGCCGATGTACATAAGTGTGAAGGGATCGAGCGATCCCGAGAGAATCCTGTGAACGAGTTCGATCAGTGTAGGATTATGCTGCGGCAACGGAGTAGAAAACGAGTGCATCGCGTACAACACCAGCCCAAGGATCATGACACTCCCGCTGAACAAGACACCGGCCTTGAGAGACTGACTTGTCCACCGTTCAACAGGATGTCGTTCTGCATTCATTCCTTGTCTCTCATCGGATGTAAAGCTGGACGGCCATAATCAAAAGGACGATGGCGAAAATCCAGGTCAGGGACCTGCTCTTGACCCTTCGGCTCAGCCCCACGCCAAGAAACGATCCGCCAAGAACGCCCAGGGCCGTCGTGGCACCCACCAACGGATTGAGGTGACCGTTGGCGAAGTAGATGAACGCACTGGCCGCCGCTGTTACTCCAATCATAAAGTTGCTTGTCGCGGCTGCTGCCTTCAACGGAATCGCACCAACGATATGCATCGCTGGAACCTTGAAGATCCCTCCGCCAACACCGAGAAGGCCGGAGATATTGCCGGCGATGACCGAAATCGCCAGCAAACCGGGGACCCGTTTGACCGAATAGGCGATTGTCTTGCCGGTCGTCGGTTCGACGAAACTGCCCCCAAGTACCCCCCCTTGATGCACCGTTTCGTCTTTTGCGTCTCCTCGTATTCTGCGGATCATGACAATTGAGACTGCCAGGAGCAGGAATGCAAAGATCTTTGTCAAAACTCGATTGCTAAGGTAATTGGCGGTGAGACCTCCGAGAATAGCGCCCAGCACCGTCGCGATTTCCAGCAACATACCCAGACGCACGTTGACCGTTTGGCGTTCAATGTTTACCGATGCGGCTGCACTCGAGGTTGCGATAACGGCAACGATGCTCGTTGCAATTGCCTGATGCATGGGGAGGTTGAAGGCAAAGACGAGGAACGGAATGAGGAACACGCCCCCGCCCAGTCCTAGAAGAGCCCCGAGGACGCCTGTTCCGACGCCTCCGACCAACAATATGAGAAACGAGAAAAGGGTCAAGACACCAAAGGTTTGTTTACCGTCGGCAGAAAAACTTTTCAATGATAAGGAAAAGAGGAGAGATGTTCAAGGAATGGCGGGAAACGCTTCAGCGGATGTACCCGTTCGTTCTGACGACCGATCCTTCCTGGTGATCAGGAACGTTGCAACGTGATAAGCGTGATCTCGGGACGAACGATTCTGATCGGCACACCCACCATGCCGACACCAACGTTCACGTACATTTGTTTTCCATCCTCCTGATACAAGCCCCGGACATATTTTGTGAGAAGGTAGGCTGGATTAAGATTGATGCCCCAAAACTCGATGCCAATCTGGCCTCCGTGTGTGTGGCCGGCGAGCGTCAAATCCATGCCGGCCTCCTTCGCGTGCGGGAAAAATTCCGGCCGATGGCTGAGCAAGATCTTGAACATGTGCGGATCCACTCCCTGGATCGCCTCGTCGAGCCTTGCGAAGTTGCTCCGACCGTAGCCTGCATCATCGACACCGATGAGGGAGAACTGCTCACCGTTGATTGTGAGGGTCCGGTTCGCATTATCGAGCATGGTAATCCCGACCTGCTGAAGCGCGGCAGACACTTTTTCCGCTGTCGCAAAGTGGTCGTGGTTCCCGAGGCAGCCATAGACGCCATAGTCGGATTTGAGCATTTTCATCGCGTCACGAACCGATGGTATTTGGATATCGGAACTGTCCACGTGATCGCCGGTCAATGCGATAAGATTGGCGTGCAGTGAGTTCGTGAGCTCCACGATTTCCATCATATGATCTTCGGTCATGTAGATCCCGGAGTGAACGTCGCTCACCTGGGCTATCGTTAGCCCGCTAAGTCCGGTCGGCAAATTCGGAAACGACAGGGGAATCCGTGTGATCCGGTAGTCACGCGGCGAGGCGATCGTGCTCACCAGCGGCGTGCCAAATGTCACGCCGAGAACCGTCGCCCCGCTGATTTTCAGAAATTGGCGGCGCTGGGGGGACATTTCGTCCGAACGAGAAGAATCAACGGATGTCGATCCAACCTGTGAGATCTGTTTTGCGAGGCGTACGGCGTGCCGAAGCCAGAAGGCCAAAAACCTTGATAGGTCCGTCAGAAGGAGGATGAAAAATCCAAAGACGGCAGCAGCAAAATAAATGCCTGCAGGATAAATGAGCGTATACTGAAGAATTGTCCGTGCATAAAGGTCGCTTCCTCGTGCAACCAGCTGAAGGATCACGAGAGCATTGCCCGCCCCAAGAAGCAGTTTTGCCCTTTTCAGTAGCACCACACGGCGGTCGGGAGAAAAAACGCGATAGACCCAGCGACGGTATGCGATGTACTCATACCATTGCAGGAGTGCAAAAATCGAAAAAATGATCGCAAAGAAAATCGGAAACAGGAGAAATCTACTCATGCCATCTGGTGTTCGTTCTGTCCGGACCTAGAGAATAAACAACGAGCGCAGGAAGGGCGGTTCCCCCACCGTCAATACTCTTTGCGGTGAGCAAAGAAGTTCATGAGCAGTCCCAGCATTGCCATGTTGGTGATGAGAGCGGAGCCACCGTAGCTCAGGAACGGGAGCGGAATGCCGATGACGGGCATCAACCCCATGTCCATCCCCATGTTGACGATGAGATGGGTGGCAATGACCGAGATGAGTCCGACAGCAGCGATGCTGCCGAATTTGTTTTTGGAAATTCCCGCGATATGGAGACCGTGCAGGAGAAGGAAGGCAAAGAGGAACAAGACAACGCACCCTCCCACAAATCCAAACTCCTCGCCCGTCACACAGAAGATGAAATCCGTCCACTGTTCGGGAATGTACTTGAGCTGGGTTTGCGTTCCGTGAAGATATCCCTTTCCCCAAAACCCTCCCGAGCCGATCGCGGTTTTGGATTGCAGGACATTGTAGCCGGCGCCGGTCGGATCGGCGTTAGGGTTCAGGAAGGTGGCAATGCGCCGTTGTTGATACGGTTCAAGGTGTTCGAAAACGATCTGCACCGACAGCCCGATCGCGAGCGTGATCCCGAATGCCACAGCAGCCGCAAACTTGTTCTTGCTCGTTGCATAAAGCAAGCCGGCTCCGATGGCAGCGGCAATGAGGAACTGCGCGATACCGAACAATGCACCCGCAGCCACCAGGATCGGGACGAGAATGGCAGTCAGGACAAAGTAAGAAGCACCCGCCCAGTAGAGAATCGGTAGAAGCGTTGCAAAGAAAACGATCGCTGTACCCAGGTCCGGCTGCCGAAGAATGAGCAGCAGGGGCAGGACGAAGATTCCGATGGAAATGATGAGGTGCTTGACGTTGGAAATCGAGACTGTCGGCTTGGAAAGATAGGAGGCCAATGCAAGGACGGAGGTGACTTTTGCGATCTCCGAAGGCTGCATTCCCATGCCCCCGATCCCGAACCAACTTTTCGAGCTGTTGACCGTGTGACCAAGAACAAGAATTGCTGCGAGGAGTCCGATGGAAGCGACATACATGGGAAGTGAAAGACGCTGGAGTGACTTGATTGGAAAGAACGCAGCCACCATCAGTGCAATCAGCCCGACCATCGACCAAAGCCCCTGACGGTAGAAATTCGCCGCGGAATTGACGTCCAGCGTTGCGCTGTAGATGGACGTGAGTCCGATGCACACCAGCGCTAATCCCGAGAGAAGCGTTTTGTAATCGAAATATTCTTTGATGTACGAATTCATATTCCTAGTTGTTCGGCGTCACCTGAGACGGCCCACCGGATTCGTTCTGCATCCGGGAGGCCGTAACCGCCGGCGGTTCGGGTGTTGGACTCTTTTTGCCGAGGAGATATCGTTCCATGACCTGACCGCAGATTGGCGCCGCTTTCGTACCTCCATATCCGGCATTCTCCACGATACACGCCACGGCAATCTTCGGATGATTGAATGGGGCAAATCCCACGAACCACGCATGGTCTTCCCCGTGCGGATTCTCGGCCGTCCCTGTCTTTCCACCGACAACAATTCCCGGTATTCGCGCCAGCGATCCCGTGCCACCGGGACTCTCAACGCATCGCCGCATCCCTTCCCGGATGAGCGCCATGACGTTCGGTGAAATCCCGAGGTCTGTGGAGTTGTGCGCGACCTCTTCGATTCGATTGGTCGCCTTGTTCCTGACGTAGTGCACAATCCTCGGTTGATACAGCACTCCACCGTTTGCAAGCGTCGCTGCATACAGTGCCATTTGCAGCGGTGAAACGCCGATTTCACCCTGGCCTATTCCAAGATTCACCACAAAACCCTGGGTCCAGTGCCCTTTTCCGTACTCTCGGTCGTAATAGGCGCTGGATGGCACAAGGCCGGCGACTTCTTCATCGATGTCGACATACGTCTTCCTGCCGAAGCCAAATTTCTGTGCATATTCATGCCATCGGTCCAGGCCGACTTTGAGGATCAACTGATAGAAGAATGTATTGCAAGATTTCTCGATCGCTTCGACAACGTTGACGGATCCGTGCACGTGCGTGCATTTGAAAAACCTGTTGCCGTACCGGAAGCCTCCGGGGCACGTGATGCGCCAATTCTTGTCGATCACACCTTCCTGAAGAGCTGCGGCCGCGAGAACCATTTTGAACGTTGAGCCCGGGGGATACAGTGTCATCGTGGCACGATTGAAAAGTGGTTTGTCGGGATTGTCATTCAGTTTGTCCCACTCATCGGCGGTCGTAACACCGCTGAACACTGACGGGTCATAGTCCGGACTGCTGACCATTGCCAGCACCCCACCATCATTCGGGTCGAGCGCTACGAAAGCGCCTTTGTATGGTTTCATCAACGATTCCGCAAACTCCTGCAAGTCGAAATCAACGCTGAGGATGAGGTCGAACCCTTCCCGTGGCGGAACATCTTCTTTCCCGTTATCGAAGCTGCCGAGCACCTGGCCTTTTGCATTCACGGAAATGAATTCTTTTCCCTTTTCCCCCCGCAGCAACTGCTCATAGCTTGCTTCAATCCCGGAGAAACCGATCAAGTCGCCGAGTTTGTACCGCTCGCCAAACTTTGCCAGCTGCGCATCGCCGATTTCTTTACAGTAGCCAAGAAGGTGTGCAGCTCGCGCCGGTCCCACATATATCCGTTTCGACTCGACATCGTAGCTTACACCCGGAAGTTCGAACAAATGTTCCTCGATCGAGGAGAGAGTCCCGAAGTCAATGTCCCGTTTCACTTTGACGGGAGTGAACCGGCTGTGGGCGTTCACTACTCCGCGATTGATCCGATCCTGGAGTGTGGACGGATCAAGGTCAAGGAGCGTGGCAAGCCCGCCGATGTCGTAGTTATGGAACTCGGACTGGGTGACGGTTATGGTAAACGAGGGACCGTCATCGACAATGAGTTTGCCGTTTCGGTCAAAGATGTACCCACGGACCGGATCGGTGGTGATCATGCGAACGCTGTTCTTCTCGGACTCTCCCGCATACTCTTCGTAGCTGAAGAGCTGAAGCATGTACAAGCGGACAAAGAGCACACCGACGATAGCAAGGACAGCAAGCCTGAGGATGAAATACCGCCGTGGTGTCCCAAATTCCTCTGCGTTCATTATTGAGCCCACGACGTACTGTATTTTTGCGAGAATGCAAACATCGGCAACAGACTGATGACTCCGGTGTACACGGACGAAGCAAGGCTGAATTGGAGGACGTGGCTGATCAGAGAGCCTTCTACCCCCTGGAAAAACACCGTGAAGTACACGACGTCGTCGATGAAGGAGCAGAGAAGGACGATCAAGACGTAACGATAAGAACCCAGGGTTTGTTCGGTCGTGTTTTCATTGAAAAAATAACCCGCCACAAACGAGCAGATGGTTTTGGACAGAGCGGCAAGCCCCAGGAACTTCGTCGCAGTCATATCTTCGAGGAGTCCCGCTCCGAATCCATAGACCGAGGCTTCAACCTGGCCTCTGCGTAATGCCAGATAGACAAGCCACGGCAGAAAGATATCCGGAAGGAATCCAAGGATCGAAAGATAGGGAATAAATACCGTTTGCAGGATGAGCAGCACCAGCACAATCCCAGCCGAGCGGAGAAAACGTTCCATCGTAGGCGAACATCCTTTTGAAAAAAGTAGCGAGTTTTGGAGCGACATGCAACAAATTGCATCGCGGACGTCGATTCTGTATATTGACGATGTTTAGAGGGAGTATCCGATGCCGTCCAGAGAAATTGCTCTCCTTGGAAACATTATTTTGCGTAAGAAATGCGCGGCGGTGAAAGACATACGTTCTGCGGAGACGCGCCAGTGTATTATGGATCTGAAGGACACGCTGGGCGAGTTTCGATCACGCAACGGTTTCGGACGGGGAATTGCAGCACCCCAGATCGGGTTTTCCCGACAGATCATCTACACAGACTTTGATTACAAGGGGGCGCTCATCAACCCGACGATCGTCCAGCGCAGCAGGAAGACTTTTTCTCTTTGGGATGACTGCTTCTCGTTTCCCGACATCCTGGTGAAAGTGGAACGACACTACGGCATTACAGTTTCATTTCTGGACGAAGAAGGCGCCCGGAAAGCGCTCAAGGCAACGGGTGCACTCTCGGAGCTTCTGCAGCACGAGATCGACCATTTGCACGGGATCCTCGCCATCGATCGGGCCGTCGATTCCAGGCATATTATTCTCCGAAGCGAATTCAACAAGCTTTCCCACAAAGGCTCGATGACGTTATAGAAGTTCAACGTGGAGAGAACGAAAGGAGCCGGCCATGGCAAACACACTGAACGAGGATCAGATCAAGACGAGATTAGCAGCTGTTCCCGGCTGGAAACGCAAGGGCCTGGAGATTACGAAGGTCTTTGAACACAAAGATTTTGTCCGCGCGATGGGGTTTGTGAACTCTGTCGCGTTGCTTGCCGAGAAAGCGAACCACCATCCCGATATTGACATCCGGTGGAATACCGTGACGTTGACACTTTCCACCCACAGTGCAGGCGGATTGACCGAGAAAGACTTTGCACTCGCCGAAGTGATCGATCAGCTGTGAGTTTGTCCGGGCAGCACGCTGAATTCCCCCCCCTCGTTCATCATCGATTGCCTCTGACTGAAGTTCTTGGTATTTTGGGTCGCAATTTTGTCATCCTTTCACATCGACCGCGATCGCAGCCTTGAAACTTCCCAAAGAACAGATCCTCGAAATCTTTCGTCAGACAAAAGCTCTTCTGGAAGGGCATTTTCAGCTGACATCCGGATTACACAGCGCTCAATATTTTCAGTGCGCAAAAGTCCTTCAGTACCCCAAATACATGCATTTGCTCGCGGGAGAAATTGCAAAGCACTTCGAGTACAGCGAAATCGAAGTGGTAATTTCCCCGGCCATCGGAGGCATCGTTGTGGGGACTGAAGTCGGTCGAATGCTCGGCGCCCGCACCCTGTTCACCGAGCGCAAAGACGGCAACATGGAGCTACGGCGTGGATTCGAAATCAAGCCGGCCGAGCGATGTCTCGTGGTTGAAGACGTGGTAACAACGGGGGGCTCAATCTTCGATGTTGTGAACATTATCCGGCAGGAAAAGGGGACGCTCGCGGGCGTCGGCTTTATGGTCGACCGAAGCAACGGCAAGGTCAAGTTCGATGCAAAGACTTTTTCCGTCCTGCAACTCGATGTCCAGGCGTACAAACCGGAAGAATGTCCACTCTGTCAACAGGGCATTCCCGTCGTGAAGCCGGGGAGCCGGGGCAACTATTGATTACGCCGGAGTTGCGGTCCGAAGACAGGGAAACGTTTTCACGACAGAAAGACCTTTAAAACTCCAACCTCTCAACGTGCAGTTCGTATCGTAAGGCTTCTCCATAATGTCCAAACCCAAGGTTCTTCGCAGTGAGAAAAAATACACGGGCAGAATCTTCGACCTGATCGTCGACGAGATCGAATATCCGTCGGGAAATAAGTCCATCCGCGAGGTGGCTTCCCATCCGGGAGGCTCGGTCGTCGTGCCCCTCCTATCGAACAACGATATCATTTTCGTTCGCCAGTTTCGGTATCCCATGCAAGAGTATTTGTACGAGCTGCCGGCCGGAAAACTCAACCCGGGTGAAGACCCCGCTGTCTGTGCACGGAGGGAGCTTGAGGAAGAGACCGGGTTCACAGCGGGACAGTTGAGACCATTGACGTCTATATTCACGACTCCCGGCTTTTGCAACGAGCGATTGCATCTGTATCTCGCCACCGAACTGAAGAAATCTCCGGACGGACAGCGCCTGGAAGAAGGCGAGGCAAGCCTCACCGTCGAAGTCATTCCGTTTCAGCGAGTTCTCCGAATGATCGAGGAGCAGCAGATTATTGACGGAAAATCGATTTGTGGTGTGCTTTTGGCAGAACGGGTTTTGCGGACACAGAATGCCAACCACTGAAGAAGTCGAGGGAAGAATCGGACTTGTTCACCTCAGAACAGGTTTGCAGGGATCAATCGTCCGATTTCATTCGTCTACAAATTATACGAGATGATCTCAGTAACCCTACAGGACCCCGTGTGATGGAAGATCAGAACGAGCAGTACCCAAAGGAGCGGACGTTCCGACTCGATCTCAAGCGATGCGTCGTTCAATCGTGTGGGGGCGAGCTTGCCGAGGTGAACTACTATGAACGGAACAACTGGGTGACCGTTGAATATAAATGCAACAAGTGTGGGCGCGAGTTCACGGTCAAGATTGAAGGGTAAGTGGGTAACTGATGTCCGTATCACGGATGGCTTCCATTTCCGACAATCCACGGGCAGGTGAAATCTCTTCTATGAAAGTCTTGGAAGTTCTTAAGAAGTTGAGCAAGAATCCTTAATTGTTTGGTTTTGTTCAAATCATAGAGTACCTTTGGAATGATAGAACGTCGGATGTGACGGAACGTACAGTTTGAGCCGGCTTTTCTACGCATACTTTGTCAACGCGTGAGAAGGAAGAAATGACTCGGAAACATTATTTTCGAAAACCCAGCCAGCGCGAACAGCTCAAGTTCGAGCAGATCCTCCTCGAGCAAATGCAGGTACAGCATTGGGCAGTTGTAGTTTTCCTCGACACGTTGCAGTCTGATATACTTGTTACCTTGAATTAGGATTTGCGCGATGAAGACCATCAAGTGGCTCCTCCTTCTTTCTTTGTCTCTGGCCATCCCCGTGATTATGGTCAGTTTTGTGAAGAAACAGAGGGAGCCATCCAATCCAGATCGCCGATACGACATCAACGACTATCTGACCGAAGTCGGTCTATGAGGTCAGTTCCCGCCGAATGAAGTTGATGATCACCAGCGCGTCCGCAAGCGGCTGGCGGGAAGGTGAGAGAAAGTCCTGCGAAATGCGTGTTTGAAGTCTCGTTGCCGCCTTGCGCACATCCACCGGCAGCGATTGATCCTCTGCAATCCCCTTGAGTTGTCTCATCACGTCACGACCGTACCACCTCCCTCCCCGAGGATCCTGCTGATATTCCGTCACAGCGATACCGACCGCTCTCCGTGCGGCTGTACGGGCCCTTCCCTCATTCCCAATGCGTTCTGCTTCACGCCCCCGGTTGAGCTCCGATTCTATTTGATCAAGCCAGTTCATTATCCCGGAACGATGCCGGCCCACACTCAGACGGTCACGGGCGCCGTCTGCTCCCACAGAACTTTTTGGAGGATGTCGACAAATTCTTTCGGCCGTTCGAGCTGTGGTACGTGACCGCACCGCTCGATTGAGTACAGTTGAGCGTATGGAATCGACTGCATCAACATCTCAGCGGACTTCATCGATATCAATTTGTCTTCCTTTCCCCAGATGATCGTTGTCTTGACGGCGAGCGTTCGGACACGATCATTGAGAAAATCATTTGCATGGATTGATCGCACAAACTCCGCGACGTGTCTCTTCCTCAGGTCGTTGAGAACCGCGCGATAGAACGGTTTGAAGTACCACGGATAACGGAACCAGATCTTCGTGAGAAGCTCGGCAAGATCCCTCACCGATTCCACTTGAAATGCCTTCCCTTGTTCCACCGTTTCTTCACAGAGAATCCCGGCGTTGTCGGCAAGAACCAGGTGTCTTACCTTGTTGCCGAGCTCGAGCGCAACTCCTGCGGCGAGCCATCCGCCAAGAGAATGTCCCAGGAGAGTGAACGGGCGTGGGATTCTCTCCTGGATGAATGCCCCCACGGACTGGAACATCTCGTTCATTCCGGCAAAAGGAGGACCGGAGTCAATCTTGGAATACCCAAACCCCGGCAAGTCGAGTGCGAAGACATTCCACGTAGGATCAAGCGACGGGAGAATACGTACCCACGTGCTCGACGAAGTCCCCAAGCCATGAAGAAGCACGAGAGTATTCGTCGATACGGAAGGAGATCGCTCGTAGGAATGCAGTGTGAATCGCCCCATGCTGAGGAATCTGTCTTTGAACCCGAAGCGACGAAAGCGTCTTCGGATCTGCTTATGAAGGAGATCAACGAGCATCGCTGTGAGTTTTCCCGGAGGATAGGACGTGGGTGATTTGCATCGTTCTCCGCCTTAGAACGGAACTTCCGTGGTGAGCCATTGCCGCGTCATCTCAAGCCAGAAGAAAAGGCCCTTCCACTTTCCAAACTGCCGATAGTGCTTTTCGATCGCAGCGTCGCTTACTGTCCTGCCGTTCCGATGGAGATCGGCAAATTGTTTTCTTACCCAGGAATCAAGACCCAGGTAATCGTATCGGCCAACGAGCTTCAGGATATTCCCTGCAGCATAGGCTCCGATTCCTTTGACAGACAGGACTTCTTTGTACAGTTCTTCCGTCGGTGCATCCGTTGTGCGCCACGACTCGATGTCTAATGTTCTCTTGGCGACGTTTCTTGAGAACTCGAGCAGGAAGGGGGAGCGATATCCCGACCTGATCTCTTTCCGAAGGTATCCCTCCGTCACGCCGGCAATGGCATCAGGAGTCGGAAAGTTGAATGCAATCGAGTCGGCCCGGGCACCGAGCTTCGTCGTGAGGTTTTGTACCATCGCCTGGGTCAGGGCCCAGCTGCAGTTCGTTGTGCACATCATCTTCACAACATCTTCAAAAACCGTCGGGGCACGGAGAAGTCTCCCCACACGAAGGCGCGGGATCCAACGATATTGTCTGTGCCGCCGGGCTTCCGAATAGAATTCACGAAAATCCTCGCCAAGGCGAAAGCTCTCCCGTATCTGAGACCGGATCTCGGACCGCTCAAGCTGCGTTGGCTTGCGTGTGGATTCGGCGTCCACCTCGATCGTTGAACCTCGTTGCGAGATAGAACACAGTACAGTCAGCCCTGTTGACAGCAGGAAGGGGCGCGAAATAGCCTTATCTCCTTTCCTGATGGAATACGGAAGGAGCGAACACCAACCGTGACTGTATACGGTTCTCCAGAAATTGAAGTCCCGTGGTGTTGTAATACCCATCGAGAATTTTGTCATGGGCAAACTGCGGGTTTTTTGCTCATGCGCCAATATAAAGATCGGTCGAGGGAAAGGCAAAGTGCAATAATTGGGATTAGTTCTTAGATTGGCTGAAAATCTGATTCTTGTTCCACGAAGATCACGCCCATGGCAATTCCGGCAATCGAAGTACAAGACCTCGTCAAGGTGTACAAGAAACGGAGAAAGCCCTCCGTTCGCGCACTCAACGGTGTCTCTTTCTCCGTACGGCAGGGTGAGATTTTTGGCCTTCTTGGACCCAACGGCGCCGGCAAGAGCACCGCTCTCAAGATTCTGACAACGCTGCTGCAACCGACCTCCGGTTCAGCCGCCGTTCTTGGCTACGACGTAACCGCACAACCTCTCGAAGTGCGGAGAAGTATCTGCGTCGTTGTGCAGGAAGATGCCGTTGAGCTGTATCTGACGGTGAGGAACAACTTCATTTCCTTCGGCCAGTTCCACGGCCTTTCGCGCATCGAAATCGGCCGGCGCACTGGACGGATTATTGAGCTGTTCGGTCTCGAAGAGTATATGAACCAGCAGCCGATCGACCTGAGCGGTGGGGTACGGCGCAGGGTCCAGGTCGCAAAAATGTTCCTCGTCGATAAACCCGTCGTGTTCCTGGATGAGGCCACGACAGGCATGGATACCATCAGCAAACGCGCAACGCTCAACGCCATCAAAGAGGAATCGAAGGGTGGACGAACGGTCATCCTGACCACGCACATGCTGGAGGAGGCGGAGGAGTTGTGTACATCGCTGGCGATCCTCAACCACGGAAATGTCATCGCCGAAGGAAATCTCGATACCGTGAAGGCAACTACCGTTTGGCCCTACTACCTCTGGATGACGTTCGAGAAGGTGACGAGAACCGTGCACGATGCACTGAAACGCATACCGTCGGTCAAACTGGAGGTGAAAGGTCGAAGCGTCGAGCTCACGTTGAAGGACCAGCAGATGGCCCTGAAGACTGTTGCACGCATGCAGAAGACCGGTCTCCTCCAGCATTTCGAAATCACCGGCGCCAGTCTGGAAGATGTCTTTGTCGAGCTTCTGGATAAGCAACGGGGAGGACGCGGATGAAACCGATATTTTCCATTCTCTATCGGGAGTACATGATCCGGGTTTCCTTCGTCACCTGGTTCTTTTTCGACATGGGACTCCCGTTACTGTATATGCTCCTCTTCGGGTTTGCATTCGACAAAGCGCTCCCCGGCGGCGTGCACGTCGATGGCATCGCGATGGGATACAATGAGTATTTTCTGGCGGGAGTGTTGGCGATGTCGTGTTTCGGAAGCGCGATCAATCAATCGTACGGCTTCTTTACGGACCGCGATAACGGAATTTTCTACGAACACCTCACGTACCCGATGACAAGGAGCCAATTCCTGCTCGGAAAGATCCTCTTTCAGTGCTGTATGTCCGTCGTCCAATGTACTCTAACCCTGCTTGCAGGGGTATTTCTGCTCCATATCACGATGCGATGGGATCTGGTCTGGCTCGTTTTCTTCGGCGTCATGCTGGGAACGTCGGGATGGTTCTTTTTCCTTGCCCTCTTCGCGTTCCGGATCCGGAGGAACGATACATTCAACACATTTATCAACGTCGCCTACTTTGTCCTCATGTTTGTGAGCAGCACGTTCTATCCTCTCGAGCGCGTCCCGGGTCCACTACGGGTACTGGCGTACATCAATCCACTTACCTGGCACGCGGATGCTTTGCGATATTTGACCATCGGGGTCGGAAGCGGACAGACAATCCTCGTAGAACTTGCCTGTTTCGTTACATTTTCTTTGATTTCATTTGGATTCGCGGTACACGCACTACAGGATGCAGCGTGATGCGGTATTGACCACCCGATCAATCAGGAAAAAGAATGATTGAACGTATCGTCATCGGATTGCTCTCCACGGCCGGATTTCTGATCTCGGCGTATTTTGCCTTGAAGTATCACCGATCGTCGTTCGCCATCGATCGCTACGTTCCAAAGTCTTGTCGAATCGAACCGGCAACCTGCACGAGTGTCCTTGAAACCTCGCAAGCGCGCCTTTTCGGGATTCCCAATTTCGATCTCGGCCTCCTTTATTACACAAGCCTCCTGGTTTCGGCAATCCTACCAGACCTCTGGAAAAAGCTCCAGTTAATGTTATTTTTTGGCTCCATCGTCACCGTTGCCACTGGATTTTATCTTTCTTACGTGTTAGTTTTCCGTTTGCACGTCCATTGCACACTCTGCATAAGCAGCCATGCAGTGAATTTCCTGATCTTCCTCGCTTTGCTGGCCACTCTATGAACGCGATCGGTTTCGTCTACCACGAAGAATACCTGGAACACGACACCGGACCCGAGCATCCCGAACAGCCGGACCGCTTGCGGGCAGTTATCGGACACCTGAACAAGACAGGGGTGCTGAAGAATCTCCGGCAATTGCGACCGGTGCCCGCATCGCTCGAGTGGATCCAGAAAGCTCATCCGGTGTCCCATATCCAGACGATCGAGCGTCGCTGTCTTGCTGGAGAGACGGTGCTTGACACAGGGGACACCCACGTGTGTAAGAAGTCGTACTCGGTCGCCTTGCTTGCTGCGGGGGGTGTACTGAGAGCGGTCGATGAGGTGATGGATGGAAAAACAAAGAAAGTCTTTTGCGCCATTCGTCCGCCGGGACACCACGCTGAAACTCAGACGGTCATGGGATTCTGTCTGTTCAACAACGTGGCCATTGGCGCCCGGTACGCGCAGCAGAAATACGGTATTGGGCGCGTCGCAATTCTCGATTGGGATGTTCACCACGGCAACGGGACCCAGGAAATTTTCTGGACCGATTCTTCCGTGCTGTACATCAGCACGCACCAGTATCCCCTGTGGCCGGGGACAGGTGCATCGAATGAGGCGGGAGAGGGCGAAGGTGAAGGGTTCACGCTCAATTGTCCGATGAGACCGGGCAGTGGTGAACAGGAGTTCATTGAAGTATTTCAGACCAAGATAATGCCGGCCCTCCACAAATTCCGTCCCGAACTTCTTATGATCTCCGCAGGGTTCGACGCCCACAGAGATGATCCGTTGGCAAATATCAACCTCACGGAACAATCGTTTGCGAAAATGACGGAACTTGCCGCTGAAATCGCATCCAAGTACTGCGGGGGAAGAATCGTCTCCGTCCTCGAAGGGGGCTACAATCTGGACGCTCTGGCGAGGAGTGTCGAAGCACATTTAAGAGTTCTCGAAACATCGTGATAATCCAACCATCGCTCTCACGTTCGACGAAATGACCTATGAAAACCAAACAATACATCGCCCTGGAAGAACAATACGGTGCGCACAACTATCATCCTCTCGACGTTGTGATCCGCAAAGCAAAAGGCGTCTGGGTCTACGACGTCGAGGGAAAGAAATACATGGATTGCCTGTCCGCCTATTCCGCGCTGAACCAGGGCCACTGCCATCCGAAAATCCAGAAGGCGCTCACCGATCAGGCAAAGCGCGTCAGCCTCACCAGCAGGGCATTCCGGAACGATCAGCTTCCCGTCCTTTATAAAGCGCTCCACGACTTGACTGGATATGATCTCTCCTTGCCGATGAACTCCGGCGCCGAAGCCGTCGAGACTGCGATCAAGGCAGCGCGGAAGTGGGCCTATACGGTGAAAGGGGTTCCGAGGCACCTTGCCGAGATCATCTGTTGCAGCGGCAATTTTCACGGCCGCACAACCACCATCGTCGGCTTTTCGACGGAAGAACAGTACCGTGATGGATTTGGTCCTTTCACGCCGGGATTCCGGATCGTCAAGTATGGCGACATTGAAGACCTCAGGAAAAATATTTCTTCCAGTACTGCAGCGTTTCTCGTAGAGCCAATCCAGGGTGAGGCAGGCATTGTGATGCCGCCGGAGGGGTACTTGCACGAAGTGGCACGCTTGTGCAAGGAAAATAATGTTCTGCTGATTGCAGACGAGATCCAGACGGGACTCGGAAGATGTGGCAAGCTGTTCGCTTTTGAATATGAAGGGGTTCGGCCAGACGCTGTGATCATCGGAAAGGCGCTCGGCGGAGGATTTTATCCAATCTCTGCAGTGTTGGCGAACAAAGATGTGCTCGGCGTCTTCAATCCGGGCGACCACGGCTCGACGTTCGGGGGTAATCCGCTGGCAGCGGCCGTCGCTCTTGCCTCTCTTGATGTTATTGTGAAAGAGAAGTTGATCGCACGTTCGTTCGAGCTCGGCGAATACTTCACGAAGAAGTTGCGCACGATCGGGAACAAGCATATCAAAGAGATCCGGGGACGAGGATTGCTGATTGGGCTTGTGCTGGATACAAAAGCGAGGCCGTACTGCGAGGCACTGGCGAAACGGGGAGTGCTCTGCAAGGAGACCCACGAGAATGTGATCCGTTTCGCCCCTCCCCTTGTCATCACGAAAAAGGAAATTGACTGGGTGTGTGCACGAATCGACGATACGATGAAGAAACTCAATCCATAAACAAGGAGATTGAAGTCATGGCGAAGCGCAAGAAAACAGAAAGCCTGTTCCAATTTAGCCGAAGAGGATTTCTCAGGACAGGAATCGCAGGTGGAGCAGCGGCCGCTCTGCTTCCAGCACTGACGGGTGTCGAGAAAGCGATGGCTTCTCCGCTTCCTCAGGCCGAAATTGGGCCCTCCGAGCTGGATGAGATTTCCATCGCCGATCTTCAGGAAGGCATGCGATCCGGCAAATACACGTCCCGGTCTCTCGTGCAGAAATATCTTGAGCGCATTGATGCGATCGACAAGAAAGGCCCGGGGCTCAACAGTCTCATTGAACTAAACCCGGACGCGCTGGACATCGCCGACACGCTCGACAAGGAACGCAAAGAAAAAGGAGTACGGGGACCGATGCACGGAATCCCCGTGGTCATCAAAGATAACCTTGACACGGCTGATAAGATGGCAACGACCGCAGGCTCGCTTGCCCTCGTTGGATCGAAGCCACCGAGCGACTCATTTGCAGTCCAACAGCTCCGTCGCGCGGGTGCCGTTATTTTGGGTAAGACAAATCTGAGCGAATGGGCAAACATACGGTCGAGCCATTCCACGAGCGGCTGGAGCGGGAGGGGCGGCCTCACGAAGAACCCCTATGCGCTTGACCGCAACACTTCCGGCTCAAGCTCGGGTACTGGTGCTGCTGTCTCGGCAAGTCTGTGCGCCGTCGGCGTCGGCACGGAGACCGACGGTTCGATCGTGAGTCCATCCTCCATTAACGGTCTCGTTGGCATCAAGCCGACGGTTGGCTTGGTGAGTCGCACGGGTGTGGTTCCGATCTCCCACACGCAGGATACTCCGGGACCTATGGCCCGGTCGGTTCGAGATGCGGCCACACTTCTCGGCGCTCTCACGGGCGTGGACCCGGAAGACAAAGCGACCGCCGCAAGCAAGGGAAAAATCCAGGCAGACTACACGAAATTCCTTGATGCAGGGGGCCTGAAGGGAGCGCGGCTCGGCATCGTTCGTTCATACTTCGGATTCCACGAAGGAGTCGACGTTCTGATGAACAATGCAATCGACATCCTGAAACGACAGGGTGCAACTCTGGTCGATCCGGTGGACATAAAGTCATTCGCGAAGTTGGGGAACGCCGAAGAAATCGTGCTGATGTACGAACTCAAGGCGGATATGAATAACTATCTCGCCCGCCTCGGTCCGGATGCACCCGTCCACACGCTGAAAGAAATCATCGATTTCAACGAGAAGAACAAGAAGACGGAAATGCCGTACTTTGGGCAGGACTTCTTCGTCAAAGCGGAGGCCAAAGGACCATTGACGAGCAAGGAATACGTCGATGCCCTGGCAAAATGCCGCCGGCTGACGAGGAAGGAAGGGATTGATGCGGCTGTGAAGAAGCACAAGCTTGACGCCCTCGTAGCGCCAACCGACAGCCCGGCGTGGCTGACGGACCTGGTTGACGGCGATCATTTCCTCGGAGGAAGCTCCACGGCTGCCGCCGTGGCAGGATATCCGAGTATCACAGTTCCGGCAGGATATGTCTTCGGCCTGCCGGTCGGGATTTCCTTCTTCGGGCTTGCATGGAGCGAGGCGAAGCTGATCAAGCTTGCCTATGCTTTCGAGCAGGCAACGAAATTCCGCAAGCCGCCCAAGTTCTTGCCAACGGTGAACCTTCAAGTATCTTGAATTGCCGTGGTTGGATAGAATGACATTCTATCCGGCAAAGAACTCTTTCGCAGTTGCATTGCCCGACGCGACAAGATGCAAACAACCGTTCCTTTCAACGAACGTATCTTAGAGAACTGATCGATCATATTTGCAAAGAGGTAGCTATGAACCGACGAATCCTCATAAGCATGCTGTTTCCAGCAGTGCTTCTCATTGCAAGCTCCAGCGCACAAGAATCGCTCAAGGGCATGGTTGATCGTGAATTGCCCTCGCTCGTCGAGATATATAAGAGTCTCCACGCCAGCCCGGAGTTATCACGGCACG